>Ga0209273_10000244_pt1 | contig 84626 bp, 69 predicted proteins | sample tdAd471_FD_187126 | JGI IMG/M metagenome (GOLD analysis project Ga0209273, IMG submission 187126) | Marine sediment microbial communities from the Atlantic coast under amendment with organic carbon and nitrate - tdAd47.1 (SPAdes)... | ecosystem: Environmental > Aquatic > Marine > Coastal >...
CCGTTGACTGTATAAAGTGTATCGTTATATATGCCAGAAGTAGTTTGATAAGCACCCTCAAGCAAAACACTATCTCCTTGACAAATAGTTGTATTAACATTTGAAGAGTAGGTTGGATTTACAATTACAACAACAGTATCTAAAGTTCCATCTACATTAACCACATAATTAGTATTTGTAGTAGGGAAAACAATTAAAGTATCATTAGTACCTAAACTAGTTCCAGGAGTTCCAGACACATACCAGTTGAAATTTGTTCCCGGGTCTGCCACCAATATAGCAGAGTCTCCATTACAAACGTAAAGAGTATCATTTGGAGGGTCCACACCAGTTATTTCAAAGTAAACAGCGTTTATATAATCAAGATTATGTGTAGTAGAAGTTATAATGGAATAGGTTAACATGGTTGAACCGTTTGTAATATTGGGTGCAATATCATATAGCTCATCTGTATTTGCAGTACGACTGTCTCCAAATCCTCCAAGAGTAATTAAAGCTCCATTTGATAATAGTCCATCGTCATAACCACCTGCCCAAGTATCAATTACAGTTCCGTTTATTGAAAGAGTTGCACGTTGAGTATTATCACCAACAGCAAAGTTAATACCAACACCAAGAGTTGCTTGAAACCCAGGAAGACCAGTGTTTATAGGTGATGTAATAATATTGTCGGTTACTAAAGTACCTGTATTATCACAACCAATAGAAACATGAACAGCAGAATTAAGAACCGTTGGATTATTCCATACTACGATAATACCAACTCCATCAATTTTAGAAGTATGAGCAGCAGCCTCAGCAGATGTATAAGTGATATTCGTTCCGGCAGGAGCAGCATTAAGGCCTGCGCCCAATAAACCAGTAGCATCCATATATCTAACCCAGGTATTTGGGGTAGCTGTTGAAATACTTGTCATATTAATGGCTGCAGGACCAAAACCACCGCCACTTAAAGTTACAGCATTTGCAGGAGGAGGGGTTGCTTGCTGATAAATAGTAGCATAGTAAATATATACTCTGTGTACAGTTGTTGCCCCAGCAGGTTTTTCAATAGTAATGGGACAATTAGCCCCATTAGTTCCACAAGCATCAGCTCTTACCTGATATTTACCAAATATATTTAAAAGCTGATTCATTTGTGCTTCAACTGAATTTGCAAAAGCAAATAGCATAAATACTATTAAAGATATTCTGCTAATTAATGTGGTTATTTTTTTTAGTTTCATAATGATTATGATTTTATTTCAATATAGTCACTTTCCCTATTTGTGTAATTTCTTTGCTTTTCTTTGGTTTTACGATAAGTTTCCAAACATAGACATCCGTTTTTACCAATTCATTCATGTAAGTCCCTTTCCAAGACTCACCGTGCGTAGAAGATTCAAAAATCACCTCACCCCATCTATCAAAAATTCTGAAAGAGTAATCAGTAAACTCACCATAAATAACAGGCGCAAAACCATCATTTAAACCATCCTTATTAGGTGTAAAAGTGTTAGGCACATAAATAAAGAAATCACAATTTTCAAAAAGTACATTTATTTCATCACTACCCTGATGATCACACGACTTGTGCGAATAAGTCATGATGAAAGTACCCGAAGTATCAACTTCTCTGTATTGGTTAGTACTACCATTTTCCCACATCAAATTATAGTAAGTAGAATTGATATAAGGACTAAGGATGAAAGTTTGCCCCATACACAAAGTAGTATCTTCCGGTAAATAAAAATCATACTGCGGAATAAAAGAAATGGTAGCCGTATAAGTACTATCACATCCATTGATAGATTGATAAGAAACCTGATTAAAACCAAACTTAGAAACATACTGTCCACCCACTAGGGCACTATCCCCCTGACAAATAATTAAATCCTGATGATTAGAAAAAGCATAATCAACAGTAAGGGTAACATTAACGATACTATCACAACCCGAAGCACTACCGTTAGGGATAGTATATGGATAGACACCCGCAGAAGAATAATACATATTACCAATTAAAATACTATCGTTATCACAAATTCTGGCATTAGCACTACCCATAGAAGTAGGAATAATAGAAAGATTGGTAATAACAATACTGTCACACCCACTGGCCGAACCACCAAAAATGGTATCGTTATAATTTCCGGCAAGGGTTTGATACACCCCACCAAGAAGAATACTATCTCCTTGACAGATTTGCGCATTAGCATTACCTGTTACAAACTGATTAACAGTTAAAGTAGTAACAACAATACTATCACATCCATTGGCAGCACCAGCGGAAATAGTATCATTATATACACCCGAAGTGTTTTGATAAGCTCCCGCTAAAAAGATACTGTCACTCTGACAAATAGAAGCATTTACATTATTAACCGGAACAGGGTTTACGGTAAGATTGGTAATAATAATACTATCACACCCGTTGACTGTATAAAGTGTATCGTTATATATGCCAGAAGTAGTTTGATAAGCACCCTCAAGCAAAACACTATCTCCTTGACAAATAGTTGTATTAACATTTGAAGAGTAGGTTGGGTGTACAACAACATCAACGGTATCGTTAGTTCCGTCAATGGTTACCACATAAGTTGTAGTAGTAGAAGGAGAAACGAAAAGTGTATCGTTAGTTCCAAGGCTAACCCCAGGGTTTCCTGACTGATACCAATTATAGGCACTACCTCCATTAGCATGAATCATGGCTTGGTCTCCATTACAAATGGTGTCGCCAATGGCACCACTTAAACATGGATTTAAGACTACAGATACATCATCGATATAATAAATAGAATATGTTCTTGAACCTCCGGCTACAGGAGTTTTTCCTGTGTTAGTATCATCATAAAAGTTGCCAATTGTAATCCATCTTTCTCCACCTGCCGCAGTGTAGGTTCCACAAAGTTGTGTCCAGCCATTTTTATTTGCCATAGGAGTTCCAGCAGGGTTTCTTACTTGAGGAACTACGTTAATATTTGTCCAGCCTGTACCACCAAAAGAGTTATTAGAAAGATGTGCGCCAAGGTTGTCAATAGCAATTTGTCCACTTTCAGAAAGAGACCATTTAAAACAAACATCATAACATTGTCCAGCAACTAATGTTTGGGTAAGTTGAACTTGAACATATTCTCTAGCATTAAAAGTAGAGGTGTAGCCACCAATAATACCAACATAAGCTACTCCTGTTGCTGCTGGTTCATTACCATAGGTGTTGTTAGGCACATTCCAAGTAGCATTCCCACAAGTATTAAAATAATCTGCAGTACCACTATGGCCTGCAGGAATTTGCCAAGGTGGGGCATCTGGTATTCTTCCCCAAGTGTTTGGACAAGCTGTATTTGTTTCAAAACTAGGGTTTGGAACTAAATTCTGCGCATTTAACAAAATTATATTGCACAAAACGAACACAAAAGTGAATAAAATATTTTTAGAGGCTTTATTTCTCATAGCTTCAAGCACATAGTAAAGACGAATATACTTAAAAAAGGTTGCTTGGTATAACTTTTAGGGTAAAAGCTTTTCTCTTTCTTCCGGTGTTGGCATTCTGCAACTTTCCTTTTTGCCAAACCATCTGTAGCGATTTATGGCAACATAATCATACGCTTTATTTCTGATTTTTTCAGGAAATATATAAAAGACTGTTGCTAATTTCCATATTCCACCAATAGATTGGCAAACTTTTAAAGCAGCAGTAGATTTGTAATATAACTTACTATTTTGTTGAAAAGCAATGCTATCGTATTTTTCCAGCTCACCATTTTTGTAAAGATATTTTCCGGTTTCTCCTTGAAGGGGTGTAAATTTTAATACATCATTTTTATCTTCAATAAATAGAAAGTCAACGAACTGATTGCATAACCCACAAATGCCATCAAAAAACACCAAATTATCTTTTTCTTTAGTTGGTTTTAGCCACCTGCTATCAAAACTAATCAAATGAATCATTAACATCCCAATAGTTAGGTCTGCAAAATCTACTAACATTAAAATTCCAATATGCATTATTACCATAGTTAACCAAGCATATTTTCTTGTCTTTTTAAAAATAGCAAGTGGTAAGAATAATAGTTCGCATGCCAAAATGCCCCATGTAAAAATATTTAGAGCAGTAATAGGTAATAGTAACATCCAATCCTTAAAAAACCAATCTCTGGAAAGAGGGTTTTCAAGTAAATGAATAATTGCTGAGCCATCCGTCCAACTTGGAGAGCCTAATTTGTCTATTCCACTAATAGTATAGCCCACACTCATAATTAGCCATAACGCAAAAAACAGCAGTGGAGGAAACTCCCAATTTCCTTTTTTCTTACCTAAAGAAATGGGTTCGCCACATGGAATAAAAAAAGTTGCTAATAAAATCCAGCCTACAAAAAAGATGCTGGGATTGCTAATAAAATTGTTACGATTAAAAAGACAAGCCCATCCATACCAAATTAAAATTGCCATTATTTTTCTTTGAAAGCCAACCAAAAACAAAAGGGAAAAAACACCCATTAAGCTTAAAAATACTGTAATGAAGTTAGGTGAATCAAAATGGTTTAAAATATTTGGAAAAATTCCGTAAGTAAGGTTGTTTGACGCATCTGGAATTAACCCATGGCTGCTAAATAATTCTGCTCCGTAAGGAATTAATTGAAGAAAGTGAATAACTAAGTATATTCCAAAAATAATTCTGAAAAAGCTAAATTGGTATGGTGAGTAACTTTTCATTAATTAGTGCAATCAGGTTTTAAAACCCATGACCGAGAGTCATTTTTTGTTTTTGAAATCATTCTAATAAAAATGTTTTTTTCATCTCCTGACAACCCCATTTCTTTTAAAAGAGATTGGTCAGTGCATAACCCATAATTCAAAACCGATATAATTTTTTCTTCAGGTAAAACGGGACCATACGATATTACTGCTCCATAAACATTTCTTCTGTTATATGGACCTTTTAACTTGCTATAAAGCGTTGAAGTAATTTTAATGGAATCATTTTTATTATTTTCTTTTTCCCAAACCAAGTAAAAATCTGAAGCGAAGGTTTCAACACCTTTAACCTCAGTAAAAACAATAGGTAAAGGTGAAGCTGTGGTAACTAATCCGAAGCCTCTAACAGATGATGAACCAGCAATGTAGCCAATGGCTTGAAGTAAACCTAAAACCATCAATATGCAGATTCCAATGGTTCTCATTTTTTAGGAAATGGGTTATTTACATTTTTAAATAACAGCATCTCATTTAACTTTGCTTCTCGTTCGGTTTCAAAGCCACATTTCATATCTCTATTTTTAGGGTTTTTAAATGTTCCGAAAATCATATCCCAAATAGGTAAGTCAGAAAAATTGTTAAAATGCTTTCCTTTTTGATGATGAACCCTGTGCATTTCGGGTCGCTGAAAAATAAAACCTAACCAATAAGGAGTTTTAATGTTCATGTGATACAAATATTCGGCTACTGCCGCTATCAATAAGTTCCAACCGGCAGCTTCTATAGAAAGTCCTAATAAAATAAAATTAACAGAGCCGATGATAATTGAGTTGCAAATAATTTCTACCGGATGTTTGTAAAAAGAAGTAATGGTTTCAATTCGCTGAGGGCTATGATGAACTTGATGAAAAAGAAGCCAAAAAAGGTTTATAGTATGTCGCCATCTGTGCCACCAGTAGAATACAAATGTTGTAATTAAGTAGGCAATAAAACCGCCCAAAATGGGATTTAAATTTAAATTGAAAACTGAAAATTTTTGTAACCAAATATCCCATGAAATACTTCCTAAATAAAGCACACCTAATTGAAATGCGTTGATGATTATAACTCTAGTCCACCATCCTTTTACCTCAGGAAGATTTTGGTCGGGAATAACTCTCTCAAGTAAAATAAAAAATAAGCCTATACCTAAAATATAAAGTAACATGAGTATAAATTAATGTAAAGATATGGAAACGAAAAGATTTACTCTCTTAAAAGTCGGTCAATAAAACGATAAGTATCGGAAACGTAATTTTCGTAATACATTCCTGTTCCGGGACCATAAAATCCGGTATGTATTTTTCTCACTTTTCCTTTTTTATCAATGAAAAAAGAAGTAGGAAAGGAAGTGATTTGATTTACTTGAGGGAATAACTGACTGGCACTTGCTTTGCCAACTTTTCCGCTTACTAAAAAGTCATATTCACAGCCATAAAAATCTTTCATTTTTCTTATTCTGGAAGAGGCAATTTTAAAGTCTTCTGTAGTTTCAAATCCTATTGTAATAATTTCAAAGCCAAGTGAATGATACTTCTTATAAAGTTCATTATAAAACTTCATTTCATCAGCACAATTAGGACACCAAGAGCCCATTATTTGAACAATCACTACTTTGTTTTTGTACTTTTCATCTTTAAGAGAAACTAAATTACTATCAATATCATAAAGAGAAAAATTGATAGCCCTTTCTCCTTTTCGCATATAGGTTAGTGAGTCCGGATGAGTTAATTCAAAGTGGTCATTTCTTTTAGCGATCCAATTTTCTTTCCAATGAGAACCTGACCAAAAGTAACCTTCAATATTTCCAAATTCATTAACATCTCCTTTGAATAGAAAAGCGTGAGAACCGTCAAATGCCGATAAATAAATCTTGTTGTTTACTTCTACACCTTGTAAGAAACGATAATCTCCTGTTTCGGTTAGAAAAGTTCCATGAAGCTCTCCGTTAACTTGCTCAAAAATTCCCTTAGCCCTATAATGATTGTTAGAAGATGGGCTAAAATCTACCTCCCATCCTCCAACAACAGATTTAGGTTCTACCGCTTCTTCTGTAATAAACCTATTATGGTTGTTATACTCTAACGCAAATGGCAGAGAGTAATTAGAGCCTTTGTCAAAGTTGAACCATAAACCGGTAATTAAAGAGTCATTTATGATTTTACCTCTAAACTCAGAGTCAAAAAGGGGTGTTTTAATAATAACAGAATCGTTTAAAACAGTAAAGTCATTTAAAACGATTTCTTCTTTAGCATTAATTATTTTAAGTACGTAACTACTGTCTTTTTCAATAACTGCGTTTACAGGAAGCTCTTCTTCTCCTAGATTTAAAGCTAAACGCCAATGCCCTTCTTTAATTAAATTTACGGAAAGAGTATCTGTTTTTGAATTGTTAGTATTATTACTTTCAGAACTACATCCGCTAAGTAATACTACTGATAAAAATAATATGAAAAAATACCTATACATTTATTTGTGTGTGGCGAAAGTATGCTAATTGACAGAAATACAAAAATCTTATTCTAAGTTTTTATCAAACTCATTTGTAAGCCTATTGTTATTATCAAAGTTTAGGATAAACAGATTCGTTTCTTTTTGCTCGTTTTCATTCATTGTATAACCAACAAAGTATATAATGCTTTGATTTGAAATGGAGTCAGGATTGCCCAATAAAATTAACACAGAATCTTTTGGGATGCCCTTGTTAAGATAATTACATTGAATGTCATTTAGCATTTTAGCTCTAAAGCTTTTGTGTTTATCCATGTATTTGTTCTGCCACAATTCTTTATCGAATGGTTGCACAATTTCTTTGTTCTCAATAATTTTTTCTTTGGCGAATTTAAACGTACTCCAGCCTAGCGCAACGTAAAACACTATAAAGCCAATAATAAATATCACAAAGCCGAACAGAGCAAAGATGAATACTTTAAAGGCACATCCGGATGTTTGTTTTTCTTCCATGGGGTGCAAATATAGTCTTTGTTTAAATAAAAAAAGTCGCTCGTTAAGAGCGACTTTCATAAGCCATTATCGGTAGCAATCCGCACCATTTAGTTTGACCGATAACAAGCGTTTTTAACTTTCTTTTGCAAACTTTTTATTGATGCTTGAAGCAAGATATACCCCCACAAAAATTCCGACAAATGCTAAGCAAATGATTAACATCCAATTTTTGTTATTGCTTGGTTCAGTATAATCAAAGTCTGTTTCTGGTGCTGTAACATTTATACTTGATGGGAGTTCATCTATAATATTATTTCCTCCACCATTGTTGTTATTATTGTTATCAGTGCCTATCGGAGTAATAGAGAAATCATCTTCACCAATCCACCCGTCCGGATTTTTAGGTTTTTTAACCAACTTGGCGTACTCATCAAGATAGTAGTTGTATTTAGAAATATCCCAACCCGTAAGCGCAGCCAGTTCTTTTAACTCTTGTTGTCTTCTGGTAACAACACCTTTGTAATATGCTTGCGCCTGGTCACAATCAAGATTAGTTCCCGCAGGATGATTTAAGACATACCTTCCCTGAAAACTTTCTTTGTTAGGCGTATTGGTAAACAATAAATCTTGCGGATAATTATCTCTGTTGTACCTAACATGTAATCTGGTAAAGAAAACATCACCGGTGTAGTCTGCACCACCCCAACGATTGTTAGAAGTATTTTGTGCAGCCCAATACACACCAGCCTCTCTAAGTTCAGCATAAGTAGGCGGAGTGGTAGCACAAGGATCACACTTTACAAAATTAGTAGAACTTAAATCCCATGCATACTCTAAAATAACAGCCTTACCACTTTCTTTATTCCAAGTTTTGGCATATAAGTCTTTATAGAATTTACCGAAATCGTTTTGAACAAAAAGCGGAATGTTTTTATCAGTAGGCAACTTTACGGTTCTATAATTAGCTGTTTCCACTCTGCCGTTTTTAGTAAAAGCATAAACAATCATATCCTGATTACCTTTAGAGTTAGCCATACCCAGACGAATAGGTAGCATGAATTTATCAGAATTAAAAGCGATTTGGATAGGGCGAAGCGTATTAAACCCTGTTTTCTTTTGCTCTTCAAGATTTACTTTAACCACAAAGAACTTCATATTGTTTTTCACATAAGGTTCAAGCACTTCTTTTGCTTTATTAGGAATTTTATATCCATTCTCAATAAGCCAAGACTCAAGTGCATCGGACTCCTTAGAAGAGAGAATCAAAATATCATATTCACCAATGGTATACTCTGCTTCTATGACTACTTTTGGCGATTCAGCTTTTTCCTCATCAGCTACACTTCTGTTTTTTCGAACGGCATTACCGGTCGCTACAGATGATGGGTAAAGTTTATTGTAATCATAACAAGGATTGTTGTCATAATACTCAGCTATTCTTGGAGTAGAATATGCATCCAGTTTATCAAAGATGAGTTGTTTTGCAATTCTGATGTGTTCTTTTTTTAATACTTCCGGTACCGGAATTACCATGGCGAACTCTGTAAGTGCACCTTGATAATCATTACTCATGGTGATAACTGTTTTGTTACCGTCCCGCACCATAATTATTTTAGAAGACTCGTTAAACAAACTAGCATCAGCTTTAGCTACATAAAATCCGCAAAAGGAATTAGCGCTATTGGCAATCAATAAGCAACTTAATGCTACTATCGCCATTCTTATTTTTTTTAGTGTTTTCATTTTATTTTGGTTTTAGGTTTTTAAAAAATTAGTGAGTTGGTTTCCAGGTAAACTTCTTTGCTTTAAAAAGTTTATCAATTAGTGGAGTAAATGGTGAGATGATAAAAAGAGCCCACAAAGGTGCTGTATAAACTTCGAACCAGGCTGTCATAATGAAAGCGAGAATGCCAACAGCCGAAGCCCAAATGATTCTACCTACCTTATGATTTGGAGAAGTAACTGGGTCGGTAATCATAAAGAAAGTGAAAATTAAAAGCGTGCCGCTAGACAAATGGTGAAGAAAAAAATCCATTTCCCAGCCCATGTAAACAACTTGTCGAATAAAGTGTAATCCGCTATATGCAACTAGAAAAGAAATTGCAGTATCTAATCTACCAACGTTAAATAAAACAGAAAATCCTGCAATGGTGATTAGTATTAAAAATAACATACTGCTTCCCCACTGACCCGGAGAAATCCAGGCATTTTGGGTAATGAATATGGTGGCAATAATTCCAAAGTTGGTTGGATTAAAAATGTGCTTTCCTTTAAACTTTATTAAATATTTGCTAGCAATTGTAAAGAAGGCACAAATAATAACAGCAGAAATTCCTCCTGCTTTAAACATTAAACAAAGACTTAGGCTGGAAATAAAGCCACTTTTTAGTCTGGTAAAATTTTTATCGGTTAAATAAATGGCAATTGCCTGAAATAAAAGTGTAAAGAAAAAAATGAAAAAGTAATGGTTAATGTACTCCATCCATCCTAGCGTATATATCCCGAAAAGGACAAAAACGGTTTGAAACAATATCTGGAAATGACGACCGTCATTTTTTAAAAAGTCCCAGATTCTAGTTAGGAAATTGGTTTTTTCTAATTTTAGTGCGAATGTTGTCATTTTAAATGGTTTTGCAGTTGAGATGAATCCATTAAAAAATTCCACAAAAAATTTTTAGAAGTGCAAAAAGTTGATGTTATAATTGTTGGTCAGGGAATAGCGGGAAGCTTGCTTTCACATGTTTTATTGAGGGAAGGAAAAAGTGTTTTAGTAATTGATAATTACCATCATCAATCTGCTTCTAAAGTAGCTGCAGGATTATATAATCCTATTGTGTTTAAAAGGCTTACTCAAAGTTGGATGGCGGAAGAATTAATTCCATCGCTTGAAAAAATTTATTCAGAAGTTGAAAATAATTTAGGAGTAAAAATTCATCATAAAAAACCTATTTATAGAATTTTTGCAAATGAAGAAGATCAAAAATTTTGGCTAAAGAAATCGCAAGAAGAAAATTTAAAGCAGTTTTTATCATCAGACATAAAACACTTTGAAGACGAAAATATTAAAAATGATTTTGGGGCGGGAGAAGTTTTGCAAAGTGGTTGGTTAGATATTAAACTCTTCATTAATAAGTTCAGAGAAATACTCTTGTCAAACAAATTGCTCATTGAAGAAAAGTTCGTTTTTTCTGATTTAAAAATTACGGAAACAGGAGTTTTATGGAAAGATATCCAAGCAGAAAAAATTATTTTTTGTGAAGGCACGCAGGCCATATCAAATCCATACTTTTCATGGTTGCCATTTAAAAACACAAAAGGAGAGGTGTTAGATTTAGAGATAAGCCAACTACAAATGGAAGATGTACTAAATAAAAATGCTTTTTTATTTAAAAATAGGGAAGGAGTTTTTAAAGCGGGTTCTACTTATGATTGGGATGACTTAGATGATATTCCTACCGAAAAAGGTAAAAATGAAATCTTGGAAAAGATAAGCAAGATTTATAAGGGAGCGTTAAAAGTAAAAAATCATGTTGCGGGAGTTAGACCAACGTCAAAAGACAGAAGACCATTTATTGGACTTCATCCGGAATATAAAAATATTGGAATATTTAATGGCTTTGGACCCAAAGCAGTGATGATTGCCCCTTATTTTGCAGAGCATTTTTTTAAACACCTTTTTTTAGGCAGAAAACTAAATTCAGAAGTCTCTATTCATCGCTTTGAAAGGTAAATTTTAGCCATTTTTTTTCTTGATTCAAGTTTTTTAAAAAAAAGAAACCCTAAATTTGGGTTTATGAACGCTACAAATACTCTAATTACTGTTTTTTTCTTTTTTTCTTTAACCTTACTTAGCCAGCCTAACAATAACGGTAAAATAGATGATGCCTCAGAATACTCTAAAAAAGAAACTGTTTATATTAAAACTAAAGACGGAATTAAACTTGCTACAGACATCTATGTTCCTGTTTTTCAAGATTGTGTAATTACAACTGTTACTATTTCTAGCGTAAACTATCCTATTCAACTTATCCCAAAAAATACGCAATACATAGTTTACGACACAACCAACTTCAATAAAAATAATTTACGCTTACCAATAGTTTTTGTCAGAACTCCATATGATAAAACCGGTGATGACTTAGGTGGAACTATTTTCCCATTTTTAGGTTATGGATATGCTATTCAAGACATGAGAGGAAGGTACGAAAGTGAGGGAGTATATTTTCCTATGTTTAGTGACTCATGGCAAAAGAAAAAATATATGCCAAACAATCCAATCCCGATGGATTTGTTTCCAACAAGTTCTACATCTAACGCTTTATTTCATTCTGATGGTAGTGAGTCTGTTTTTTTCTTATCAGATAGTCTTTATCGTGTTTTTGATTATGACTTAAATGGGACTCTAGACACCTTCAAGTATTGTAATAATAAAATTGGTATGTATGGGGCTTCCGCTCTTGGAAACTCTCAATATCAAGCGGTAAGCAATATACCTTTTACAAAAGTTAGTCCATTGAAATGTCTGATGCCAATTGTAGCAGCCAATGAGCATTATAATTCTACATTGTTCCATAATGGAGTTTATCGAAATTCATTGGCAAATGGCTGGTTAAGAGGGCAGATGTATGACATTCAAGATTCACTAAATTATAAAGACTCAAGTTTGTTTAATAATATTCATACTCCAAGAGATTACGGATATACTACAAAGACTACACTCACAGAAGATATGATAGATTGGTTTGTAGCTGACCCCATAGGTGGAAAGCCATCGGGAGCACATCCGTCTTCTCTACACAGACACATATTAGACGCATCTGTTTCCAAAATTAATACCATTGGCGAATCCGATTCTACAGGGAATTTATCTAGGTATAAAAACTTAAACCTACCGATTTATCACTTAACAGGTTGGTGGGACATTTTTATTAACGGACAAATAGAAACGTTTAACCGTACCAAAAATCAAAATCCGTCTGTAATGCAAAAAATGGTTATTGGCCCATGGACACATCAAACTATTGGTTCAGATACTGTGGGTGATATGATTTATCCTCAAAATGTAAAAGATATTCTTGGGATTGATGTTGGTAGCTTTGGAAAAAACTTTTTATCTGATTCTACAGCAATAAATAACTTGTTTTCTTCTGAACTTTTAGGATGGTACAGAACTCACCTTGGTGGAGAACCTTTCTTTTTTATTCCGGAATCTAATGTGTGGCAAACCATAGGCTCAAGTCAGATAAGAGTTCCAGCAAAGAATTATTTTTTACCCTACACAGAATTTTTAAATTTCTTAGGTGGGTACAATAACCTTACAAATGTTCCTATTGAAATTAAATCAGGAACTACTACCACTCCGGTTTTGTACTCTATACCTGCCCCATCGCCTCCCGCAATTAACTTAATCTCTCCTTTAACTGCTTTTGATGCAAATCATTTTTATAAAAAATCAGACATAAGAGCATATGTCTCAGGACCAACCAACGATGCTCAAAATATAGGTGTTGGAAATCACTGGATTAGTTTGGACTCATTACCATTTAAAAAAGGAATTAAAATGAAACGATACTATATTCATCAAAACTCAACATTTGATACTATTTATCCTAGCTCAAATGAGGGAACTTTAAGTTATGTTAGCGACCCAAGTAATCCGGTAATTACAATAGGTGGAAACAATATGATTGTAAAAACACCACAAGGAAAAAAATCTCAAGGCTCAATGAATTTAGCAGATGCTTTGTATAGTTCTGTTACAATGAACAGACCTGATGTGCTTAAATTTGAATCTAATTTACTCACGGATACTCTTACGATTATTGGAATGCCTAAGGCAAGTATCTATGTGAAGTCTAACTCTTCTGTAACAACAGTTTCTCAAACCGACTTTGATGTGATGATAAGAGTTTTAGATGTTTATCCTGATGGGAGGGAAATGTTTATTACAGAGGGTGTGGTAAATGCAAGAGCTAGAGATTATGCAAGAAGTATTTATAATGGAAACGAAAATAATGCAAGTGTACTAACTAACATTTTAAACAATCAATATTATTATTTACAATTTGAGATGCTACCGCTGGCGCATACGTTTGGTAAAAATCATAAAATAAAAATACTACTTAGCAGTAGTAATTTCCCAAAATATCAGTCAAATCCTCAAATTCCTATTGAATCAAACCAATTTTTTAGATGGTGGCCAGGCAGTACAGCAACTCATAATTTCCAAGGAAATAATTTGTCAGCCTCAACAAGCACAATAACTTATGACTTTACTCAAGCATTCCCTAATTATATTGAGTTTCCTGTTTCTAAAAAGTATCCTGTAACTTCAATATCAAAAGAAATCATAGAAAACAACACATACTATAAATTTTATCCTAACCCTTTACGCGACAAACTTTCGATAGAGTTTAACGATGAGGTTACTACAGAAATAATGATTTACGACCTTTCAGGGAAACTTCTTATTTCTAAGAATGTTAACCATATTAATCGTGTTGAGATAGATACGCAGGGACTTTCTTCGGGAGCCTACATACTATTCATTGATAAATTTCAGGAGAAAAATCTAATTATAAAAAACTAATTACTCTTCCAGAAATATGGAGTAAATAAAATCAAAAGTGTAAACACTTCCAGCCTTCCTAACAACATCAAAAGACATAACATCCATTTTCCCACTCCGGGAATAAAAGCATAATTTCCCATTGGGCCAACCAAGCTAATACCCGGCCCAACATTACCCAAGCAAGCAGCAGCGGCACCCACAGAAGATTCTAAATCAACCCCCATAACCGTGAGCGAAAGAGAAGTAACTACAAAAAGTAAAATAATGATTAAAAAGAAAACCAATACGTTAAATACGGTTTCTTTGGAAACAATTTTGTTATTAAAACGAACAGGAAAAATACCTCTTGGGTGCAAAGACCTTTTAAATTCTAAGGAACAATGCTTAAACATAATCACCTGTCTTATAACTTTTATACCGCCACTGGTAGAGCCTGAACAACCTCCTGCAAACATTAATATTAAAAACAAAAGATTAATAAAAACGCCCCATGTAATATAATCTGAAGTGGCAAAGCCCGTAGTGGTAACTATTGTTAAGACCTGAAACAAGGATTTCCTAAATGCCTCTTCATAAGAAATAAAGTGTGAGTTAAAAAATAAATAAAGAGCAACTATTAATGTTAGCCCTAATAAAATCCTCACATAATATTTTAACTCTTCGTCAAAAGCTACTTTGCTAAACTTAAACTTGAATAAGAAGTAAATAAGAATAAAGTTAATTCCGCCTAAAAACATAAAGAAAGAAACGGCATACTCTAAAGCCGGACTTGCATAAGCGCCAATGCTTAAATTTTTAGTAGAAAATCCACCGGTAGAAATAGTAGTAAACGAATGATTAATGGAGTCAAACAAATCCATACCCAATAGATTAAATGTAACAATTTCAACGAGAGTTACTAGGATGTAAATAATCCACAAACGCTGAGCTGTTTCTTGAATTCTCGGATGAACTTTTTCCACTTTTACTCCGGGAGATTCGGCATTAAACAATTCTGTTCCTCCAATTCCTAAAATGGGCAGAATGGCAACAGACAACACAATTATTCCTAATCCGCCAATCCATTGTGTTAAACTTCTCCAGAACAAAATGTGTTTAGGTAAACTTTCTACATCTTTGAAAATGGAAGCTCCGGTTGTAGTAAAACCACTGATAGATTCAAAAATGGCTGACGAAAAATCCGGAACAAAACCACCAATGTAATACGGAAACGCACCAAATATCCCCAGTATTATCCAACCCATACTAACAATCATAAAGCTGTCTTTTCGGTTTAATTGTCGCTTATATCTTTTGCGAGTTAAAAACACAAATAGCAAGCCTATAGAAATGGAAAGTAGAGCAGAATAGATAAATTCTTTTATAGATTCATCATAAATAAACGCTACAATTAATGCTGTAAGCTGAAATATTCCGTTATAAATTAAGAGCCAGGAAAGAAGGTGTACTATGGTAGAAAAGTTAATAGTACGCATTAGAAAAACTCTTGAATTTTGTTGATTTGTTCATGCAAAGCAAATACCACTACGCTATCTCCTTCTTGTAATTGAGTTTCACTTGTAATAATATTTCCTACATTATTTCTAACATAGCCCACAACAAACGTTCCTTCAGGTAACCCTACTTTTGAAATAATATTAGAAGTAATTTTAGAATTTGAGGTAGCTTGTAATACTAATACCTCAGCATCATCTACACCGAGCCCTGACGTCATATATACATTACCTTTTCTAATAAATCTGAAAATAGAACTTGCCGCTAAAATCTTTTTATTGATAACCGTATCTATTCCAATTTTATCGCTCAAGTCAATGTAATCTACATTTTCAACTAAAGCAATTACTTTTTTTACGCCAAATGATTTAGCCGCAAGGCAAAGCATTACATTGGTTTCAGAATCATTGGTAACAGCAATAAATGCATCTGTTCCTTCTAAGTTTTCCTGTTCTAAAAACTCTAAGTTTCTGGCATCGGCATTCAACACCATAATGTCAGGAATTCGCTCGGCTATCTGAATGCATTTATCTTCATTAATGTCAATTAACTTAACATCATGTGATTTGGCGAGTTTTCCAGCAATGGTTTTTCCCACCCTGCTTCCGCCAACAATCATTAAGTTTTTAAGCTTTACATCTTGTATTGAGCAAATTTCTTTTATCTGGTCAAGCCCTTCCGGCTTGCTAATCATATACACTTGGTCGCCCGACTTTAAGTGCGAACTACTTTTAGGTAATATGATGTCCTCACTTCGTTTAATGGCAAACGGCAAAAAGTTAAGATGCTCGTAATTAGCGGCAATTCTTCCCAAAGAAATTTTTGATAAATCTTTGTTTTTAGAATTGATGTGAATACCTATTAAGAAAAGTTTTCCGCTTTCGAATTCATAAATTTCAGAAAACGAATTGTTTTTTATCACCTTAATAATTTCTTCTGCGGCTAAATCTTGCGGGCAAACCAACTCATCTATTCCAAAGCGTTGAAAATCTATTTCTTTTTTGTTTTCTAAAAACTCATTGTTTTGAATACGTGCAATGGTTTTTTTAGCACCCAACTGTTTTCCTAAAAGAGCAATGGTAATGTTATCACTTTCTGATGAGGTAGCGCAGATTAATAAATCTGCTTTTGGCACGTTGGCTTGCTTTAAAATTTTAATGGAAGTAGCATTACCTTTAATGGTTAAAACATCCAGTTTAGTTTGACAAGCATGAAGTTTTTCGTTATCGAAATCTATCACTACAATATCGTGACTTTCTTTAGAAAGAAGGTTGGCTAAATGAAAACCAACATCTCCGGCACCTACAACAACTATGCGCATAATTCAGTTCAGAGGGCAAATATAGGTATTGTTGGGAAACTGTAACGTGCTATTTATTTTCACTTGGAATGTTAACGGGAATTGTTTTTAAATCAGTTCCGTCAAGATTCATACTATAAATATTACTTTCGCCATTAACAACAAATAGAATTCTAGGTGAATTATTTTTTAAAGTGAAAAAGTATATTCCATTATCATTGCGGTATATTTTTTTGGCATATTTTTCATCTAAATCCATACTAAAAATCTCATATGGAGCATCAAATATTAAAGTATTACTTTTTTTATGAAATACAGCATTATTATATAGCTCAGGAAGTTGTCTAGGGTTATTAACTGGAACAATCCTAGTTTTAGTAGCAGGAGATTGTTGTTTGTTAATTAAAAACATCCCACCATTTTCACCATCTACAATATGGGTTAATAAATGAACACTGTCTAGTTCATGTAAATGAAAAAATCCAAATAAATTTGATTCAGTTATATTTTTAGAAACTCTAGAGCCGATATCTAAGGAAAAAATATCCATCCCAATAGGTTTATTTTCTTTATTAAGTTTAATATAAATAATTTCATTAGAGTATTTTGAAGTAATAATCCTAATTATATCATCGTGATTATTTGTTAGGTATTTAACGTTATTTCCGTCAAGGTCACACATCCCTATTTTATCATCATTCACATTCTGGATATTTCTAGCTATAAAAAAGATTTTTTTTTCATCTTGAGAATAAATAGGGTTGGTAAATTCAAACTTATTACTTGCAGCCAATACCCTTTTCACTTTGAGATTATGAATATTTATTTCTAATATTGAGGAAGGAATCTCTTTACTACTTGCATAAGAAAATAGGATAGTCGAGTCACTTTTCGAGATATCGAAATATCCAATTTCAGTAAATTTTCTTTTATTAGAAATGCATCCTGTAAATAGGAGAATAATAAAAAAGAGGAGTCTAGTTTTCATGTTCTACAACTTCCCGGCAAGTACGGCTGTCTTTTTGTGTTTTTGAATGTTGCCTTCAATGTCAAAAGCTTCCATGTAAATAATATAAATGCCTATTCGGGCTTTTTCGGCATTGTCGTTTATGCCATCCCAGGAAATGGTTCCTGTTGCTGCCAGCGTTTCATTATTCATTAAGCTTCTTATTTTTCTTCCTTTGTCGTCATAAATAATAATGGTGCCCACATATCCGCCTTGTCCAAAATCATAATGAATGTTTAAAATGTCATTGTAGCCATCGTTATCAGGCGAAAAAATTTCAGGTTCAACCGTAATTTCGCCCTCAGCAGTTCCTAAGTAAAATTGTGAGTTTAAAAATCCGGGAGTCGCAAAGCCCACATCTTCTGAAGCAGAGTGCCAGTTGGTGATATCATCCACCGGTCGGGCAGGGTCAATTCTTTCTAACGTAACGCCTTCTTTGTTATTCAGCAATGGGAAATGCATGTCATCGGTATAATCAAATCGCTCAATTAAGGTGTCGTTATTATTAATTACAATTACGTTTCCTTTATCGTTACTATAAGTAGGCAAAGAAGAAAGCTGAATGAATTTTCCTTTTTTAGCGTTTGGATATTCCTTTTTAACAATGCTACTATCAGTAGTAATAACCACATATTCATTGGGGTATAAAATGTATTGCTCCGGAAAAGACTTAAAGCTGGCAAGTGTATCTTTATTACTGTCATAGTTAGCCAATTTCCAGTCTTTTAAACCGATATACTTTGAAGAAATATTGTACAATTCTACAAAATCTACTCCACCTGTTTTAGGGTCAAATAATACTTCGTTAATTACTACATCTCCAATGGTTCCTTGTTGTGGCAAAACAAACTCTCCTTTGTTTCCAAAAATGTTATTACCCGAGCAATCCGTCAAACCTGAAATTGTCAACGTATAAAGCGTGCCTGCAGAAATAGCATTGGTGAAAAATAGCGTTAGCTTATCATAATCAGGCGGAATGTTTACCGGAAAATTAATTCCGATACCGTTGTTTACACTATAATTAGCCGTTAAAACAGCGTTACTGTCTAGCTTTTCATCAAAGTGAACGTCTATTCTTGCAGGAGTTATCACTTCAACTTTAGTAATGCTCGGACCTTTGGTGTCGGGCGTTAAGCTATACACAGAGTTTTGTACTCCCGGAGTTCCGCCATTATTATTGTTAGACGCAATCCAGTTGTTTTTTCCCGAACATGGTAGTGTTGGATTAATTTGTTCAAGCGTCCAGCCACCTGCTTTTTTGGTAGCATCCTGATACCAAGAATCGCTATAATTTAATCTATCAATCAATAAACCTGAGCTGTCTGTAAGTGTAATAATGTCTCCAGAATTATTTAAAGACGGAAAAGAAGTTAACGGAATAATTTTGGAATAACCGCTAAAGGCAGCCGTATCTGTTCTTGCAATTAAAATAACGTATTCGCCTGCTAAAAGCGGATAAGAAGGCAAGGTTGCAGTGGAGCTTCCGTCAGATAAAGTCCAGCCAAACAAGTCGAAATTTTTATTGGTAGGATTGTGAAGTTCTACAAATTCTGCTTCGGGTAAATTTACTACGGGCGTTTGGTCGGCCATAAATTCATTAATCACTACTTCTCTGGCAGCCGGAACATCAGGAACGAAATACATAAAATTATGATTGCTTGAAATCATGGTGTTGGAGGCTAAATCAACAACATTTGATACGGTTAAAATATTTTGTTGCCCGTTGACAAAAGTTCCCGAAAAAGTAAGGTGAACCAAGGTAGAATCACTAGCGTCTCTAATTGCTATGGAAGGATTTCCCAAACTGTTATTAGCAGAATAATTCGTTAGAGTTTGTGCAGAAGATAGTGTTACAAATTCTGAAAACTGTACATCCAACTGATTATTCGAAATTACGGATACATTGGTAACGGTTGGTTTAACGGTATCTACAAATGCCTGACCTGTTACATTAAAATCATCAAAAAAGAATTTATCAGAACGAGTGGAAGTATATGAATTTCTTACGCCAAAGTAACTGGACTTTATATGTGTAACATCATTTACCGTTCCTTCTGAAATAAAAGTTGTTCCACCTGTTGTGTCGTTTTGTAAATCCCAGTTTCCAATGGAATCTCTGGTAACCCTAACTCTCACAATCGGGAAGGACGCATTTAAGCTGCCGTTTCTTCCGTCAATAATTTTACTAACGCTTGTTCCGGTTTGTTTGTAGAGGCTCACTTCATCGTCTGTATTACCCAACATCACATAGTAGCCGTTAAGTGTATATTTTAAATTGGCCACATCAGAAACTAAATACACTCTGCTAAAATTAGAGCTGGATGGATTAAAATCCATTCTTACCAAAAATTCCCAAGTGGCATTATTAATAGCTTGCGAAGGAGTTGAAAGATAAGCGGTGTCTGCAACAACAGGAGCATTTTGCCAAAGTTCAAAAGCTCCGTTTACCGTAAACTTGGCATTATCACCACTCCAAGTGGGGTTTGCCGTAAAGTCTCCATCACTAAAGTTATCAGAAAACTGCCCATAGGAAAAAGAAAAACAGCTAACTAATACCAGGCTAAAAAAAAGCTTAAATACTTGCATTAATTTGAAAAATAAGAAAGTAAATATACTACTTTTGCACACACTTAGTGTGTTTTTTGTTTGAGCAAATATTATCTATTTATTAAATAATTCGACACACTTTTTAATTAAATAACACAAAAATAAAAATGAAAGTTGCAGTTGTAGGAGCTACGGGTTTGGTTGGCTCAGTAATGTTAAAAGTATTGGAGGAAAGAAATTTTCCGATTGATGAATTGTTGCCGGTGGCATCAGAAAAGTCTGTGGGCAGTAAAATCTCTTATAAGGGAAAAGAGTTTACAGTAGTGAGCATGCAAGATGCGGTCAATCAAAAACCAGAGATTGCCATTTTTTCTGCAGGAGGAAATACTTCATTAGAGTGGGCTCCAAAATTTGCGGAAGTAGGAACAACGGTAATTGATAATTCTTCGGCCTGGAGAATGGACCCAACAAAAAAGTTAGTAGTTCCTGAAATTAATGCACATGAATTAACTCCTGAGGATAAAATTATTGCTAATCCAAATTGTTCCACTATTCAAATGGTGTTGGTGTTAAACCCGCTTCACAAAAAATACGGAATAAAAAGAGTGGTTGTTTCTACCTATCAAAGTGTAACGGGAACCGGAAAAAAAGCGGTTGACCAAATGATGAACGAAAGAAATGGCGAGCAAGGAGAAATGGCCTATCCGTATAAAATTGATATGAATGTGTTGCCTCATATTGATGTTTTTCAAGAAAATGGCTACACCAAAGAAGAAATGAAAATGATTAAGGAAACGAATAAAATCATGAGCGATGACAACATAAAAGTTACCGCTACGGCTGTTCGTATTCCTACTATGGGAGGGCACAGTGAGTCAGTAAACATTGAGTTTGAAAAGGATTTTGATTTGCAAGAAGTGAAAAAAATGTTGGCCGAATCAGATGGCATTACCTTACAAGACAACCCTGAAATGAATGTATATCCTATGCCGCTCTTTGCGCATGACAAAGATGATGTGTTTGTGGGAAGAATAAGAAGAGACGAATCACAGCCTAATACCTTAAACCTTTGGATTGTTGCTGACAATTTACGTAAAGGTGCGGCAACTAATGCGGTGCAAACAGCTGAATTTTTGGTAAAACAAGAGTGGTTTACTAAAGTGGAGGCTTAGTTTACCTTTCTATTTCCCCAAGCTTCAAATTCAATTCGTCCAATTGTTCTTGGTCAATAGCCGAAGGAGCATCAATCATTAAATCTCTACCGCTATTATTTTTCGGGAAAGCAATAAAATCTCTGATAGTCTCTTGCCCGCCAAATAAAGCACAAAGTCGGTCAAAGCCAAAGGCAATACCGCCATGTGGAGGAGCTCCGTATTCAAATGCTCCCATTAAAAATCCAAATTGTTCTTGTGCTTTTTCTTTAGTAAAGCCAAGTACTTCAAACATTTTTTCTTGTAATGTTCTGTTATGAATTCTAATGGAACCACCGCCAATTTCTACTCCGTTTAACACTAAATCGTAAGCATTGGCTCTTACTTTTCCGGGTTCAGTGTTAAGCAATTCCACATCTTCTTTTTTAGGCGAAGTAAATGGATGGTGCATGGCATGGTAACGATTAGTTTCTTCGTCCCATTCCAACAAAGGAAAATCAACTACCCAAAGCGGTGCGTATTCGTCAGGTTTTCTAAGACCTAATTCATTTGCCATGTGCAAACGCAATTCACTCATTTGTTTTTGTGTCGTTTTTTTATCACCCGATAATACCAATAATAAATCTCCTGATTGTGCGCCACATTTTTCTGCCCATTGTTTTAATGCTGCTTCATCAAAAAACTTATCTACGGAAGATTTAAAAGTGCCATCAGTATTGCACTTTACATAAATCAAACCTTTTGCTCCAATTTGCGGTCGTTTCACCCAATCGATTAAAGAGTCTAATTGTTTTCTGGTATATTCCGAACAGCCTTCTACTCTTATCGCAATTACACTTTCAGCGGCATCAAATACATTAAACCCTTTTTCTTTTGCTACGTCATCAATATAATTGAAGGTCATTCCAAAACGAATATCCGGCTTGTCGTTTCCGAAATTGTGCATGGCATCGGCAAAAGTCATTCTTGGAAAGTCGTCTAATTCAATTCCTTTAATTTCTTTAAATAAATATTTTGTCAACCCTTCAAATGTGTTTAGTATATCTTCTTGCTCTACAAATGCCATTTCACAGTCTATCTGTGTAAACTCAGGCTGTCTGTCAGCCCTTAAATCTTCATCTCTAAAACATTTTACAATTTGGAAATAGCGGTCATACCCGCTTACCATAAGCAATTGTTTAAAGGTTTGCGGAGATTGTGGTAATGCATAAAATTCACCCGGATTCATTCTGCTTGGCACCACAAAATCTCTTGCGCCTTCAGGAGTAGATTTAATGAGATAAGGCGTTTCTACTTCTATAAATTGCTGAGCGTCTAAATACTTTCTGGTTAAAAAACCTAATTTGTGGCGGAGCAATAAATTCTTTTTTACCGGATTTCTTCTGAGGTCAAGATACCTGAATTTCATTCTCAATTCTTCACCACCGTCTGTTTCATCTTCAATGGTAAATGGAGGTGTTTTGCTTGAATTAAGCACCGTTAATTGATTTACAATAATCTCTACATCACCGGTAGGAATATTTTTGTTTTTGCTTTCTCTTTCGGCTACAGTTCCTTCAATTTGTATCACAAATTCTCTTCCCAGCTTTTCGGCCTCTGCTGCCAAAGCTGCATTTTTTTCATCATTGAACACCAGCTGTGTAATACCATAACGGTCTCGCAAATCTACAAAGCTCATTCCGCCCAGTTTTCTGGTTTTCTGAACCCAGCCACAAAGGGTAACCGTTTCATTTACGTTTTCAATTCTTAAAGCACCGTTATTATGCGTTCTGTACATGATAAAAATTTTGAGCCGCTAAGGTAGGAAATAGTGTGTAGTTAATAGTTATTCGTGATTAGAAAGTTTCTTGGCTTCTTATATCTTTGCAAACCAATTGCACCCGTAGTTCAACTGGATAGAATATCAGATTTCGGCTCTGAGGGTTGAGGGTTCGAATCCTTCCGGGTGCACTTTTGTGTTAATCACAAGGATGAGAACCGGTGTATGGATTCCCGTTTTCACGGGAATGAGGAACAAAGGGAGGCTATAGTTTTAGAAAATTAATAGTTGCTATTTTCTAACCACAAAGTAAAGCACTTGAGCCGTAGTTTTAGAAGTTGAAATTTCTAGTTTTTGTTTTTTTACTCCATCGTTAATAATTAAAACTACTGTGTTCGGGATGATTTTTCCTTCGTCAACATTTTCAATGGTTAGGGTTTCTCCTTCTAGCAGTTTTAAATAAATTCTCTTTTTTTCGTTTCTGGCAAAATAGTTTTGTAGGATTATTTTTTTGCCGTAAAAAAGATTGATGATATCACCATCTTCTAACGAAGCATCATAAATATCAATATAAATCGAATCGGAATTAACTTTTATTTTTTCTTTTTTATAGGTGAGGTTTAATGGTTTTCTTCTGAATTGAACCTGATACATAAAATCAGAAATATCTTTTGCTTTAAAGGTAATTTCATTACCGTTAAATGTAAAATCATAATCGCTGGAATTTTCTTTTACAGAGATAATTTCAAAATCGGGATGTACAGAAATGGTAAACTCAAAATGAGTAAACGGATTGTTTGAGCCGTAGCCTTTTATTTTATCATAATCTTCAAACCAATTGGTTTCTTTGTGTGAGTTAGTCAATGTAAAAATGCTGTCTTCGGAAATGTATTGCTTGGTAAATGTTTCTTCACAGTTTGTCTTTAAATCAAAAGAAACAAAATTGCTTTTTACTTGTAGGTTGTTGTATTCAAAGCTAGTGGAATCAGTAACACAATTTTCACAATTTAAATTATACACATTTATACCTTTCGCAAATGGTAAATCAATATTATCAAACTGTCCGTCATGTGATATGGCTGTGGAAGTACTAATGTTACAGCCTAAATTACCGACAACAACTTTTTTAGTAAACGTATAGTTTTGGGATTTTACTAGGTTTAAAAAGACAAAAAATAAAAGAATTGCGAGATTAATTTTCATTCAACATTTTGTTAGGCTTAATAGGAGATGCCTAAAAAAAAGTTTTTCATAAATTATTCTCTTCTAAAAACCAATTATCTATTTACTGATAAGAATAATGGTGATATACATAAAAGAAAGCGTACAAAATCAAACGCTTAAATTTTAGCAGTTTCTTTTACCAATTCATCAGCTTGTTCCCAATCCATATGAACAATAGGCACTGAAAAAAGTGTGGGCATGTTATTGGGATATTTTTCTCTTAAAAGTTCATCAATGGAGTTGAACAATAAGGCTTTAGTTTTGCCTGTTAATAATATGTTTTTAAAGCTGGTTACCACATCATTTACTTTTTTTCTATGAATTATTTCTTCAGTAATAAATGCGCTTAAAATCAACTTTTCATTTATTAAAAGCTCAGAAACTTCATCGGCTTGTTGTTTGCTGTCGGTTACAATATGTATTAAAATCATAGAAAAAGATTAAGGGTTATTTTTAAAGTTGTATTGGTTAGAGGTCCAGTTTAAATTATTGATTGATTTAAAATAGGAGTTGTATAAATCTACTTGCTTTATTTTGGCATTAGCCAAAAATGTTTCTCGGGTATTTATAATAAATAAAGAGCTTTCTCCTACAGTAAACTTTTGCTTTTCAGCTTCATAAAGCTTGGTGTAGTTTTGTATTATTTGGTTGTAAAGCTCTATTTGTTTTTGATAATTACTTTGTTCATTAATGTATTGCCTCAATTTATTTTTAAACTCTAATTTTTTTACTTCAAATTCAAAATTAGTTTCTTGAATTTTTAGCTGAGTTAGTTTTAAATTCCCCCTTTCTTCTCTTAAAAATATAGGAAAACTAAAATTAACACCCCACTTATAATCTTCTGTATTTATGTTTCCTAAAACATTAGTGCCTATTGGTTCGGTTAAGAAGTTATAGTTGACGTTTAACGTAGGTTTTAATGCTTCTGCTTTTAGCTTTCTTTCAATATCTAAATAGTTTAACTTAAATTCATATAGTTTTAATTCAGGGTGAATATCTTCTATATTATTGATTATTGCATTTAGTGAATCGTTATTTGGAGCGTTGGAAAAATCCATTGTAGAAATGCTTGGAGGAACCAGACTGTCTGTAATTTCTAAAGGAATGTTGTTTTCAAACCAAAGGTAATTAGACAGTGTTAAGGTTTCATTTTGATATAATAGTAAGTATTGTTCTTTACTTAACTGCTGATTTTGTACCTGAATATAAGCTTCTAAAGTATCTATAGCGGGTTCTTCCCCTAATTCGAAATTTCGTTTAACGGCATTTAATCGCTCTCTTGATAACTGAACGGTTTCTTCAAAGATTTGATATTTGTTCCAGGCGCTAACCCATTGCCAGTATTGATTTATAGCGTCATAAAATAAATTATTTAAAAGTTTTTGTTGCTCAAAGGTAGAGTACTCGTTAAACAATTTTGCCTGTTGAAGTATAGCTCTTCTTTTGTCAATAAAAAGGCCTTGTGCAAGCGAAGCGGAAATGCCAGAATATACTAAGCCATTGCTTGGGTTTACATCTTCGGGATTTAAAAATAAACCCTGGTTTTGCTCATACCCTGCCTTTAACTCTAATCCATACCATGTAGGAATTTTTAAACCACCGCCTATTAAGCTATAATACTGCTTGTCGTCAAAATATTTTTGGTTTATATTTCCATTTAAATAAGGGTCAAAACCACCTCTTGACATTCTGAGAGTAGCGCTTCCTTTGTCAATTTGAAGTTTAGCTTGCTTTGCTAGAGGATGTTGTTCTTCAACTAGCTGAAGAAAACTTTCCAAATTAAATACCTTGCTTTGTGAAACTCCCGAAAAGCTAATAATGAAAAATAATATAGATATAAAAACTAATTTCATTTATTTTTAATGTTATTAGGGGACTCTTCTGGTTTATAATAATCTGGTGGGAAGCCGTTTAGTTTTCTCCATATCTCATACCAAATAGGCACGTCTTCAAGCAAGGACATTCCTGTTGCTCCGGAACCTACTCTTAATCCGGGAGGCCATTTAACGTCATTTTTGTCAGGAATTACAAGCACTCTAAATTTTCCGTTATCGCTTATAAAATTGTCTATGGCCAACACCTCTCCGCCAAACGTACCAAAAGATATATCAGGCCAACCGGAAAATGCAACTGAAGGCCATCCGTCAAAAATAAACCTTACTTTTTTCCCTATACGCATCAAGGGTAAATCAACCGGAGCGACATACATTTCTACTGCTAACTCATAATCTACGGGCATTATACTCACAATTTCTTCTCCTTCTTTAATAGTTTCTCCAATACCTGCCCGCAATGCTTTTGTAACATAACCTTTTTGTGAAGCTGTTACGTAGTACATCCCGCTTCTAACGGAATAATTCATATACTGATTTTGCATTTTTGTAACAACAGCCTCTGCATCATACATACTTGAAAGTGCGGCATACTTCTCTGATTCTGTTTTAGAAAGTTTATCAGCATATTGATTTTCTATGGAGCTTAATTCAACCTGTGCGTTTATTAACTCATTTTTAGAAGAAATTAATTTGTTTTCGGCACTAATCATTTTTGATTCTGTTTCTTGTAATTTCAACTTTCTGGTTTCCATTTCAGTTAAAGACTTCAAACCTTCTTTATATAACTCTTCCATTCTTTCAAACTGTTTTTGAGCAATGGTGTAGTTGGTTTTTGCGGCCACTAAATCAATACTGTCAGAGGTAATTTTTAGTTTAGCCTGAATAATGTAGTTTTTTGCTTGTTCAATTTTCAACCTCTTGGTTTTTATTAAAGCATCAGCTTGATTATCCAACGACTTTACTTTTTCCATATAAGATTGAACGGTAAGCTCTTTAGACTGAATTTGTTCTTCAGTTCTGTCTAAAAGGTTGGGGTCAAAATACTCGTCTTTTATTTCGGACAAGAACAAAATAGTATCTCCTTTATTCACTAAATCACCTTCTTTAACATGCCATTTTTCAATTTTACCTGCTATTATGGAGTTAATGGTTTGAGGTCTTTGGTCTGGTTTTAATGTTGTTATGAAGCCTCTTGACCTAACATTTTGAGTCCAAGGAATAAAAAGAATAATTATGAATAGAGAAAAAGCAACTAGCAAAATTCGCTTAAGAATTTTTATTGAGCTGTATTCTTTAAAGCCTTTAAATGATAAATACTGGCTTGTGTTTACCTTTCCTTTTATGCTGTTTTCAGTGATGTTTAGCATGTTTACTTTTTTTGAAATACTTGGTTAAACCAGTTGTTGTTTTTAATATTTATAAATTTATCGTCAGCAATTATATTCCCTTTTTCAAGTACAACTACTCTTTCAAACATACTAGCCACTTCTATATTGCTGGAAATAATAATAACGGTAGATTTGAGTGACAATAAATGATTAAGAAACCTGTCTCTTTCAATTTTATCAAGTTCAATAAAGCTGTCTTCTATAAGTATTAGCTTGGAGTTATGAGCAATACTTCTTGCAAGTAATATTTTTGTTCGGGTAGTTTTAGATAAATTCTTTCCTTCCGGAATGAGAATATTTTCGTATCCGCCCTCCACATTTTTTATATAATCTACAAGCCCCACTATTTTGCATGCCTCTCTCACTTGTTCAAACGAAATTGACTCTCTGCCTAATGTTATATTTTCTATTATAGAACCTTTAAAAATATCTTCTTTGGTTAAACAGTTTCCAATATGATTTCTTAAATATTCTTTATCCCAATTTGCAAAAGGAATATCATTATATAATATAGACCCTTTAAAATCATAATACAACCCGGCAACTACTTGAAGCAAGAAAGATTTTCCTGAGCCATTAAAACCCGTTAAGCAAAGTTTTTCACCGGCTGAAACTTGTAAGTTTATATTTTGTAGAATGTAGTTTTCTGAATCAGGAAACTTATAACTAAGGTTTTTGAGTTCAATGGTTAAACCGTTGTCGCCTACCGGAGGACTATAATTACTTTCTGATTTTTCAAGCTCTATATCAACTACATTTCCAATTTTTTCCAATGATGTTAACACATCATATATCGTTTCCATACTTAAAATGAGTTTTTCAATTGATGCCAGTACAAGAATGATAATGATTTCTGAGGCAACAAATTGTCCAATATTCATTTGTTGATTAATAACCAATAGCCCACCTATTAACAAAAGCCCCAAGGCAATTAAAACTTTAAATCCTACTAAATTTATGTACTGCGCCAAAAGAGTTTTAAAATGCAACTTCCTTGAGTTGAGGTATTCTAAAACTACATCATCTGTTTTTTGTAGAGGAAGAGTAGTTTTTCCGGCTAGTTTAAAAGTGCCAATATTTCTTGCCAACTCTTCAAGCCAATGCGCAACTTCGTATTTGTTTGCAGATTCTTTAATGCTTGTACTTAGACCTTTGGGAGCTGTTAACCTAAATATAAAATATAAAATGATTACCAGCATGGTACTAAATAGTATAAAAAATGGGTGGTACAAGCAGAGTAATATTAGCCCAAAAACTACTTGTAATGAAGCACTTGAAAAATCAAGTAAAATTTTGGAAAGCCCTTTTTGAACTGATAAAGTATCAAAAAACCTGTTTACTAACTCAGGGATATAGTGTTTGTCAATAACCTCTAGCCTTAGTCTTGGAATTCGGTAGGCAAACTCAAATGCAGATCTAGCAAATATTTTTTGTTGAATGTTTTCTGCAAGCACCAGCTGCATTATTTGAATAATTCCTGAAAAAGCAATGCCTAGAATAACAAAAACTACTAAAACTATCCAGGAAGTAGAAACTTGTCCTGTACTTATCAAATTTATAATTGCCTGAATCCCTAACGGTAGCGATAAAACTATGATACCGTTAAACAATGCAAAAACGTATATACTGGTAATTTCTTTTTTATCTACTTGAAGCAGCCTAAAAAATCTTTTTAATGGTGTAAGGCTATACTTATTCATTTTTCGAAATTTAAAATAGTGGCTGTTGCCATATTAGTATAAAAGTTAGCTAATTCATCAGTGTCATTTTTTTTAACATCTGTTAATGAAGGGAGATGGCTTGAAAAAAACTTTTGGTGATGAACGCCTTCTACTATTGTTGAAACTAAGGTATGCGGATGTTTAAATTTTGGATTCAACTCAAGTACAATACTACTAATTCTTTCAATAAAAGACTTATAACTTGAATAAAAACCAACTTTATTGGCGGCATCAACTTCTTTGGTTAGATATGCTTTTGATGATTCTGAAACTACAATTCTACTTAGAAGTTCAAGCTTTATAAAATCATGCGATTCTTTTTTGCTTACGTCTTTTGTTATTAGGCGTATTGCAATTTGTAGCTTTTCTTTTGGGTCTGTGATATTTGCAGTCGAAAAAATTAAATGATATTCTAACCAACTCCAATACCATGATATTAAATAAACAAGTAGTTTTTGCTTACTTTCAAAATACCTGTAAATAGAGCTTTCGTTGGTGTTTAATATTGTTGCCAACTTTTTAAATGTGAATGCTTCTAGTCCTATTCTGTCTATCAACTCAATTCCTTTTTCTATTATTCTTTTCCCCAGTTCAGACGAATAGGGGTCTTTCAAGAATGTTTTCTCGTTAACCTGAATTTTTATTTGTGAGATAAACCTTTTCACTTACTAAATTATTGCACGCAAAAATAATAGTAATACTTTTAATATTGAAAACAAAACTGTTAAAAAAGCTTAAACAACCCTTTTTATGAAATGTTCAACTATAGTGGTAAAAAAAGCTAGTTAATTAGAGGCATCCTGTTCTGCCACCATCAACCGGAACATTTATTCCATTGATGTAAGATGCTGCAGGAGAAGCTAAAAAGGCTACAGCATTTGCAATTTCTTCAGGTTTGGCAAAGCGTTTCATGGGAACTTCTTTTTGCATTTCTGCTTCAATATCTGAAACTGTTTTTCCTGTTTTAGAGGCTTTGTTTTCAATGATGCTTTGTAATCGAATAGTATTTGTAGCACCCGGCAAGACATTGTTTACGGTAATGTTAAATTGTCCTAATTCGTTGGCTAAAGTTTTAGACCAGTTAGCCACTGCACCTCTAATGGTATTAGATACGCCTAACCCTTTTAAGGGCATTTTTACAGAGGTAGAAATAATATTAATAATTCTGCCATAACCTTCTTTTTTCATTCCTCCCACCATAGCCTGAACCATAATTTGATTGCAAATTAGGTGATTGTTAAATGCTTGCAAAAATTCATCTGTGTTAGCATCAATAGCTTGTCCGGCAGGAGGTCCACCGGTGTTATTTACCAAAATATGAAAGTTTTTTTGGTTAGCCGCCTCTTCAATTTTGCTTTTTAATTCAGTTGGATTAGAGAAATCTGCTGTTAGGTAGTTATGTACTTGTTTACTCGAAGTGTCTAATTGTTGTAAGGCATCTTTTAACTTTTCTTCATTTCTTGCAACAAGAGTTACGTTGGCTCCAAGCTTTGCTAATTCACTGGCTGAAGCAAAACCGATGCCCTGTGTACTACCACAAACAACAGCATTTTTTCCTATTAAAGATAAGTCCATTTGTAAAATTTTGAAAGCGAAAAATACTTGAAAAAATCTAATTTATTGGTACTTTTAGCAGACTAAATCAAAAATTTATGGCAATTAAACGACCTTTTAACTTACAGCAGTGGATTACAGAAAACAGGGATTTATTAAAACCTCCGGTAGGAAATAAAAATCTTTATGTTGAAGCGGGAGATTTTATTGTAATGATTGTAGGCGGGCCGAATGCCAGAAAAGATTATCATTATAACGAAACGGAAGAGTTATTTTATCAACTTGAAGGAGACATTAATGTAAGAATTCAAGAGGAAGGTAAAGCGGTTGATATTCCTATTAAAGCCGGAGAAATGTTTTTGTTGCCTGCCAAAGTTCCTCACAGCCCAATGCGTTCTGAAGGTTCGGTAGGTTTAGTAATTGAGGCGGTTAGAAAAGATAGAGATATGAAGGATGGTTTGCTTTGGTTTTGTGATAAATGTAATACCAAGTTGCACGAAACTTATTTTGAGCTAACAAATATTGAGAAAGATTTTTTGCCAAGGTTTAAAGAGTTTTACACTTCTGAAGACATGAGAACTTGCAAAAACTGTGGTCATGTGATGGAAACTGATGAAAGATTCGTTTAGCATTAATCATTTTCTTCCCCAAAAAATTCCTAATCATTTATCCGCTGATTTTTTTATGGCTGTTAAAGAACAGCTCGAAAAGGATTTTACTTTTTTTAATGAGGAGATAGAAGTAATGGGTATTTCTTCTGAAGAAGTTATTTCTTTTTTATCTAAAACGCTTGAACGGTTGATGGCTGAAAATCCTGACACACTTAAAAACATTTTATACAGAATAGATTTAAGTGAAGTAAAAACAAAACAGGAAATTTCGCTTTCGGATGCTAAAAATCATTACGAATTGCTAGCAAGGCAAATTATTGAAAGAGAAGCAAAAAAGGTTTATTTTAAGTGGGTTTATTCAGGTAGAATTTCTCCGCCTTCTTCTTGAGATTTTTCTTCCTCTTTCTTTTCTTCCTTTTGGAAAAATACACCTCTTTCAAAAACCAAAACTAAACCAATTCCAACACTTATGGCTGTGTCTGCAATATTAAAAACAGGTCTAAAGAAAACCATATAATCTCCGCCCCAAAAAGGCATCCACTCCGGTAAATAACCTTCATAAATAGGAAAGTAAAGCATATCTACTACATGGCCATGAAACCATGAGGCGTAGCCTTCTTCCGGAAAAAGTGTAGCTACTTCATAGTAACTATCGCTGAAAAATACACCGTAAAAAATACTGTCAATAATATTTCCAACTGCTCCTGCAAAAATTAGTGCTACACTTATTTTAAGTAAAGTAGTAGCACTTTTACTTATTTTGTAAAGGAAATAACCAATACCGGTAACTGCTAAAATTCTAAATAGGGTAAGGGCTAATTTTCCCCACTCTCCGCCAAATTCAAGCCCAAATGCCATTCCCGGATTTTCAGTAAAATGAATGATAAACCAGTCTCCAAAAACATTGAATTCATCACCGATAACCATGTTGAGTTTTATCCAAATTTTCACACATTGATCAATGGTTAATACTGCCAATATGACAAAAATCGGGTGCTTTAATACGTTAAGAATTTTTTGCATTAGAAGTTTTGGTTTAACCTACTTTCCCTTCTTTTGCTTCAATACTTAAGGTTGCATGCGGAACGGCTTTAAGTCTTTCTTTAGGAATTAATTTCCCTGTAACTCTGCATATTCCGTATGTTTTGTTTTGAATACGAATAAGCGCATTCTTTAAGTGAGTAATAAACTTCTCTTGACGTGCGGCTAACTGTGCAACTTCTTCACGAGTTAATGTTTCAGAACCATCTTCCATCATTTTGAATGTGTTGGCTGTATCGTCAGTTCCGTTATTATCTCTGTTAGATAAACTTCCCTGAAGAGAGTCTAAATAACTTTTAGCTTCATCTAATTTGTCGGTGATTAATTCTTTGAACTCATCCAGCTCTTCATCACTGTATCTTGCTCTATCATCTTGCTTCATAGCTTTTCTTTTTGCGCCCGGCTTTCTCTCGGGAGTTCTTGGTAAATTTATTTTCGGTTCAAATGCTTTTATTTCTTCTTTAGAAACTTCTACTACCGGTTTTTTCTCTACCTGTTGTTTTACCGGAGCAGGTCTTCTTCTTTTAGTTTTCTTTTCTTGTTTTACTACTTCTTTTTTTGGTGCTGCTTTTGGAGCCGGCTTTTTAGCGGTAGCTTTTTTCTTAGTAACCACTTTCTTCTTAGGCGCAGCCTTTTTAACTGTTTTTTTCGGTGTAGCTTTCTTAGGAGTGGTTTTCTTCACAACCTTCTTCTTAGGCGCAGCTTTTTTTACAACTTTCTTTTTAGGCGCAGCTTTTTTAACTACTTTTTTGGTGGTTGTCTTTTTTTTAGGTGCTGCCTTCTTTTTAGCAACAGTCTTTTTCTTAGGTGCAGCTTTTTTAGGCGTAGCCTTCTTAGCAGTTGTTTTCTTTTTGGCTACTGCTTTTTTAGGTGTAGCCTTTTTTGCGACTGTTTTCTTTGTAGTAGGTTTCTTTTTAGCTGCTACTTTTTTCTTAGGCGTTGCTTTTTTTACAACTTTCTTTTTTGGAGTAGCTTTTTTCGCTGCTGTTTTTTTTGCAGTTACTTTTTTGGTTTTGGTTTTTTTTGCCATCTCGGTTAGTTTAATTTGCTAATACTAATGTAAGTTTTTACATCGTTTTCCAAAGCCACTTCTAATTTATCATTAGCTTCAATATTATCAACTAATTGAAGTTCAGTAGCCAAGGTTTCAGTACAAATATAATTTTTATTGTTTTTTAACGCATTATTAATGCCTTGATGTTCTTGAATTGTTAATAAAATTTTATCGGTTACCTCAAATCCCTTGTCTTTTCTAAAGTTTTGAATTCTATTAACAAACTCTCTTGCTATTCCCTCTTCTTTTAACTCATCAGAAAGAGTGATATCAAGTGCAACGGTAATGCCTTTCTCTGTTTGAACCAGCCATCCCGGAATATCATCTGTCTGGATATCAAAATCTTCCATGGTTAGTTCTATCGTATCACCATTAATGTCGCCTTTCCAACCGTTATTTTGCTCAACGGAAGAAATTTCTTCTTGTCCCCAGCCATTTACCATTGCTGCTATGGCTTTCATTTGCTTGCCATATTTTGGGCCTATTGTTTTAAAATTAGGTTTAATTTTCTTTACTAAAACTCCGGCAGTATCGGTCAATAGCTCTAATTCTTTCACATTTACTTCCGATAAAATAACATCCTTTACAGCCGTTACTTTATCTGCAAAACTTTTGTTAAGAATAGGAATCATTATTTTTTGAAGTGGCTGACGAACTTTTATCTGTTCTTTTTTCCTTAAGCTCAATACCATTGATGATATTTGTTGAGCCCAATCCATCTTTTGTTCTAGTTCGGCATCAATAAAAGCGTCATCATACTTTGGAAATTCAGCCAAATGAACCGACTGGTGAGTTTCTTTTCCACTGCAATTATTCAAATCTTGATAAAGCTTATCCATAAAGAACGGAGAAATTGGTGCAGCCAATTTAGCAACCGTTTCAAGGCAAGTGTATAATGTTTGATAGGCAGCTATTTTATCTTCAGTATAGTCTCCTTTCCAGAATCTTCTTCTACATAATCGAACATACCAGTTACTTAAATGGTCGGTAACAAAATCTTCAATTAATCTTCCGGCTTTTGTCGGTTCATAATCATTTAAAGCTGATTCTACATTTTTGATGAGTGAATTAAGCTTGGAAATAATCCACCTGTCTATTTCTTGTCTTTTTTCTAACGCAATTTCTTCCTCTTTATACTTAAAAGAATCAATGTTTGAGTAGAGCGCAAAGAAAGAATAAGTGTTGTAAAGCGTTCCGAAAAACTTTCGCTGACTTTCTACAATTCCATCTAAGTCAAACTTTAGATTGTCCCAAGGCTGAGCATTGGTAATCATATACCACCTGGTGGCGTCAGGACCGTATTTTTTTAATGTTTCAAATGGGTCAACGGCATTGCCTAATCGCTTAGACATTTTTTGTCCGTTTTTGTCAAGTACCAGACCATTGGAAATAACATTTTTGTAAGCGACAGAATCAAAACAAACCGTTGCAATAGCGTGAAGGGTATAAAACCAACCTCTTGTTTGATCAACGCCTTCTGCTATGTAGTCAGCCACTCTACCGTTTGTTTCGTCTAATTCAGATCGTTCAAACGGATAATGCCATTGTGCATAAGGCATTGAGCCTGAGTCAAACCATACATCTATCAAATCTGCTTCACGGTGCATTGGTTTCCCAGATTCAGAAACCAAAATAATTTTATCTACCACATTTTTGTGTAAGTCAAAAGTGTCGTAATTTTCTTTTGACATATTGCCCACTTCAAAATCTGCCAAAGGATTTTTTTCCATTAATCCTGCTGCAACGGCTTTATCACATTCGGCTTTCAGTTGTTCTACAGAACCAATGCAAATTACTTCAGTAGCATCTTCCGTTCGCCATATTGGCAAAGGAATTCCCCAAAACCTTGAGCGAGATAGATTCCAGTCATTTGCATTTTCCAGCCAGTTTCCAAATCTTCCTTCACCTGTTGCTTTTGGTTTCCAGTTAATGGTTTTGTTTAGCTCCACCATTCTGTCCTTAAAAGCGGTGACTTTTATAAACCAGGAGTCAAGCGGGTAATATAAAACAGGTTTATCCGTTCGCCAACAATGTGGGTAGCTGTGTTCGTATTTTTCTACTTTAAAGGCTTTGTTTTCTTCTTTTAGTTTAATGGCAATTTCTACATCAACTGATTTCTCAGGAGCTTTTCCTTCTTCGTAATATTCACTCTTCACATATTTCCCGCCAATTTCAGGCAATTCGCTTCTAAATTTCCCTTGTAAATCAACTAGCGGAACAGGGTTGCCGTTTTCATCTAGCACTAACATTGGCGGAACGCCTGCATCTTTTGCCACTTTGGCATCATCTGCACCAAAAGTAGGAGCAATATGAACGATACCAGTTCCATCTTCAGTAGTAACAAAATCTCCGGGAATTACTTGAAAAGCATTTTCTGCATTTTCATAAGGCAATGCATAAGGCAATAGTTGTTCGTATTTTAAACCTACTAAGTCTGAGCCTTTGAATTCTTTGATTATTTTTCCTAGAACTTTGTCTTTTGTCAAGTAATTACTATCAAAAATCCCATGATGAATATATGGATCACTTCCCTTTTCAAATGCTTCTACGTTGGCAGAATAAAAATCAAATAGGTTATATTCTTTTTCACCTTTCCCAAAATCAATTTTAACAACTTCATTATCAAAAAAGTGCTTATTATATAAGTCTTTAGCGATAAGTACATTTATTCGCTTTCTGGTATATCTATTAAAAGTATCAACCAAAACATAATCAATCTTAGGACCTATTGCCAATGCAGTATTGGAAGGCAATGTCCAAGGAGTGGTCGTCCAGGCTAAAAAATAAGCTTCATCTACACCTAACTTTGAAGCATCTTTTAACTTAAACTGTGCAGTAACGGTAGTGTCTTTTACATCTCTGTAACAACCGGGCTGGTTCAATTCATGTGAGCTTAACCCTGTTCCTGCCGCAGGAGAATAAGGCTGAATAGTATAGCCTTTGTAAAGTAAGTTTTTGTTAAAAATTTGTTGTAACAACCACCAAACCGATTCAATGTATTTATTTTCATAGGTAACGTATGGGTTTTCCATATCCACCCAATAGCCCATTTTTTCGGTAAGGTCGTTCCATACATCGGTATATTTCATTACCGCTTTTCTACAAGCGGCATTATATTCTTCTACGCTTATTTTTTTACCAATGTCTTCTTTGGTAATGCCTAATTCTTTTTCTACACCTAACTCTACAGGTAAACCATGCGTGTCCCAACCGGCTTTACGCTCAACTCTGTAGCCTTGTAAGGTTTTGTACCTGCAAAAGATATCTTTGATAGTACGTGCCATTACATGGTGAATACCGGGCATTCCGTTGGCTGATGGAGGCCCTTCAAAAAACACAAAAGGCTTGTTTTCAGGGCGTGAGGAAATACTTTTCTGGAAAATATTTTCCTTTTTCCAAAAATCAAGTACTTCATCGGCAAATGCCGGAAGGTCTAATTGTTTGTATTCCCTGTATTTTTCAGCCATCTCTAAAATTGAGGGGCGAATTTACTAAAAATGTGTGTTTTGGGAAATATCAAACAACTGTATTTAATAACTTCAACAAATGTTTCTTACACAGTCATTCACAAATATTAACTTTACCCCTCTATAAATTTATATTGAAATGGAATACAAAAACTTGCTAGTTGAAACAGAAAACAACATTTGTTTAATTACTATTAACAGACCCGATAAGTTGAATGCTTTAAATCGTGAAACGATAAGTGAGCTTAGTAATGCTTTTGGCGATGCAGATAAAAATAAAGAAGTGAAGTGCATTATTGTAACCGGCTCAGGAACTAAGGCTTTTGTGGCCGGAGCTGACATTTCAGAGTTTTATCAATTTTCTACAAAAGAAGGAAAAGAGCTAAGCGAAAAAGGGCACGAAATTTTATTTAATAAAGTAGAAAACTTGAACACACCTGTTATTGCAGCCGTGAATGGTTTTGCTTTGGGAGGTGGCTTGGAGTTAGCCATGTCTTGCCACATGCGTATTGCTAGTGATAATGCTAAAATGGGGTTGCCGGAAGTTAGTTTGGGTGTTATTCCCGGTTATGGAGGAACACAACGTTTAACTCAATTAATCGGAAAGGGCAGAGCCTTAGAAATGATTACTTCTGCTCAAATGATTGGCGCTCAAAAAGCAGAACAATATGGTTTGGTGAATAGCGTTACTTCACAAGAAGAATTAATCAACGCTTGCAAAGAGTTGGCATCAAAAATTATTAAAAACTCTTCAGTAGCCATTGCGGCAGCAATTAGAGCTGTAAATGCGGGATTTCAAGTAGGAGTTGACGGACTGGCTGTAGAAATTGAAGAATTTGGAAAATGCTTTGGTACCGAAGATTTTAAAGAAGGAACAACTGCTTTTATGGCAAAAAGAAAACCCAACTTTCCGGGAAAATAAAAACATCACTTGAACCCATTAAAAAAACTTTTAGGACAAACCGCTATTTACGGATTAAGCAGCATCATAGGAAGGCTGCTTAATTACTTTTTAGTGCCGCTTTATACCAGAGTTTTTAGCACGTCAGAATATGGTGTGGTAACAGAGATGTATGCTTATGTAGCATTTTTTATTGTTCTGCTAACTTATGGAATGGAGACCGCTTTGTTTAAGTTTTCTAAGCAATATCAAAACGATAAACAAAAGGTTTATAGCACGGCACTCATTTCACTACTTATTTCCTCCTCTGTTTTTATTGCCTTTTGTAGCATTTTTTCTGATTCATTATCAGGATGGATGGGATATGGCGACCACTCTGAATATATTGTTTGGTTTGCTTTTATTATTGGTTTGGACGCCATTACCGCTTTGCCGTTTGCAAAATTGAGAGAAGAAAATCAGGCGGAGAGGTTTGCCCTCATTAAAGTATTTGGAATATTAATCAACATTGCGCTCAACTTGTTTTTTATTGTTTACTGCCCGTATGTTTTAGAAAAGGATTCGGGTCAAATGAAAGAATTGATTGAGAAAATATATAACCCGGAGGTTGGTGTGGGCTATATTTTCATTGCCAATTTAGTGGCGAGTGCGGCAGTTATTTTATTACTAATGCCAAAAGTTATTTTACAGAAGTACGTTTTTGACAAAACACTTTGGAAGAGTATGATGCTTTATGCAATGCCCTTAGTAGTGGCAGGTTTTGCGGGAATGATTAATGAAACTTTAGACAGAATTATTTTAAAATACTTGTTGCCGGAAGATGTTGCGTTAAGTGAGTTAGGTATTTATGGTGCTTGTTATAAAGTAGCTATTTTAATGACGATTAGTATTCAAGCATTTCGATTTGCATCAGAACCGTTTTTCTTTTCTCATTCCGATAAAAAGGATAGCGCAAAAACATTCGCTAAAATCATGAATTACTTTGTGGCGGTGTGTAGCGGAATCTTTTTGGCAATTATGTGTTATATGGACATCATTCAATATTTTATAGGAGAAGAGTTTAGAGTGGGACTTGGTGTAGTTCCTATTTTATTGGTGGCGAATATTTTTCTAGGGATTTACTTTAATTTATCCATTTGGTATAAATTAAGCGGAAAAACGTATTTCGGAGCAATTATATCATTGTTGGGCGCATTTATAACATTGTCATTAAACTTTGCATTAATTCCATGGCTTGGATATTACGGTTCAGCCTGGGCTACTTTATCTTGTTATTTAATTATGGCTATAGTATCTTACAACTGGGGAAAGAAGCATTACCCTGTTCCATATAACCTCAAGAAAATTATATTCTACATAACATTTTCGCTTTTCCTATATTTGCTCACTGTTTTGATAAATATAGAAAATCAAACTTTACGATTAATAGTCCATTCTCTATATCTCGTATTGTTTGTAACATTTGTGTATATCATAGAAAAGCCAAAAAAATCAGTACATGCAAGTTAAAATAGTTAATCAGTCTAAACATGCCACTCCGCAATATGCTACGGCATCTTCGGCAGGAATGGATTTACGAGCAAATCTGGATGAAAGCATCATACTTAAACCACTTGAACGAACTTTAGTAAAGACAGGTTTGTTTATAGAATTGCCTGTTGGATATGAGGCTCAGGTTCGTCCGAGAAGTGGATTAGCATTTAAAAAAGGAATTACAGTATTAAACTCACCAGGAACGATTGATGCAGATTACAGAGGAGAAATAGGAGTAATTTTGGTGAATCTTTCAAATGAAAATTTTTTAATTGAAGACGGAGAAAGAGTGGCACAATTGGTAATTGCAAAACATGAAACCATTGAATGGAATGAAGTAAATAGTTTAGAAGAAACGGAGAGAGGTGCAGGAGGTTTTGGAAGTACCGGAGTAAAGTAATATGGAGATTTAATTTAAAAACATCTAATAAAAGTAAAAATGAAGATTATAGTACCAATGGCTGGAATAGGAAAAAGAATGAGACCGCACACGTTAACGGTTCCCAAGCCATTAATTCCTGTTGCCGGAAAACCAATTGTACAAAGATTAGTGGAAGACATAACGGAAGTATGTAACGAAAAAGTGGACGAAATAGCTTTTATCATTGGTGATTTTGGAAAGGAAGTAGAACAACATTTGTTAGAAGTGGCCAAAGACCTTGGAGCAGTTGGAAAAATTTATCATCAGGAAGAAGCCTTAGGAACTGCTCATGCTATTCTTTGTGCAAAAGAAAGCTTATCGGGTAAAGTAGTGGTGGCATTTGCTGATACTTTATTCAGAGCAGATTTTAAATTAGATGATAGCCAGGACGGAATTATTTGGGTAAAACAAATTGATGACCCCAGAGCTTTTGGTGTAGTTAAGTTAGATGACGAAGGAGTTATTACAGACTTTGTAGAAAAACCTGAAACTTTTGTTTCTGATTTAGCCATTATTGGGATTTATTATTTCAGAGATGGAGAGTATTTAAAAAACGAATTGCAGTTTCTTATTGATAACAATATTAAGGAGAAAGGCGAGTTTCAACTGACAAATGCGTTGGAAAATATGAAAGCAAAAGGAAGCAAATTTACTACCGGTGAAGTAAAAGAGTGGCTAGACTGTGGAAATAAAGACGCAACAGTTTATACTAATAGTAGAGTATTAGAACACATCAAAGACCAAAAAATAGTTGATGATTCGTTAAAAAGTGTTAATTCTATTATTATTCCTCCTTGCTTTATTGGCAAAAACGTACATTTAACTAACTCAGTAATCGGACCTCATGTTTCAATAGGTGATGGCACTATTGTTGAGAATAGTGTAATAGAAAATTCTATTATTCAAAAAAGTTCAAAATTGAGCAATGTGGTAATGAAAAACTCTATGATTGGCAATAATGCCGAGCTTTCTAAAAAATCAGAAGAGTTAAGTGTGGGAGACTTTAATCAAATAATTAATTGAGATATTTAATCGTCATATTTGCAACGCTACTCTTGTTCTCTTCATGTAAAAAAACAAAAGATGTTGCGTCTTCTTCGCCTCCGCAGGGAAAGGAGCTTAGCTCCAGACAGCATGCCGAATTTACCTATATGTATATTAATGCCAGCAAAGAAAAAATGCTTGGAAATTATGAAACGGCTGCTGCTATGTACAAAGAATGTACTAAAATAGACCCTAAAGAACCTGCGCCTTACTACGAAATGGCTAATATTTTTAGTATGGTGGGAAGAACAGATATGGCACTACCTGTTGTTCAAAGAGCAGTTGATTTAGACGGAGATAATTTTTGGTATAGGTTACTGTATGCAGATTGCCTCCAAAAAACCTCCAATATTCCTGAGGCTATTAAGCAATATCAAATTTTGGTGGATAACAACCCATCTAATTATGATTTATACTTTGAGTTAGCCAATCTGCAACTATATCAAACTGATTACAAAGGAGCAATTGAAACTTATAACAAGCTTGAGCAAAAGGTGGGTGTTACTGAAGAAGTTTCATTACAAAAACAAAAAGCTTACATCAGAATGAATGATGTGGACAAAGCAGCAGCAGAGTTAAAAAAATTAATTAAGACCTACCCGGATGAAACAAGGTATTTGGGCGTTTTAGCAGACCTTTATTTAACCAATGAAAGAGAAGAAGAAGCGCTTGAAATTTTAAATGAAATTTTAAAAAAAGATCCTAACGACCCATACACTCATCTTTCTTTAGCCGATTATTACAAAGCCAAAAAGGAAAATGAAAAGTCGTTTGACCATTTAAGTATTGCCTTTGAAAGCCCTGCACTGGAAGTAGATGCCAAAGTACAAATCTTACTTTCGTATTATCAAATTACGGAGTATTACCCTGAGTTAAAACAACAAGCTTTTAGCCTTAGTAAAAAGTTAATTGAAGTTCACCCTGAGGATGCGAAATCATATACTGTATATGCAGACTTTTTATATAGAGAAGAAAAATTAGAAGAAGCAAGAGAAAACTACCGAAAAGCATTAGAGATTGAAAAAGATAAATTTCCGATTTGGGGACAAGTTCTATTATTAAACTCAGAGTTAAACGACTTTAAATCATTGGTAGAAGAAAGTGATAAGGCAATGGAGCTTTTTCCATTACAACCGCTTCCTTACTTAATGAGCGGGATAGGAAATAATCAAACAAAAAACTATGAAAATGCAGTTGAAAGCCTTGAAGCAGGAAAAGATTTAGTTTTAGATAACCCGATAATGGCAAGTGAGTTTTACTCTAATCTGGGAGAAGCTTATCATAATTTACAAATGCATGAAAAGTCTGATGTCGCATTTGATAAATGCTTAAAAACAAACCCTAAAAATGCGTTTGTATTAAATAACTATGCTTACTACTTATCTATAAGAGGAGAGAAATTAGAGAAGGCATTGGAAATGTCTGCCAAGTCAATTGAGCTTGAGCCGAACTTAGCTACATTTTTAGACACTTATGGCTGGGTGTTGTATAAGCTTAAAAGATATAATGAATCAATTGAATGGCTCTTGAAAGCCGAACAAAACGGTGGGGCAACCAGTGGAGAAGTGTTAGAGCACATCGGAGATGCATATTACCAAAACGGAGACACCTCAAAAGCTTTAGAATATTGGAAGAAAGCAAAACCTGCCGGTGGCGCATCCGATTTAATTGACAAGAAAATAAATGATAAAAAGCTGTATGAGTAAATTGTTTGCAGCTAAATATTTTGTTTATCTGGGCATCACATTTCTGTTTTCGTGTAAAGCCCAAAAAGAAATTCAAAAAAAACAAGCTGTTGCCAAAGAATGTGAGTCGCTAATAGAGCTAGCCCACCAAAGCGAATTCAAATTTGATTGGCTTTCCTTAAAATCAAATGTAGAGTTTGAAACAGATGGCAAGTCTAACGGCTTTAAAGCATTTATAAACATAAAAAAGGACAGTGTAATATGGATTTCAATTACTCCCAAAGCACTCAGAATAGAAGGAGCCAGAGTAATGCTTACCAAAGATTCCATTTTCTTTATGGATAAAATAAATAAAAAATACTTTACCGGAACTTACGAATACATTGAGCAAATACTACAAGTAGAGGCTGAGTATCAAACCTTTCAACAAATATTGTTAGGCAATGCGCTAGAGTTTGAACAAGACAAAATTTGGTGTAAAACAGAAGAAGACAAATATTATCTCAGCACTATTAAAAAGAGGAAGTTGCGTAAGGCAGAAAACAAAGATAAAGCCAAGTCAGACTTTGTTCAGGCGCTTTGGTTAAATGCAGAAACTTACAAAATAGAAAAACTTAAATTACTTGATTTAGTTAAAAACCAGTCTTTAGAAGCAGTGTATTCTAACTTTACTGATGAAGGTGGCCAGTTAATAACTCATAAGATTGACATTACGATTGAATCGGAAAAAACCGCTAACTTAGACCTTGAAATAACAAAAGTAACCCTAAACGAGCCGTCTAATTTCTCGTTTAGGATACCGGAAAAATATGAGCAAATTACTTTCCAATAATATTATTCTCTTTTTTTGTTGCTTATTTTTATTTGCAGGAAACGGCTTTGCCCAATCTAAAAAGGATTTAGAAAAAAAGAAGTCGAAGCTGCAAAAAGATATTAGTTATACTAATAAGCTGCTCGAAAAAACTCAAAAAACGAAAGAGGCCAACCTACAAGAGCTTAATCAACTCAATAAAAAAATTGAAACTCGTAATGAGCTTATTAAAACCATTAATAAAGAACTTAGTCTTTTAGATAGTCAAATAAAAGGGCAGCAAGACATTATAGCTGCTATGGAAAAAGACATTGAAATTTTAAAACAAGAATACGCAAAGCTTATCTATTATGCTTATAAAAATAGAAACGCTTATAACCGTGTTATGTTTGTGTTTTCATCAGATGATTTTAACCAAGCCTATAAAAGGCTAAAATACCTGCAACAATATACCAATTACAGACACCAGCAAGCAGATATTATTTTGTCTACCAAAGAAAAGCTGGAAAATGAAATATTAACCTTAAAGGCTAAAAAAGAAGAAAAGCAAAAATTAGCTGATGAGCAGAAAAAGGAAAACTCAAAACTGTCAGATGACAAGCAGAAACAACAGTCGGTGGTAAATACGCTTAGCTCAAAAGAAAAAGAATTGAGAGACGAATTAAAAGAGCAGCAATTAGCCGCTAAAAAGCTGGATGATGCCATTAAGAAAATTATAGAAGAAGAAATAAGAAAGGCTAGAGAAGCAGCCAAAAAGAAAAATCCTTCATCTACCACACCAAAAGATGAATTTCCGCTAACTCCTGAAGCTAAACTTATCTCAAATTCATTTACCGCCAACAAAGGAAAACTACCCTGGCCGGTAGAACAAGGTGTAATTACCGGAAAATATGGAGAACACCCTCACCCTGTGTTAAAACAAGTTATGCTTAAAAATAACGGAATAGACATAAGCACCTCCAGTAAAGCCATTGCTCGTTCTATTTTTGACGGAGAAGTAACTTCTGTGGTGATTATACCCGGTGAAGGTAAAGCCGTTTTTGTGCGTCACGGAGAATATTTAAGCGTATATACTTATTTGAGTGAAGTATATGTGAATAAAGGCGACAAAGTAACCACCAAACAAAGCTTAGGTAAACTTTTGGCAGAACCCGGTGCCAATAGCGGAGAATTGCATTTAGAAATATGGCAAGGCGTTACCAAGCTCAATCCAGAATACTGGATATACAGAAAGTAGAAAATCTGAATAATTTGCTCACTTTTTTGAAATAATTATATATTTGCACTCCCAAAATCGTTCTTACGATAACATTCCTCCTTAGCTCAGCTGGTTAGAGCACATGACTGTTAATCATGGGGTCCTTGGTTCGAGCCCAAGAGGGGGAGCAAAAAAAGCCTCACGCTTGTGGGGCTTTTTTTATTTACAAAAAATTATAAAAGCTAATTTATTTTGACAAAGTAGTTATTGTAAGAAATGTTTTTTCCAGAAACACTAAAGTCGGGCTCAAAGTAATTAAATGGAAAAGACTGAGAGATTAAATATTGGTTATTGCTTAGAACAAAATTCAAATGTCCCTTTTTTGTGGAAATGCTATATATGATGTCTAAGTTATCTTCTTTAGTAATCCCATCTATTATACAATGTTCATGAACAATCTCATCATTACTTAGATAATTCAAATTTCCTTTATGAAAAAACTCCATGTAATAAATACTACTGCTATTTACTGTATCTATATGATAATCCCACATAGCATCTTGATATGATACAACAGTAAATTGATATTTCCATTTACCTTCAAGAACTTTATAATTTCCTTCAAGTTCTTGTTTCTTTTTGCAAGACATTATTGAAAAAGAAATACATAGTAGTAGTATAAGTTTACTAAAACCCATATTCTTCAAAATCTTCGGTAAACTCATTAGTAGCAAAATTGGGGTTAATGCTAATGTTAGAGTATTCGTACTGCTCGTACAAGCCTTTTTCATCATAAACCTTCATTAAAATAGGCACATGATTTTGCTTACAAACATATAATATCATTTTAGGAGAGTATTCATTAGGAATAACAATCTCTTGACCTACTTTTAAATTTTCATGAAACGAAAGCCCTTTATTTTTTTCCAAAATCATGTATTCGCTAATTCTATATCTTTTAGCAATGTCAAGTATGCTCTCTTCTTTTTCAGCCGTATATTTTATGTATTTAAAATAAGGGTTAATAAACTGAATATGAGAGCAGTCATAACCATTGTAAACCACATCTTCTTTTTTCAATACCAATGAATGTATTTCTGCATAATGTTTCTGCACCAAAAATTCTAAAATACTAATCACGTAATCATATCCCGATTCAAAAATCGTATGATGCTGATTGTTTCTCATGGTTTTCCCCATAGGGTCAAGCTTCAAATTCACCCAAGGAAAACCGTTAGTGTTTACCAACGCTTCATTTTTATTGGTTTCAGCATTATATAAAACTTCCATTCCTTTTGTCGGAAATTCTTGTTTTACATATACCTGAAAAGGCTTTTTATTAAAATCAATTTTTGCTTTTTGCGTAATGAGCTTTCCTTCTATTCTTTCGGTCTTTTTTATTTCAAAAGAAATGGAGTTAATCTTTTTAGTTTGAAAAAACATTTTTTCGCAAATCGTAAGCGCCATCTTGTTTTCAGATGAGGTAAAGCTACTTAAAACAATAAAAAGAAAAAGGGAAGTAATTGAGGAAAAAAGATATTTGGGCATGCACTAATTTTAATCCTAAGATAGAATATTTTACCTAAGCGTCAAAATTATTGTAGCAACGACTTATTTTAAGTAAGTTTGTTAAAGACAAACAATTACACTATGGGACTTTTAAAAATACTTCTTCTTGCATTCTTCTTTTTATCATTTAATAAATTTTCTTTTACTCAGGAAGACAAAAACTTTTTTGAAATAAGAGATGAAATGAACCAGTATTTTTCTAATAAGAAAATTGACTTTAGTGAAGATACCGACTGGAAACACTTTAAAAGATGGGAAGCATTTATGGAACCAAGAGTTTTCCCATCAGGATATTTTCCAAACCCAAGTGCAACTTGGCAAGCATATTCAGACGAAGTGGAGAGAAACAAAAACTCAAAAGGTGTATTATCAACCGGAAATTGGAATTACTTGGGAGCGGGAAATTATGCGGGTAGAGTAAACTGTATCATCATTGATCCAAACGATACTAATACTTACTGGTTAGGAGGAGCAACTAGCGGAGTATGGAAAACAACCAATGGCGGTGGGTTATGGACGGATATGTCGAACAATATGCCTGTGATAAATGTTGCGGATATTGTAATAAATCCTACCAATAGCAATGAAATTTATGTAGCAACAGGAGATAACTTTGGCTGGGCTTATTCAAATACATTTTACGGCTATACTATGGGTGTATTGAAATCGACAAATGGCGGTAACACATGGAACCCAACTGGGTTTTCATGGAGTTTAGACCAAGGACTAACATTTAGAAGGCTTATTATGAATACCAATGCTCCCGCTACTTTAATTGCCGGAACCAGCAAAGGAATTTATAGAACTACTGATGGAGGAACTACCTGGACTAAAACAAAGGAAGGTAGTGTAACTGATGTGGAATATCATCCTACTAATAAAAACATAGTGTATGCTGTTACGGATAGTATTTTCAAATCAATTGACGGAGGAGTAACATGGAATCATGTGGTAGGGTCACCTATTTTTAATTCAACCATAAATTATAAATATAGAAGAGTCTCGTTAGCTGTTACTCCTAAAGCTCCAAATAATATGTATGTTCTTTATTCTGAATTAAATAATCCTGGACTGCTTTACAAAAGCACCAATACAGGAACTACTTTTAATGCTTTAAATTGTCCAACTTCATCTCAGGTAAATAACTTTTTGGGGTATTGGACAGGTGTACTGGAAGTTTCGCCAACCGACACCAATCTTATAATTGTGGGCGGGACATCAAACGCCATAACCACAGACGAAGGTGCAAATTGGGCAACAGCAACCAACAATTATGTTGACCAACATGCAGTTACTTTTTTACCCAATGGAGTAAATTACATTGGAGCAAATGATGGTGGAGTTTATAAAAAAATACCATTTACCGTTTCAATGAATAATGGACTTCAACTAATTCAATTTTATAGAATGGGGGCATCGGCAACCAATGCAAATATTATTTATGGAGGAAGACAAGATGGTGGCACATTAAAGTATTCAGGAAGCGTATCTCCTTGGTCTAAAGTATACAGCAATGACGGAACAGAAGCTATTGTAGATTATACTAGTGAAGATACTGTTTACGCTTCTTATCAATACGGAAATTATGCAAAATCAGTTAATGGAGGAGCTAGTTTTACTCCTATTAATCCCGGTATGGGTTATTGGATGGCACCAATGGTTATGCATCCTACTAATCATAGAATCTTATACTATGGTGGACAAGAAGTAAGAAAGTCAATTGATGGTGGATTAACTTGGAATGATATTTCAACCGCTTTACCAACCACTTATTCTATGGATATTTCTAAGTCAAATCCTAACTATATTTATGTTGCCTCAAGTTACAATACCGTTAATGTTACCACCAATGGCGGAAGTACATGGACTAATGTTTCTAGCGGATTACCTAGCTTATCTATTTCCTATATTGCAATTTCAGCAACAGACCCTAATACTGCCTGGATAGTTTTTTCAGGATTTTCAGCCGGCCAGAAAGTATATAAAACAACCAATGCAGGGCAAAGCTGGACCAATATTTCAGGAACGCTTCCCAACATACCTGTAAACTGTATTGAGTATGATGATAACTCAACTAATGATGCATTGTATATTGGAACTGATATTGGTGTTTATTATAAAGATAACTCTTTAAGTGATTGGGTGTTTTATAATACAGGATTACCGCCAGTAATAGTAAACGAATTGGAAATACATTATGGTTCAAGTAAAATTAGAGCCGCCACTTACGGAAGAGGTATGTGGGAATCAGACCTATATACACCCAATACAGCTGTTAATGAACTAAATATAGCAAGTACCTTTTCTGTATTTCCCAACCCTTCAAATGGAAAATATTATGTTGACTTTGATTTAAAGGAGACATCACAAATTGAACTTGTAATTACAAATATGTTAGGAGAAATTATACTGTCTAAAAAGTTAACTACTAAGTTTGATAGAGTAGCGTTAGACATAGCACATCAACCTAATGGAATATATACGATATCTATTATCTCAGAAAAAGAGGTTGTTACCAGAAAAGTAGTTTTGAGTAAAGACTAATTTATTTTAACAAAGTAGTTGGCAATACCATTAGGGCTAGGGTGCGGGTGACCACTATCAAAATGTGGAAAAGGGTAATTTCCCATATTAATACTACCATTAGGAAAGTGATAAAAACTTAACTGATAAAAAAGACCCTTATGTAAATCTATTATATAACCATCAATACCCTGAATGCCAGATGGAATTTTTGAGTATGATTTTAGCTTACTTTTATTTATTATTTCTTCATTAAGAATGAAATCAATATAGCCTTTTTGTCGAAACTCAATAAAATAATCAACTTTAGGATATACTGTATCAGTGATTAAGTCCCAATTTACATCTTGGTAACTAATAAGGGTATAATTGTGCTTCCACTTCCCCTCTATAAAAGAAAATTCCTCTGGAATTTCTTTTTTCTTTTTACAAGAAAATAGTGAAACTAAAACCAAACAGTATAAAATAAGCTTTATGGTTTTCATCAATCAAAAGTTTTAGCAGAATCAGAAACAGAAGAATGAATTAACTCTAATTCTTTTTCGGTTAAATGCCTCCATTTTCCGGTAGGCACATCCAAACCAATATGCATGATGCGTATGCGTTTTAGCTTTACTACTTTATAATCTAAATATTCGCACATTCTACGTATTTGTCGGTTTAGCCCTTGGGTCAATACTATTTTAAACTTTTTATCGCCTATTTTTTCTACTTTACATTTACGGGTAACGGTATCTAAGATAGGAATTCCGTTGCTCATTTTTTCTATAAAATCATCTGTTATAGGTTGATTTACGGTAACCAAATATTCCTTTTCATGATGATTTCTGGCTCGTAATATTTTGTTTACAATATCACCGTCATTGGTAAGCAAAATAAGGCCTTCACTAAATTTATCTAATCTGCCGATAGGAAAAATGCGAGTAGGGTAATTGATAAAATCGATAATGTTGTCAGGTTCTTTTTCGGTGTCGGTGGTGCAAACAATTCCGGGAGGTTTGTTTAGTGCAATGTAAACGGGTTTTTCTTCATTGTCTTTTACTAATTTTCCATCCACTCTTACTTCATCATCTCTGGTGATTTTTGTTCCTAGTTCAGGAACGTTTCCGTTGATGGTCACTCTTCCTTCTTCAATTAATTTATCGGCAGCACGTCTGGAACAAAAACCAATTTCGGTTAAGTATTTATTAATTCGTATGAGTTCTTTTTCTCCCATTGGTGCTTTTCAAAATTACGAAACCAACTTTATTTTTGGGTTTTTGTTTTTGATGGTTTTGTTTTTGGCGGCATCTAAAAGCGTTTTAACTTTTTCTCTTTTTACCGCTACAAATGCCGAATGGTCTTTAACTTCAATCAGTCCTAAATCATCTTTTTCCATAAAGTTAAACTGAAGAAAAAATCCAACCAAATCAATTTTATTGACTTTATCTTTTTTCCCTTTTCCAATGGAAAGAGTAGCCCAGTCGGTAGTTTTTGTTTTTTGTTTTTCCTTAAATTCAAATGGTTTTGGTTTTTCATTTAAAAAAGAAGGTAAATGATCGGTTTGAGTTAAAATTAAAATACTTGTTCCGTTAGCTTTCATTCTGGCCGTTCGTCCGTTACGGTGTGTAAACACACTTTCTTGTAAAGGAAGTTGGTAATGAATTACGTAATCTAAATCGGGAATATCAATTCCTCTGGAAGCAATGTCGGTAGCTATTAAAACTTGAGTGGTGCCGTTTCTAAATTTAAGTAACTCTAATTCTCTTTGGTCCTGTTCTAGCCCTCCATGAAAAATTGAATAGGGAATTTTTTTGATGTCAAAATATTCACTAATTCTGTTGCAGGCATCTCTGTGGTTTACAAATACAATGGCATTTTGTCCTTTCTCAAAGGTGTTGACTATTGCTAATAAACCCTCAGGTTTTTCGTCTTTTTTTACAATTACTTTTCTTAAATCAAGCTGAGTGGTAGTGTTTTCTTCAAAGCTAATCTTGTAAGGAGAATTTATATTTAAATAACTGGGAATAGTGATAGATTGTGTAGCAGAAACCAATATCTGTTGTTTAACATTTGGTAATCGTTTAAAGATATATTCCATTTGATTGGAGAAGCCGAACTCTAACGATTTGTCAAACTCATCAAAAACCAACTGAGTAATGTTAGTTGTGTCAAACGTTTCCCGTTGAATATGGTCTTGAATCCTTCCCGGTGTACCCACTAAAATAGTAGGTGGAGAAGTAAAATTTTGACGTTCAATACTAAACTTATGTCCACCGTAACAAGAGTTTACCTTAAATGGCAGCTTCATTTGTTTTAGCACATTTTCTATTTGTATTACTAGCTCTCTGGTAGGAGCTAAAATCAAAACCTGCACACCCGGCTTATCTTGTATCTTTGAAATAACGCTTAATAGGTAAGCAGCCGTTTTACCACTTCCTGTTGGGGCAACCAATAAAAGTTGTTGATTTTTTTCAGCAGCCTTTAAGGTTGTTTTTTGAACTTCGTTTAGCTGTTCAAAACCTAAGCTAGCAATAATACTTTTTTGATTGATTTTAGAAAATGTCATGGAGCAAAGGTAATGGAAGAATGTTAAGTAAAGTGCTATTTATTCAGCAACCAAGCTTTTTGATTGTGATTGTTTTTCACTTTAAATAGTTCTTCAAGGGCTTCTTCTCGTGTAGTAAAGCTGTTGTAGCTTACGGCATAAAGGTCTTTATGCTTTCCTATAATGGAAGCATTATAGCCTGCTTGTTTTAGTTCTTCCACCATTTTTTCAGCATTTGCAAATATTGAGAAACATCCGCCTATTACATGAAATCTAAAGCTTTTGTTTTTACTGTGAACATTTGTATTGTCGGCAATAGCAGATTTATTTGCCTCTGCTTCGTTTAGCTTGATAATTAGTGGTTGAGCATTTTCTACAAAACTATAAGAGATGGTTTCGGTACTCTCGTTTTCGGAAGCTATGTCTTTAAAACTTTTAGCTTCTTCAAAGGAAATGTTTTCTTCAACGCTAGTCCTATTTTCGTAAACTCTTTCATTCCAAAACTTTCCAATACCTGCATATCCAACATTAAGTGGTTCAACCTTTCCGGTAAAGTATAAATAGCTGTACCCAAGAAGAGCGGCAATTGGTAGTACGGCAGCAGCCCAAACCACTTTACTTCTTCTCTTTTCAGGAGAAGTAATAGGAATAACCGGAGTAATTTTTTCTTTTTCAACAGGAATAAGACTTACCGGAAACAAACCATAAGATGATTTTAAGAAATTAAGCTTATTAGTTGGTTCAAAAACAATAGATTGACTAGAATTAATGTGAAAAACGCCAATATTTCCAAACGGCAAATGGCTTTCCTTTTTAAGCTGTTCTTTCCATTTTAATGCTTGTTGGGTAATTATATCAACGGCTTCAACATAAGATTTTTTATAAAGCTGTACTATGGTATTGGCCAGCAAACCGTCATTTTGCGTCAACTTATGATTAAAGCTTAGTTGCTTAGAAGGTGGGTAAAAGGTGTGATTTAATTCATTATATTTTGCAGGAGCTTCATTTCCTATAATTCCTCCAAAATTGGGTATAATCACACAATCGTGTTCAAGCAACAATGTTTCTATGACAGATATTAGGTTCACTCATGCAAAGGTAAAAATCTAAACCTAATGTGGGAATTAATGAATGGTAAAATTATCGGCATCTAAATGAGCAGGAAACTTTTCCCTAAAATCAACTAATTCTTGGTGAGATAGTTGAGTTGAGATAACTGTTTCTTCTTGTGCTTTTGCTTGTTGAAGATAGTTTCCTTTAAAATCTATAATTGCCGAATCTCCAGAGTAAGGGATAGACTTGCCGTCTTCTCCGATTCTGTTTACACCTACAACATAGCTCAAATTTTCAATGGCTCGCGCTTGTAAAAGTGTTTTCCATGCAGAATTTCTGGCCATGGGCCAGTTAGCAACATAAATAGTTATGTCGTAATCATTTTTGTTTCTGCTGAAAACAGGAAACCTTAAATCATAGCATACCTGCAGTAAAATTCGCCAACCTTTATAGTTAACAATCACTCTTTCTTTTCCTCCAGAAAATGATTGATGCTCTTCTGCCATTCTAAATAAATGCCTTTTATCGTAATGCGTAATTTTTCCATTCGGCTCAGCCCAAATCATTCTGTTGTAATAAGAGTTATTTTCCTTAATGATTAGGCTTCCTGTAACGCAAGCATTTTTTTCTTTGGCTTTTTGTCTTATCCAATCTACTGAAATACCTTTCATTTCTTCATACACATTAGCTGTGTTCATCGTAAAGCCTGTCGTAAACATTTCAGGCAAAATAATGACATCGGTATTTTTAATGGCCGAAATAATTTTATCGAAATGCTGTTGGTTTTTTTCAGCATTTTCCCAACACAAAGAAGTCTGAATAGCAGTAATGTGAAGATTTTCTGTCACTAGTTATTACTTAGATATAATTGCCCGCAATAATCTGTACAGTCATATCGGTAGTTAGCTTCTGCGGCTATTTCGTATAAGGTTAATAACGAAGCTAGTGCCACTTGACTATAATTTTGTGATGCGTTTTTAAATCCACCCCATTGGTGTAACCACATATTGATGATAATTCCCATATCTCCGTTTCCTGCTTCAGGGCAAAATTCTCCTATTACTCCTTCAACATTTCCTGCACCTGCATGATATATATGCATTACAAACAACCTAAACCATAAATCTTTTTTGTCATAAGTTACCCCATGTTTACCAAGAATACGCTCAGCTTCAGGAATACAAATACGTTTTATTAACCTAGCTGCAGCCATGGCAGATTTGTCAAAATCCTCTCTTTCATCAGTGTATCGGTTAACGGTAAGCCCCATTTCTCTCGCTACACCTTTCATCAATTGAAAAGGACCGTAGGCACTTGCGGATGAGTATTGCAATTTATTCGGGCTTTCTATTAATAAGATAGATTGAGCATAAAAAGGGTCAACGCCTTCTTTCATAAAAGCTTCAATTCCTCTGCTAATAGAAGGAAGGACTTTATCAAAGGCATAAAAATGATTTTTACCGGAAGTGATATAAACTCTATCAGACTCTTCTAATCCGTGAGCCATTTTTATACTATCTCTATAAAGGTCTTTTTCCGCATCACTTTTTTTATCCCATTCTTTAATTAAATACTCTGAAATCACTTTTCTATTAGAAGCAATATTAAGCAAACCGGAATCTTTGTCCATTTGCATGATTTTTTTCCAAAAAATAGGTTGGGCAAGCAAATGCCATCCTTCTTTATAAATAGAAGAATCCATTAAAATAAAGTGTGAAGCAGTATCTGCTTGCAGCACAATTTCATAAAACGACTCATTTTCTGATTTTATAAATCGCTCATTATCAGACGAATTGTTGTTGTTTGTAGCTCCACAAGCCACCAAAACAAATAATATTATTCCCAAAAATCTACCCATATCAACAGCTAAAGATAACATCAAAATTTATTCCATAACGATAAATACGTATTAAATATTAAATAGGTACAGTTAATTAGTTAAATTACAACATCAGTTTTTTGTAGAAATAAATAAATTAATACCTTTGCGGACTTCAAAATTTTTGAGTTGGGATATTTAGAAGAGTTTAGAATCCCTTTTTCAGGGTTAAGTATTGGAAATCATAACTTTGTATTTGAAGTAGGTAATAAGTTCTTTGATTGCATTGAGTATTCAGAAGTAAAAGAAGGCAAAATCTCTATTGAGATTGACTTTACTAAGCATGCTAACTTTATGGAGTTAATCACTAAAGTTAATGGAAAAGTTACTGTTCCATGTGATAGATGTTTAGATAACCTTGATATTCCGGTTAATAACCAATTTATGTTGGTGGTTAAGTTTGGAGAAAAGAAAGAAGAAATTACTGACGAAATACTTACTATTCCTCATCAAGAACATCAGCTATTTTTGGCAGATTTGTTTTATGAGTATATCATGATAAGCTTGCCACATAAAAAAGCTCATGAGGAAGGAAAATGTAATAAGGAAGTTGAAAAATATATTAATGTAAATAACAAAGCAACTGAGATTGATCCGAGATGGAAAGATCTGGAGAAGCTTAAAAACTAGATAAAATGGCACATCCTAAGCGAAAAATATCCAAGTCTAGAGGTAGAAAAAGAAGAACTACCTACAAAGCTAGTGTTCCTAATATCGTTACTTGTCCTACAACTGGCGAACCACACTTATTCCACAGAGCTTACTGGTACGAAGGAAAATTGTACTACAAAGGCCAAGTGGTAATGGAAAAGAACTAATTAAAGTTCTTCTAAGCCAATGAAAATTGGACTCGATATTATGGGCGGAGATTTTGCTCCACAATCAACTTGTGGCGGAGCTCACTTAGCCTTATCCGAATTGTCTTCTGATGAAAAAATAGTGTTGATAGGACAAAAGCCTATAGCAGAAGATTATTTTTCAAAAAACGAAGGAAGTATATCAGACTTTGAATTTATTAACGCTCCCGATGTAATTGAAATGGGAGAACATCCAACCAAAGCTTTTACGCAAAAACCAAACTCAAGTATTTCAGTTGGTTTTGGTATGCTTAAAAATGGTGAAATTGATGTCTTTGCAAGTGTAGGCAACAGCGGAGCTATGCTTGTGGGTAGTATGTACACGGTTAAAACAGTTGCCGGTGTTATACGGCCATGTATTACAACAGCCATGCCTAGAGAAGATGGAGGTGTTTGTATTATTTTAGATGTAGGAATTAATGCTGACTGTAAGCCTGATGTTTTATACCAATTCGGGATTTTAGGTTCTATTTTTGCTAAATCAGTCTATGGTATAGAAAATCCAAAGGTAGGCTTGTTGAATATTGGCGAAGAAGAAGAAAAAGGTAACATGCTTACTCTTTCTGCTCATAAAATGATGAAAGAAACCAATGAATTTAACTTCATTGGAAATGTAGAAGGAAGAGACGTGTTTGACCCGAAAGTTGACGTAATAGTATGTGACGGGTTTACCGGAAATGTTTTGTTAAAATACACCGAAGCATTTTATGCTCAAATTATGAAGCGAAAACGCTCAGATGAATTCTTTGATAAATTTAATTACGAAATCTATGGAGGTACACCTGTATTGGGTGTTAACGGAAATGTGTTGATTGGTCATGGTATATCTAGTTCATTAGCAATTAAAAATATGTTATTATTGTGCCGAGATGTGGTGAAAGCCCAGTTAACTGAAAAAATAAAAAAAGCATTTAATGATTAGAGCTGCAATTACTGCCGTAGGAGGATATTTACCTGATTATGTTCTAACTAATAAAGAGTTAGAAACAATGGTGGATACCAATGACGAGTGGATTACTTCAAGAACAGGGATAAAAGAGAGAAGAATTTTAAAAGGCGAAGGTAAAGGAGCTTCCGACATGGGAGCGCCTGCTGTGTTAGAATTATGTAAAAAGAGAGGAATATCTCCTGAAGAAATAGACTTATTGATTTGCGCTACTGTTACCGCAGATATGATTTTTCCTGCTACCGCAAATATTATTTGTGACAAAATAGGGGCAACTAATGCTTTTGGATTTGATATTAATGCCGCTTGCTCAGGCTTTTTATACGCACTTGCTACAGGGTCAAAATTTGTGGAGTCCGGAACTCATAAAAAAGTAGTTGTGGTTGGGGTAGATAAAATGTCTGCAATTGTTGATTATGAAGACAGAACAACTTGTGTAATTTTTGGAGATGGCTGTGGAGCGGTTTTATTAGAGCCAAATAATGAAGGCTACGGTATTATGGATGCTATACTAAGAAGTGATGGATCAGGAAGAGTTTATTTGCACCAAAAAGCAGGAGGGTCAGCTTATCCACCAACCTTAGAAACAGTAAAAAATAGAGAACACTTTATTTTTCAAGATGGACAGCCCGTATTTAAAGCCGCAGTAAAAAGCATGGCTGATGTTTCAGCGGAAATAATGGAGAAAAATAATTTGAGTAGTGATGATGTAGCATGGTTAGTCCCTCATCAAGCAAACCTTAGAATTATAGATGCAACAGCCAGAAGAATGGGATTAGGCACAGAAAAAGTAATGATTAATATAGAAAAATACGGTAACACAACATCAGGAACCATACCTCTTTGTTTATGGGAATGGGAGAAAAAACTTAAAAAAGGCGATAATATTATTTTATCTGCTTTTGGTGGTGGGTTTACCTGGGGAGCTATTTATATAAAATGGGCATATAATAGCCAATAATCAATTTTCAAATTCATAATTATTTATACTTTTATCCCTTAATTAAATTAGTTTTCTTATGAAGCTTAATGAAATTCAAGACCTTATAAAATTTGTAGCTAAGTCAGGTGTTAGCGAAGTAGAATTGGAGATTAAAGATTTTAAAATCAATATTAAAACCTGCAATTCAAAGAAAGAAAAAGAACAACAGCAACAGCCTATTTATGCTATGCCTCAAATGCAAATGATGCCTCAGCAGCAACAGGTTCAAGCGGCTCCTCAACCTCAAGTTCAGGCAGCAGCTCCACAACCTCAGACTAAAGAAGCCGCTCCGGCTGCCGATTCTAATCTAATCACAATTAAATCACCCATGATTGGTACTTTTTACAGAAAGCCATCTCCTGAAAAAGATGCTTTTGTTAATGTAGGTGATTCGATTAAGAAAGGCGACACTATTTGTGTTATCGAAGCGATGAAATTGTTTAATGAAATAGAAGCTGAATTAGGTGGTAAAGTTGTTAAAGTACTGGCAGAAGACGGACAGCCTGTTGAGTACGACCAACCTTTATTTTTAGTTGAGCCTGCTTAGTAGCAGCATAAACCTAAAAAGTTCACTTTTTAAATTCTTACTATGTTTAAGAAAATTCTTATTGCCAACAGAGGTGAAATAGCTCTTAGAATTATTCGCTCTTGCAAAGAGATGGGAATAAAAACTGTAGCAGTTTACTCTACAGCAGATAAAGATAGTTTACATGTTCGCTTTGCAGATGAAGCTGTTTGTATAGGTCCGGCTCAAAGCTCGGAGTCTTATTTAAATATGCCTAGAATAATTGCAGCGGCTGAAATCACAAATGCCGATGCCATTCATCCGGGTTACGGTTTTTTATCTGAAAACGCTAAATTTTCAAAAATATGCCAAGAAAATGGTATTAAGTTTATCGGTGCTTCTCCAAAGATGATTAATGCTATGGGAGATAAAGCATCTGCCAAAGCTACCATGTTAAAAGCAGGAGTGCCTTGCGTTCCTGGTTCTCCCGGTCTGTTAAAGGATTTAGCGGATGCAAAAAAAGTGGCTAAAAAAATAGGCTATCCTGTAATGATGAAAGCAACTGCCGGTGGTGGTGGTAAAGGAATGAGGGTTCTTTGGAAAGAGGAAGAATTGGAAGATGCATGGGAAAGTGCTCGTAAAGAAGCAAAGGCGGCTTTTGGCAATGACGGAATGTACATGGAAAAGTTTATTGAAGAGCCTAGACATATTGAAATTCAAATTGCCGGAGACGGGAAAAAAGCTTGTCATCTTTCTGAAAGAGATTGCTCTATTCAAAGACGTCATCAAAAATTAGTAGAGGAAACACCATCTCCTTTTATGACAGACAAACTTCGTAAAGAAATGGGTGAGGCGGCTATTAAAGGCGCCATGGCGATTAAATATGAAGGAGTGGGTACTATTGAGTTTTTAGTGGATAAACACAGAAACTTCTACTTTATGGAAATGAATACTCGTATTCAGGTTGAGCATACCATTACTGAAGAAGTAATTGATTATGATTTAGTAAAAGAGCAAATTAAAATTGCTGCCGGTGAAAAAATATCCGGAAAAAACTATACGCCAAACATGCATTCTATTCAGTGTAGAATTAATGCCGAAGACCCTTACAGAAATTTTGCTCCTAGTCCTGGAAAAATAACTTCATATCACTCACCAGGTGGTCATGGTATACGAATAGATACTCACGTTTATTCTGGTTATACTATTCCGCCAAACTATGATTCTATGATTGGTAAACTGATTACTGTTGCTCAAACCAGAGAGGAAGCCATTACTAAAATGGAAAGAGCTTTAGATGAGTATATCATAGAGGGTGTTAAAACCACAATTCCTTTTCATCAAAAATTGATGAAAGATAAAAACTTCAGAAAAGGGAATTACAACACTAAGTTTTTAGAAGATTTTAAAATGGATTAATTATCCTCTCTCATTTTCAAAAAATAAAAATATTATTTTATATCTCGCCCAAAGCTTTTAGCTTTGGGTTTTTATTTCGACTATGAAAAACGTTTTAGTAATTGGAGCTGGTCGCTCATCTGTTTCATTAATCAAATATTTATGTGATAATGCAGAAAACGAAGGTTGGAAGGTTAAAGTTGTTGACCAGGATTTAAAGTCTGCCGAAAAGGCAATTGATTATTATGAAGATGTAGCCTCAGCAGAACAATTTGATGCAACGAATGAATTCCAAATGGAACTTTTTGTGCGAGAGGCTAATTATGTTATTTCTATGCTTCCAGCCCACATGCACGTTCCGGTTGCAAAAGCATGTTTAAAACATTGCAAACACTTACTAACTGCCTCATATATTTCTGATGAAATGAGAGAGCTTTCTGATGATGCAAAATCCTCAGGAGTAATCTTTTTAAATGAAATGGGAGTTGACCCTGGAATTGACCATATGTCTGCCATGAAAGTTATTCACGACATCAAAGAAGAAGGCGGAGTAATGAGGGATTTTGAAAGCTTTACGGGAGGCTTAGTAGCTCCGGAATCAGATAACAATCCATGGAATTATAAATTTACATGGAACCCAAGAAACGTGATTATAGCCGGACAAGGAGGTGCGGTAAAATTTATTCAGGAGGGACAGTATAAGTTTATTCCTTACCACAAATTATTCAGACGAACCGAAATTATTTCTATTGATGGATATGGAAAATTTGAGGGTTATGCAAACAGAGATTCATTAAAGTACCGTTCAGTATATGGGCTAGATAATGTTAAAACAATGTTTAGGGGAACGTTAAGACGACCGGGATTTTGTAAAGCCTGGAACTTATTTGTTCAACTTGGGGTAACAGATGATACTTATATTTTGCCCAATACAGAAGAAATGACTCATCGTGAATTTATTAATACCTTTTTGGCTTACAACCCTAATGACTCTGTAGAAATAAAACTTAGACAGTATTTAAAAATTGACCAAGATGATGTGGATTTATGGGAAAAATTAGAATGGCTTGGCTTATTTGAGAAAACAAAAATAGGTTTAAAAGAGGCTACTCCTGCTCAAGTTTTACAACATATTTTAGAAAAGAAGTGGAAGCTGGAACAAAGGGACAAAGATATGATTGTAATGTGGCATAAGTTTGTTTACGAAAAAGATGGAGAACGAAAAGAAAGACACTCTTCTATGGTTTGCATAGGCGAAGAAAGACCTTACACCGCAATGGCAAAAACAGTTGGCTTACCATTAGGCATAGCCTTAAAAATGGTTCATAGAGGAGAAATAAAAACACCCGGAGTTCATTTGCCAATTACACCGGAAATTTATTTACCAATTTTAAGAGAATTAGAGAGTTTCGGAATTAAATTTGAAGAGAAAGAAATCAATTAATCTATGAAAGCTAAAACACCGAAAGATTCATTTACTATTAAAACAGAGTTAGTTCTTCCAAATGATACTAACATGTTAGACAATCTAATGGGAGGAAAGTTACTCCATTGGATAGATATTGCCGCAGCAATATGCGCCCATCGTCATTCCAATAGAATTTGTGTTACTGCTTCTGTTAATAATGTGCATTTTGGAGATCCTATTCGCTTAGGAGATTTAGTGATATTAGAAGCAAGAGTTTCTAGAGCATTTACTTCTTCCATGGAAATTTTTGTAGATGTTTTTATTGAAACAAATGGAAAAAGAAAACAATCCAATAGTGCAATTTATACGTTTGTGGCTGTTGACCAAAGAGGCAATCCTATTGAAGTTCCGGAGCTAGTTCCAGAAACTGAAGAAGAGAAGCAACGTTATGATGGTGCGCTAAGAAGAAGGCAACTGAGTTTAGTTTTAGCAGGTAAAATGAAAGCTAACGATGCTACCGAACTAAAAGCTTTATTTACTTAAAAGTCGGTTTACAGAATTCACTACTTCTTGGGTTGAAATTCTTTCCGAACAACTTGGGTTATTCTTACAATTATCGCCCAATTTACTACAAGGTTGAGGCTTTACATCCTCAGGTAAAATCATTATGGAATCAGGGTGCGATTGATAAGCAGACATTCCTAAAACAGGGCGAGTACAACACCAAACAGAAATTATTTTTTTCTTAAATGCTGAAGCGATATGCATTAAACCTGTATCATGACAAATCACTAATTCACTTTGCCGAATAACAGAAGCAGATTGGTTTAAACTTAATTTGCCACACAAATTAATGGCTTTATTTCCAAGCATTTCTTCTATTTGTTTTGCTGCCTCACTATCTTCATTTCCACCCAATAAAACAGCTTTCATTTCAATTCTTTCTAAAATTTCAATCCATTTTTTAGGAGAAATCTTTTTCCCGGTTTGTTTTGCTCCAACGGTAATGGCAATGTATTTATCATTTATTCCAAACTGAGAAAGTTCTACTTCGTCTTCTTTTGGAATAAAAAAGTCTAAGCCTTTATTGTCATTTGTAACATCAAGTGGCTGAATAGCTTCAAAATACCTATCTACAATATGATTATCAGGAAGTTTGTTTATGCCAAAATTCACCAACAACCATTTTTCTACATTTCTTTTATTGTAAGTAAAATCTACTAGCTTTAATTTCCTTTTTACTTGAGAAGAACGTATGTTTTTATGTAAATCTACAATGTAATCGTATTGTTCTTTTTTCAATTCTTCTATTACTTCGGCTGTACTTTTCTCAATAGTATAAACCTTAGAAATATATGGGTTTGAAGATAAAATAGACTCATATTGTTTTTTGGTTAAGTAGTGGATTTCTACTTCAGCATCTTCTTTGTTTTTTAAACACCTAACAATAGGAGTTGTTAAAACAATATCTCCGATAGAACTAAATCGAATAACTAATATTTTAATCTTTACCTTCAATCACACAAAAGTAAAGGTATTTTGTAATTTCGCACCTTAGAAAGAAGATATCTTGAATTTAATAGACACACATACGCATCTTTTTTTAGAACAGTTTGAAAATGATTGGCAAGAGGTTATTCAAAGGGCAATTGACCAAAATGTAACCAAGATGCTGCTTCCGGCCATAGAAAGTAAATCATATCCTGCTATCAAAAAGCTTTGTGAAGCTTTTCCTGACAACTGTTTTCCAATGACAGGATTACATCCTTGTTCAGTAGATGATAACTTTGAAAAGGAGTTAGACTTAGTTTATGCTAATCTAAAGAATAAAACGATGAACTGGGTAGCTGTAGGAGAAATAGGGACTGATTTATACTGGGATAAAACATATATTAATCAACAAAAGGAAGCATTAGCCCAACAAATAGATTGGGCTAAAGAATTTCAACTTCCTATTGTAATTCATGTCAGAGATTCTTTTGATGAGACTTTTGAGGTAATAGATAAGTTAAATGACAATAATTTAACAGGTGTTTTTCATTGTTTTACCGGAACTAAAGAACAGGCCGACCATATTCTTTCTTATGGAGGATTTAAGCTTGGTGTTGGCGGTGTCGTTACTTTTAAAAACTCAGGAGTAGACAAAATAATTGAGCAAATAGATGTAGAGCATTTAATTTTAGAAACCGACTCTCCATATTTAACACCTGTTCCTCACAGAGGGCAAAGGAATGAAAGCGCTTATGTAAATATAGTAGCTAAAAAGCTTTCGGAAATTTACGATTTGCCTTTGGCTAAAATAGCTGAAATAACTACAAAAAATGCTAATAACTTATTTAAGTTAAGCTGATGTCTTTCAAATCTTTTATAGGAAAAATTTTTGCAAAAATCGTTTATAAGCGAATTCAAAAAGCATCGCTTAACGCTATAGAAGAACAACAAAAAGTTTTTCAAAATTTAGTTTCTTCAGCAAAGCTAACTCAGTTTGGCAAAGACCATAATTTTTCGGGAATAACATCGTATGAAGATTTTAAAAAACAAGTGCCGATAAGAGATTATGAAGGGCTTAAAGATTATGTTGAAGAAATAAAAAAGGGAAAAGAAAATATTTTATGGCCGGGATTACCTATTTATTTTTGTAAAACATCAGGAACCACTTCAGGCGTGAAATATATTCCCATATCTAAAGAATCAATTGGTTATCATATTTCGGGTGCCAGAAATGCTATTTTATCTTACATGGCAGAAACAGGAAAATCTGATTTTGTGGATGGAAAGATGATTTTTTTACAAGGCTCTCCTGAATTAGATAATTCAGGCAAAATTCCTTTAGGACGCTTATCAGGAATAGTTGCGCATCATGTTCCGGGATATTTGCAAAAAAATAGAATGCCTTCTTATGAAGTGAATTGTATTGAAGACTGGGAAGAAAAAGTAAATGCAATTGCAGATGAAACTCTCTCTAAGAAAATGACATTAATAAGTGGAATTCCTCCTTGGGTTCAAATGTATTTTGATGTTTTATTAGAAAAGGCAGATAAAAAGACTATTCAAGAAATTTTCCCACATTTTTCTCTTTTTATTTACGGAGGGGTAAACTTTGAGCCTTACAGAAAAAAGTTTGAAGAAACTATTGGAAAAAAAGTAGATTCAATTGAAGTATATCCTGCATCAGAAGGCTTTATTGCCTATCAGGATTCTCAAAAACAAGAGGGACTGATGTTAATTCCCGATGGGGGAATTTTTTATGAATTTATTCCGGCTAATGAATTCTTTGATGAAAACCCAACCAGAATTTCTTTGAAAGATGTTGAGCTAAACACTAATTATGTAATTATACTAAATACAAATGCCGGGCTTTGGGGTTATAACATTGGAGATACTGTAAAATTTGTCTCAAAAAAACCATATAGAATAGTTGTAACCGGCAGAATAAAACATTTTACATCGGCCTTTGGTGAACATGTGATTGCGGAGGAAGTAGATGCAGTAATGAAATTAGCTGCAGAAAAATTTGGATTGAAAGTGAAAGAATTTCATGTAGCACCACAAGTAAACCCAGAAGGTGAAGAATTACCATATCATGAATGGTTTATTGAGTTTTCGGAACAACCAAATGAATTGGAAAAAATTGCACTTTATCTTGATGAGCAACTCCAACAAAAAAACACTTATTATAAAGATTTAATTACCGGAAATATATTGCAACCACTTAAAATAAAACCTCTTTCAAAGAATGCTTTTCAGAGTTATATGAAAAGCATAGGTAAATTAGGTGGTCAAAATAAAGTTCCTAGATTAGCTAATGACCGAGTAATTGCAGATAAATTACTTTAACAAGTTTACATGGCCATACCTAAAAAACTCTTTGCCAATTAGGTCTGTATATCTAATTTTCCAAACGTAAGTATCTGTCTTTGCCATGTTACCTTTGTACCTTCCGTCCCAGCCAATAGTTATATTATCAGTATAAAAAATTTCTTCTCCCCATCGGTTAAATATCCACATTTCAAATTCACCAACCTCTTCGCTTACTGGTGCAAAAAATTCGTTTTTCCCATCTTCATCAGGAGTAAAGGTATTTGGAACGTATAAGTCTGTGTTAATGTAAATGGTAATAGTATCGTAAACATAACATCCGTTTTTATCAAAAACCCAAACATAATAGGTGGTAGTTTCTTTTGGGTTTGCCTTTGGATTAATACATCTTATACAGCTTAAAAAACTTCCGGGTGTCCAAAGAATAGAGTCGGTATTGCTTGTTGCAAAAAGCTGAATATTAGAACGATAATCAATAATTTGATCAGGACCGACATCAACAAACAATGGAGGATATAACTTTGCAACAACAGTTGCATTCCAAACACAACCAAATGAATCTGTAATTTGCACATTAAAGTTTACATCTTTGTCTATTGTTGCTGTTGGGTTTGAAATGGTAGCATCATCTAAATAACTTGAAGGAGACCATAAATAACTTTTTACGGCATTTCCACTTGCATACATTTCAAAAGGAATATTTTTACACACCCATAAGGTATCAGGAACAGAGATATTCATATTTCTTACTGTAACAACAACGCTATCATATCTTGTTCCACATCCATTTGTAGCGGCAACAACATAGGTTGTAGATGAAGTTGGTGATGCAATAGGTGTAGCAGAAAAAGGATTGTCTAATGAACCGGGTGGTGACCATTGATAAATATTTCCACCACTAACACTTAACTGTGCCGATGTTAAAGGACAAATAGTAGTATCGTTTGAAACAATTGGAATAGGCAAAAGTGTGTCAACGGTTATTTTAATGTTTTTAACCCATGTACATCCATTGGCATCAGTAATACTAACAACATAAGTTATGCTATTAAAAGGAGTGCTTTGTGGATTTGAAATGTTAGGATTGTTTAAATATGTAGAAGGAGCCCAACTATATGAAACTCCACCGGAAGCACTTAACGTAACGGATTGACCTCTGCAAATAGTAGTGTCTGAACTAACAGTCGTACCATCAGTATGAACAACTACATTAAGTTGTGTTGTATCTGCACCACAGCTATCGGTTACAATAACTTGATAGGTAGTAGAAGCTGCAGGAGAAGCTTTTGGGTTTGGAATATTTGGATTGCTTAACCCGGTAGATGGTATCCATTGGTATGTAGTGCCGCCTGAAGCATTTAATTGTACAGAGTCTCCCGGACAAATCGCATTTACAGGATTTGCCACAGCAACAGGAGGCGCAACAACATGAATACTCATATAAGCAGTATCAGTTTTAACGCATGAAAGAGAGTCACTAACGATAAGTGATACTTGATAAGTTCCCGGATTGGTATAAGTATGTGTGGGCTGAAATAAGGTAGAAGTATTACCATCACCAAAGTTCCAAAAATAATTAGTACCACCATTTGAAGTATTAGTAAATGTAATAGTAGAAGGAGAGCAATAGTAAGGAGATGCAGTAAAACCAATGTCTGCGGTTAGTTGAGATAAATCAAATTTAATAGCATATAAATTACAATTACTGCTTCCTTTGCTAACAGCATAGGAACCGGTAGAACCCGTTAAGTTAGATGTTCCGCAACCACCGCAAACGGCTTGGTAAACAATTCCTTTTTTATCAAATCTACTGGTTCCGCCATCTACATGTTCGGCTCCATTTGTGCTTCCAAAAAAAGTTCCATAAAGAAGTGTATCACAATCTTGTCCTAAAACCATCAAATAGAAATCACTTCCGTTGGTACTTGTTTGATGCGCTCCGGGAGTGGTAGGTAATCCGGTTGTAGTACTTGATGTTGCTTGGCTATATTGTGAATTAACGGTTCCACCCCAACCGGAAATATATATTTGGTCGCACTGATTAACCAAAAAAGCAGAGATTGAAATATCTACATTATTTGAGCTTCTGCCAATAGAAGTAGAAAGAAGCGAAGTAGTCAGGTTGTTATTGAACTTCTGTATAAATTGCCCACTGTTTGGATTGCTGTAAATTTTAGTGGTCGGGCCGGGAACAATAGGATAAGTTCCTCTGGTTTGACCTACCACAAAAGCATCATCATTATTATCTAATTGAACAAAAAAGTTTTGATCATAAGAAGAAGTTCCGTTGTATGTAGATGCAAGTAAAACACTTCCGGAAAGATGAATTTTAGAAACAAAACCATCTGTTCCGCCAGTTAAAGTGGTTTTATGTGCTCCGGGTGTAGTAGGAAAATTATTGCTGGCTGTTCCTCCCGCAATAAATACATTTCCAGCATTATCTCTCTCAACTGAATAAGCGGCATCGTTTCCGCTTCCACCAATATAGCTACTAAATACTAATGTATTTAAATTAGAGGAGAGTTTGAAGACACAGCCATCAAGATTTCCGCCACTGGCTGCTTGAAAAGGCAATACAGTAGGGAAATTAGTTGAAAATGTACAAGAAGAAATATAACAATCACCGGTATTATCAACTATGATTTCTCCTCTATAAGAATCACCATAGTTATACTCAGTTTGCGGACTTATATTTAGTCCGTCATTGCCGCTCCCTCCAATGTATGTTGAGCCTATTAGTGTATTTCCTGCAGCACTAAATTTAGTAACAAAAATATCGCTTCCGTTAGGATAGTTAACGGTAGTTCCGGTTGTTGTAATGTTAACGCCACCGTTAAACGTATTGTCAAAACAACCTACTGTAGTAGGAAAATTATTTGACGAAGTAGTACCCAATACATATAGCTCATCTGTAGATTGATTCACCACTAAGCTGTGTGGGCTGTCAGCACTATTTCCTCCTAGTAAGGTAGAATAAATCAGTCCATTGCCTTGGGTGTTAAATTTTGTTATACCAATATCAATAGTTCCTCCTCCAAACGTAGTTTGATAAGCACCTGTGGTTTTAGGATATCCCGTTCCAAAGACAATTCCTCCGGCATAAGTATTTCCTGCATTATCGTAAGTTGCTGTAAAGCCCCAATTATCTGAAGTAGCTCCTGTAAAACTGGAAAAAATAAGCTGCGGGTCAATAATTAGCTCAAGATTTTGGTCGTATCCTTTAGGAAAAGAAAAACTAACGGAGTTCCCTTTAATTTGAAACTTACATTTCACTTCTTTTTCTACTCCATCTATTAGTTGATAAGCATAAGGCTTTAGTTCAACAATATCTCCAATAGAAGTTTTTATAACCAAGTTCCTTTTTGATATAGAAAGTTTATCAACTCCTTCATAAAGCATATTTATGGCAAATGCATTAGCTAGAGGTTTTACAACATAATCGTATTTTAAAGAGTTTTGTGAGCTATAGTAAACAAGGTCAATACCTGGATAAATATTTTGATACTTTATTTCTGCATACTGTTCAACGCCTCCGGCCCATTTGCTTTCATCATTTCCTAAAAAGTAATTAACGTAGTCTTCAAACTTTTCAGAACCAATAGTTACAGGGTTTGGGTTGGCGTTCAAAAAAAAGGTTTTAAAGGCATGACCTCTTATTAACACATCATTCAAATTTTCATTAGGAAAATATCCGTGCCTGACATCATGGAGGTGAGCTAAATCTTCCGCTTTAAGTAAATTATAAGTAACACAGTTTTTTTCAAAATAAGCCTTTCCTGAAACAATATTGGTTTTAAAGAGAATGTTTTCGCCCCATTGTCCTTTATTTTGTTCAAACTTTAAGTTATGGTCATGAGAATGCCCATAGACCAATGAAAAGGCTAGGACAAAAAACAATATGTTTGCAAACTTGATCACAATTAAGAGAACTAAATTACCATTTTATCGACAAATTACATCATATAGACGAAAATCAAGGGCTTAAGGTTGTGTTGATATGTTTAAAACATTAATTTATTATTATAGATGGTTTTTAATAGTTCAAAAAATAAAACTATTTTTACACTCCTTTTACAAAAAGGCAACATGAATGAGTGATAACATCAAACATGAGTGCGGAATCGCAATGATTCGCCTTCTTAAACCCCTTCAGTACTACATAGACAAATATGGAAGCTTTGCTTACGGGCTAAATAAATTGTATTTGTTAATGCAAAAGGAGCATAACAGAGGTCAAGATGGGGCGGGTGTTGGAAATATCAAATTAAAAGTTCAGCCCGGGAAAAAATATATTAGTAGATATCGCTCCAACCGAACGAATGCAATTAAAGATATTTTTGAAAAAATCGGCCAAAAGTTTGACAGAGAAGAGGTTCAGCAAAATATCAATAATGCTGAATGGCTGCAAGAAAACGTTGCTTTTACAGGTGAAGTTTTATTGGGACATCTGCGTTATGGAACTTATGGAGGAAATAGCATAGAGCAGTGTCATCCTTTTTTGCGACAAAACAACTGGCGAACAAGAAATTTAGTGGTTGCGGGTAATTTTAACCTTACTAATGTAGATGAGCTTTTTGATTTATTGGTTAACATTGGCCAACACCCGAAAGAAAAAGCGGATACTGTTACAGTAATGGAAAAAATAGGTCATTTTTTGGATGTAGAAAATGAAAACTTATTTCAAAAATATAAAGCGCTAGGTTATAATAACATTGAAATTTCAGATTTGATAGCGGAAAATATTGATGTCCAAAACATTCTTCAAAATGCTGCAGAATCTTGGGACGGAGGTTACGCAATGGCAGGCATCATGGGGCATGGCGATGCTTTTGTATTAAGAGATCCTTCAGGAATTCGTCCGGCCTTTTATTATGCCGATGATGAAATTGTGGTTGTTGCATCAGAGCGACCTGCAATACAAACGGCTTTTAATTTAAAAGCAGGTCAGGTAAAAGAAATTACTCCAGGAAATGCGCTAATTATAAAGCGGGATGGTGTATGTTCTGAAGAACAAGTTAGAGAACCATTACCCAAAACATCATGCTCATTTGAACGAATTTATTTTAGCAGGGGTAGCGATGTGGATATATATACCGAAAGAAAAAAATTAGGGTTTCAACTAACACCAGTTATTCTAAATGCAATAGATGCAGATATTAAAAACTCTGTATTTTCTTATATACCTAATACTGCCGAAGTTGCTTTTTATGGTTTAATTGAAGGGATGACCAATCACCTAAAAGAGGTTCAAATTAAGAAAATTAAAAAGTTAGGTAATGATATAACAGACGAAAGTCTGAAAGAGATATTAAACATTAGACCTAGATTTGAAAAAGTAGCCATTAAAGATGCTAAACTTAGAACGTTTATAACGCAAGATAGCAATAGAGATGATCTGGTAGCACATGTTTATGATATTACATACGGTTCGGTTAAATCAACTGATAATCTTGTAGTTATAGACGATTCAATTGTGAGGGGAACCACTTTGAAAAATTCTATCATTAGAATTTTAGATAGGCTCGAACCTAAAAAAATAGTTATTGCCTCATCTGCTCCACAAATTCGCTATCCTGATTGTTATGGAATAGATATGGCTAAACTGGGAGATTTTATTGCCTTTCAGGCAGCCATCTCTTTATTAAAAGAAACCGGAAAAGAGAAATTGATAACGGAGGTTTACGAAAAATGCAAGACTCAACAAGGGTTGCCAAACAATCAAATAAGAAACTTTGTAAAAGAAATTTATGAACCTTTTAGTGCGGACGAAATTTCTTCCAAAATTACCAACCTACTTACTCCAAAGGATGTAAATGCAGAAGTTAAAATAGTTTATCAAACAATAGAAGGATTGCATAATGCATGTCCTGACCATATAGGCGACTGGTATTTTACCGGAAATTATCCAACACCGGGAGGAAATAAAGTAGTTAATACTTCCTACATAAATTATATTGAAGGAAAAAATGAGCGAGCTTACTAAGGCACATTTTTTGTTTATATTTGCTAAACTCTAAAAATGAGAAGCTTATTTTTAATCATACTATCTGTTTTTCTTTTTTCTTTTTCATTAGGGGAAAAAGAATTTCCAATGGGTTTAATTTATACTGTTGAAATTGGTTCTTATCAAGGAGGTATTTTAGTTACAAAAAATATGGAGGCTGTGGGAGAGGTTTACGTTGAAAAAGATAAAGGTGGCTTAGATACTTATAGAATTGGAGCATATAAAAAATACGATGACGCAGAAGCTGCTCAAAAAAAACTTGCTAAAATGGGTTATAAGCTTTCAGAAATAAAAGCATTTTATAACAGAGAGCCATTAAACGTCACTGCTGCTGTTGAAGTTCAGGATATAATAGAAAAGGTTGAAAAGAGAACTGTTGAAAGCATAAGTGTTGAAGAAATGAACCTTTTAATAGAGTCCTTAGGTCAATAATTTTGCCTTGAAATATATTCATCTGACTTTTTTTCTATTTCTTTATTCTGTGGGATTTTCTCAAACTAATTCAATTGATAAGTGGATTAATTTTTTTACAACCGATGGCGGAAGTTGGTGGAGTGAAAATCAAAACTATAAAAAGGGAAATGGCCAAACTCCATTTCATGCCTATCAATTTATTTGGGATGAAGAAGAAAAAGTAATGCTTGTAGAAATTTCCGGAGTGGATGAAAATGGTAATATTAAACCATATTGGAAAGGCAAAACTATTCCTGATTATGATGGAAACCAACTTCAAATTATTAATGAAAGTAGCTTTGGAGTTTATGGATTAGGCAGTGGGTTTATTGAGAACGACTCAATATACATTATCGCTTTAGAAATGCTAAGCAATGATAATCCAAAACAGTCTTATATTGATACGACATGGCTTAAATCACCTTCACGATTTTTTACAAAAAGCTACATATCAGATACTTCAAAAAAATACTCTAAAATATCTGAGAGTATTTGGTTTAATCAAAAAGTCAAACAAATTCCAAGCCCAATTAACTATATAGTATCTAAATTTTCTACAACTGAAGATAATAGATTCTCATTATCTCAAGAAATAATTATTAATAAAGAAACAATTTATGTATGGAAGAAGTTTATAGATACTACTTTTCAAAAAAAATGGCTAGAACCTGAGATTTCCAACGAGTTTAAAGTAGGCAATGAAATAGTTTTTAAAACAGACAAAGAAGATTCAAGATTTGAGGTTGTTTCTATAGTTCCTTATAGATCAATTGTTTTAAAGGAATTAACAGCCGATAACTCAATAGTTACATATCTATTAGAAAGAATGAATAACAAGAAGACAAGACTTACTTTTTATCAGGAAGTACATTCGAAAAAGAAAGAAGCAAATAAAAAACTAGCTCTAAAAAAGGTAGAAAATGACCAACTACTTTTAAAATTAAAACTTCTTTTAGAAGATAATTAATCCAAGATGATAAGCTTTTTGTTTACGCTAATTGTTTTACTGAAAACACATAACACATAATTTCCCTTATCTAAGGTTAGGTTAAAGTGTTTAGAAATGTTTCCTGATTTTTCACTTTCCGAAGAGTGATAGACAATTTCTCCTAATACGTTATATATTCTGTATTCAACCAATTCATCATTAGCTAAAATATATTTCAAATCAAACGCTCCGGTTTTCGAAGGATTTGGAAATACGGAAACAAAATCTTCATTAGTTTCTATTTTATTAATGGAAAGCGGATGCCCTCCTATATTTATATTATCAATGTATAAGTAATTATCATTTCCTTGGGCAGTTAGTTCAAACTTAAAACGTAAGTTGTCGTTGCCGATATAGTTTGCAACATTACACTGAACTTCGCCCCAATCCCATTGCCCTCCAGGAATAAAAGGGTGATTTCTAAATGAACTGACAGTTGCCAAATATTTTGCTAATTTCCCGTATCTTAAATACCAAGTATTTCCACAGTCTGTGGAAACATAAACTCTAAAAATACATTTTGAGTTAGTGTCTTTTTGAGCGTAAGCATATTTAAAAATCAAGTAGCCATTATTTGGATTAGCAAAATCAATACTAGGGGAAATAAAAGAGTGAGTAGTTCCATCGGGAAGTGGGTCAGGAAAAATCCTAAATGAAGCAGCGCTATCATACGAAGCAACTGTAGTTCGATGCCAAGATGTACTAGCAGAACTTTCTATAATCCAATCTTTATCAGAATCAGATGGGTGTAATGGAAAAGTACTTGATTCTATACCATTCCAAAAAGGTGCTACATGCCCGTTTCCATCGGCAAGAACTTCAATAATTTGATTTCTTGTATAGCTGTCTGAGCCATTGGAATTACTAACAAGAAGTGTTACATTATATTTTCCAGGAGATGGGTAAATAACTTTTGGATTTTGAAGAGAAGAAGATGAAGGGCTTGCTCCAGGAAAGCTCCAAGACCATGTCCAAGTACTATCAATAGAGGCATTGTAACTCATATCAAAAAACTGAACGCTGTCATTTGCACAAGTGGTACTTCTATCTGATTTAAAATCGGCTATTGGCTGACAATTGGCTGTAAATCCATTATTAGTACCGGTGGCAATTAGATTTGAATTTGTCCAAAGCTGATTTCTAGAGCCGGCACTAGAGTTAAGCGCTGCGTGCATTCTATTTTTTTGACCATTTGTAAACATTTTAGAGCAAGTGGTATAGTCCATATAATTTTGGACGTTATCCAAAGATCCGCATGAAACTCTGTTTAAATCACAAGTCTGGCAGTTTCCAAGCGTATTTGGGGTATCGCCAACACCATCATCAGAACCACAGTTTCCAGAAGCCCCACAACTATTAGAACTACCCCATGTATGAGGCAAATTAAGCCAGTGGCCAGTTTCATGTGTCATTGTTCTTTTAGCAAAATTACTTCCACCGGATTGACCAATTCCACCAAATTGAGTGTTAAGACATACAACTCCTTCAAAGCTTTGTTGAGGCGCAGAACCCGGATAATAAGCATATCCGCCTGCACCAAAAGAAATTTTTGATACCACCCAAATATTATAGTACTTATTAGTAGGCCAGCTGATTAAGCTTTTAACATTGTCGTCAGCATTAAATGTTAATTCTGATGCAGTTCGGGTTATACCCTCAGTACAAAGGCCGTTAGGGTCCTTTCTTGCTAATCTGAACTCTACTTCACTATCAGCAATAATATTCTTAAAAGAAGAAACTACCTGATTTGTATCTGCATTTAATCTTTGAAAGTCTTCATTTAAAATACTAATGGCATTATCCACCTGAGCTTTAGAAATATTTTCAGGACCATAGTTATGAATAACATGAACCACAACAGGGATAATATATGTAACTCCTTGCTTTTCAGCATTCGGATTGTTTTTTATATACTCGGCAGTAAATTTTTCTAAGTTTTCTAATATTATTTTTTTTGAGGGGTCAAGCTGAAGCGACCTATCTACCATCTCATCAGTTCCACACAAATGCTGCGAAAAACCAAATGAGCTGATTGCAATAAAAGCTGTAAAAAATATTTTCTTCATAATTTAAATAACAACCAAAGTTACGATTAGTTTATAGATTTAAAGATTAAATTGACTTAGCAATTGAATTCCTAATTTATACCATTCAGTTTGTCTTATAGCCTTTTATATTTATATGTTACCATTTAATTAAACAGTTAGTTTATTTTATATTAGGCTGTTATCTTTGTAAAGTGAAAATGTCTGCACTAAAGAAAAAGAGCTTTTTGTTGTTATTGATGATAATTCCGTTTTTAGGAATTGGTCAAGCAGAGTGGACATTGCAGAAATGTATTGATTATGCTTTAGAGAACAATCTTACTCTGAAGCAAACTGTTTTTGCAGGGGATATTTCTAAAGAAAATTTTTCAAGGTCTAAAGCTGTTTTATTGCCAAGTGTAAATGGATTTGCTTCTCATACGTACAATTTTGGACAGACCATAGACCCATTTACCAATCAATTTGCCTCCTCCCGAGTTCAGTCAAATAATTTTGCTCTTCAAGCTAATTGGATTCTTTTTAATGGCTTTCAAAACCTTAATAACCTAAAACAAAATCAATATAATTACCTGGCATCAATGTATGATATTGAGAAAATGAAGAATGACATTTCTATGAATATTGTAATTTCCTATATGAATGTATTGTTTGCAGAGGAACAGTTAGGCCTTAGCAAACAGCAGGTGGAGTTGTCAAAAAAGCAGGTAGAGCGGACAATTGAATTAGTTGCGGTTGGAACTTTGGCTAAAGGAGAATTACTTAATTTAGAAGCTCAGCTCGCCAATGATGAAGTAAACCTCATTAATGCTGAAAACCAACTAAACTTAGCTTATTTAGATTTAATTCAGCTTTTACAGTTAGAAAGTGGAAATGAATTTAAAATAGCCAGCCCTAATTTTGAGTTGATAGAAGCTAATTTCGAATCTATATCAACTACAAAAATTTATGAAAATGCTTTGGTTAGCTTGCCGCAAATTAAAAGTTCAGAAAATAAGTTGGCTGCTTCAGAAAAAGCTATGCAGTCGGCAAAAGGAGGGTTTGCCCCCAGAATTAGCTTAAATGCATCAGTTGGTACCGGTTATTCGGGTCTGGCAAAAGAAATAGAAAGTATTACATTTAATGGATACGATACTATTGGGTTTACTCAAACAACTTTTGAATCTGTGGTAACACCATCTTATGATGTTGTACAAAGAAATATTGCATTTCAAGACCAGTTAGACAATAATTTTAATCAATCTATAGGAGTAACTTTAAACCTTCCTATTTTTAATGGCTGGCAAACAAAAACAAATTATAAAATAGCTAAAATAAATACAGAAATAAGAGCACTGGAACTACAGCAAGCAAAAAACCAGTTACAACAGGATATTCAAAAGGCTTATAATGATGCTATGGCATCCTTAAAAAAATATAAAGCCACACAGAAATCAATTAACGCATCTGAAGAAGCATTTAAATACACCGAGATTAGATTTCAGGAAGGTTTGGTTAATGCTGTCGATTATGCTAATGCGTTGAATCAATTAAACATGGCTAAAAGCGAACGCTTGCAATCTAAGTATGATTTTATTTTTAAAACCAAAATACTAGAATTTTACCAAGGTAAAGAGTTAAAGTTTTAAAACTATGAAAGGAAAAAAAGTTATATGGATTTTGGTTGGAGTAGTTGCCTTGCTAATTCTAATTTCCATAATTAAGAAAAGTACTTCTAAAGAAAAAATACCTGTTTATACAGAAAAAGTAAACAAGAGAAGCATTACAGAAACCATTTCTGCTAGCGGTAAAATAGAACCTGTAACAGAAGTAAAAATTAGTTCAGATGTTTCCGGAGAAGTAATAGAAATTCATGTAAAGGAAGGGCAAAAAGTAAAAAAAGGTGATTTGTTGCTTAAAATTAGACCGGATGTTTATGAGTCAGCAGTGGAAAGAGCAGAGGCAAACTTAAATAACATTAAAGCTAATTTAGCTAACAGTAAGGCAAGACTGATTCAGGTAAAAGCTCAATACGACAATGCAAAAAAGTCATTTGATAGAAACAAAGTACTTCATGAAAAAAAGGCCATTTCCGATGCCGAATTTGATAATGCGTTAGCTAGTTTTAATTCTTCAAAAGCAGAATTTGAAGCAGCAGAACAAACGGTTATTGCAGCAGAATATAGCGTGCAAAGTGCGTATGCTACGCTAAAGGAAGCAAAAGAGAATCTTGGTAAAACGGTTATTTATGCCCCAAGCGATGGAACTATTTCAAAACTAGATATTGAAGTGGGTGAAAGAGTAGTAGGAACATTGCAAATGGCAGGAACTGAACTATTGCGAATTGCCGATTTACAAAACATGGAGTCTAATGTTGAGGTAAATGAAAATGATATTGTAAAAGTTTCTATTGGTGATACAGCAATTATTGAGGTAGATGCATATTTAAGCAGACAGTTTTTTGGTGTGGTAACTGAAATAGCAAACTCTGCTAAAACAGATGGAATGAATATGGATCAAGTGACCAACTTTGAAGTAAAAATTAGTGTTTTACCTTCTTCTTATGAAGATTTAATTGATAAAGAAAAGCCTCACCTGTCACCATTCAGGCCCGGAATGTCAGCAACTGTTGATATAAAAACAGATTTTAAAAAGGGCATTCCATCTATCCCTATTCAAGCGGTTACTATGCGGGTAGATACTGCTGTAGAAAAATCAAAACAAAATGAAGCGGAGATGAAAGAATGTATTTTTGTGGTAGAAGACGGAATGGCAAAAATCAGGTATATCAAAACAGGTATTCAGGATACGGAATATATTGAAGTAATAGAGGGAGTGGAAGAAGGAGAGGAAATTGTAGCCGGTCCGTATGCTGCAGTATCAAAAAAGATAGAACACAGCAAGCATCTTGAAGTCAGAGAAAAAGATAAGTTTTACGATAAGGAAGATTAACTCATTTTTTTGTCACGAATTCTTCACATAGAAACTGCCACACAAAACTGTTCTGTTAGCCTATCGGAAAATGGAAAGCTACTAGCTTTTAAAGAACAAACGGGAAACTATACTCATGCAGAAAACCTCACCGTTTTTATACAACAAGTTTTAGAAGAAGCTAACCTTAATTTTAAACAGCTAGATGCGGTTTCTGTGAGTAAAGGACCGGGTTCTTATACAGGTCTTAGAATAGGAGTTTCAACGGCTAAAGGAATTTGTTTTGCATTAGAAATTCCATTAATTGCTGTTGATACACTCAAGAGCATGACGAAAGGAGTATTATTAAATCAAATTGAGGCTGACCTCTTTTGCCCCATGATTGATGCTAGAAGAATGGAGGTTTATGCAGAAATAGTTGATAGAAAATTAAATCTAGTTAGGTCGGTAAATGCAGACATTGTAGATGAAAATACGTATAGTGAGTTTTTAAGAGAAAACTCGGTTTGTTTTTTTGGAAATGGAATGATAAAGTGTAAAGAAATCTTATCTACTTTTAATAATTCAATCTTTGTAGAAGGTATTGAGCCCTCAGCGAAATACATGATAGAAATGGCTACAGAAAAATTTCTAAAAAAAGAGTTTGAAGATGTAGCTTATTTTGAACCTCACTATTTAAAAGATTTTATAGCAGGAAAACCTAAAAAATTACTTTAGCTTTGTGTATGCTATTTAGTAAATCATTTAGAATTGACTTTTTTTTATTGCTTTTAATAAGCCTATTTTTTTCGTGCGATTCTGAACCTTTAGAAAAAAACATGCCTAAAGATGACGATATCGTTTCTGAGGAAATAATGACAGAAATTATAATTGATTTAAACTTAATTGACGGAGCAATAAAAGCAAACCGTCATAATATTGATTCAATAAAAACCAATGCTTTTTTTGAATCAGTTTTGGAAAAGCACCATCTTACCGAAGAGCTGTTGGATAAAAACTTGAAATACTACACACAGCGACCTGAAGAAATGGAATTGATTTATGAAAAGGCCATAGCTCAGATGACCGAAGCACAAGCTAAACTAAACGAAAACCCTATACTAGAAAAGGTTGATTAAAAACTACCCACCTGAAAAGGTGGGTAGTAAAAACCAAAAAGAGATACTACATTTTTTCTATTTTAATAACCACAGTTTGTCCAGAAAAACCTAATGTGGATGTAGATTTAAATTCCATACTTTTTTTCTTAGCAGAAACCACTTCATAAACACCGCTAAAATTATAAGCCTGAGCTTCTGCTTCTTCAGTTGCATGGTCATGTGAGTGGGAGTGACCGCCACTGTCTTCTTCCTTTTGATAAGAAATTTCATAGGTCTTTCCTTTATCACGATATTGCCATACAAAATGAGCTTCACCACCTTCTTCGTTTTCCCAATGAGCTTCACATGATTCTTTGTATATATCACAGTCTTCAACGTGCCAGTGAGGTAATTCATCTTCATTTGTTCCGTCAACAGAAAGTTCAGTTACTTTCCATTCTCCGGCTTTCATAAAGCGTTTAGAGTTTATTTTGCTTTTGTTACAAGCAGCAAACCCTACTGCTATAGCTAGTATTAATGTATTTGTAATTATCTTTTTCATGATTAATAGTGTTTATTGAATTAATATATCAAAATGTGCTTCAACATCTGTTTCGCCCGGAGTACAAGTACCGTCTTTTACTTCTGGCTGATGTTTTAATGTTATATCCATGTGTCCCATTCCTGTTGTAGAACCAATGGTCCATGTTGAGGTAAGACCTATTTCATAATTGTTATCATCCAAATCAGTTCTTGCAATTGTTACTGCACCAGAAACAACATTGAAACACACTATATGGTCATTTTTTTCTTCTAAAATTTCAGGTGTTAAATCTTCTGCTGGACTTTTCGATTCATCTAAAAACATAGCTTCTACATCATACATTTTTCCGTTTACCACTTTTATAGTGTCTGATGTGGGAGGATTTCCTCCTGCTCCGTCAGGGTCAGCATAGTTTACAGTAAAAGTATTAGTTGTGCCTTGCTCTGTAAATTTTAACCGTAAGGTTGTAATATTCTCTTGTTCGTTTACTGTTGGCTGTGGCACAGGAACAAGGTCCTTGTCTTTTTTACATCCTTGAAGAGCCAGTATTGTTAATGACCCTGCAAGTATTAGGTAATTAAAATTTAGTTTTTTCATTTTCTTGTTTTTATTGATTAATAGGTATTTTTAGTTTAACGGATATGTTTCTTCCAATCTCATTTGAGTAGTATCTGAATCTGTTTAGATAATTTCTATATATAGCATTAGTAAGGTTTTCAACTCCAACTCCTAGCTCTACTTTTTTAATTTTTGTAAATGCTTCTACACCAATTAAAGTATATGCACCCGGAGGGTCAACATAGTCAGAATTTTCAGGAACTCTTATTTGTTTGGTTACATGACTTAGCGTTAAGGAGAGATAACTGTCATTAAATACTTTCCATGAATTAAAATCATACTCTAATGAGAAAGACGTTCGGTCTGAAGGCATTTGAACTAAGTACTCGTTTGTAGTTATGTTTAATGCGCGTAATAAAGCAGTTTTATTTACTAAAGAAAGTTTACCGATGACATTCCATTTTAGGTATAAATCGCTTCCGTACAATAAGGCATCGGTTTGTGTGTATTCAAAGCCGGGAAATGCTCCTCTTATTGTTAACACAGGTTGAAGCGTTGGTTTTAAGTAAATAAAGTTTTTGATGTAGTTAACGTATGGAGATACTTCCAGTTGAATTTTTTTCTTGTCTACAAGTAATGTTGAATTGATGTTATAAGCATTTTCAGAAACCAGGTTCCCGTTTCCAATCTCAAAACTTGCGGCTCCATGGTGTACTCCATAACTATATAATTCATTTACGGATGGCGAACGCCATGCAGTTGAAAGGTTAAATTTGAGGGTAAAATCTTCTTTAAAATTTGAAGAAAAGCCAATGCTTCCGGAAAAGTTGTTAAATTGTTTAATTGGACTTAATAAAACATCCTTTTCATAATAAAATGACTGTAAGTGTCTATAGTCAAACCTCACTCCGCCTTCAAAAATTAAATTTTCTAAAGAATACTTTTCTATTAAATAAAGCCCGATAGTATTGCTTTTATAATTTGGAATAAAAAACCTACCTTCATAAGTGTTTCCTTGTTGCATGAGGGAGGCCCCAATTTCTCCACTTAATTTTTTGTGTTTAAAATGCTCCCAGTTAACCTCAGTTATATGTGTAGTTATTTCAAGTTGAAGTTCGGGTAAGCCTAGCGCTGCCAAAGAATCATTGTATGGTTTTCTTCTGTCGTATTCACTTCTTAAATTATATTGTCTGGAATAAGAAACATTTAGTTTTCCACTTTCTCCGGTAAAATAAAAAGCTTTAATATTAAAAAGCTCATGTTCTACATGTTGATAAGGTCTATTTATATCATAGCTAAAACCACTTGAATCAAAAGGAGTTGCTGCATTAAATGCAATTTGTAAGTCAGTTAGATTTCCGATGTGTGAACCTGAAAAAACAGCCAAATTTGTGTTAAACTGGCTGTAATAAATTTCAGCTCCGTATTTGGTTTTATTGTAATTTAATATTCCTGAAAAATTGTACTCCTCTATTCCGGTGTTTTTCATATAGTAGTTAGGAGTATTGATATTTCCTGCTTTTTTCCCACTTCCTTGTATTCTCCATTTTAATCCACTTAATTTTTTAGAATTTCCCTGTAACTCTGCTGAGCCTGCTCCCTGTTTTCCGTTTGAGTGTGCAGATAAGTTTATTTCTCCGTCTATTCCTAAACTATCTCGTAACTCTTTTGGGTCAATTAAAATAACGCCTCCAATTGCATCGGCACCATATTTTACGCTATTAGCTCCTTTTATTACTCTTAATTTATTTGCTGTGAAAGGGTCAATTTCAGGAGCATGTTCAACTCCCCATTGTTGTCCTTCTTGTCTAACGCCATTATTAATAATTAATACCCTATTGCTATGTAGCCCATGAATTACGGGTTTAGAAACTCCATTACCTGTGTTAAGGGTTGTAACTCCAGGTATTCTTTCCAATGTTTGACCTAAATTTTTACCTTTTAATTGGGTGATTTCTTTTTGGTTTAGCTTTGAAACATTTTGTGTTGATGGCAAATCATCATCTTTTTGAGTGGCTACTTCAAATTCTTTAAGTTCTTCCGTATGATGTTCAGGATAAAAGTTTCTTTTTGTATGTCCTTTTATATCTACTTTTTGAACCACAGGTTCACAACCAATATGAGTAATGATTACTTTATATTTTCCATCGCAAAGATTTTCAATACTGTAATTTCCTTCCGCATCTGAAGAAGTCCCTCTTTTTATTTCTTCAATATAAATTGTAGCATAGGCAAGTGGTTCGCTATTGTGCTCATCCAATACCTTTCCGCTTAAAGAAGAACTACAGTTTGTGTGTTTTTGAGCTACTATTAGAAAACTAATTAGCATCAAAAACAACGTTAGAAAACGTTTCATTGATTGTTGATTTAATTTAATAACAAGGGAACTCTCTCTTTGAGAGGCTAATTATTAAACTAAAGGGGGGGCTCGTAAACTTTTATAGGAAAACGTATTTTGCTGAGGAGAAGAAACTACTTTTTTTGCAGGTAATACAGAAGTAATTTCTTGGGAAATATTTTGGTTGGAAAAATCTATTGAGAAAGTTTCAAAATGAAAATTACAAATAGCACAATCTTCATCTTCCGCATTTTGAAAACCACTTTCATAATCACTGTGAACTTCCGCATGTTCATGATGATGTAAAGACTTTACAGGTAGTATTACCAATGAAAAGACGCTTAACAGAAAGACTGAAAAAATAATCCTATATGTATTATTAATTTTCATTGAAACGCAAATATACTAATCATTTCTGACTTTTATAATAAGAGGCTGTTTGAGCAATGCTTTCTCTTACAGGAATGAAATTATAATCTAGCGTAGATTTAATTTTTTCGTTTGAATAAACATCTTTTGCGTGTGCAATTTTAGCGGTTTCTTTGGTTATTACAGGTTCTTGTCCGGTAATCATGGTCTTTATTTTTTCTGTAATCCAGGCAATTTTTGTTGCAGTTTTACCTGCCAGTTTAGCTGGAGGTTCTACATTAAGTTCTTTTGCAATGATTTCAAAATAATCTTTAAATGAAATGTTTTCTGAAACAAGGCAAAACTTTTCATTAGCAACATCTTTTTTCATTAAACTAAGCATGATATCAGTAACATCCCTTACGTCAATTACTCCTGTTGTTCCATTGGTATAATACTTTAAGCCTTGTTTAATTCTTTTAAAAACAGCTAAGCTGCCCTTATCAAAATTACCGGCTCCTATCACCATACTAGGAGCAACAATAATAGATTTAAGCCCTTCTTGAGTTCCTCTCCATACTTCTTGTTCGGCATAATATTTACTAATAGAATAATTGCTAGGTTTCTTTTTTTCTTTCCAGTTACTTTTTTCGTCTATAACACCATTTATATTAGGCGTTCCAAGTGTAGTTACAGAACTGACATAACAAAGTTTATCAACTGTATTTTCAATGCAAGCATTTACAATATTGGCCGTTCCTTCAATATTTACTTTAAATAGTTTTTTTCTATGATTTGGGTTAAAAGAAACTATGGCAGCACAATGAAATACGTTGCTACACCCTTTGATTTGTTCATACGTTAAGTTGACATCTAAAATATCTCCTTCAACCCATTCAATTTTTTCAAAAAGTTCAGGCTTTTGATAGTAGTTAAAAATTTGTTGAGTGTCATTTAGAGATTGCTTTGAGCGATATAAAGCGCGAACATTTTGCCCATCATTTACTAACTTAAAAAGCAAATGACTTCCAATTAAACCGGTTCCTCCTGTAACAAAATTCACGATGTAAAAGTAGTGTTTTAAACGATTTAAAATATATTATCAAATGGCTTCTTATCTTTACCCAAAATTGATTAATAATGAAGAATTTTATTGAGGAACTGAAGTGGCGAAACATGTTACATAATTCTATGCCGGGTACAGAAGAATATCTTTCTAATGGCATGGCTAAAGGATATATCGGTTTTGACCCAACTGCAGATTCTTTAGGAGTTGGAAACATGGTGCAAGTGATGACGTTAGTTCATTTTCAACAATGTGGTCACAAACCAATTGCTCTTGTTGGCGGTGCTACCGGGATGGTTGGAGACCCCTCCGGAAAAAGTGCGGAAAGAAATTTACTCTCGGAAGAAGAATTACAGCACAATCTAGATTGTCAAAAAGCTCAACTTGAAAAATTTTTAGACTTTAATTGTGGTGAAAACTCTGCTCAAATTGTAAATAATTACGATTGGTTTAAAGACTTTAAATTTTTAGATTTTATTAGAGATGTAGGGAAGCATATTACGATTAACTATATGTTAGCCAAAGATTCTGTGCAAAAGCGATTAGATAGCGGAATGTCTTTTACAGAGTTTAGTTATCAGCTAGTACAAGGCTATGATTTTTATCATTTGTATAAAACAATGGATTGTAAGCTCCAAATGGGAGGATCTGACCAATGGGGAAATATTGTTACCGGAACAGAATTTATAAGAAGGAAAGATAGTGGAGAGGCTTACGCTTTAACTACTCCACTGATTAAAAAAGCTGACGGAACTAAGTTTGGGAAAACCGAAGGTGGAAACATTTGGTTAGACGCTAAACGAACTTCACCCTATAAGTTTTATCAGTTTTGGCTAAATGCTTCTGATGATGATGTGAAAAATTATATCAGAATATTTACCGTAAAATCAAAAGAGGAAATTGAATCCATTGAGGCGGAACATAACCAAACACCTCATTTAAGGCTATTGCAAAAAGCTTTAGCGGAGGACATTACAGTAAGGGTTCATGGGCAGGAACAGTTGAAAAATGCTATTGCTGCTAGTAATATTTTGTTCGGAAACTCAACTTCCGGAGATTTAAAAAACTTATCTGAGGACGATTTTTTATCTGTTTTTGAAGGGGTTCCGCAGGCTTCTATTGCTATTTCAAAAATTCAAAACGGTATAAATATTGTTGATGCCTTGGTTGCTGAAGGTTCTTTCTTAAAATCGAACGGAGAAGCAAGAAGAGCATTAAAGGAAAACTCAATAAGTGTGAATAAGGAAAAAGTGGCTGAAGAAAAAAGCATAAATACGGATGATTTAATCAACGGAAAATACATTTTACTTCAAAGAGGAAAAAAGAATTATTTTATATTAAAAGCAGAGTAATATAGTTGAGGTTTTTTACAACATACTTGTTTATTTTTCTATCACTTAGCTTGTGTGCTCAACACGAAATGTTAGCCAGTGATATTAAAAAGGAAAAAATAATACTCATTCCGTATAGTCGCTTTGAACTACATTCTGACGTTGCCATAGAAACCATTGCTTCAATAAATGACGTAAACCCTAATGATGTCTATGGACTATACGCCAGCACACTTCAAAATGCATTTTGGAATCTAAAAAATGATAGCATAATGTTCATTACCTTATCAGAAGAAGATTTTTCAACTTTTTCCAAAAGGGTTTTTTATGAATATCAAAAACAAAAACCACCGCATTATGCTGTTGATTTAAGTAGAGTTGACAATACATATTTAAATTCAATCCTCACTAAATATGATGCAGCTGAATTTGTTTTTATAAATATGTACCAAATTAAAAAAGCTAAAAAAAGTGCTCCGGTAGCCGGAAAAAAGACGAGTTATAAATATTCAAACCATATA
>Ga0209273_10000249_pt1 | contig 83390 bp, 78 predicted proteins | sample tdAd471_FD_187126 | JGI IMG/M metagenome (GOLD analysis project Ga0209273, IMG submission 187126) | Marine sediment microbial communities from the Atlantic coast under amendment with organic carbon and nitrate - tdAd47.1 (SPAdes)... | ecosystem: Environmental > Aquatic > Marine > Coastal >...
CAAGCAGATCAGGAAGATGATCAGTTCCTATGTTGGCGAGAACAAGGAGTTCGAACGCCAGTATCTGGACGGCGAGCTGGAATTGGAGTTCAACCCGCAGGGCACGCTGGCGGAACGCATCCGCGCGGGTGGCGCCGGCATCCCGGGTTTCTATACCAAGACAGGCGTTGGCACGCTGATTGCCGAAGGCAAGGAGCACAAGGATTTTGACGGCCAGACCTATATCATGGAAACCGGCCTTGTGGCCGATGTCTCTATTGTGAAGGCCTGGAAGGCAGACACGGAAGGCAACCTGGTGTTCCGGAAGACAGCGCGCAACTTCAACCCGATGATGGCAACTGCCGGCAAGGTAACGGTTGTTGAAGTGGAAGAGCTGGTGGAGCCGGGCGAGATTGACCCCGACCACATCCACACACCGGGCATCTTCGTTCAGCGGATCGTCAAGGGCACGTTTGAGAAACGCATCGAGCAGCGCACGACGCGCAGCCGGGAGACAGTATAATGGCTTGGGACAGGAACCAGATGGCGGCGCGTGCCGCCCTTGAGCTTCAGGACGGCTTCTATGTGAACCTGGGTATCGGTATACCGACGCTGGTGGCCAACTATATCCCCGAAGGGATGCATGTAACGCTGCAGAGCGAGAACGGCATGCTGGGGATGGGCCCATTCCCTTATGAGGACGAGGTGGACGCTGACCTCATCAACGCTGGCAAGCAGACGATCACGGAGCTGCCGACCAGCAGCTATTTCTCAAGCGCGGACAGCTTTGGCATGATCCGGGGCGGGCACATCAACCTTTCCATTCTTGGCGCCATGGAAGTGGCGGAGAACGGCGACCTGGCCAACTGGATGATCCCGGGCAAGATGGTCAAGGGCATGGGGGGTGCGATGGACCTGGTGGCTGGCGTTCAGCGCGTGGTGGTGATCATGGATCACACCAACAAGGCGGGTGAACCGAAGCTCCTGAAATCCTGCACGCTACCACTCACGGGCACACAAGTTGTGGACCGCATCGTCACCGGCCTTGGTGTGTTCGATGTAACGGAAGGCGGCCTGAAGGTTGTCGAGCTTGCACCCGACGTCACTATGGACGAGGTTCGAGCCAAAACAGAAGCCACCATCGAGGGCTAAGGAAAAAGGGGCGAGAGCCCCTTTTTTTGTGTCTCCCAATTGCGCAGGCTGGTTAGGTGGAAACGCAGGAGCCGTCGGTTTTCTTGGACTCATACATTTTTTTGTCAGCTGCGCTTATCAAGTCCTGCGTTGTCGGCGTGTCTTCTATCCCTTTCTGTGCCACACCAATGCTAAGGGTATGGTTCGGGAATTTCTCATTGAAGGCCGCTATGATGCGGCCGCAAATGATCCGGGCGTCTTCCTGGGAACAGTCCGGCAGGATCAGGCAGAATTCGTCGCCGCCATACCGGCAGCCAATATCCACTTCCCTGATACTGGACAGGATAGCCTTGCCCACGGCAATCAGGACCTGGTCGCCATATAGGTGGCCTTTTTCATCATTGATGGATTTGAATTTGTCGACGTCGAAATAAGCGCAGCATAACGTGCCCCTTTTGCGGCGTGCGTGGGCAAGTTCCCGCTCGAACAGATCAGCCATCGAACGCCTGTTATAGAGGCCTGTAAGCGGATCGGTGCGGGCGATACGCTCCAGCTCTTTTGTTCGCTGCTCCACTTTTCGTTCCAGGTCCAGCGCATATTTTTCGGTGCGACTACGGGCGGCGTCAATCTCACCAACAAGGCTGAGGATATAGGCGTCAAAGACCAGTGTGGTGTCGAAATAAATCAGTTTGTCGAGTGTATCTACGAGGCTGAAAGCCTTCTCGGTGTCTTCAACCAGTGAGGAAATGACCCGCGAGAGGATTTCTTTCAATGACCGTATGGCGGCAAGATATAGCTTGGGATCAACGCCGATGCGTTTGTGAACCATGCCGATGCGAAGGCGGCTGTTGGCATATTCACTGTCATATCGGCCAGAGAAAAGCTCCAGCACATAGTCATACTGAGACCGCCGCAGCCGGGCGAGTGTCTCAGCGTCACCGATCAGCAGGATCACTTCATCGATCTGTGTCTGTTTCTGGTAAAATTCATCGACGATGGCGCCGAGAACAGCGGAGATTTTGTCCTGCAAGGATGCAAGCTGCTTCAAATCAGATTGTCTCAGGCCAAGCAACTTCATCCGGTTCGAGATTTCGAAGTCGCTGATTTGCATCTGGTCAAGCAGTGTCTGACGAAGGCGATCGATGATTTTTCTCCTGTGATACGACCCCGTGCGTTCGGTACATAGTATTGTGCTGAAAGGGTAAATAAAGTCTTTTTACAGATTCCTGGTGGCGAGGCATGGGGACGCCGCTTCGAGCCTGGGGCCTCTTCTCAGCTGTCGCGCCTTGTTAGCGCGGCAGATCATATGGCTTGAAACCGTGTTCGGCCATACCGTCACCAAGCGCTTTCAGGGTCGCTGAGGGCACCCCCTTGCTGCAGGCAATGGCTATAGGATAGTCCGGGTGGGTGCCATAATCGGAGAGGGTCACGAGTGTATTGGTTTGTGGCATAACCCGCCTGGCTTCGTCCCACTGGTCCAGCGGCACGATGGTATAGTGGGCGCGGCCCGCCAGGACCATGTTCATCAGCTGAAAGTCTGTTTTGCCGGTGCGGAGGATCCAGCTTGGGTTTTCGCGCACGATCGAATCTACTTCCTCGCCATATATGCCGCTTTCAAGGAGCGTACCGATCATGCTGCTGTCCTGCGCCAGAGAGACAATGTTGCCGTGGGCCTTCAGGCGGTCCAAATGCTTTGGCAGAGTGAGGACGATATCACCGGGCACCACATCAAACAGATAGGGCAGGAAGGCCCATTTTTTTACCCGCTCTGGCGTGGGCATGCGGCCCGTTGTACAGATGGCCCGACGGCCTTCATTCAGCATGTCGGCTTCTTCGTCAATCGTAGAAGCCATCCAGCGCACGTCATAGCCTGCGGTATCGGCGACTGCGGTCAATTGATCGATATAATTGCCCGTGGGTTTACCGTTTACGACCCTGATGTCAGGCGGATAATGATAATAGGTGATCGTGATGGCTGGCCGGTCATAAGCCGCCACTGCGGTCGTCAGAAAGACGATAAGGCTATATATTATAAGCGGTTTCAATCTCTCAGTAGGGCCTCCTATAGACTTTGCAGTATAGTGTTGTGCCCTTAACAAATCGTTCAGCTAGGGGCTTGTAACCAATTTATTGTGCTGCCCGCGAAAGTGTCGCAGAATTCAACAAACAGATCATCGCTGGGGAATGTTTTGTCTGCTGTACCAGACTTTAACTTTGAAATTCCGACATTTGCGCAGGACCCTTCGATAAGGGCTTTTCTTGCGGCGTGGAACCGTTGGCGGGGGCAAGCCGTTGCGCCCAAACGCAGCGATATCAGGCTGGGCGATATTCCGGGGCTTATGCGCGGTGTGATGCTGCTGGATGCCTTTGCGCCCGAAAAAATGATCTTTCGCTATGCCGGGTCTCAGTATCAGGACATGTATAAGTTCGATTTTACTGGGCTGAATTATATGGATATCACGCCCCAGGAAAATCGCGCGCTCAGGGCCAAACGCCTCTGGGGCGTGGTTGCCCAGCCCGCAGCAGCGGTTTGGACCACACCTCCCGTCGGCAATGTGGATTTCATAGGCGCAAGTGTTCCCATCCTTCCTGATGAAGAGGGGCACCCGCGCAAGATCATGCAGTTGACGGTGCTGTCGAAGGAAGTCCATGAGGCCAAGGTGGCGGCACGCGAATATGAACGCGAGACAGTCTATCTGTCCGACAATTTCCGCTACATCGATATCGGCGCCGGCAAACCGGATACGGGTGTGGAGGCCTAGCCCGCAGTGCCCCCGACCGTGAGGCCGTCGATCCGGAGGGTTGGCTGGCCAACGCCCGCCGGGACGCTCTGGCCACCCTTGCCGCAGGTGCCCACACCGTTATCCAGTTTCAGATCGTTGCCGATCATGGAAACGCGCGTCAGCACATCCGGGCCGTTACCAATGAGCGTCGCACCCTTGACGGGCTCCATGATCTTGCCGCCGCGCACGCGGTAAGCTTCCGTGCAGCTGAAGACGAACTTGCCAGAGGTGATATCCACCTGGCCGCCGCCGAAGTTCACGGCATAAAGGCCGTCATCGACACTTGCCAAAATCTCTGCCGGGTCTTTGTCGCCCGCCAGCATGAAAGTGTTGGTCATGCGCGGCATCGGGGAGTGGGCAAAGCTCTGGCGCCTGCCGTTGCCTGTTGCCTGCATGCCCATCAGGCGGGCGTTCAGCCGATCCTGCATATAGCCTTTCAGAATGCCGTCCTCGATCAGCACAGTGCGCTCGGTTGGCGTGCCTTCGTCATCCACCGTCAGGCTGCCACGCAGGTCAGAAAGCGTGCCGTCGTCCACGACCGTCACGCCCGGTGCGGCAACACGCTCACCCAAAAGGCCGGCGAAGGCAGAGGTTTTCTTGCGGTTGAAGTCACCCTCTAGCCCGTGGCCGATGGCTTCATGCAGCAGCACGCCGGGCCAGCCTGGGCCAAGTACCACAGTCATCTCGCCCGCGGGCGCGTCCACGCTTTCCATATTCACGGCGGCCTGGCGAATCGCTTCGTCCGCTTGTGCCTGCCAGTGGGCCTCATCAAACAGGAAATCATAGGCCTGTCGCCCGCCTGAGCCCTCATAGCCCATTTCCTGTCGGTCACCGTCGCGCATTACCACCTGCACATTCAGGCGTACCAGGGGGCGGATGTCGCGCACCCGGTGGCCGTCAGCGCGGATGATCTCCACGGCTTGCCAGCTGCCAAGAAGGCTTGCACTTACCTGCGCGACCCGTGGGTCTTTTGCGCGGGTGTAGGCGTCAATTTCTTCCAGAAGCTTGATCTTGCGACCGAACTCAATGCCCATGAGCGGGTTCGCGTCGGTGTAAAGCTGCTTGTTGGTGCGCACGGGTGCCGGGGCCATGATGCCTGCGTTCCCGGTTTTCACAGCGCGCACGGTCTCGCCGGCACGCCGGATTGCGTCTTCCGACAGTTCGTTAGAATGCGCAAAACCTGTGCTTTCGCCCATCACAGCGCGAAGTCCGAAGCCTTGGCTGCTGTCATAGCTCGCACCCTTGAGACGCCCATCATCGAAGCTGAAAGACTCGGAACTTGTGGCCTCAAGATACAGTTCGCCGTCTTCCATATCGGAAAGCGTATCAGAAACCAGCGCTTCCGTGCGCTTCTCATCAAGGTCCGACTCTTGGAAGAAAAAATTCAGCGACGCGGCTGCATCGGTCATGGAACGTCCCTTTCTATCGCAATGCGAGAATGATTCTATGATTTATGGGCCTGAAAGGCAGATTACACCGAAAGTGCGGCACAATGTCGCATTTTTGAGGCAATCGCTGGCGCTACCATGGTATGGAGATGTGGGAATGACAAGCCATCTTCAATAAATTATGGTGGCTTTGGGTAAAAAAAGGCAAAAAAACGGCATCAGGTGCTCACTCGGACTTGAGCCTTTGGGAACGTCTGGTATAAACGGGCCCGCATTCATATCGGCCACGGGGAGCAGGTTATACCTTTTCGAGGCTGATTACTGGACGCCACAGACAAGAATGGCGCCGGTCCCCCGCAAAGGGGTAGGAACAAAAGGAAAGCAGAACTATGAACGTCAAAAGGCTTACCGCCGGAATTATGGTCGCACTGACGACCCTGTTCGGTTTCTCGGTTAGCGCGCTGGCAGAGGACCGTCTCGGCGTTCCTCAGGAAAAGGGTCTCTGGCTTCGCGAAGCAGCCAACACCCAGGCCAGTCGGGTAGTAGACTTTAACGAGCTCCTTCTCTGGATCATCACAGTAATCACGGTGTTTGTGTTCGTCCTCATGTTTTACGTGATGTGGCGCTACCGTGCCAAGGCGAACCCGGAGCCATCAAAGACGAGCCACAACACTCTTATCGAAATCATCTGGACGGTGGTACCGATTGGTGTGCTTGTCGTTATCGGCTTCTGGTCAATCCCGCTTCTTTATTTTCAGGACACGGTTCCTGAGACAGAGTTTGCGATCCGCGTTACCGGCAACCAGTGGAACTGGACCTACAATTATCCTGACCATGACGGCATCGAATTCACCGCGATGGTTATTCCGGACGAAACCTTCAAAGACGCTGCGAAGCGCGCTGAGGCTGAAGCGAACCTGTCCGCTTTCCTTGGCCGCGACACCAAGCTGAACGCTCGTCTCCTGGATACGGATTATCGTCTGGTCGTGCCGGTAAACACCAAAGTTAAGGTGATGCTGACCGCAAGTGACGTTATTCACGCCTGGACCGTTCCTGAGTTTGGTGTGAAGCTGGACGCTGTACCTGGTCGCCTGAACGAGACTTGGTTCGAAGTAGACCATGTTGGTACTTACTACGGCCAGTGTTCTGAACTCTGCGGTAAGGACCATGCCTTCATGCCGATCGCGGTTGAAGTTGTGTCCAAAGAAGAATTTGCCAAGTGGGTGGAACGTGCGAAAGCAGAATATGCTGACGCCGGTACCACGGCCCTTGGTCGCTAAGACAAGTTAGGGAGAGAAGAGCAATGGCTCACGATAACCCAACTGGTTGGAGACGCTGGGTCTATTCCACCAACCACAAAGACATCGGTGTGATGTATCTTTGGTTCGCCTTCTTTGCAGGCCTTATCGGCTTTGCAATGTCTGGCCTGATGCGTATGGAACTGGCTGAACCTGGTGTTCAATTCCTGCCAGAATTCCTAGGTATCACCGAAGATCACGCCCGTCACATGTTCAACGTACTGACCACCGGCCACGGCCTGATCATGGTATTCTTCATGGTGATGCCTGCGCTGATCGGTGGTTTTGGTAACTATTTCGTGCCTCTCATGATCGGTGCGCCAGACATGGCGTTCCCGCGCATGAACAACATATCCTTCTGGCTGATGCCTCCGGCTTTCATTCTGCTGCTTCTCTCCACTGTTGTGGAAGGCGCGCCAGGCATGAATGGTTTCGGCGGTGGCTGGACGGCCTATGCTCCGCTGTCGACGAGCGGTCACCCTGGTCCTTCCATGGACCTGGCGATCTTCTCGCTGCACGTGGCTGGTGCATCGTCCATCATGGGCGCGATCAACTATATCACGACCATCTTCAACATGCGTGCGCCGGGTATGACCTTGCACAAGATGCCTCTGTTCAGCTGGTCGATCCTGATCACGGCTTTCCTTCTGGTGCTGTCACTGCCTGTACTGGCTGGCGCCATCACCATGCTGTTGACAGACCGTAACTTCGGCACGACCTTCTTCGATCCAGCAGGCGGCGGGGATCCAATCCTGTTCCAGCACCTGTTCTGGTTCTTCGGTCACCCTGAAGTTTACATCATGATCCTGCCGGCCTTCGGCATCATCAGCCACATTGTGTCCACCTTCTCCCGCAAGCCGGTCTTCGGCTACCTGGGGATGGCATACGCAATGGCAGCCATCGGCTTCATCGGCTTTGTTGTGTGGGCGCACCACATGTACACAGTTGGCCTGGATGTGGACACGAAGGCTTACTTCGTGGCAGCAACCATGGTGATTGCAGTACCGACTGGCGTGAAGATCTTCTCCTGGATCGCGACCATGTGGGGCGGTTCCATCCGCTTTGAAGTGCCGATGCTTTATGCCATCGCCTTCATCCTCCTGTTCACCGTTGGCGGTGTGACAGGCGTGGTTCTGTCGAACGCAGGTGCCGACATCTCGCTTCACGACACATACTATGTGGTTGCTCACTTCCACTATGTACTGTCGCTGGGTGCGGTGTTCGCAATCTTCGCGGGCCTCTATTACTGGGTTGGCAAAATGTCGGGCAAGCAATACCCGAACATTCTGGCGAACATTCAGTTCTGGGTGACCTTCGTTGGTGTGAACCTGATCTTCTTCCCGCAGCACTTCCTGGGCCTGCAGGGTATGCCACGCCGCTATGTGGACTATCCTGATGCCTATGAATACTGGAACTGGGTATCCACGCTCGGCTACAAGATCACGTCTGTTGGTGTGCTTCTCTTCATCGTTGTGATGGCAATGACTCTCTTCAAGAAGAAGAAAGACTGTGCCGACAACCCATGGGGTGAAGGTGCCACGACGCTTGAGTGGACGCTTTCTTCGCCTCCACCATTCCACCAGTTCAACGAACTGCCAAAGATTAAGTAAGCCCACAGGGCTTACTCCTTTGGGAAAAGGACAGACGTTTTGGCCGATAGCCTGACATCTTATGATCAAACCATTCAGCCTTCCGGTACCCGGGAGGCTGAAGCGCGTGACTTCGTGGCACTTCTGAAGCCACGGGTGATGTCGCTTGTTATCTTCACGGGCTTTGTGGGCCTTGTGGCCGCGCCGGGCACCATGAATCCGGTGCTGGCTTTCGCTGCGATCCTCTTGATCGCTGTGGGGGCAGGGGCTTCTGGCGCCCTCAATATGTGGTATGACGCCGATATCGACGCGATCATGGACCGAACGGCCAAGCGGCCGATCCCTGCGGGTAAGGTTACACCGGGTGATGCACTCGGCTTTGGCCTGACGCTAAGCGTCGCTTCGGTGGTGCTTCTGGGCCTGATCGTCAATATGACGGCAGCAGCGCTTCTGGCGCTTACGATTTTCTTCTATGTTGTCATTTATTCCATGTGGCTCAAGCGCCGCACACCGCATAACATTGTTATCGGTGGTGCAGCTGGCGCTTTCCCGCCGATGATCGGCTGGGCCGCAGTTACCGACAGCGTTACGATTGAGAGCATGGTGCTCTTCGGTATTATCTTCCTGTGGACTCCGCCGCACTTCTGGGCACTCAGCCTTTTCATTTCCAAGGACTATGAAAAAGTGGGGGTGCCGATGCTGCCAGTTGTGGCCGGTGAGCGTGAGACCCGGAAGCAGATTCTGCTATACAGCCTGCTTGTGGTGCCGTGCGGCATCGCACCGTATTTCCTGGACTTTGCCGGCCCCGTTTACGGCGTGGTATCCACGCTTTTCGGTGCCTGGTTCCTGATGCTGGCTGCGTTGGTATTCAAGGGTGTTGAAAAAGCCGAGCGAAAGCTTTTCGCATTTTCGATCCTTTATCTTTTCGTTCTTTTTGCGACGCTCGCTTTTGAGCGCCTGATAACGGGGTGGCTGGCATGAGTGACGACCATAGCGAAATGCACAAACGCATGAAAAAGCGCAACCGTGTGCTGGGCTTGTCGCTTGGCGCCTTTGTGCTGCTTGTTGCGGTGTTCAGCTATTTCAAGATCAAGGGGCTGACACCTTGACGGCAGCGGCTGCAAATAAGAATACGCGTGTGGCGATGCTTGTCGGCCTGGTAGTGGCCGGCATGATCGGCCTCGCCTATGCTGCAGTGCCGCTTTATAACCTGTTCTGCAAAGTGACTGGCTATGGCGGCACCACGCAGGTTGCCGAAGTGGCATCAGGCGCTGTGCTGGACCGTGAAATGGACGTGCGTTTCAATGCCAGCGTTCACCGCGATATGCCGTGGGACTTCAAGCCTGTGCAGGTGCATCAGAAGCTGAAGATCGGCGAGCAGGCTATTGCGCACTATGAGGCTTATAACCCAACGAACAAGCCGATCGTGGGTACGGCCACCTATAATGTCACGCCGCACAAGGCGGGTGAATATTTTGCGAAGATTGATTGCTTCTGCTTTACAGAGCAGGTGCTGGAACCGGGCGAACGGGTGGATATGCCTGTCGTCTATTTCATTGATCCTCTGATTGCTGAGGATCCAAATTTGGATGACGTTAGCGAAGTGACGCTTTCATACACCTTCTTCGTCATGGAAGACGAGACGGCACGTGTGCAAGCGGAGCAGAGTCGCTAAAGCTAGGGTAACAAAAAAGGGAACGTCGGCAAATGTGCCGGTGCTTGTTAGGAGAGATTTTATGGCGGGCGATGTGAAACATGATTATCACCTGGTGAATCCAAGCCCTTGGCCGGCTGTGGGTTCGTTCGCAGTTCTGCTGATGATGGTGGGCGCGGTTTTCGCTATGAAGCCTGATGCAACACTGTTCGGCATGTCCGGCTTTGGCAACTGGCTGTTTGGCGCGGGCCTTCTGGGCCTCCTCTACACCATGTTTGCTTGGTGGTCGGATGTGATCGACGAAGCTGAAGGCGGCGACCACAAACCGGTTGTTCGTATTGGCCTCAAGTACGGCATGATCCTGTTCATCGCCTCTGAGGTGATGTTCTTCGTGGCTTGGTTCTGGGCATTCTTCAATGCTGCCCTGTACCCAAAGATCCCACTGCCTGAGATTGGCGCTTTCTGGGAAACGCTGAATAATGACGCCATGTGGCCGCCAGCCGGTATCGAGACGTTCGATCCTTGGCACCTGCCATTCATGAACACGCTGATCCTCTTGCTGTCCGGCACGACCGTGACTTGGGCACACCACGCTGTGGTTGAAGGTGATCGCGATAGCCTCAAGAAGGGCCTGTGGCTGACCGTGATCCTGGGTGCGATCTTCACCTGCGTTCAGGTGTATGAGTATATGCACGCGGCATTCGAATTTTCCGGCAACATCTATGGAGCCACATTCTTCATGGCAACCGGCTTCCACGGTTTCCACGTACTTGTCGGCACCATCTTCCTGGCTGTTTGCTTGGGCCGTTCTTACAAGGGCCACTTCACGCCAGACCACCACTTCGGCTTCGAGGCTGCTGCCTGGTACTGGCATTTCGTGGACGTTGTGTGGATCTTCCTGTTCTTCTGCATCTACATCTGGGGCGGTGCATAAGGCATGCCTGCAGACATGCAGAACAAAGAAAAAGAAGCCGGCCGGGAGCAATCCCGGTCGGTTTCGCCTTATAAGGCCGGTTTTCTTGGGCGGTGTCCGTCCTGCGGCGAAGGCGCTTTCTTCAAGCCCATGAGCCTGGATATCCGCGATACGTGCGATGTCTGCGGTTTCGACCTCAGGGCGGCTGACCCGGGCGATGGCGCCCAGGTGTTCGTGATCCTGATCATGGGGGCGATCGCCGCACTTGTCGGCTTTATCCTGATTGGCGGCATGCATATGGCGCCGTGGCTCGCCATGACCATCATCTTCGCCCTGATCCTGTTTGGTAGCATCTGGATGTTGCGGGTGTTCAAAGCCACACTGGTGGCGCTGCAGTTCCACCATGACGCCGCCGAGGGCCGCCTGACAGATGGCGAGGGCAAAGATGCCTAAAGGCTTCAAACCAGGTGTGGCGCTGACAGTCTGTGCCGGGCTCGCCATGGTCGTGTTGATCGGCCTTGGAACTTGGCAGGCCAAAAAGGTTGGCCCCAAGACCGACCTCTTGGCGCGGATAGAGGCCGGGCTTGCGGCAGCACCCGTGCCACTGCCTGTCCATCTTGATGATCCGCTTAGCTTGGAATATCACAGAGTGTCTTTTACCGGGACAGTGCTGGACCGCGAGCCGATCAAGGTGTCGGCCACGAGCATGTCTGGTAAGGCTGGTTATCACGTTTATGCGCCGGTGCAGAAGCGCCACGGCATGGTCGTAGTCGTGAATTTCGGCTGGATACCCTTCCATCAGAAAGAAATCCCTGCACTGCCGTCAGGTGACATCACGGTAACCGGCGTGCTGCGCACCAGCGCTACGCCGGGTTCCATGACCCCGCCGAACGACGCGGCCGGCGGCAACTGGTTTACCGCTGACGTGCACGAGATGGCAGCCTATTGGGGCCTGCGCACCAAGGAATATTATCACTTCCGCATTTTCAGTGATCATGTGGGGCAGCCAGGTGCTCTGCCGCAAGGCGGGCAGGTGCGAGTGGATATCCCCAATGACCATCTTCAGTATGCCATCACCTGGTACGGCCTCGCCCTGACACTTCTCGGCGTCTATATCGCCTTCGGCTTCAAACGCGGACGGGAAGAGTAGACTTTCGAAAAAGTCGGTCTTCACGAAGGCTAAAGCAATTCTGCCGCAAACTCCGGTGCTTTGGCTTGCATCCTTATGCGTCACAGCCTACTACTGGGCTTCGCAAGATTCGTAAAGTTGAGTGCAGCAATCGTGAAATATATCTCTACGCGCGGCAAAGCCGAAAAACTGGATTTTGAAGGGGTAACGCTGACCGGGCTCGCCCGGGACGGTGGCCTGTATGTGCCTGAGGAACTGCCAAAATTCAGCGCAGACAAGATCCGCAGCTTCCGCGGCAAGCCCTATGCAGACGTGGCGTTCGAAGTGATCCAGCCTTTCGTTGCCGGAAGCCTGTCGGACGCAGACCTCAAAGCCATGCTGGACGCCACATATGGCAAGGCCTTTCGCCACCCAGCTGTGGCGCCCTTGGTGCAGCTTGGCGCAAACGACTGGCTCTTGGAGCTGTTCCATGGCCCGACGCTAGCGTTCAAGGATTTCGCACTCCAACTGCTCGGCCGTTTCTTCGACCATTTCACGGCCAAGCGCGGGCAGAAGCTGACAATTCTGGGCGCAACGTCTGGCGACACCGGTTCTGCTGCCATTGAGGGCTGCCGCGGGCGCGACAATGTCACCATCTATATGCTGCACCCCAAAGACCGTGTGTCTGAAGTGCAGCGCCGCCAGATGACGACGGTCCTTGAGGACAATGTGGTCAATATCGCCGTAGAGGGCAATTTCGACGACTGCCAGGCGCTGGTGAAAGCCTGCTTCAATGACCTTGAGTTCCGCGACCGTGTGGGCCTGACTGCCGTGAACAGCATCAACTGGGCGCGGGTGATGGCGCAGATTGTCTATTATTTCACCTCCGCGGTCGCACTTGGCGCACCTGACCGCGAAGTGTCCTACACCGTGCCTACCGGCAACTTCGGGGATATTTTCGCGGGCTACATCGCCAAGGGCATGGGCCTGCCGGTTCGCCAACTGGTGATCGCCACAAACAAGAATGACATCCTGGCCCGCGCGCTGCAGTCGGGCGCTTACCGTGCAGACGGCGTGGAGGCAACGCTGTCGCCCAGCATGGATATTCAGGTGTCCAGCAACTTTGAGCGCCTGATCTTTGATCTGGCGGGCAGGGATGCATCCGAGGTACAGGCTTACATGGATACTCTGGCGGCTGAGAAGGGCTTCGATCTGAAGCAGGATCACCTTGCCAAACTGCGTGCTTCCTTCGCCGCCAGCCAGGCAGATGACGCCCTGACGGCCAAGGTGATGGCAGACCTTTACAAGGCCAGCGGCTATGTGGCGGACCCGCATACCGCCGTGGGGCTGGCGTCTGCTGCCGTGTGCAACACTGACCCAAGCGTGCCCATGGTGACGCTTTCGACCGCCCATCCGGCCAAGTTCGGTGCGGCGGTTACGGAGGCCACTGGCGTTAACCCAACCTTACCAGCTCATATGGCAGACTTGCTTTCGCGCGAAGAAAGGCTTATCACGCTCGCCAACGACGTGACAGCGCTTCAGGCGCGAATAATGCAAGGACTATAGATTGAGTGTAGAGGTTACCCGCCTGCCATCAGGCCTCCGTATTGTCAGTGAAAGCCGGCCCCAGCTTCAAACTGTGGCCGTCGGCATGTGGGTGGATATCGGCGCACGCCACGAACCTCTCAAGCTCAATGGCATCACGCACTGCCTGGAACATATGCTGTTCAAAGGCACGAAGCGTAGGACCGCGCGCGATATCGCCAGCGAGATTGAAGCCGTCGGCGGCCAGATGAACGCCTATACCAGTCGCGACAACACCACCTATTACGCCCGTGTGATGAAAGATGACCTGCCGCTTGCATTCGATGTTCTGGCGGACATCATCCTCAACAGCCAGTGTGATGACAGTGAACTTGTGCGTGAAAAAGAGGTGATCCTGCAGGAAATCGGGCAGGCGCTTGATACGCCAGACGATATCGTGTTCGACCACCTTCAGGACGCGGCCTTCCGCGACCAGGCCATCGGCCGGTCAATCCTCGGTACGGCAGACAGCGTGCGTAGTTTCTCAAGCGCTGATCTGCGTAGCTACCTGACCAACAATTATACCGCATCAAACATTGTGGTCTCTGCTGTTGGCAATCTTGAGCACAAGGACCTTGTGGCTTTGGCGGAAGAGAAGTTGGCAGGGCTTAAGGCAGGCGTGGCCAGCAGCACAACACCCGCGCGCTTTACTGGCGGGGATATCCGCGAGAAACGTGACCTTGAACAGGTACATGTGACGGCGGCGTGGCCGGGCGTGTCCTTTACGGACGACAATTATTACGCCATGCAGGTCTACTCCACGATTTTGGGTGGCGGCATGTCTTCGCGCCTGTTCCAGGAGGTGCGGGAAAACCGGGGCTTGGCTTATTCGGTCTACAGCTTCACCAGCAGCCACCAGGACGTTGGCCTGTTGGGTATCTATGCGGGCACAGGGCCGGAAATGGCCGAAGGCATGATGCCGGTGATCAAAGGCGAAATGGAAGCGCTGACGAAAGGCCCGACAAACGAAGAATTCAAAATCGCTGTCGCCCAGCTGAAATCCGGTCTTGTTATGGCGCTTGAGGCGACAACGTCGCGGATGGAGCAGATGGGTCGCCAGATGCTTGTGTTCGATCGCCTGATCCCAATCGAGGAAATGATCAGCAATGTCGAGGCGGTCACGCCAGATGACGTTGCGCGTACCGCAGAGCAGTTATTGGTGAAACCCGATCTTGCAACGGCAATAGTCGGTGGCGGTGATTTGGACCGGATTACTTTCTCCTGATCGTGTTTTAGTTAAATCCGTTACTAAATTATAAGATTAATTCATACTCCTCTAAGTATTGCTGGCAGGCAGGTATAGTGATACCATGCCAGCCATAAAATATTCAGGGGGGACTCTTGTTGAGCCCGGAGTTGTGTCAATTACTGGCTTACTGGCATGATTTAGGCGGCGCGGATGCGTTGCCTGAACGCTCGCAGCTTGATCTTCGTCGGCTTACGACAATATTGCCCTGGATGTTCATCCTGGAAATGGGGGCAGATGGCTCGCTTCGGTATCGCCTTGCAGGCTCCAGCCTTGAAGAAGGTGTCGGGTGCGGTATGGCTGGCAAGACATATGCCGACATCTTCAGTGACCACGAGCAAGCCTCGGTAATGGAAGAACTGTATGCCACCTCTCTCGTGCAGGGCAGTGGCCTTGTGCGTACGGGTTCATTCTCGCTTGAACAGGATGAGACCTTTGACCTGGAAGTATTGGCATTGCCCTTTTCCGATACACGCGCAATGGCAGGGACAGTGCTTGTCGGTGTTGTCCGGCCCTTTGATATGCTGAACCAGGAGTTTTCCGACCATTGGGGACGTTTTCAGCATGACCTGACAACGCTGATGGTTGTGCCTTCGCCGCGCGTGCTCTCGAGAGAGCAGCTGTCTGAGCGGGTTAATGCGATGCTTGAGTTGATCGGCGTTGAATTGCGTGCCCTTGATGTGCCCAAGGTTCTGGCTCTCTATAGCAGTGGCGCAAACAAGTTGCCGGGGCAGGAGATACCTTCCCTTGACCTTGATCGTATGTCAGGCCAGCAGGGACATACCCTTAACTGAAAAAATGATGGTGGGTCAGGCGTGCCCTGCGTCCGATGACAGCATGGAAATATTGATGCCCAGCTTGGCCATGGCGCGTGGCCATTTTTGTTCGAGTTCCGTATTGAAAATGATCTCGTCGTCGGCTTCTGCCGTCAGCCAGGCATTTTCCTGGATCTCCTGTTCCAGTTGGCCCGCACCCCATCCGGCATAGCCAAGCGCCAGAAGGTGATGCATCGGCCCGCGCCCGTGTGCAAGCGCGGTCAGGATATCTACCGTTGCTGTCAGGGCCAGCGTTTCGCTGACCACCAGGGTTGTCTCCTGCACGAAATCTGCTGAATGCAGTACAAAGCCCCGTCCGGGTTCCACTGGCCCACCTGTGTGGATAGGAAGCGGCGGCACAGGGCCTTCGGTTTCGATATCCAGTTGCTCAAGAAGGCTTTCAAACGTCAGGTTGGGAAAGGGTTGGTTGATCACCAGACCCATGGCGCCCGATTCATCGTGGGAACAAACATAAATGACGCTCCGGTCAAACCGGGGGTCGGTCATGCTGGGCATCGCCAGCAGTAGCTTGCTGTCCAAGTAAGTGGATGATGTCATATGGCCTCTCTATATAGCGCCTTCAAGCTTAGCGCGTATAGCAGGATTGTGCAATCGGCCAGCGGTTGTAAACCTATATGTCGGTGGCCGGTCTGGCCGGATTGACGGCAATGTGATCAATCGCGACTGGCAATTCATCAAGGCGGTTGCTAATCATGATCGGAAATCAGCTGGAGACCGGCATGCGTTCGATTTTGATAGTTTTGAGTGGCCTTATTGGCCTGACATTACCCGTACAGGCGGGAGAGACGCCGTGGCAGGAGCATCTTGATATGCTTCAGACCCGCCTTGTTACAACATCTGCCGACATGACGAACTCAGATGGTAAGCCGCTGTTGGCCTGGGAGGCCAAACTGGCGCCGGGGTGGAAAACCTATTGGCGGTCTCCGGGCGAAGCCGGGCTGCCAGTGCGCCTGAGCCAGGACGCTGCAGAGATTGATATTCTTTTTCCCGTTCCTGAACGGTTCGAGCTTTTTGGGCTTGAGACATATGGCTACAGCCACACGGTATTGTTGCCGTTTCGGCCGCACAGCGCCAATGAAGCGGGCATAACCGTGAGTGCCAGCTTCATGGTGTGCAAGGATATCTGCGTGCCATTTGATGCCACCTATAACGTCCCTGCCTCGGCATTGGGGGCTGATTTTTCACCGCATGATATTCGTGTCGATGCCTGGATGAAAAAAGTGCCGGAGCGTGAGGGCGATGCGGGCGCAGGCCTTGTGATCGATTCCGTTCGCGTCACGGGGCCTGTGGGCCGCCAACATGTGGTGGTGGATGCCCGCGCGGATGCCATGCTTACTGCGCCTGATATGCTGGCTGAGGTGAACGACATGGTCCATTTCGGTGCGCCCAGGGTAAAGATTACCGGTGATGGGCGCTCGGCGCGTTTTGTGCTTTCCGCCATGACCGGGAAAAAGCCGATGGACCTGCGAGGCAAGCAGATCCGACTGACCTTCATTGATGGGCAGGACAATGCCATTGAGCGCATGCTGGACCTGCCTGCCAAATAATGGCTAGAGTGAATACCAGATCAATTGCCCGATCGGGCAAACCACAGGAGCAAACGATGACTATCCAGCTTGGTGATAAAATCCCCGGTGCGACGCTGACAACCATGACCGCGGACGGCCCGGGGCCAGTGTCCACACAGGAGTTTTTTGGGGGGCGCAAGGTCGTGCTTTTCTCCGTGCCAGGGGCTTTCACGCCGACCTGTTCGGCCAAACACCTGCCGGGCTTTGTCGAGCATGCAGATGAAATCCTGGCTAAAGGCGTGGATGCCATTGCCTGTGTGTCGGTGAACGACGTGTTTGTCATGAATGCCTGGGGCAAAAGCGCGGGCGTCGAGGACAAGGTTGTGATGCTGGCAGACGGCAACGCCGAATTCGCCAAGGCGCTGGGGCTTGAAATGGATGCGTCCGGTTTTGGCATGGGCACAAGGTCAAAGCGGTTTTCCATGATTGTGGAAGACGGCACTGTGACCCAGCTGAATATCGAGGAACCTGGTGCATTCCAGGTATCTTCAGCCGAGCACGCGCTGACCCAGCTTTAAATAATTTTGAAGTATTTCAATTGAGTGCGAAAGGGGGTGGCTTAGCATCCCCTTTTTTTGTGGATTTCCGCTTCCCATATGTGGATTGTTCATTATCGAGTTTGAGCAAACATTTTTTTGGGGGGAGGAAACGTCATGCTTGATATGCCCACGATACTAGTTGGCCTGATCATCATACTGATGATTGTTTTGGTCTTTTCCGCAGTCGTTACAGTGCAGCAGGGTTTTGAATATACAGTCGAACGCTTTGGTCGCTATACGAAGACCCTGCGTCCAGGGTTCCATATCTTGATGCCTCTGGTCGATCGCATTGGGCGCCGCGTCAATATGATGGAACAGGTACTTGATATTCCAACACAGGAAATCATCACCAAGGATAACGCCATGGTGGGATCAGACGGTGTGGTATTCTTCCAGATATTGGATTCCGCGGCTGCAGCGTATGAAGTGAACAACCTGCATATGGCCATCATGAACCTGACCATGACCAATCTTCGTACGGTGATGGGTTCCATGGACCTGGATGAGCTCTTGTCAAAGCGTGACGATATCAACTCACGGCTGATGAGTGTGGTTGACCAGGCAACACAGCCATGGGGTGTCAAAATCACCCGGATCGAGATCAAGGATATTTCTCCGCCGCGTGACATCGTGGATGCTATGGCCCGTCAGATGAAAGCGGAGCGCGACAAACGCGCTGCTATTCTAGTCGCCGAAGGCTCACGGGAAGCCGAAATTAAGCGTGCAGAGGGTGAGAAAAAAGCCGCAATTCTGGAGGCCGAAGGCCGCAAGGAAGCAGCCTTCCGCGACGCAGAGGCGCGCGAGCGAGCAGCTGAAGCGGAAGCCAAGGCTACCGAGATGGTGTCTAAAGCCATCGCCGAAGGAAATTCTCAGGCCATCAACTATTTCGTCGCCCAAAAGTATGTCGAAGCCCTGCACGGCTTTGCCAAGTCGCCGAACGAGAAGTTGGTCTTCATGCCGATGGAGGCGTCTAGCGTTATTGGCTCAATCGGTGGCATTTCGGAACTGTTCAAGGATTTGAACAAGAAGGGCGGTCGCCCGTCCGGTAGTGTACCGCTGGCCGAATAGCTGGAGAAAAGCAAATGGAAGAATATTTCCCATGGATGGCAGAGAATGCCCACTGGCTGTGGTGGTCAGTGGGGGTGGTTCTCCTTGCCGGTGAAATGGTGATACCGGGCGTTTATTTGATGTGGATCGGGCTGGCTGGTGCCGCGACGGGTGTTTTTGCTTGGCTGTTCCCCGAATGGGGATTCGCAGGCCATGGCCTGATTTTCGCTATGCTCGGGGCGGCCTCTATCTATCTGGGTAATGAATATTTCTATAAGCGCCGTCAGGAAGAGCCGGAAGAGCAGGTCAATACCCGCGGACAGTCACATGTCGGCAAAATCTACAGGCTCGCGACAGCCATCAAGGATGGTCGCGGCAAGGTACAGGTACGTGACAGCGAGTGGTTGGCGGAAGGCCCGGACCTGCCGAAAGGCGCGAAAGTAAAGGTAAAGGCTGTCGAAGGTGTCATATTAGTGGTAGAAGCTGTTGAGGACGAATAAGCAGATACCGCTTTTATGAGTATTTCTAACATGTTGAAGGCCGGTGTAGCGGCCTGGCTGACAAGCGAGACCAGATTGAATCTGGCCCGTGCGAGAGAGGAAGTGTCGCGGCGGCTTGGGCGCCGGGGGCGAGAGCTTCTGTATTTTCACCGCACGGATGACCCCTATTGCCAATTGATGGTGCAGGCGTTGCCTGACCTTGCCAGCCGCTTTGACGTAAAGATCAAGCCTTTGGTGATCGAACGGCTGCCCGCCAACATGTATCCTGATCCTCAGCGCTTTGAAGCCTACAGCATTCTTGATGCCACGCGGCTCGCGCGGCTTTACGGGCTTGGCTTTCCTTCAACCGCCATGGTGCCGGATCGGCTGAATGTGGGCATGGCTAACCGCTATCTGGTCAGCTTGCAGGATGATCCTGCTTTTTTCACTGCGGCAGAAGAAGTCGGTGAGGCGCTTTGGCGTAACGACCACAAGCTGGTGCGCAGCCAGTGCGTTGCAGCAGACATTGACGAACTGGCGCTTGAGAAAAATGAAAAACTGCTGCGGCAGCTTGGCCACTATGCCAGTGCCACCGTATATTATGGTGGCGAATTTTACCTTGGGTTGGACCGGTTGGACCATCTGGAGCACCGCCTGAACAAGGCAGGTGTGGGGGATGGTGAAGTGCATTTTGAACTCACCCGCCTATGGCGATACGGTCTTCAGAATATGGAAAGGTCGGTTTCCGGACGGAGTGTGGAGCTCTTTTTCTCTGTTCGTAGCCCCTATAGCTATCTTGGGCTGCAACTGGCGTCAGAACTGGCGGAGAAATCCGGTATCCGGCTCAAGTTGAAGCCCGTGCTGCCAATGATGATGCGCGGCATGAAGGTGCCACCTGCCAAAGGCCGCTATATCCTGATGGATACAGCGCGCGAGGCGCGGGCGGAGGGTATTCCGTTCGGGCGTATCGTTGACCCCCTTGGGCTGGCGACCAAACGGGCGATGGGGCTTGGTTTTGCCTTTGCGGACACAGACCAGGACCTGGCTTTCTTCAAGGCCTTCACCAGAGGCGTGTGGGCTGAGGGGATCGACGGCACGACAGACGCGGGGCTCAGGAAAATCCTGGACCGAGCCGGCATTGGCGGCGCCAAACTTTCGGCCGCCCTGCCGGAAGAAGTCTGGGGGCCTGTGGCGGAAAGAAACCGTCAGGCACTTCTGATGGCGGGCGCATGGGGCGTGCCCACCTTCCGGGTGGGCAATGAGACCTTGTGGGGACAAGACCGGCTGTGGGCCGTTGTCGACGCTTTAAAGCAACAGTAAAACGCTTTGTCGCAGTAAGCTTTCGCTTGGATTGACTGAGTGTAAAAGCTGCGTATTGTCATTTATTCGGTCGCGGTCTGGCAAATTGCGGCATGTGGCGGGTTTGGGAGCCCGCAAAGTTATTAACTAAGGGGACTGGTTACAGTGTTTAGCAACAATAAAATGCGTGTCGGCTTTTCCGCGCTGTCATTTCTGGCGGTGGCGGCATGTGCCGATACAGGCAGTGTGGAGAAAACAGCTGCGGACCGAGCAGAGAGCTTCAGCGCCAGCCGGATCGAAGCCGACGTTCGTTTTCTGGCAGATGATACGCTCAAGGGTCGCGATACAGGCAGCGAAGGCTACCGCATCTCAGCTAATTATGTGGCAGCTGAATTCGCCCAGCTTGGTCTGAAACCGGCGGGCGAAAATGGCGGGTACTTCCAGGAAGTGCCGTTCAAGACTGCCAAGCTGGATGTTGAATCAGCTGCGATGAGCGTAACTGTGAACGGCGAAGAAAAGGCGCTGACTGCCGGCGATGACTTCTACATGAGCGGTGATGTAAATGTGCCGTCGGGCGATGTCTCGGGCGATCTTGTGTTTGTCGGTTACGGCATCCACGCGCCAGATCTTGGTCATGATGACCTCACTGGCGTTGACCTTGAAGGCAAGATTGCAGTTCTGATCGGTGGCGCACCGACAAGCTTCAACAGCGAAATTCGTGCGCACCACGGCTCAAGTACGACCAAGAAAAAGGAACTGGCTCGCCGTGGCGTCGTTGGGACGCTTGTTGTCAGCACTCTCGCTGGTGAAAAGCGCCGTCCATTTTCCCGGCTCAAGAAATATCTGGGCAGCGAATCTTTTGATTGGGTGGCTCCTGAGGGCACTGACGACGGCACCCCGCGCATAACGGCCTCTGCTGCGATCAGCCACGACGTGGCCCGGATGCTCTTTGAAGGGGCCGACATGTCCTTTGACGATGTTTTGGCCGAAGCCGAAGAGGGCACGCCAAAGGCGATGCCGCTTATGACCAGCGCATCGATCAAGCGGGACAGCATCCTGTCCGACACCTTCCACAGCCCCAATGTTCTGGCTGTGCTTGAAGGGTCGGACCCGGAACTGAAGAACGAGTATGTTGTGATGTCTGCGCATCTGGATCATATCGGTGTTTCCGAGCATGCAAAGGGTGATGACAAGATCAACAACGGCGCACTTGATAACGCGTCGGGCGTTGCTGTGATGATGGAAGTGGCGCGGGCTTATGTGCGCTCCGGTGAGCGTCCCCGCCGGTCCATTCTGTTTGCTGCTGTTGTGGCAGAAGAAAAAGGCCTTTTGGGCGCTGAGTATTTCGCCAAATTCCCGACAGTCGCCAAGGAGCAGATGGTTGCCAACGTCAATGTGGACATGCCGATTCTGCTGTATGATTTCGCCGATGTAGTTGCCTTTGGTGCGGACCGCTCATCGCTTGGTCCGGTAACGGCTGAAGCAGTCGGCAGCATTGGCGTGGCCCTGAGCCCGGACCCAATGCCGGAAGAGGGCATCTTCACTAGGTCCGACCATTACCGGTTCGTGCAGCAGGGCATCCCTTCCGTGTTCCTGGTAACTGGTTGGGGCCCATCGGTGGACGGCAAGGATGGCGGTGCCATCTTCCGCGAGTTCCTGGGCAAGACCTACCACCGTCCGCACGACTCGCTCGATCAGGAGATCAATTATCAGGCCGGCGCCAAGTTCGCCTATGTGAACTGGTTGATCCTGAACGAAGTAGCGAATGCGGATGAGCGCCCACGCTGGAATGCCGGTGACTTCTTTGGTCGCACCTTCGGCGGTCTTGGAGCGGACGCTTCAGAGGCGCGTTAATCGGTCTGCGATTAAGCATAAAACAAAGAAAAGCGCGGGCAATTGTCCGCGCTTTTTTTAGGGCTTGTAGGGGGCCATGCCCTGGTTTGCCAGTGCGTCGGCGCGTTCATTGCCTGGGTCGCCCGCGTGGCCCTTTACCCAGATCCAGTCAATCTCGTGGGGCTTAATGGCATTATCCAGCGCCTGCCACAGGTCGGCATTCTTCACCGGCTTTTTGGCGGCGTTTTTCCAGCCCTTGTTTTTCCAGGCGTGAATCCATTTGGTGATGCCGTCGCGCACATAGGTGCTGTCTGTGTGCAGATGCACGATGCACGGACGCTTTAGAAGCTTCAGTGCCTCTATCGCCGCCGTCAGCTCCATGCGGTTGTTCGTGGTCTCCAGCTCGCCGCCGGTGATTTCCTTTTCATGTTCGCCATAGAGGAGCAGCGCGCCCCATCCGCCCGGCCCCGGATTCCCGGAACAGGCGCCGTCGGTATAGATTTCAACGACCTTCTTCTTAGACGACATAACCGGCCGCATCCCTGATCTGCTGGTGAAACTTCAGCCGCTTCAGGTAATCAAGCGGATTTTTGGGGGTCACAACCGCACCTTCAACCGGGTTCTGCCAATCGTAAAGGCGGGTCAGCAGGAACCGAAGCGCGGCCCCCCGGCACAGAAGCGGAAGTGCATCAACTTCGACGGGCGTCAGCGGCCTGTGGGCGTCATACATTTCCATCAACCGTTTGGCATGGCCGGGCAGGAACTGGTGATCTTCATCAAAGCACCAACTGTTGATGCACACCGCGATGTCATATGCGAGCATGTCGGTGCAGCCGAAATAGAAGTCAATCACCCCGGTGATGGTGTCGCCGGTGAACAGCACATTGTCCGGAAACAGGTCCGCGTGGATGGTGCCAGTTGGCAGGCCAGTTGGCCAGGCGGCGTCCAGGGCTGCAATCTCGGCCCTGATTTCATCCGCTAGCCCGGCCTTTACTTCATCAGCACGGGCTTCGGTCTTGGCGGTCAGGTCTTTCCAGCCTGCCAGCGACAGGTCATTCGGGCGGGATTCGTCGAAGCTTTGTCCCACTTTGTGCATGTCGGCGAGCATGCCACCCAGAGCCGCGCACTGATTCTCGGATGGATGATGGACGCTTACCCCGGAGAGAAAGCTGATCAGGCAGGCAGGGCGGCCAGCCAGCATCTGTAGCGCCTTCCCCGTTTTATCATGGATAGGCAGCGGGGTTGGAATGCCGCCTTCCGCCAAATGTTCCATCATATCCAGGAAATAGGGCAGTTCTTCCGGGTTCGCGCGCTTCTCATAAAGCGTCAGGATATAGCGGGCCTTGGTGGTCTCCAGCAGATAGTTGGAGTTCTCCACGCCTTCTGCAATGCCTTTGAAACTTGTGGCTTTGCCGACATCGTAGCGGTCCAAAAAGGCGCTTAGCGTCTGGTCATCAACCTTCGTATAGACCGCCATCAGGCAACGTCCTTCAGAATGGGCGGCACCTTGAATACCACATTTTCTTCTGCGGTGGTCACCAGTTCCAGCTTGGCGTCATAATGCCCCTTGAGGGCTTCGATCACTTCTTCGACCAGCACTTCCGGGGCGCTCGCGCCGGCGGAAATACCCACGGCGGTGGCTCCGTCCAGCCAGTCCCAGTCCAGTTCAACCGCACGGCGCACCAGCTTTGCCGGGCATCCTGCCTTTTCGCTGACTTCCACAAGACGCATGCTGTTAGAGCTATTGTAGGCGCCGATCACGATCATGCGGTCGGCCTGCTTGGCCACTTCTTTCACCGCGATCTGGCGGTTGGTGGTTGCGTAGCAGATGTCTTCCTTGTTGGGCTGGTCCAAAGATGGGAAGCGGTCCAGAAGGGCTGCGACAATTTCGGAAGTATCATCAACCGACAAAGTGGTCTGTGTCACGAATGCCAGCTTTTCCGGGTTCTTGGGCTCGAACTTCGCCACATCCTCGACCGTTTCAATCAGGGTCACCGTGCCGTCGGGCACCTGGCCCATTGTGCCGATGACTTCCGGGTGGCCTGCGTGGCCGATCATCAAAATCTCGCGGCCATGCATCAAGTGACGCTCAACCTGCCTGTGGACTTTCGACACAAGCGGGCAGGTGGCGTCCACATACACCATGTTTCGGCGTTCAGCCTCTGCTGGTACCGACTTGGGCACACCGTGGGCAGAAAAGACAACCGGCATGTCGGTTGGAACTTCGTCCAGTTCGTCCACGAACACAGCGCCCTTGGCTTCAAGGCCTTCGACTACATAGCGGTTATGCACAATCTCGTGCCTTACATAGACGGGTGCGCCGAACTTCTTGATCGCCAGTTCGACAATCTTGATTGCGCGGTCGACCCCGGCGCAGAAACCGCGCGGGTTGGCCAAAAGAATTCGCAGGCTGTTTTCTGCCGCCATTCGGCTGCCTCCATGGGAAAGAAATTGCAGCCCTTAGCTACCGCCCAACTGCCCCAAGCGTCAAGCAAGACGTGCTTCGCGGGCGCATAAGATGTCGTGCTTGCCTGAATGCTTGTCTGAATGCTTGTCTGAATGCTTTTCTAGCGCCACAGTTTCGACATGCTTGGCTGATAGCCGGTGCTGCATGCTAATTGTGCCAGCGGGCGATAAGGTGGGTTGCTCTTTAGCGGTCTTCTTTTTATGATCGCGGCCAATTTCCGGCTTTACGCTGACCCACAGAAGGGCGCCATTGGCCGATACCTGATTTTGAAAGGCGATTTATGTCCGTTCGTAGTGTGATTTTGTTCGGTCTTCTGTTCCTGCTGGCTGCCTGCGGCAACCGCAACCCGCTTGAGGTGACGGTGTCCCGCTGTCCTGCAGTGGCTGTAGTGGGGGACGCTGGTACGCTGACCCGCTTTGAGGGTGAAGGCCGGAATGTTGAGGACGTGGCTTTCACTGCGTCCGTCATGGACGTGCGCCTGACCTGTGAAGAGGCTGACGATGTAACGTCTGAGGTGACCTTCACCGTTGCAGCAACCAGAGGCGAAGCCTTCCAGGGTGGCAGTGTGACAATCCCGTATTTTGTCGTGGTTCTTAAAGATAACAGCCAGATTGTTACCAAGAAAATCTATGATGTGACGCTGAACTTCGGTAGGGATGGTCGTGCTTCTTCGTACGAAGTGCTGGAACAGCATATCCCAACGATCGAGCAGGCTCGTCGCTATAATTATGAAGTTCTCGTGGGCTTCCAGCTGACCGCCCAGGACGCAGTCTTCAACATGGAGCGCTAGGCGCTTTCCAATAAAGTTCAAATGAAAACGGCGGCCCCTTTGGAGCCGCCGTTTTTTATTCTGGATAACGCCGGTTGCCTTAGAAGGTGGCGCGGAACGCCACACCAATGTTGCGGCCTGGAAGTGGCACCATGTCCTTAAGGAAGCTGGTGTGCTGGCGTGCTTCCACATTGCCGATGTTCGTGGCCTTCAGGGCGAGTGACAGGTTCTTGTTGTCAAACGGACGAACAGTCAGGTAGGCGTTCCACAGCAAGTAATCTTCTGTAGGAAGCTCAAATTCCGTTACCCGGTTCTGGCTTGCAGCATATTCAAGTTCTGTCCGGAAATCGACTGAAAGTGAGGACGCTTCAATCCCCATCAGAGCGGACAGGGGCGGTATGCGTGGCAGGTTCGCTGTGCCGTCCACGCCTGTCAGCTTGGCGCGCACATAGTCCATCTGGCCGTCAACGTGGATATCAACTTCGCCCAACGCACCGCTGTTGAACGATCCAGCGTGGAATTCGGCTTTTGCCTCAAAGCCGTAGAAGCGCGCATCGCTTGCAGTGAATGCGAAAACGGGCAGACCGTCTTCTTCTTCACCTGTGGCGGCCTCGAAGATAAAGTCGTCATAGTTGGTCAGGAAACCGTTCACAGTCAGGGTGAAGGGGCCTTCTGAATAGCTGAATGTGGCTTCAACGCCCAGCGCGGTCTCGAGCCCAAGTGTCTGGTCACCGCGCTCAAAAGCGCCGGTGGCCAGGTGTGGGCCGTTGGAGAATAGCTCTTCAGCAGAAGGCGCGCGTTCCGTACGGAACAGGGACACCCCGATAAAGGCAGCGTCTGTCAGGTCATACCCCAGGCCCGCGGAAGCGCTGAAGCCATCGAACTTTTCGCTCGCGCCCAACTCATCGGCTGTGTATTTCGTGTGCTCGTATCGGCCACCCACCTCAAGTGTGTAATGGCCCATATCAAATTCCTTGACGCTATAGAGGCCAAACTGATTGGTGATGGTGGACGGTACAAAGGCCTCGTCGCCGATAGCCGAAAAGTCGCGCCGTCGGAGCTGGATACCCGTCGCGCCAGACCATTCGTCGCCGCCTTTTTCAATCAGATCCAGCCGGCCTTCCCAGCCCTTGTTGGCGAACACGGTGCCGATGGCCTCGCCTTCAAGTTCAGTGTGCTTATAGTCCGCATAGCCGAAGCGCAGCTTGGCTTTCTTGAACCAACCGAAGTCGCGGCTCAGCTCGCCATTTAAGTCATAGCGAATTTGGTTCAGGTCGATGGTGACAGCCTCTTCGCCTTCTTCCTCGTGGCCGTCTTCCTCGTGTCCATCTTCTTCGTGGTCTTCATCGCCGTGGGCGTGGCCACCTGGCACACCATACTGGCTATCCACTTTCTTGATGTTCATGCCGATAAAGCCGTCCTGGAACAGAAGCGACAAGCCGCCCGAGCCGCCTGATGTCTCAGTGGCGGAATTTTCGGCTATGCCGAATTCTTCGCCCTCACGCTCACCTTCGTGGTCTGCGTCGTGGTCTGTGTCATGGTCTTCTTCATGACCTTCTTCTTCGGCCTCTTCCGCGTCGTGGAAGGCTTCGGATTCGGCATAGCCCGGGATGTTATAGTCATCCGTATTGCGGAACATGAAGTCGCCGTGGGCAACAAGCGTGCTGTCGCCAATTTTGCCAAGGGTGGCATTGAAGGCTGCCGTTACTTCGTCGCCATCGTTCACAGTGCTGTGGCCATAGCGGACAGCCCCTTCAAAACCACCTTCCGGCAGATCGTTCGGTATCCTGCCGTCAAACACGTTGATCACGCCGCCAGTGGCACTGCTGCCATACATGAGCATGGCGGTGCCGCGCAGTATCTCAATGCGTTCCGCAAGTGCGGGCTCCACCGAGACTGCGTGGTCTGGGCTGGTTGAAGAGGCATCAATCGATCCGAGGCTGGCGTCCAGTACGCGAATCCGGTCGCCGCCCAGGCCGCGAATGATGGGTCGGCTGGCGCCGGGGCCGAAGAAGGTGCTGGAAATGCCTGGTTGGCGCTTCAGCGTTTCACCGAGCGAGCCATCAAGCTGGCGCAGGATTTCCTCCTGCCTCAGAACCGTGGCGCCGACGATGGTTTCGCCAAGCTTGCGTCCTTCATAGGCGCCGGAGACGACAATTTCTTCCAACTGCTCACCAAGTGGTGGTGCAGCAGCAGCGTTGGCAGGCATAGTCCAGCCACCTACAAGAGCGCTGGAGGCAAGGAGAATGGAAAATCGTTTTTGTTTCATAACTTCAGACACGGTAATCATCCCTGTATCAATCAGATGTAGCGCGGCACATACAAAGCTGGCGCGTTCAGTATAGGATTGCTTATTGGCGGCACTGGGCCGCAGGATCATGCGTGTGCTGGTGGGGCGCGAATGCTGCGCGACCGGACGGTCTCGCTGTCTGCCTGATGGGGCTGGGCGGTTGGTTCTATCCATTCTGCTCGGTCGTCGAAGGCGAAATCGGCCGTTTCGGCCATATCCATATCTGACGATTTCTTGACGATGGATGCTACAATACAGGGGTGGCCGTCATGCAGGTGGTCACTGTCGCCATAGGCACCGTTGTGGGCAGCGGCCAGGAATTGGGCCGCGACGAAAAACAGCGCAAGCAGCGCTATCAGGCGCCCCTTCATGCTTGTTTTCGCGTTATTTGATTCGGCAAATGCCACCGTCATCAAACCCCTAGCCTGTAGAACCAATCGGAAAGATATCTATGCTATAGTATAGCGTTATTCAAGATGGATTGCGACGAAATGAAAATAGGACGGGATGAAATGTGGCAGGTAGCGCTGATAAAAGCGATTGGGCGAGCAATTGCGTGATTGACTCTTAGCGCGCCGTCCGGCATACCGTCGCCAACACGTTACGCTGTATGCTTTATGGTATATTGCAGCAACCGTGCGGGAGAGACCAGTTACCTCTGATGGGTTTGAGGGCTGGCGCCGAAGGAGCAACCGCCCCGGAAACTCTCAGGCAAAAGGACCGCACGGGCCATGTAACGCTCTGGAAAGCAGCTATCCGCGCAAGCGGGGCTCACCGACGGGGTAAGCCGGCCAGTTTTTGCCGGTCAAATCTCTCAGGTTCCGTGACAGAGGGGGCGCAATTGCCGGATTTATCCGGTACCATGCGCACGCGGAGACCATACCTGATGACTGACGAGACCCTTCTCAAGACCCCCCTTTATGACATGCATGTGGCTGCCGGCGGCAAGATGGTGCCGTTCGCGGGCTATGCCATGCCTGTTCAGTATCCGCTCGGTATCATGAAAGAGCATGAGTTCTGCCGCGCGAAGGCGGGCCTGTTTGATGTGTCTCACATGGGGCAGTGCTACATTCACTCCAAAGATGGCAGTGACCCAGCCGCCGCACTTGAGAAGATCATGCCGGGCGCGCTTCAGGTGCTGAAGCCGGGCAAGATGCGCTACACGCTACTCTTGAATGACGAAGGTGGCATCGAGGATGACCTGATGGTTACCCGCACCCACGATGCTGAGGGCACGCTCTATGTCGTCGTGAATGCGGCCTGCAAAGACAAAGACTATGATATCCTTGAAGAAAAGCTGGGTGACCTGATCACCGTTGAGCCGCTTGAAGACCGCGCGCTGATCGCGCTGCAGGGCCCGAAGGCGGAAGAAGTGCTGGCAGCTCTGGCACCAGAGGCTGCAGGCCTTGGCTTCATGGAAGCAACCGCCATCACGCTTGAAGGCGTTGTCTGCTGGGTGTCCCGTTCTGGCTACACCGGCGAGGACGGTTACGAGATTTCCGTGCCTGAAAGCGAGGCCGAAGCACTGTGTAACCGCCTTTTGGCAAGCGACGATGTAGAATGGATTGGCCTTGGTGCGCGCGACAGCCTGCGCCTTGAGGTTGGGCTGTGCCTTTCCGGTCATGATTTTGATGCGAGCGTCACGCCGGTTGGTGCGAATGTAACTTTTGCCATTGGCAAGAAACGCCGCGAAGACGCTGACTTTGCCGGCGCTGACCGTATCCTGAAGGAACTGGCCGACGGTGCTGCGAGCTCCCGCGTGGGCATCCTGCCTGCAGGCCGTGCCCCAGCACGCGAAGGCACCATTATCGCAGACATGGACGGCAATGAGATCGGCAAGATCACCTCTGGCGGTTTTGGCCCCACGTTCGGCGGCCCAGTTGCCATGGGCTATGTCCCGAAAGAATTTACTGAAGTCGGCACCGATGTGCAGCTTCTGATCCGCGGCAAGGCCCACCCGGCCAAGGTCGCAAGCACCCCATTTGTTGAGCAGCGCTACAAGCGCAAGCAAGTATCTTAAGCCTGGATTTTGGAGGATAGGCGCATGTTGAAATTTACTGAAGAGCATGAGTGGCTGGAAGTTGAAGGCGAAATCGCAACGGTTGGTATTACCGACTATGCCCAGAACGCCCTTGGTGACGTTGTATTCGTTGAACTGCCGGAAGTTGGCGCTTCGTACGAAAAAGGCGACGAAGTAGCCGTTGTTGAATCCGTCAAGGCGGCTTCTGAAGTTTACGCACCGCTGGCAGGCGAAATCGTTGAAGTCAACGAAGCGCTTGAAGGCGAGCCTGGCCTTGTGAACAGCGCGGCCCTGGACGCTGGCTGGTTCTTCAAGATCAAGATCGCCGACGCTGGTGAGCTTGACGACATGATGGATGAAACAGCCTACGCTGAATTCATCGAAGGTCTGGAATAAGACACCCTGAGCGCTGGCCGTAGGCTGGCGCTTTTTTGTTACCTCAAGGAGTATGTGGCATGCGCTACTTGCCGCTGACCGCCACCGACCGGCAGGCAATGCTGGATAAAATCGGTGTTCGTCATGTTGATGAACTGTTCAAGGATATCCCGAATGATGTCCTGAACCCGGAAATTGATCTGCCTCGCCACCGGAGCGAGATGGAAGTGGAGCGCTACCTGTCGCGCATGGCCGCCAAGAATACGGCTGCCGGCAGTGTGCCGTTCTTTGTGGGCGCGGGCGCTTACAAGCACCATGTGCCGGCGACCGTCGACCACATGATCCAGCGCGGCGAGTTCCTGACGGCCTACACGCCGTACCAGCCGGAAATCGCGCAGGGCACGCTCCAGTATATCTTCGAATTCCAGACCCAGGTAGCGCAACTGACGGGCATGGATGTGGCCAACGCCTCCATGTATGACGGCTCTACCGGTTGTTCGGAAGCCGTGATGATGGCGCGCCGCGTAACCCGCAAGAAGAAAGCCATCCTTGCCGGTAGCCTGCATGCGCATTATGCGTCTGTGGTGGCAACCACGACCCAGTTCACCGACGACGTGATCGAGCGCCTGGCGCCAAACCCGGCCGACCCAGAGGCGGAACTTCAGGCTGCGATTGACGCGATCGACGCCGACACAAGCTGCGTTGTGTTCCAGAACCCGGGCGTGTTCGGCAGCGTGCTGGACCTGCGCCCGCTGGCTGAAAAGGCCCATGAGCACAAGGCGCTGTTGATTGTTGTCGTGACGGAAGTCATGTCGCTTGGCCTGACCCAAAGCCCTGGCGAAATGGGTGCGGATATCGTGGTTGGCGAAGGTCAATCCATCGGTAACGGCCTCAACTTCGGCGGCCCATACCTTGGCCTGTTTGCCACCAACCAGAAGTTTGTGCGCCAGATGCCGGGCCGCCTATGCGGTGAAACGGTTGACGCTGACGGCAAACGCGGCTTCGTGCTGACGCTGTCGACCCGCGAGCAGCATATCCGCCGCGAAAAAGCCACATCGAACATCTGCACCAACTCTGGCCTTTGTGCGCTGGCCTTCACCATCCACATGACGCTGCTGGGTGAAAAAGGCCTGCGCGGCGTTTCGCTTGCGAACCACAAGGCGGCTGTTGACCTGCGTGATGCGCTCAAAGGCGTTGACGGCGTGGAAGTGCTGAACCGTACCTTCTTCAACGAATTCTCTGTGAAGCTCAGCAGAGACGCGGCAAGCGTTGTTGACGCGCTTGCGGACAAAGGCATCCTTGCAGGCGTTCCCGCCTCGCGCCTCTATCCGGGCGAAGGCCTTGACGATGTGTTGATCCTGGCGGCCACGGAAACAGTGTCTGCAGATGATATTTCGGCTCTAGTGGCCGGTCTGAAGGAGGTCCTCTAATGTCCATGAATAATCAAGGGCGGCCGACCTCAGCGGGTGCCGCAACAGAAAACACAGATTTTGAGAGCTTCTCTGGCCACAAGGGCCTGCGTCTTGCCGAGCCACTGATTTTCGAGCTGGGTTCGACCGAGACCACAGGCGTTGATGTGCCGGAAGTGGACGAGTTCGAGATGGCCATTGGTGGCCTTGAGCGTACGTCGGAAATCGGCTGCCCAGGGCTTTCGGAGCCGGATACGGTTCGTCACTATACCCGCCTGAGCCGCCGGAATTACGGAATCGATATGGGTGTCTTTCCGCTTGGGTCCTGCACCATGAAGCATAACCCGCGCCTCAATGAAAAGATGGCGCGTCTGCCGGGCTTCAGCGATATCCACCCACTGCAGCCGAAATCCACCGTGCGCGGTGCGATGCAGTTGATGGACGAGTTGAGCCATTGGCTGTGCACGCTGACAGGCATGCCTGCTGTTGCGCTTTCACCAAAAGCTGGTGCGCACGGCGAGCTTTGCGGTGTGATGGCCATCCGGTCAGCGCTGGAAGCACGTGGGGACGCCCGTGAGGTGATCCTGTGCCCTGAAAGCGCGCACGGCACCAACCCGGCGACGGCGGCTTTCTGTGGCTACAAGGTGAAGGCGATCCCGGCTAAAGATAATGGCCGCGTGGACCTTGAAGCGCTTAAGGAAGCGCTTGATGACACCGTAGCTGCCGTTATGCTGACCAACCCGAATACCTGCGGTCTCTTTGAGAATGAAATTCGCGATATTGCGGACGCCATTCACGCAGCTGGTGCCTTCTTCTACTGTGACGGCGCAAACTTCAACGCCATTATGGGCAAGGCCCGCCCGGGTGACCTGGGCGTGGACGCCATGCACTTCAACCTGCACAAGACCTTCTCCACACCACACGGCGGTGGCGGTCCGGGTTCTGGCCCGGTTGTCTTCTCTGACGCGCTGAAGGCCCATGTGCCGGTGCCGTTTGTTGTGAAGACGGATGACGGCTTCGACCTGATTGAGGAAGCGGACGACAAATCCATGGGCCGTTTGGTCGCTTACCACGGCCAGATGGGCATGTATGTACGGGCGCTTTCCTACATGCTCAGCCACGGTTCTGATGGCATTCGTCAGGCTGCGGAAGACGCTGTTCTGAACGCCAACTATGTGCTGGCATCGCTCGGTGATGTGATGACGGCCTCGTTTGACGGCCCTTGCATGCACGAAGCGCTGTTTGATGACCGTTTCCTGAAGGACACGGGCGTGACCACGCTTGATTTCGCCAAGGCAATGATCGACGAGGGCTACCACCCGATGACCATGTACTTCCCGCTTGTGGTGCACGGCGCGATGCTGATCGAGCCTACTGAGAGCGAGAGCAAGTTCAACATGGACCAGTTCATCGCATCCATGCGCGGCCTTGCAGGTGAAGCCAAGGCAGGCAACGTGGACCGCTTCAGCGGCGCGCCATACCATGCGCCTTGGAAGCGGCTGGATGAAACGCAGGCTGCACGGAATCCGGTACTGCGCTACAGCCCTGAAGAATAAGCTGAATTTCAGCTTTGAGTGACACAGCTGCCCGCCGGGGAATGATCCCTCCGGCGGGCAGTTTTCTTTGACGTTTGACCGAATGGTGATAACTTCGACAGCAGTCGGGGACAGGAGGTTCTGTGAGTAAACGCATTCTGGTTATTGATGATACGGCCACGACCCAGCAGGCTCTGGCAAAGCATTTGCCAGCCAGCGACTATATGATTTCCGGTGTGTCGGGCGGCGATCAGGCGCTTGATATCCTGAAAACAGAGCGTTTCGACATTATCGTTACCGTGATCGATGTGCCGGGTATCAAGGACTATGGCATCCTGCGCATTATCTCTGACCTTGACTGGGATCCGGGTGTGATCCTTTTGAATAATCTGGACGCGCGCGCCAATCAGGAAGCGCGCGAGCAGGCCATGGCCTACAGTGTCAATGTGCTTGCGACCCTATCGAAGCCAATCAATGCAGACCTTTTGACTGCGGCGCTTGAAGACATTGCCAACACACGCTCAGGCGTGGCCATGGGCACGGAAACTGTGCTTGAAGAAGCCGAATTTTCCCGCGGCCTGATGACAGACGGCCTCGCGCCCGCCTTCCAGCCGAAGCTGGACCTGAAGGCCAAGGCAGTGATGGGGGCTGAAGTGTTCGCGCGCTGGAAAACACCGTCTGGCAGTTTCCTGGGCGCCGGGGCGGTGGTGAAGGCCGCCAATGAATATGGCCACATGGACGTGCTTACATACCGTATGCTTGAGCTTGCGATGCAGCAGCAGGGCCGCTGGCGCAAAGAGGGGCAGGAAGTGACCCTGTCGATCAACGTGACATCTGAGAATCTGCGTAAGCCCGATTTTGCCGAAGTGGTGGCGGGCCTTGCTGACCAGTTCGATATTGCCCCGGGCATGGTGCGACTTGAGGTGACAGAATCTGATCTGGATATCGACGCCAAAGTGCCGCTTCAGGTGCTGGCACAGCTTCATAAAGACGGTTTTGGTCTGGCGCTAGACGACTTCGGCGCTGGTTTTGCACCGCTTCTGATGCTCAAGGAAATTCCGTTTGATGAGTTGGTGATCGACCGTCAGTTCCTCAGCCGGGCTGTGGAGGATGAAAAGGCGCGCATCATTCTTGAAAGCGCGATTGATCTTGCCCACAAGCTGGATCTCAAATGCACCTGCGAAGGCGTTGAAACGGAAGATCACCTGAAAATGGTTGCCGACCTGGGGGCGGACTATGCCCAAGGGTATCTGTTCGGCAAGCCCATGTCGGCAGGTGAATTCCTGATCTGGATCGAGGATTTCAAGGACGGCGTCCTCAAGGTGCCGGGCATCAGCAGCTAAATCATCTTTCGGGTTCCAGGTTCTTCGGCCGAAGCATTCTTGTCTGTCAAATAGTATTGCATATGCAATAAAGATGATGTAAGTGCATTTTCAAGGAGAATTGAAATGCAGCCACACGATAGTTTGCCGCTGAGCGACTTTATCGAATATCCACAGGATGAAATGCGTGCCCGCGCACAGGCGTTTTACGACGAGATCAAGCGCCGCCACACGGTGCGGGATTTTTCAGACCGGCCGGTTCCGAGAGATATTATCGATAACTGCCTCAGGGCAGCTGGCACGGCTCCGTCTGGTGCTAATCACCAGCCGTGGCATTTCGCCTTGATCGGTAGCCCAGAGGTGAAAGCCCAGGTGCGTGAGAAGGCAGAGCAAGAAGAACGCGCCTTCTACAACGAAGGCCGGGCGAGTGATGAATGGCTCGATGCGCTGTCGGCCCTTGGCACTGATGCGCACAAGCCCTATCTGGAAACCGCACCCTGGCTGATTGCTATTTTTGCACAGCGTCGCGGCGGTGTGGAAGCAGGCATGAGCCGCAAGAATTATTATGTGCCGGAATCGGTGGGTATCGCCACCGGGTTCCTGATCAGCGCCCTTCATCATGCGGGGCTCGCGACGCTGACGCACACGCCGAAGCCGATGAACTTCCTGAATGAGATTTGCGGTCGTCCGGCGGACGAGCGCCCCTATATCCTGCTGGTCACAGGATATCCGGCAGAAGGTGCAACGATCCCCGTACACGCAACCATCAAAAAGCCGCTAGAGGATATCGTCTCATATCTCTGAGTTGTCTGGCGCCCGTGCCTTCGCCCTAAGGGAGGCATGGTGACCGGGGAAAGTGGCTTTTCACTTGGCAGGGCAGGGCGTCAGTTCTCCCTGCCTTTTTTATACCAGCGGATCAGTTCGCGCTGCTCAGCAGGAATATCTTCACCCTTCTCCAGCCGTTTGATGGCCTGCCCGGCCAGCAGCTGTTCCGTCTGGTTCTCGATCCGGGCGAGCATGTCAAAAAGGGCCTCTTTCTCGGAGGCTGTGATGGCAGCGTCAATGGCACGGGATCGCATGTCGATGGCATCGGCTATGGCCCTGTATACCGCTATGCCTTTTTCTGTCAGGACAAAATTCTTTGTGCGCTTGTTGGTGGCATCGGCTTCTACATCAACCAGCCCCTTGCTTCTGAGTACTTTGGAGGCCCTACTGACCGTGTAGCTGTCCATGCGGCTCTGGTAGGCGATATCAGCGCCGTTGATCGGCATATAGGAGCCTATGTTGATCAGCACCCGCATTTCGCGGGCTTCAAGGTCGGATATTTCGCGGATGTGTATGTCGCGGGGTAGCGCCAGCAGGTTACTCACCGTCGCGATACGGAAGGGCAGGTGTTCAAGAAGGTCGAGCGGCAGGTCGATCCTGTCGGTCAGCCGAAAGACTCGCTTCCGTGCAGCAGAAACATTCTTGTTCTTCATGCATGCCCTTTTTTGATTTCCAAATGTGTGCCCTTTGATCACCCATACTAAGTATCTGTTTTGCCTTGTCAAACCAAAGCGGAGAGGGGCGGTTTTTAGGCGATTTTTCCCTATTGTTCACTTTTTGTTCTCATGGTATTCTGATGTTATGACCAAAGCGCAACATACCGGTATGGCAACAGCCTCTCCCTGGCTTCAGCGGGGACGTGGTGCAGTATCGAACGCGACAGGGCGATTTGAGAGCCTGAAGCGGGTGCGTTCTCATGATGGCTGGCTGGGGGAAGAACCCACCGAGACACTTCGCACTAGCGTGACAGAGGAAGATGCCAAACATATCCTGACAAAGAACAATTCACCCGATATACCCTTTGATCGTTCCATCAATGCCTACAGGGGGTGCGAACATGGTTGTGTCTATTGTTTTGCCCGCCCAACGCACGCGTTTCTGGGGCTTTCGCCCGGCCTGGATTTTGAAAGCAAGCTGTTCGCCAAGCCAAATGCTGCAGAGCTTCTGAAGCAGGAGATTTCCAGAAAGGGCTATGTGGCCAAGCCCATTGCCATGGGCACCAACACGGACCCCTACCAGCCGATTGAGAAAGAGCGTCGCATCACCCGTGAGCTTATCAAGGTTCTGATGGAACATGATCATCCGGTGACGATTGTGACCAAATCCCGCCTTGTGGTGCGGGATCTGGATCTGTTGGCGCCGATGGCGGAAAAGGGTCTGGTGAAAGTGGCGCTTTCGGTCACCACGCTTGACCGCAAACTGGCGCGCACCATGGAACCGCGGGCGAGCACGCCGCAGCGGCGGTTCGATGCCATCAGGCTGCTCTCTGACGCTGGGGTGCCAACGGGGGTGATGTTCGCACCTGTGATCCCCGCGCTCAATGATCATGAAATGGAAGCTGTGCTTTCGGCTGCAGCCCACGCAGGGGCCAAGGAAGCGGGCTATATCCTCCTTCGCTTGCCACTGGAGCTGACGGACCTGTTCGAGGAATGGCTGGATGAACATTACCCCGACCGCAAGAGCCGGGTGCTGAACCGCCTGAAGGAACTTCGCGGCGGCAAGCTGAATGATCCCCGCTTCAAGCACCGCATGAAAGGAAGCGGCTTCGAGGCCGATCTGATGCGCCAGCGCTTTTCGAACCTGTGCCGCCGCCTGCGGCTGAATACTGAAAAGCTTGAACTGGCGACCGATCAGTTCAGGAAGCCGGTCCTGGAAGGCGGGCAATATAACCTGCTGGACGCATTGCGCTGATCATGGAGCGCCTGACAAAGAAAAAGCCCGACAGAATCGCCGGGCTTTTGTGTTTATTACCGAATAAGGTCCTGGCCTCTATTCCTCATTCAGCGAGAAAAGCTCTGCGTTTCCGCCTACAGCCGCTGTGTTGATCGTCAGCGTGTGTTCTGCTGCGAAACGAAGCAAATAATGTGGGCCACCCGCCTTGGGGCCGGTACCCGACAGGCCTTCGCCACCAAACGGCTGCACGCCAACGACCGCGCCAACCATATTGCGGTTGATATAGGTGTTGCCGATGTTGGTTTTCTCGAACAGTTCTTTCCAGCGGCCTTCCAGGCGCGAATGCACACCGAACGTCAGGCCATAGCCAGTGTCGCCGATCTGCTTCAGGACATCATCCATCTCAGCCGCCTTGAAGCGGATGACGTGCAGGATCGGGCCAAAGTTTTCGCGTTCAAGTTGGTGCAGACCTTCTAGCTCGAAAATGTGTGGCGCGAGGAACGTGCCCGCCTTGGCTTCCGGTTCCATCTCTGCTTTGGCGACCAGTTTGGCTTCTTTTTCCATGCGGGCGCAGTGATCTTGCAGTCCCTTAAGCGCTTCCTTGTCGATGATTGGGCCAATGTCTGTCGTCAGATTGGCTGGGTCACCGATCACGCGCTCCTTCAGCGCGCCTTTGAGCATATTGATCACTTTGTCGGCGACACTGTCCTGCACAAACAAAACGCGAAGGGCCGAACAGCGCTGACCTGCAGAACCGAAAGCGGATTGGATTACATCGTCACTGACCTGCTCTGGCAGGGCCGTGCTGTCCACGATCATGGCATTCTGGCCGCCTGTTTCAGCGATCAGCGGTGCGATGGCGCCGTCCCGGTCTGCGAGCGTGCGGTTGATGATCTTGGCGGTCTCAGTGGAGCCTGTGAAGGCTACGCCTGCGACACGCTCGTCGGCTACCAGTGGCGCGCCAACGCGGACACCGTCGCCCAGGACAAGATGCAGAACATCGGCAGGAACGCCGACCTTCAAGAACAGTTTTACAGCATACCAGGCTACGAGCGGGGTTTGCTCTGCCGGTTTTGCGATCACGGCGTTGCCGGCAGCGAGCGCAGCCGCAACTTGGCCAGTGAAAATGGCCAGCGGGAAGTTCCAGGGCGCAATACACAGGAAGGTGCCGCGCCCTGAGAGGTGCAGCTGGTTCTTCTCGCCGGTTGGCCCGGGCAGGTTGATAGGCTCGCCGAACTGCTCTTCCGCGCGGGCGGCATAGTAGCGACAGAAATCAACGGCTTCGCGAACCTCGGCGATCACATCAGACAGCGTCTTGCCTGCTTCGCGTACCAGCAGGTCGGCGAAGGTGTCACGCTCCGCTTCGATCGCGTCACCCATGGCGCGCAAAATTTTCGCGCGTTCTTTACCGCCCAGGCGGTCCCAGTCTTTCTGGGCAGCTTGTGCGCGCACTGCTGCGGTTTCGAGGTCTTCCGGGCGGGCTTCGCGCGCCGTGCCGACCACTTGTGCCGTATTGGCAGGGTTGATCACGTCAGTCGGTTCACCGCCCACGTCCATGCCGGCAACGATGCTCGCGGCCTCATATTTGTGAGATTTGCGTTCTTCAAGGGCAGCCATCAGCGGCTCATACTGGGTGCGGTCCATAAGATTGCATCCTTTGGAATTCTTGCGTTCATCGCCATAGATGTCGTCGGGCGTCGGGATCAGCGTGTGGCGCAGCGCCGGGGCGTCTGCAATTGCCTCAATCGGATCGCCGGCGACTTCCTCGACCGGGACTTTCGCGTCCATGAAACGGTTTACGAAGCTTGAGTTGGCGCCGTTCTCAAGCAGGCGGCGCACCAGGTATGGAAGCAGGTCTTCGTGCAGGCCTACAGGCGCATAGGTACGCGTGCGGATAGTGTGCCCCACAACCTTGCTGGCGGCCTTATAAAGAAGTGTGCCCATGCCGTGCAGCTTCTGGAACTCATAGCGCTTGCCTTCCGCCATCTTGGCGATGCAGGCAATGGTGTGCGCGTTGTGGGTTGCGAATTGCGGGTAGATGGCGTCCTGCGCTTCAAGCATGCGGGCAGCTGTATAGACATAGCAGATGTCAGTGGACGGCTTCCGGGTAAAGACTGGGTAATCGTTGAGCCCAAGTTCCTGAGCATGCTTGACTTCCGTGTCCCAGTAAGCGCCTTTCACCAGGCGTACCGCAAACTTGCGCTTGTTTTCGCGTGCCAGAAGAATCAGCCAATCAATCACATAAGGCGCGCGTTTCTGGTATGCCTGGACGGCAAGGCCAAGGCCTTCCCAGCCTGCGAGGTCCGGGTCTGACGCCAGCTTTTCAAGAATTCGCAGGCTGATATCCAGCCGGTCCGCTTCCTCAGCATCGATGGTCATCTGGATGTCGTAGGATTTCGCACGCAGAGCCAGTTCCTTTACGCGCGGAACCATCTCGGCCATAACCCGGCTATCGCTTGTTTCCTCATAGCGTGGGTGAAGCGCGGAAAGCTTGATCGATACGCTGGAGCGGTCGTGCGGGTCGGCGCCATCTGCTTTCGTCGCAGTACCCACGGCATCGATCGAATCCATATAGAGCTTATAGTAGCGGTCCGCAGCAGCCATGGTGCGTGCGCCTTCGCCAAGCATGTCGAAGCTCATCATCTTGTGTTCAGGCGGTTGCTTGGACTGGCGCGACAGGCCTTCCTTGATATTTCTGCCAAAGACAAACTGGCGGCCCATGATTTTCATGGCCTGGTTAACAGCTGTACGGATTACCGGTTCGCCAGTGCGGGATACAAGGCCTCGAACCCATTTGCCCGGGTTTTTGGTGATGGTCTTGTCCAACTTGATCACGCCGCCTGTCAGCATAAGCGCCCAAGTAGAAGCATTGACGAACAGGCTATCAGACCGGCCTTTGTGTGACGCCCAGTCCCCCGACATGATCTTTTCGGCGATCAGCTTGTCCTGCGTTTCCACGTCGGGCACGCGCAAAAGGGCTTCAGCCATACACATCAGGGCCACACCCTCTTGGTTGGACAAGCCAAATTCAGCCAGGAAGGCGTCCAGACTGCCTTGTTCTTCCTTCATGGCGCGCGACTGGGCAACGATAGCTGCAGCCGTGGCTGTGGCGTCGTGGCGGGTCCTGTCGTCCAGTGGGAAGTTCTCGATGAGGTCGCGCACGGCCTCTGTCTCGTCACGCAGGTATGCTGCGCGCAAGGACTGCATAGCGCTTGGCCGGTCTTGTGCCGGTGGGGGCGAAATTCGAAGCTTGGCCATAACTGTTTCCCTCTACCACACTTCGTTACATATAATATTTTGTATCCAATTTTGATTGTTGGATTTGACTCCCCCATAACGCCAAAAAAACGCGCTGGGAAGTAGATTCGTAATCCTGCGCCTGATTGCTTCAAGAAAAGTAGGATTCAGCGGGATTTTCACGCTTCCCTGATCTTATTTGCATCTAATGGTGGACAAATATCCTTAAAACGGGATATTGACGATTATAAATGATATGTAATACTATACCATAATCGAATAAGAACATGAGACTCGTAAATTTAGGGGGTAGGAATGATTTTAAGATTAGTCTCGTTGCTGATTGTCATTTTGGTCGTCGCGGAGCCGCCACTTCAAGCATCTGATGAGAGTGGTGTGCCGGCACAGTTCCAAGGACACACACCCGGTTCCAAGTTGACCATCAACTATGATGACCTGACATCGGTTCTTGAAACGACAGTGATGAGGGCCGGCGGATCCGACCGCCGGGAGGCACCAAAGGCTCGTCCCGCTGCGGGGAGCCGCATTGTTCGCGGAAGCACCAAGCCAACGCGGCTTGAAGGAAATCGTGTGGATTTTCATGTGTTCATGGGCGAAAACCTAACCATGATGCAGCGCTTGCGCGACGATATTGCTGCAGTGCCTGGTGTTTTGCCGCTTAAGGACCTGAGCCGCAACGAACAGTTGGCTTACTGGCTGAACCTTTATAATGTCACGCTGATTACCCAGATCGGAAAGATCTTCCCGGAAACCAACCTGAAGAAATTTTACCCGACGCTTTGGGACGAAAAGGTTGTCAATGTGGCTGGTGTGTTTCTGTCGCTTAACGATATGCAGCACAAAGTCATTATTCCAAAATTCAAGAACCCTCTTGTTATGTACGGCATGTTCCAAGGCGTTGTTGGCAGCCCAAATATCCGCCGCCGGGCTTTCGAAGGACGCAATGTCTGGGAAATGCTGGAGCGCAATGCGCGAGAATTTGTCAATTCCAACCGAGGCGCCCGCTACAAGTGGGGAAAACTGCGCGTGTCGGAATTGTATGAGATCAATGCCGCTTTGTTCCCCAATTTTGAACAGGACTTGAAGCGCCACTTGTACAAATACGCATACGCAAGCTTCCGCGATAAAGTGCGGGAGGCGAAAAGTCTGCGGGCTGATATCGATGATTGGTATGTGGCTGACCTTTACGGCGGAAACCGGTCCATTTCCAGCGCCAACACCAATGGTGCGGCCATGCTCATGTCGATCAAGTCCGGCGCTAGCGGGGCGGGCGGTTCTGGCGGTGCTGACGGCGGCGCCATCGAATCTGCCTGGTTTATGAAAATGGACACCCTGAACATGAACCGTACACGCTTCCCAATTCATGTAGTGGAGTATCTTCACAAAAAGGAAAAGCGCGACCGGAAAACGCGGGTGGGCAATGTGGAGGTTGAAGAGTATGAAACTCCGGCAGACGAAAGTGGCACCCAGGACAACTGACCCTGTTAAGGTCTGATAAGAAACCCAAGCACGGCGCCTGCTGCGCGGTTGGTCCAATCTGGATCATCCCTGCGGCGGGCGTCATTCGTTTAGGAAACGCAAACCTTGGTTTTCCTTAGTGTGTCGCTATCGCATCAAAAATATTTAAAAAGATTATGAGGTTGCCCCTTTGTGCCTATGTCTTGGGTTCATGGGCTGGTTGTGGTTGCTTGGTCCATTATACTGCCCGACTTGTTTTTATACGGGGCATGGATTGTTCTGAGTATGGCTGCACCGCCGAGGGGGAGTGCGTGCGCGGCCTGTTTTTCTGGACGCCGACTTTTGCTATCATCAGGCATAGAGCGCGTCACCAACATCTCCTCTAAGGCCCTTATTGCCACACGGCACGAGGGGCGCGAGAAGCGAAAAGCGGGGAACCTGTCCAGCACAGAAGCTGCAAGGCGTTTCCTGCCGTATGAAGACTAAAGACATGGGGAAACAAATATGCGTTTCATGACATTTGCCAAAACGGCCGGATTGGTTGCCTTGTTGGCAATGGCTGTAGGGGGCTCAAAAAGTTTCGCGGCTGACGAACGCGGTGTAATGAGCCCTTTCAAGGGCGATGATCCGAAATCCGAACTGTCGATCAATTATGATGACCTGTCTGCTCTTCTTGAGCAAACGGTGCTCGACACAGGAATGTCCGACAGAAAAGAAGCGGGCAAGGCCCGCCCCACCGCAGGGTCGCGGATCATTCGTGGTAGCACCAATACAACAAGGCTTGAAGGGAACCGTATCGATTTCCACTCATTCCTGGGTGATAACCTGGAAGTTGTGAAAGGGTTGCGGGATGATCTGGCGAAAGTCCCCAGTGTTCTGCCGCTCAACCAGCTTACGCGCAAAGAGCAGCTGGCCTATTGGCTGAATCTTTACAACATCGCCTTGATTGCACAGATCGCAGAAATCTTTCCAGAGACCAATCTGAAGAAATTCTATCCAAGCCTCTGGGATGAAAAGGTTTTGACGGTTGCCGGAGTGCCGCTTTCGCTCAATGACATTCACCATAAAATCCTGATTCCGAAGTATCGGAACCCGCTGATCATGTATGGCCTTTTCCAGGGCGTTATCGGTGGCCCGAATATTCGTCCAGAAGCCTATACCGGCCGTGAGGTATGGGATCAGTTGAAGGATAATGCATTTGAATTCATCAACTCCAACAGGGGTGCATTCGTGCGCGAGCGTATCCTGCGGACCTCTTATCTTTATGAAATCAATGAGGCTCTGTTCCCTGATTTTGACAGTGATGTGCGACGTCATATTCTTCAGCATGCGAAACCACACTTTGCCGACAAGATCATGAGTGGGTCCACAGTAGTCGGAACCGGCCAGAGCAATTGGTATATCGCTGACCTATATGGGGGCAACCGGTCCAAGGGCAGTGCCAATACTAACGGTGGTGCATTGTTGCTAGCATTTCGCACTGGCAGCGGTGCCGGGGCGGCTGGTGATGCTGGCGGTGGTGCTGGTGGCGCAATCGAATCCGCCTGGATTGGCAGCCTCACCAGCAAGAACATGTATCAGGGACGTTTCCCGATCCACGTGATTGAATACCTGAATAAACAGGAAGTCCGGAACAAGAAGTCCCGTACGGGCGATGTCACGATTGAAGAATATGACGATTCTGATCGCATCCAGCGTACGGACAAAGAAACTGATTCAGACGGCCAGTAGTTAGGTCTGCGCCAAAAGCGGGACCCGACCGATGTTTGTGGTCGGGCTCGCCTTCCCTTTCAGACACCACGCGGGCCCTCAATTCTTCCGAGGGGGGTGTCGCTTGGGAAGCCTGAAAGATTACCGCCAGTTCGCTTAATAAAACCAAGACATGAGAGCCATCACGACCAGAAGTGTCCGGCAGAGTTCAAGGACGCGGGGAACGCGCGATTCTGTAATTGGGCAACAGGAGGATAAAACCCATGAATTTCAAACGACTGAATAGAGCCGTCAGAATAGGCTCATTGGTATTGTCTGCGGGCTTGTCTGCGTCCGTTCTGTCGGCGGACGAGGCCAGTGTCTTGTCGCCGTTCAGGGGCGAGAACCCCAAGTCCGACTTTTCAATCAAATATGATGATTGGGACGCCATGCTTGGGCAGACGGTTTTGGACACGGGCATGTCTGACCGTACAGAAGCCTCGAAACTGCGACCACGCGCCGGATCGCGCATCATAAAGGGCGGCGGGGGCACCACGCGCCTTGAGGGGAACAGGGTCGATTTTCATGCATTTCTTGGCGACAACCTGTTGGTCTTGCGCAAACTTCGGGACGATCTGGCTAAAGTACCTGATCTGGCTCCTCTGAACCTGTTCAATCGCGATGAACAGCTGGCTTACTGGCTGAACCTTTATAATGTCACGCTGGTGACCCAGGTTGCCGAGATCTTCCCCGAAACCAACCTGAAGAAGTTCTACCCGGAAATATGGGACGCCAAAGTACTAACCGTGTCTGGCATGCCTCTGTCGCTCAACGATATCCACCACAAGATACTGATCCCAAAGTATCGCGATCCGCGCATCATGTATGGACTGTTCCAGGGCGTGATCGGTGGCCCGAACTTGCGAGACGAAGCGTTTGAAGGGTACCGCGTTTGGCGGCAGCTTGAAGCCAACGCCAACGAATTTATCAATTCAAACCGCGGTGCCTTTGTACGGGAGCGTATCCTGCGGACTTCCTACTTCTATGAAGTGAATGCGGCGCTGTTCCCGAATTTTGACCGCGATCTGCGCAGTCATATACTGGATTATGCTCGCCCGAATTTCGCCGACCAGATACTGGATGGTTCGACCGTTGTGGGCACCGGGCAAAGCAACTGGTACATTGCAGACCTGTTTGGCGGTAATCGGGCCAAAGGGCCGGCCAACACCAATACTGGTGCGCTTTTGTTGGCTTTCCGAACCGGTGGCGGTGTGGGCTCACAAGGGAGTGCCGTACAGGTAGCCAGTGGCCCGGGGGACCCTGTCGGCGCAGGTGATCCAGGCGGTTATGCAGGTGGTACCAAGCAAGGCAGCTGGACCGCATCCCTTGAAGAGAAAAACCAGTATGGCAAACGCTTTCCCATCCATGTGCTCGAATACCTGCGCAAAATCGAAATGCGCAAACGGCAGACCCGAGAGGGTGAAGTGAGCGTCGAGGAATATGGGCCCGACCAAGAGGCAGGAATCGAAGAGCCTGCCGATAACAGTTAGGGCCAGGCGAAAAGAAAAGGGCGCCCCGTTGCGCCCTTTTTATTGAGTGGAAAGTAGTATCAGCTAGGCCAGTTCTTTGAGCATTTCCTTGCTGTAGGGCGCTAGGTCCGCATCATCAGCCGCCTTGATCCTGTTTGCCCAGTCAGGGTTTGCTATCAACGCCCGGCCAACAGCGACCAGGTCAAACTCACCGCGTTCAAGCCGGTCGAGCAGGTTCCTGAGGCTGGCGGGCTTTGCGTCCATGAAGTCTTTCTGTCCTTCTTCGGCGAAGGCGGTGTCCAGGCCCACGCTGCCCACTGTGATGGTGGGTTTGCCTGTCAGCTTTTTGGTCCAGCCCGCGAGGTTCAGATCGCTGCCTTCAAATTCAGGCTCCCAGAAACGTCGGGTGGAGCAGTGGAAGATATCCACGCCTGCATCTGTCAGTGGCTCGAGGAATTGCTCAAGCTCCAGTGGGTTCCCGGCCAGCTTCACTGAATAGTCCTGCTGTTTCCACTGGGACCACCTGAGGATCACAGGAAAATCTGGGCCAACCTCTCTGCGGATTGCCTTGATGATCTCAGCAGCAAAGCGGGTGCGGCCGACATAGTCGCCACCCCATTTGTCCGTGCGTTCATTGAGGCCGCCCCAAAAGAACTGGTCCACCAGATAGCCGTGAGCACCATGGACCTCAACGCCGTCGAACCCGATGGCTTTGGAGTCCGCAGCTGCTTTGGCAAAAGCTGCGATCACGTCCTCGATGTCATTTTCCGTCATCTCATGGCAGCGTTTCTTGCCTGGCATCACAAGGCCTGATGGGCCATGGCCGGGGACTTCCGGGTCTGGCTCAACACCGGGGCGGCGGATAGAGCCCACATGCCACAGCTGTGGCATGATCTTACCGCCTTCTGCATGAACGGCATCCACTACCTTCTTCCAGCCGGCAAGGGCGTCATCGCCATAAATAAAAGGAATGTTGGGGTATCCGTTCGCAGCCTTATGGCCCACGCAGGTACCTTCTGTGATGATCAGCCCAACGCCGCCTGCAGCGCGCTTCCGGTAATATTCCACATTCAGGTCGTTCGGCACATTTCCAGGAGAAAACCCCCGGGTCATTGGCGCCATGACTATTCGGTTGTCGAGGCTCAGGTTTCTCGATTTGAACGGCTTGAAAAGTGCCCCAGCAGTCTCACTCATACTTTGTCCTTCGCATAGTCGGGCTGATCTAGTGAGATGCCAGCCCCGTAACAGGTTCTGAACTGAGGTAGCGTCACTTATCGCTATTTCAAGAATGTTGGGTCATCTGTACCATCACACTTCTGTTAAGCTGCTTCCGCAAAGGGTGGGGCTGGAGTATAGACAGAGGTGGAGAAAAACCGGGGAACTGATTATGAAACTAAAGTCTATCATTGTCGCTTGTGCTGCTGTCGTTTTGGGTGCTTTACCGGCCACCGCCGACGGCGATAAAAGCCTGTATGATTTTACGGTAACGTCGATCGACTACACTGAGATGCCTCTTGACCAGTATAAGGGAAAGGCAGTTCTTCTGGTGAACACTGCGTCTTACTGTGGCTATACGCCGCAATATGAAGGGCTGCAGGCCTTGTGGAATGACTATCGGGACAAGGGGCTTGTGGTGGTTGGCGTGCCTGCCAATGACTTTGGCGATCAGGAACCTGGGTCAGAAAAGAATATCAAGAATTTCTGCAGGGTGAATTTCCAGGTGGATTTCCCCATGACCAAAAAGATGGTCGTGGACGGCAAGGAAGGCACGGCTGAGATTTATAACTGGCTTGCCGGTGTGCTTGGTGAAGACAGCCGCCCACAATGGAACTTCCACAAGTATCTGATTGACCCCGAAGGTCACCCGGTGGCCTATTTCCGCAGCAAGGTGACGCCACAGTCGTCTGAGCTGCGTGCAGCGATCGAAAAGGTGCTGCAGTAAGCAAAAAAAAGGGGCCGTATGGCCCCTTCTTCCTATCCCAACAAATCTGCCGCCAATTCCTTGAAAGGCCGCTCGTCCAGCAGCTGGCTTTCAGTGACAGGTGTCCTTGCAGCAATCAGCTTCTTGGCATTCATGAATTCCGCGATGCGGCCCACGCAGTCTGCTGCGATTATCCTGCCATCTTTCAGGTAAAAGAAGGCGACAGAACGCTCCGCCAGATTGCCGCGCGTTACCAGCGTGTCATAACCTTGGCTCAGGCCCGCGATCTGTAGCTTGAGGCCATACTGGTCTGACCAGAACCATGGCAGCGCATCATAAGTCACATCATTCCCAAGCATATGCTCCACAGCCACCTTGGCCTGGTCGACTGCATTCTGGACCGATTCAATGCGCATCTCCCGGCCATAGAAGGGATGGCTGAACCAGGTAACGTCGCCGACGGCATAAATGTCCGGGTCGCTGGTCTGGCACTGGGCGTTCACCTGGATGCCATGAGGTAGCACGTCAAGGCGTGCGCCTGAGGCAAGGTCTGTGTTCGGCACAAGGCCTATGCCCACCACAACCATGTCGGCTTCGTATCGGCTATCGTCTGCTGTGAGAACGGCGCTGGCGCGGTCTGTGCCTTCGATGGAGGTCACCAGTTTGTCAGTGTGGATTTCCACACCTTCCTCTGTGTGTAACTGTGTATAGAATTTTGAGACTTCAGGCGCCACCACGCGGCCCAGGATACGGTCTGTGGCTTCAAGCACTGTCACAGCCTTGCCGGCCTTGCGTGCGACGGCCGCGATCTCCAGCCCGATATAACCGCCACCGATAATCACGATGCGCCCGGCATTTTCAAATTCGCCGCGCATGGCGTCCGTGTCAGCCATGGTGCGAACATAGTGGATGCCAGCCAGCTCTGCGCCCTTGCAAGTTAGCCTGCGGGCGTGGCCGCCGGTGGCGAGGATCAGCTTGTCGTAGGAAAGCGTGTCTCCGTCAGCCAGCGAAACGGTCTTTGCCTCGCGGTCAATGCTGTTGGCATGGACACCCAATTTGAGCGCAATGTTCGCGCCCTCATAAGCCTGTTCGCGCAGGATCGGCAGGCGCTCAGCCCCAATGTCGCCCGAAAGATACATTTTCGAAAGCGGTGGCCGCTGGTAGGGCACTACTGGTTCGTCCGTGACCAGCGTGGCCTCGCCCTCGTATTTATGTTGCCTAAGCGATGTGGCTACCTGGGCGGCGGCATGCCCGCCACCAATTATCACAAGTTTCATGGGTTAAATCCTCTCAGTGGCAGGCTTTCAGGGCGCTTGAGCCAGTTGTCTGCCGGATAATCGGCTGTGCCGTCAATAACATGCAGCGTGTAAGCGTGGCGTGATTTCTCTGACCGGTTGGCGGATGACATGTGCGGGAACAGGCCGCCGAACACCAGCACTGTGCCCTTGGGGGCGGGCAGGGCCACTTTTTTGTCTTCCTCAAACGGCGTATCACTGAGGGTTTCCACGTAGGTGCCGTCGCCATCCGGCTTGCGGCGGAAGGCAGACCTCAGTCCGCCTGTTTTGTGGCCACCCGGGATACCCCAAAGGCAGCCGTTTTCCTCTGTGGCATCCTCAAGCGCGACCCACAGGCCAAGGCAGGTTTCCGGCGTGGTCCGCAAATAGGTGGCGTCCTGGTGGCAAACTACTTCGCCGCCGATGTGTGGCTGTTTGAAAATATACATGGACTGCAGCGGCAGCGGCTGTTGTTGCCCCAGGCCTTCACAGATGGCCTTGAAGGCGCTCTGCCGGGCGAAAGCGTCAAAGGTGGGGTCAAGGTCATGCATGGCATGGCCAACCTTGTTGATCGCCAGCGGCAGCTCGCAAGTCAGGTTGCCGTTCTCGTCAAAGGCCTCCTCCTCGAAAAAGAAGCGTGTCAGGTGTCCGGATTCCAGGAAATAGGCATCCTGATCGTGGGCCTGGCTTGTTGAAGAAAAAACACTCCTGTGTTCTTCCACGTCGAAACCTGCGACCATCTCGGCCATGCGGCCACGCAAGCGGTCGCACATTTCATGGCTCACGAGGCCGTCCAGCACCAGCACGCCAACGCGGTCAAAAGCGGTTTTCATTTCCAGGGTGATAGTTTCAAATTTGCGTGCATCAAAACGAGGCAGCATTATCCTACTCCATCAAAGCCTGGTCCGCCGATTGGCACCTGCCCACGGAAGTTGATTTAGACCGAGCTTTCGCCAAAAAGAGCATAGGCCGCAAAGGGCGTCAAGGTGGCTGCTGGGGCCATCTGTTCTTGCGCGCTGGCGGGCGGTGGGATAGGGGTGATAAGTGCCTGTTTTTGCATTTCAGTATCGGGGGATATCGTGGATCCAATCAGTCTGGTGATTCTTGCGCTTCTTGCTTTTGTCTTTGTTGGGCTGCTTTTGGTCTGGCGGCGGCTTTCTGCTGTTTCTGCCAAGCTTGAGGGTGGGGACGCAGTGAACCAGCTGATGCAGATTGAAGCCGGCCTTCGTTATATGAACGAGCAGGCGGGCGAGCGCGAAAAAGGTATCCGGGAAGAATTCCGCGGCAACCGCGAAGAACTGACCAAGGCGATATCAGCGCTTGGCGAGACCGTTCGCAAGCTGGGGTCTGATCAGTCGACCCAGCAGCAGCAGTTTCGCGACAAGCTGGATGAGAAAATGAAGGAGCTGCGCACAGAGAACAGCCAGAAGCTGGACGAAATGCGCAAGACGGTGGACGAAAAGCTGCAGACCACCCTTGAGAAGCGCCTCAGTGAAAGCTTCAAGACAGTATCCGAGCGCCTGGAACAGGTGCACAAGGGTTTGGGCGAAATGCAGTCGCTGGCAACCGGCGTGGGTGACCTTAAGCGCGTGCTGACGAATGTGAAATCCCGCGGCACCTTCGGCGAGGTACAGCTTGAACTGCTGATTGAGGATGTGCTGACACCGAACCAGTATGTGGCCAACTATGATTGTGGACGGAAAGGCACGCATGTGGAGTTCGGCATTCGCATGCCGGGTACTGACACGGAAATCTATCTGCCGGTTGATGCCAAATTCCCGACAGAAGACTATGAGCGCCTGTTGGGTGCCGTGGAAGCGGGCGACACTGACGGCATTCTGGCGTCACAAAAGATGCTGGCAAACCGGGTGAAGGGCTTTGCCAAAGACATCGCATCAAAATACATCAACCCACCATACACAACGCCGTCCGCCATTCTGTTCCTGCCAACAGAAGGGCTTTATGCCGAAATGCTGCGCATGCCCGGGTTTGTGGAAGGGCTGCAGCGCGAGTTTAGCGTCACGGTCACCGGCCCCACCAACTTTCAGGTGTTGCTCAACACCTTCCGCATGGGCTTCCAGCAGATGGCGATGCAGGCGCAGGCACAAGAAGTCTGGAAAGTGTTGGGTGCGGTCAAGAATGAGTTCGAGCGTTACGGTGACCAGATCACCGCTATGGGCAAGAATGTGGAGGCGATGGAGAAGCACATCGAGAAGCTGGGCACTCGCCGCAATGTGATGCTTCGCGCACTCAAGAGCGTTGAAGAAGTCGAGGACGCTACCGCCCAAACCCTTCTGGGGGACAGCGACGATTAAATGCAGTGACTTGACGACAATCAATTCACATTGAGCAGGCCTGTTTTAAGTCTTGGTAAAGTTTGGACAACTGGAGGACACAAATGAGCCACGTACCGCACGAGTTGAGAGAAGATTTCCCAGAGTTTGCTGATCGCATCCACGAGCTTAAGGAAAGTGATGCGCATTTTCGTAAACTGGCCGACAAATACCATGAAGTTAACCGTGAGATTCACCGGATCGAAATCGACGAAGAGCACGTCTCTCAGTTTGATGAAGAAGACCTTCGCAAACAGCGGATGCGCCTGAAGGACGAAATCTACGGCATGCTGAAAGCCTGATATCTTAGCAGCCCAATGTCTGGCCCCGGCTCAATCCGGGGCCGAAGTGCATTATGTTGGCAGTCGCATTTTCCTTGGAGAATAGCAGACACCATATGGGCCACATGCCGCATGCTCTCAGAGAAGAGTTTCCCATATATCAGGATCACCGAAAAAACGTTGCCATGATTGATCTTTGTCAATGGATGGCGCCCCCGGCGCGATAAGGTCCTCTCGTTAAACGAAGGGGAAGAGTTATGCGTTATATTCCGTTCGATCTACTTTCTGAAATCCCTGGCAGGGAGGACAGGTTTTGGAGCCTGATCAGCTCCGACCATCAATTCTATAAGCTCACCCGGGCCTATAACACCCTCAATCAAAGCCTTTGCGAAGCAGAACGTCGCCGCGAGTGCGAATTGACCTTCTGCATAGATGACCTGCGCAAGGAACGGCTGTGGATCAAAGACGAGATTTTCTCCCGTCTCCGCCACTGAACGATTGTTCACTTACAAGACCGAAAAGGGATTGTGTCGCAAATGCGGCGCGAATTGCGATGAAGCGTTCAATAAATGCGCCCAGTGCTATTGAACGCTTCAGCCCGCGCCCCTACATTGAAAGTGTAGCCACGAGCAAAGACTCAAAAACAAAAGGCTGCAGAAAACGACAGTGATATCAACAGCCGCCTCCCCAAAAAGATAAAGCGGCACAGATGCGCAAGCAGCGAGGATAAAATGTTTACGACCCTGATTTCTGAGACCACAGGTCTCAACAACGCCCGGCACCAGGTCCCCCAGACCGCTGGCGTTTCCCTGACAAGCCAACCCCTAAGCCGATCGTGGCGCCGTCAGCGCCGTGTCGCCCGGTTGGCACGCGTGCCGCTCGCAGCATAAGCGGCCAAGACAAGAACCGGCTATTGCACTCCAGCTCTAAGTCTCTGTGCGTCCTAGCGTTTGAGCAATAGCAGGTTCCGGTCGGACCGGGTGAGGACATACCCCTGACCCTAGCCCCAAGAGCCCATCCGGTCCGGCCACACTTTCCCTGTAACGAGTACACAGTTGTCGAACCCCTTTGGGGGTTCTGCGTTTCTTTCCTAAACCTACCCAATACTTCGGCGCTCCCTCTGGGGGCGCCGCTTTTCTGTCTGCGGCCGCGATGGTCTGGGGTGTTTGAATATCCCTGCGTTGCACCAAGCTTGACCGGCGCGCGCTGTTGCGCCAAATCTGATGGCGGAAGGGGAGATCCGAATGTCAGACCTGTTTGATGCCGCCGGCATGGATATGAAGCCGAAACCGGATTGGTCGGCGGAGGCGCATATGATGGCTACTGAGGGTGGTCCCGTGTGCGGCGTGGACGAAGTGGGTCGAGGGCCTCTTGCAGGCCCTGTGGTTGCTGCTGCGGTAATTCTGGACCCAAACGATATCCCTGATGGCCTGGATGACAGCAAGAAGCTGTCGGATAAGAAGCGCCAGCTGCTCTATGGTCTCATTCAGGAAAAGGCGCTCGCAGTTTCCATTGCGGAGGCCAGTGTGGCCGAAATTGATGAAATAAACATCCTGCAGGCTTCCATGCTGGCCATGCGCCGGGCTGTCGAGGGGCTTGAAGTGAGGCCCGCTGGCGTCTTGGTGGACGGTAATCGCGACCCGGGCCTCGATATGCCGACGCGCACCCTGATCAAGGGTGATGGTCGGTCGCTTTCCATCGCCGCGGCATCAATTATCGCAAAAGTTTTTCGTGATGATCTTATGAAAAAACTCGATTCCGAGTTCCCTGACTACGGTTGGGCGCAAAACGCAGGATATGGTGTTGCCAAACATCTGGCTGCACTAAGACTTGTGGGTGCGACTCCGCATCACCGTCGAACATTTGCTCCGATTCGCCAAGTTTTGAGTGAAGAATAGCTTATAAATCACTGATTCATCTATAAGAATCACTTGACACCGATTCGCTGTCGACTCATGATCGGGTCAACAGATCGCTGAGAAAAACCAAAAAATTAAGCCCAAAAAGGGCGTTTCCAGCGGTTGGCTACAAAGCCGGGACGGAGAAAATTGATGGCTGATGCAAAGAACGCGACCCGCAAGGGTTCTGCGACCCTTTCCTTGCCGCTGAACAAGATTGTTCAGGGTGACTGTATAGATGTGATGAACTCACTGCCCGAGAAATCGGTCGATGTAATCTTCGCGGACCCACCATACAATATGCAACTCAAGGAAACGCTTTCGCGCCCTGACAACAGCAAGGTCGATGGCGTGCATGACGCATGGGACAAATTCTCAAGCTTCAATGCCTATGACGAGTTTACCTACCGCTGGCTGCAGGCCGCGCGCCGTGTCCTGAAGGATACTGGCACCATCTGGGTAATTGGCTCATACCACAATATTTTCCGGGTCGGCACGGCGCTGCAGAACCTGGAATACTGGGTGCTGAACGATGTGATCTGGCGCAAGTCAAACCCGATGCCGAACTTCCGTGGTACGCGTTTCACCAATGCGCATGAGACGCTCATCTGGGCGGCCAAGTCTGCGGACAAGGGCGGCTATACGTTCAACTATGACGCTATGAAGGCCATGAACGACGACACGCAGATGCGGTCTGACTGGACGCTGCCGATTTGTTCGGGTGGCGAACGCCTCAAGAACGGCGACAAGAAAGCCCACGCGACCCAGAAGCCGGAATCCTTGCTTTACCGGGTGCTGATGTCTTCCACCAAACCAGGCGACGTGGTCCTGGATCCATTCTTCGGCACGGGCACAACGGGTGCCGTGGCCAAGAAGTTGGGTCGCGACTTTATCGGTATTGAGCGTGAGGACGACTATATCAAGGTTGCGATGGACCGGATATCCAAGGTAGAGCGCCTGGATGATGAAACGCTTGGCTTTACCCAAAGCAAGCGCGCGCAACCACGGGTGCCGTTTGGCTCCATCGTTGAGCGCGGCATGATCGAACCCGGCACCACGCTTTATGACTGCAAGCGCAAATACACGGCGCGAGTGCGGACCGACGGTACGCTGATCACCGATATGGATAAAGGCTCGATCCACAAGGTTGGCGCCAGCGTACAGGGTGCGCCTGCCTGTAACGGCTGGACCTTCTGGCATGTTGAGCAGAAAGGCGAACTGCTGCCGATCGACTTCTTCCGCCAGCAAGTGCGGGCGGAAATGAACTAGCCACCGCACAAGTTACCTCCGGAAGCATGGATGCCCGTCTGTGCTTCCACCCAAGGCGCTGTCCTGCCCGGGCAGCGCCTGTTTTTATGGCTGCGACAGGGCCACGAGTGGACGCACAATCTTTTCTTAAGTCGCTCTGTGGCCACTTGTATTTTGGTTTGGACGTGCGAGATTCATGGGGTCGCGGGCGATCAGGAAAACCGGGCGGTTTTCCCCGGCGAACAGCGGCCAGAGTGCCGCGCAAAGCGTTTGTTCGGAGACCATGATGAGCAAAGAACGCAACACCAAGAAAGAACTGAAGAAGAAGCCGCTTCTGGACAAGAAGGCTAAGAAGATGAGCAAGGCAGCCAAAAAGGTGCCTGCCTATCTCGCTGGCTAGAGGCATCACTCTGTTCTGAATTCAATAACAAGGCAGGGCCGCATCACGCGGCCTTTGCTTTTACATTTGCCTTCTTAAATTGTCACATTTGTCCTATGGTGGCCTCGCTGTTATTTGGGATTGAAAAGGGTAAAGTATGTCACGCCTTCTTGCTTTGTTGATTGCCACGATTTTGTTTTGCGTCACCGCTGTCGCGGGCGATCAGCCTGATCTGGAACTGAAAAATGCGCGTCAGGTTTCTGATGTGCTGACGACCGGCGGGCAACCTAGCAAAGCCGACCTACAGCGCCTCAAGGATGCGGGCTTTACGACAGTGATCAACCTGCGCCGTGAAGGCGAGGTGACAAAGGCTGACGACCCGGACGACGCGGCTAACTATAACTTCGACGAAGCAGCGCTCGCGAGCTCCCTTGGGCTGAAGTATTTCCACCTGCCGATTTCATCGGGCGAGGGGCTGACCGAAGAGAATGCCAAGATGCTTGATGACCTTTTGAACGCAGCGCAAGGGCCCGTACTGCTGCACTGCGGCAGCGGTAACCGTGCCGGTGCCATGATGGCCTTAAGGGCCTTCCATGTTCAGGGCAAGAGCGCGCAAGACGCCCTTGAAATTGGTAAAGCGGCTGGCTTGACGGGCCTAGAGCCAAAGGTGAGAGAGATTCTCGCTCTGGATAAAACCGAAGCCGCCACCATCGACAACTGATTTTTCCTAACGCCTTAACAGGGCTACCTATTCGTGGCGAAGGGCCGTGACCGGGTTGGAGCGTGCTGTCCGGAAAGCGTGTCCAGCCACGGTTGCTGCCGCGATCCCGAAAGCCAGAATCCCTGCCGCGAGGAAATAGTGGATTCCCAAATCAATGCGATAGATGAAGCCCTCCAGCCAGCGGTTAGAGAAATACCAGGCAATCGGCCAGGCAATCAGGTTTGCCACGAGCACCGGCTTTGAGAATTGCAGCGTCAGCAGCGTGACAATATCCCTTACCTTTGCGCCCAGAACCTTTCTGATGCCGATTTCCTTGGTGCGTTGCTCCGCGGTAAAGGACGCCAAGCCGTATAGCCCAAGGCAGGAAACCAAAATGGCAAAGATCGAGAAATAAGCGAACATTTCCGCGCGCTGCTCGTCCGCCTGATAGAATGCGTTCAGGTTATCGACCATGAATGACTTCTCAATCGGGAACTGCGGCACGATGCGGTTCCATGTGTCGTCAATCTGGCGCAGTGTTTCCGGGATTTGATCAGCCCTCAGGTTGACGGTCATGGTCCAGAAATCGTCCTCCTGCACCAGGAACATCAGTGGGTCCAGAACATCACGGGCCGACCGCAAGTTCATGTTCTTGACGACCCCGACGATTTGAATGGCCACAGTGACACCCTGAAAATTGTTAACGAAGACGGTTTGGCCCAAGGCCGCCTCCGGGGAGGCAAAGCCGTAGTAGGAAACGGTTTTTTCACTGATGATCGCCGTCTGGCGTGCCATTCCGCCTTCCTCAAGCGGTTCCTGGAAGGAGTCGGCCTGATAGGCTTCGGAGAAGAAACGTCCCGCAATCAGTTCCGCGCCAAAAAACTCAAGGAAACCGTGGTCAGCTGGCAGGACTTCGGTGTCTTTCACTTCCGTGTAGCCGCCCATGTCAACCTTCACGGGCCAGTCCCAGTAGCCTCCCAGCGGGATGTCCCGGGCGGAAAAAGCGGTGCTGGTTACGCCAGGCAATCTCTCTATCTCCTGCCGAATGGTTTCTGCGAGATCTCTTACTGGGCCATAATTCATGTTGGCGAGGGAAAGCTTGTTGTCCACATCCAGGCCGCGGGTCATGTTCTGAGCATATTTGATCTGGCTATATACAACTGCAGTCGCAATCATCAGGCCGATGGAGATGGTGAACTGAAGGGTGGTCAGTGCCTGCCGCAGGCGGGCTGTGCTGGCTTTGGTTGCACTGTTTGAATGCAGCACCAGGCCGGGCCTAAAGCTTGACATTTTCGCGGCTGGCTGGAGTCCGGCGCCAATGGCAATAACGGCAACAAGCGCCACGAGGCCGGCTTGCACGAATGGGTCACTGAAGGTGTTCAGGCTCAGGATTTTGGCCACGAATTCGTTAAACCATGGCAATGTGGCTTCCACGATCGTGAAGGCCAGCAAGAGAGCGATTAGCGTGGTCAGGAGGGTTTCCCCCAAAAGCTGGGCAATTATTTGTCGGCGGGACGCGCCAACGACTTTCCTCAGCGCAATCTCGCGTGCCCGAAGGGACGCACGTGCGGTCGACAGATTGGTGAAATTGATGACGGCAATTACCAGGATCAACAGTGCAATCGCCGAAAAGCTATAGACCACCATAATGTCGCCTGACGGTTTCATCTGGAAGCGGCCTGTCGAATATAGGTGGATATCTTCAAGCGGCATCAGTCTGATCTTGTAGACCTCGCTTGGAACGATGTCGGCGGGCGAGGACGGGTGCAACACTGCATTCTCATTCACAAATGCAGGGATTGCGGCTTCCAGGGCATGGCGCTGGGGCGCGTCATAAAGCTTGAAATAGGTATAGACATTCGAGGACACCCAGAATTTGGCGATCCAGGGCATATTGTCATAGCGGGTTTCGTCGAATTGCAAAAAAATGTCGCTGGCAAGATGGGTGTTTTCAGGCAGGTCCTTCATCACGGCGACCACTTTGGCGTCCAGGGTGCCAAAGTCGAAATCCAGGGTTTGGCCAATGGGGTCGGCGTCACCGAAGTATTTCTGCGCCGCTCGTTCGCTCAGGATCACAGACTTAAAGTCCTTGAACATCTGGCTGCGGTCCCCTGCCACCATGGGAAGGTCAAATACGTCGAAAAAGCCTTCGTCGACCAAGCTGACCTGCTCCAGGTTTTTCAAGGTACCCTTGGTGATCAGGTAATTTTCCGTCATCAACCTGGCGCTGGCTTCAATCATGCTTCCGAACTTGGCCTGCATGGGATTGCGGAGCGCACCGGGGGACAAAGCCGTGGGGCTATCGGGTTCTCCCGCTTCGCCACGATATTTCCCTTCCATCCGAACGATCCGCTCACTGTCAGGCAGCCACTTGTCGTAGGAAAGCTCATTTTGGACAAATAGGAAAATCAGGATGCAAGCGGCCAGGCCAATGCCCAGGCCACCGATGTTGATGGCGCTGTAGAGCTTGTGGCGTGTCAGGTTTCGAATGGCGATGGTCAGGTAATTTTTGAACATTTCGAGCAGAACCCCGGTCGTGACATTAGTTTTCGTCGCGGTTGCAATTCGCAGGCCAACCCGAGTTTTCTTCATAAGGCATTGTAAATAAGTGATTTTGCAAATTCAGATGGCGTCTATCCTGTTCGTTTTCGAACGGTTTTTCCAGGAGTGGTGTTCGTTTGTGAACACCACTATGTATGCCTCCCCTATTTTTGAGGCGTGGTTTTCAGGGCGGCAATTTTCTTGAAAACGGTTGGTAGGCCGACACCTTCCAACTGGGCCAGGGGGTGCCAGAATCCGTTCTCCACATTGAGTTTGGCGTCTGCCTTGGCTGTTAGCAGTTTTGTTTCCAGGTGAAAATGGGTGAAGGTATGCTTGGCCAGGCCTTCGAGCGGTTTCCAGTAATTTTCTGTCGGTCTGTGGTCGAGCCATTCTTCTTTGGTGGGGAAGGTTGCGCGTTCTTCCCATGGCGTTGAGAAGAAGCCCGGCATGCCGCCCAGAAGGCCTTTTTGTGGGCGACGCTCAAGCAGGACGTGGCCATCATGTTCCAGCCAGAAAGATATGGCTCGGCGGGTGGGTTTTGTTTTCTTCGGTGCCTTGATCGGGAAGCGTTCCATATCGCCCGCTTCATGGGCCGCGCAGTCGGTCCGGATCGGGCACAACAGGCATTTGGGAGATTTGGGCGTGCAAACACCGGCTCCCAGGTCCATCATGGCCTGGGCAAAATCGCCCGGGCGCTTAGACGGGGTAATGCTTGCGGTGTGTTCCTTGATGGCCTTTTTCGCTGCAGGCAATGCCTCAGTAACACGGAATAGGCGGCTGACCACCCGCTCCACATTGCCGTCCACGACGGTGGCTGCTTCACCAAAGGCAATGGCGGCGATTGCGGCGCCTGTATAGTCGCCAATGCCCGGCAGCGCCTTTAGGCCTTCTTCGGTACGCGGAAATTCCCCGTCATGCTCAGACACCACGGTTTGGGCGCATTTATGGAGATTGCGGGCCCGGGCGTAATAACCTAGGCCTGCCCATTCCTGCAGCACATCTTCCTGCGGCGCTGCGGCAAGCGCTTCCACAGAAGGCCAACGGGCCAGGAATTTCTCGAAATAGCCCTTCACGGTTGCGACAGTTGTTTGTTGCAGCATGATTTCCGAGAGCCAGATGTGATAAGGGTCCGCGTCTGCTCCATCGGCCGCGCGCCAGGGTAACTGCCGGCGGTTTCTGTCATACCATTCAAGTAACTGTCGGGCGGTCTTGGTCATCTTGATCTTGAAAACTGATTATTGTCTTGAAAAGTGTTAGCCTTTGCGGCATGCCATGGACGTGCCGCATTAAAGCAGGACCATAGCCCGACGGGCAGAGAGAGCAAGCCAAATGGCGAAACAGCCAGATAAAACGAGCGCAAAAGGGAAAACAGATGACAAAAAACCGTTTCGGCGGCGGTCGACCCAGCGCGCTTCAAGGGTTGCTTCGGCACTTGTGACACCGGCCCTCAGGGCCAAAGGCTTTGCGCAGGCCGAGGTGGTCACTCGATGGGCTTATATTGTCGGTCCGGAATTGGCGGAAAGCACGCTGCCTGTGTCGTTGCGTTTCCCAAGGGGTGACCGAATGGGCGCCACATTGACTGTCCGCTGCGAATCCGCCTTCGCGCCGCTCCTGAGCCACAAGGCCGGGCGGGTGATCGAAATGGTCAACAGCTTCTTCGGCTATCAGGCGGTGGCCAAACTTGAGGTAAAGCAGGGGCCACTGCCGCGGCAACCGCGCAAAATGCCCTATGAAAAACGGGCTCTCGGGGAGAAGGAAGCAAATCAACTGCGGTCACTTGTCGGTGAAGGGGAGTTGAGCCCACTTCAAGAAGCGGTTAAAAGCCTTGGTGAGTATGTGCTTTCTGAAGCGCGAGAGGCCGGCCAGAAGCCGGGCAAGAAATAATAATTGGGATTAGGGGGCGTGATGTCTTTCAAAGAAGCTGTTATGGCGGCAGTAGCGATGGTGTTTACCGCAACGGCGGTAATGGCTCAGGACGGGCCCAGTCAGCCTTTTGTGATGGGTGATATTGTCTATGGGGCGGCTGATGCGCCTGTCGAAGTTATTGAGTATGGCTCCATGACCTGCCCACATTGTGGGCATTTTGCCAGCGACACCTTCCCGCAGGTCAAGAAAGAACTGATCGATACGGGCAAAGTGCGCTTTGTGTTCCGCAACTTTGTGCGTGACCGCTATGACATGGCCGTGGCCGTGATCAGCCGCTGCACGGCAGATGTGAATGTTACCAAACAGCTTCTGGATGCCTATTTTACCCGTCAGGATGAATGGATGCGGGCGCAAAACCCGTATGAAGTGATTGCAGCCATCGCAACAGAATCTGGCATCGCCCAGAACGAAATGTCGCGCTGTATCTCTGACCAGGAAGCACAAAAGCATCTGGCGGAAATGACCCAGAATGGAATTGAGACCTACAAGATCAATGGCATTCCCTACATCATGGTGAATGGGAAACACCTTGAGGGGCACTCATTCGAGGACGTTAAGGAAGCTGTTGAAGCAGCCAAATAATCCACAGGAAATTTCACGCGGGTCGCAGAAAAGACTCGTCAGCTTGTTTCATGCGATGTAAACACAATATCTAGTAGTGGGGATGATTTAATGCACAAGGACTACGTATCTAAGTTCAAATTTGCTGCTGCCTTTGGCGCGGCGCTTTTGCTTGCAGCCTGTGGTGACAGCGGTGACAAGCCTGCGGCGGACGATGCCCAGCAGGCGTCTACGGAAGCGGCTACTGAAACTGTGGACGTTGCTTCCAAGACACAGGGCACATGGGGGCCGATTGTATACGGTGACCCGAACGCACCAGTTGAGATTCACGAATTTGCGTCGCTAACCTGCCCACACTGTGCCACCTTTGCAAAAAGCTATTTTCCCCAGTTGAAAGAGCAGCTTTTGGATACGGGCAAAGCCAAGCTTGTTTATCATAACTTTATCATGAACCGGGTCGATATCGTGGCATCAGCAGCCGCCCGTTGTGGCGATGCAGAAACCACGAAGAAACTGATGAAAGTTTATTTCGCGCGCCAGAGTGATTGGGCCCGTTCCCAGTCCCCGGTTGACGAACTGGCGTCAATTGCGCGGCGTGCCGGTATCAGTCGCACAGAATTCGATCGCTGCGTGTCCGATGACGATATGCTCAAGCATCTGATGAGCATGACGCAGGACGCAGTGAAGAAACACAATATCAATTCGACACCAAGCTTCATGGTGGATGGTGAGCTTCTGGAGTTCAAGTCTTTCGACGAAGCGATCGAGCAAATGGTCGAGGCAGTCAACGACGCCGGATAGGCTATGATATAGGGCGGCCTTGTTGGGGAACGGGGCCGCCTGTTTAATGGATGAAACAGGGGGAGTAGGGCGCAGCCATGCGTTTTTCGCGTCTGCGATTATCGGGGTTCAAATCCTTCGTCGATCCGACCGAGCTTCATATTGAGCGCGGCCTGACCGGCGTTGTGGGCCCGAACGGCTGCGGTAAATCCAACCTTCTTGAAGCCATCCGCTGGGTGATGGGAGAAAACCGCGCCAAGAGCTTGCGCGGGTCCGGCATGGACGATGTGATCTTCGCTGGTACAGACAAACGCCCGGCGCGCAACATGGCCGAAGTAACGCTGGTGATCGATAACCAGGACCGGTCCGCCCCAGCAGACTATAACGACGAAGACTTTATTGAAGTAACGCGCCGGATTGAGCGTGAATCAGGTTCTGCCTACCGCATCAATGGCAAGGATGTGCGCCAAAAGGACGTGCAGCTTTTGTTCGCGGATGCTGCAACCGGCGCACACTCGCCTGCGCTCGTAAGTCAGGGGCGTATTGGCACGCTGATCAATGCCAAGCCGCAGGACCGGCGCGCAATTCTCGAGGAAGCCGCCGGCATTTCCGGTCTTCACACCCGGCGCAAGGAGGCCGAAAGCCGCCTGCGAGGTGCTGAAGGCAACCTTACGCGCCTGCAGGATGTGATCCAGGCGATGGAAAGCCAGATCCAGAGCCTGCGGCGACAAGCCAAACAGGCTGTGCGCTACCGCTCAATCTCCGGCGATATCAGGCAGGCGGAAGCCAGCCTTCTCTATATGCGCTGGGCGCATGCTGCCGAAGAAGTCATCAATCTTGAACGTGCGCTTAGGGAATCTGAGAAAGGCGCAGCCGAGATTGAAGAAAAGGTCGCGGGGCTTGCCAAGGCACAGGCTGAATTTGCGGCCATGTTGCCGCCGCTCAGGGAAGCGGATGCGGCGGCCGCAGCCAAGCTGCAGCGCCTGTCGATTGAAAAGGAAAACCTGGAGCAGGAAAGCGAGCGGCGCAAACAAACTGCGCTTGCGCTTCGCCAGACGCTGGAGCAAATCGGTGCCGACCGAGAGCGCGAGGCGGAGATTGCAGCGGATGCAAAAGCTGCGCTCGATCGCCTGACGACGGAGAAGAAGCGGCTTGAAGCTGCGCGCGACGGTGAAAAAGACAATGAACTGCAGGCCCGGGAAAAGCTGGATACAGCAACCAAGGCTGCGTCGGCTGCAGAAGCCGAATATGATGGCATCAGCGAACAGGCAGCCCAAGCCCGGGCGCGGCGGTCCAGCCTTGAAAGCGACAAACTCGCGATCGTGCGCCGTGGCGATCAGCTCAGGTCAGAACAGACGCGCCTGAACGGCGAATTGGATGCCATGACGGCCGAAGATGAAATCCTGAAGGCGCTCAAGACCGCCGAACAGACGGTCGAAAAAGAAGAAGAGCGACTGGGCAAGGTGGCGGATAGCCTGCAGGCGGCAGAGGCTGCAACGCTTGAAGCGCGCAACCGCCGCAATGATGCCGATTCCGCAAAAGCAGAAGCAGAAGGCGCGCACAAGTCGGTATTGGCGGAAGTGGGCAACCTGGAACGCATGCTTGAGCAATCCGCCGCGGACGAGGACCAGCCGGTTTCAGCATCGCTCAAGGCCAAGCCGGGCTTTGAGGTTGCAGTTGGTGCAGCGCTGGGTGAAGAAGCCGAAGCTGGCCTGAGCGAATCGGCCAAACGCTATTGGAGCAGCCAAGAAGCGCTGGAGGCAGCAAGCTGGCCTGCGGGCGTGACACCGCTTAAGGACGTTTTGACAGCGCCATCGGTCCTAGACCGACGCGTCGCGTTTGCAGGCATCCTTGATGAGGGCGCAGACGGTGGTAGCCTGCAGAAACAGCTGAAACCCGGGCAGCGGCTGGTTGACCGCGAAGGCAAGCTTTGGCGCTGGGATGGCTATGTGCAGAAGGCGGGCGCCCCAAGTGAGGCTGCCATCCGGCTGGAGCGCCAGAACCGGCTTTTGAAGCTGAAGGCCGAGGAGGAACAAGCGCACAAGAAAGCGGCAGGTGCCGCAGAGGCAGCCCAGCATGCTTTTGATGCCCACCAGAAAGCCCGCGAGGCGGAGCAGGCCCAGAGGCAGGTACGCCAGGACGCTGAAAAGGCGCTGGCAGAGGCGCGCCGCGCGCTTGTTAATGCCGAGCAGGAAGCCAGCAAGCGGGCCAGTAAAGTTAATATGCTGAAAGACAGCCTGGCGCGCCTGGCCCAGGAAGAGGCTGAAACCAACGAGCGGCAGGCGGGCATTGATGCCAAGCTGGCGGAACTGCCGGAAAATACCAAGCTCGAGGCTGAGCTCCAGGACGCTCGCAGCAAAGTTGAGGCGCTAAGGTCAGAACTTTCGAGCGCCCGCGCAGCCTATGACAGCCTGCGCCGGGAAGCGGAAACGCGCAATGACCGGCTGAATGCAATCCAAACCGAATCAGGTGCGTGGCAATTGCGGGTGGATAGCGCGGCGAAGCAATTGAAGGCGCTAGATGACCGCCAGCAGGAGACAGAACGCCAGCTGAAGGACGCAGAAGCGAGCCCTGAAGACCTTGAGAACCGCCGTCAATCCTTGTTGACGGAGCTTGAAAAGGCCGAAAAGGAGCGTCACGACAGCAGTGACAAGCTGGTGACAGCCGAAGCGCAACTGGCGGAGCAAGACAAGGCCCTCAAGGAAATACATGAGGCACAGTCCGAAGCGCGTGAGCGACAGATCAGGGCTGACGCCGCCGTGGAAAATGCAGTTTCCCGCCGCAAGGATATCGCAAGCCAGATCGGCGAGCGGTTCGAGTGCGCGCCTACCCAGCTTCTTGAAAAGGTAGGTCTTGAGACAAGCGACAGCCTGCCGGACGCCATGGTGCTGGAAAGCAAGCTTGAAAAGCTGAAGCGTGAGCGGGACCGGTTGGGTGCAGTGAACCTGCGGGCGGATGAGGAGCTTACCGAAATCGACGAACAGCTGACTCATCTGGTCGGGGAACGGCAAGATCTTGAGAATGCCATCGCGCGGCTCAGGCAGGCGATCGGCAGCCTGAATAGGGAAGGGCGCGAGCGCCTGCTGAAAGCCTTTGATGTGGTGAACAACCACTTCGGGGAACTCTTCAAAACCCTGTTCGGGGGCGGTGAAGCGCATCTGGAACTGACGGAATCCGATGATCCGCTGGATGCGGGCCTTGAGATTTTCGCCAGTCCACCAGGCAAGAGACTGCAGGCCCTGTCGCTTCTTTCGGGCGGGGAACAGGCCCTGACCGCTCTTTCCCTTATTTTTGCAGTGTTTATCACTAACCCTGCACCCATTTGCGTGCTTGATGAGGTGGACGCCCCACTGGACGACGCGAACGTCGAGCGATTCTGCAATTTGCTCGATGAAATGATCGAGCGAACAGACACGCGGTTCCTGATTGTAACGCACAATGCGGTTTCCATGGCGCGGATGAAGCGGCTCTTTGGCGTGACCATGGCGGAACGCGGAATCTCGACCCTTGTCTCCGTCGACCTTGAGCGCGCCGAGGAATTGCGTGAGGCCGGTTAATGGCTTTTTTCTTAAAAGCTATTTAAAAACAACAGGTTAACTTATTTGCGATAGACCTTGACACGGGGTGGGGCCTTCACTATGTTGCAGGCGCCTTTTACGGCGCTTCTTTTTAAGGGAGCAGCCCGGCAGAAATGTTGGTCGAACGCGGGGTTCAAGGGGCTGAAGCGATGGGTGAAAACGAGATTGACCCAAAGCTCAAGGCACTTGACGAGCGATTGAGCCAAGCCCGGAAGAAGGCTCAGGGAGAAACGCTTGATGACAAGCCGTCTCCCATGGGTAGGGCCTTCAGGATGGGTATCGATCTGGTTGCTGGTGTGGGCGTTGGCCTGATCATCGGCATTAACCTGGATGGATGGCTCGGTACTTCCCCCGGATTTTTGATTGGCTTTCTGTTTCTTGGTTTCGCCGCCGGCATCCGGAATGTAATCCGTGAGGCCAACAAGATGCAGGCAGAGGCTGAGGATGCACCGGCGCAGGACCTTGGTGAGGATGGCGCGGGCAAGGCGGATAAAGATTGACCGCGATCCGCATAAAGCGGGTTGCACAAAAAAAAGAGATGGTAGCCGTGGCAGGACCTCTTCAGCAGTTTGAAATCAAGCCCATCGCCGAAATGGAAATCGCCGGGGTTGATGTTTCCTTCACTAACAGTTCCCTGATGATGGTGATCGTTGTAACGCTTCTGACCTTCTTTCTGGTTGGCGGTATTCGCAAGGGCTCACTAGTTCCAGGGCGTTGGCAGGCAATCGTTGAGATGGCCTACGAGTTTATCGCCAACATGGTGAGAGAAAATGTGGGCCGTGAAGGGAAGCAATATTTCCCATTCATCTTCACCCTCTTCATGTTCATTCTGGGCTGTAACCTTTGGGGCATGGTGCCTTACCAGTTTACAGCAACCAGCCACATTATTGTTACGTTTGCCTTGGCAGCGGTGGTGTTCCTGGGTGTGACCCTGATTGGCTTTGCCAAACATGGCCTCGGCTTCCTGAAGCTGTTTGCGCCATCCGGCGTCCCCGCACCGCTCTATATTCTGATCGTGCCGATTGAGATTATGTCTTATTTCACACGCCCGATCAGCCTGTCGGTTCGTCTGTTTGCCAATATGCTGGCGGGCCACATCATGATGAAGGTATTCGCAGGCTTCATTATCTCGCTGGGTACTATTGGTCTTGTTGGCCAGGCCGCAGCAATCCTGCCGTTTGCTTTCAACATTTTCCTGACGGGGCTGGAAATCCTGGTGGCTTTCCTGCAGGCCTACGTTTTCGCCATCCTGTCCTGTATCTACCTGCATGATGCAATGCATCCATCGCACTAAGATCCGGACAATCCTAAAAGTTTAGAAATCAAGCTTCATTCAATAGAGAAGGAATTTAACATGGAACTCGAAGCCGCAAAGATGATTGGTGCTGGTATCGCCACTCTCGCTCTCGCCGGTGTTGGTATTGGTCTTGGTAACATCTTCGGTAACTTCCTTTCTGGTGCTCTGCGCAATCCGTCTGCTGCACCGAAAGTATTCGGTAACCTGCTCCTGGGCTTCGCCCTGACAGAGGCTGTTGCCCTGTTCGCGCTGGTTATCGCGTTCCTGATCCTCTTCGGTTAAGGATCAGCTACCGAATGAAGCACCAGGCGCGGCCAAGCGTGGTCGCGCCAAGTGCTTATAAGCCACCCAGGCAAAGCTTGCTTTGACAGGTGGTGGGCCAAGAGGCCCGATCCCAGAAACATCTAGCCACAGAGGCAAGTGATGGCAGAAGCTCATACAGAAGTCGCACACGAAGAAGCAGGTGGATTGCCACAGCTGAACTTCGCGACCTATGAAGAGCAGGTCGTATGGCTTTTCCTGACCTTCATCGTGCTGTTCGTGATCGTATCCCGCCTGGTTCTGCCACGCGTGACCAAGGTCCTCGAAGAGCGTGAAGAGCGGATCGCGAACGACCTGGATACAGCCGAACGGCTGCGCAAGGACGCTGATGACGTACGTGAAGCGTACGAGGAAGCAAGCGCGAAGGCACGCAAGCAGGCTCAGGATACAATCCTGAAAGCCAAAGAGAAAATTCAGGCTGATATCGCGAAAGCCCAGGCCGAGCTCGAGGAAACGCTGGCAGCGAAAGCTGCGGAAGCCGAAGCTCGGATCTCCAAGGCACGCGAAGAGGCCCTGGCAGGCGTTGGCGATGTTGCAAGCGATGTTGCGGCTGACCTCGTTGCCAAGCTGGCTGGTATTGAAGGCGATGACGCCGCAGTTTCCGGTGCTGTTAAGTCAGCGCTCGCAGACGTGAAGGGAGCATAACCATGGCTGATGGACACGGTTCTGTATTCTCCGATCCAACCTTCTGGGTTGCTGGTTCCTTCGTCGTCTTCGTTGCAGGTGTGATGTATGCCAAGGCACACAAGACAATCGCCGGTATGCTGGACGAGCGTACGGCCGCAATCAAAGGCCAGCTGGATGAGGCGAAAGCCATTCGTGAGGACGCCGAGAAGCTTCTGCACGATTACCAGCGCAAGCAACGCGACGCTGAAAAAGAAGCTGCCGATATGGTAGCCCAGGCGAAAGAAGACGCAAAGATCATGGCGAAAGAGGCGAAAGCCGACATCAAAGCCATGGCTGAGCGCCGCACGCGCGCCGCGGAAGAAAAGATCGCACAGGCTGAAGCCAATGCGGTCAAGGAAGTCCGCGCCGTTGCAGTTGACGTTGCCATCAAGGCGGCTGGCGCTGTGTTTGCCGACAAGCTCAAGGGCAAGGAAGGCGGCGCGCTGATCGACAAGGCAATCACCGACGTCGAAAGCAAGCTGCACTAAGAATAGAAGTTCTGAAGTATTTCGGTTCTGAAAGAACGCTCCGTCAATCCCGGCGGGGCGTTTTTTCTTGTGCTTGGGGTGCCATCTTATATACCCCTAAGGCAAGTCTTCATGGAAAGGATCGCCACCGTGACGCGGGACAAGAGCAACAATCTGATGCGCTGGGCAACGCGCGCTTCCGTAAGCGTGGCGGCCACGCTGGTGGCGGCAAAGGCGGTTGCCTGGTGGCTATCTGATTCTGTGGCCATGCTTGGCAGCATGACCGATAGCGGCCTCGACCTTATGGCGTCGCTTGTCACGCTGTTTGCCGTGCGCACGGCGTTGTTGCCGCCTGACGAGGATCACCGCTTCGGGCACGGCAAGGCTGAGGCTCTGGCGGGGCTGTTTCAAGCGGCCATCATGTCGGGCTCAGCTGTGTTTCTGTTGCTCGAATCGATCAACCACGTGGCTGTGCCACACCCTGTGACACAGTCTACCTTGGTGATGGTGGTGTCCGGGGTTGCTATACTATTGTCTCTCGCGCTTGTGGCCTTCCAGTCGTATGTGGTGCGTCATACTGGCTCTCTGGCCGTGGCGGGCGACCATCTGCACTATAAGGGTGATCTTCTGCTCAATCTGTCAGTGATTTTTGCGGCCTGGGCCACGGCCGCCGGTTTCGATTATGCGGATGGTGCCTTCGGTATCCTGATCGCGCTTTACATCCTGTATGGCGCCAAGGAAATCGCGCTACCTGCTGTCGACATGCTGATGGACAAGGAACTGGGCCTTGAGGACCGGGAAAAGATTTTTAATCTGGCCATGGGCAACCCGCATGTAAGGGGCCTGCATGAACTCAAGACCCGCATGTCAGGGCGGGACCTGTTTATCCAGATGCATATCGAGGTAGACGGAGACATGACCGTGCAGGACGCCCATTTCGTGGCGGATGAGGTGGAGGCCATGATTGGCGAGGCGTTCCCGGATAGCGAAGTCCTCATCCATGTGGACCCGCCAAGCCTGTTGTCTGACCAGCTGACCGTTAAAGAACTTGGAAAAATTGGGGAATGAGTATGCTGACCATCTATGGCATCAAGAATTGCGATACCGTGAAGAAAGCTCGCAAATGGCTGGAAGCCGAAGGTGTGGAGCATAGCTTCCATGATTTCCGTGCTGACGGCCTTGATGATGCCCTGATGGCGCGCTTCATCGACGCGCTGGGTTGGGAAGCGCTCCTGAATACGCGGGGCACGACCTGGCGCAAGTTGCCCGAGCAAGAGCGCGAAGGCGTTGATGCGGGGAAAGCTGCGGCCCTGATGGTGGCGCACGAGGCGCTGATCAAGCGCCCGGTTTGGAAAAAGGGTGGTGAATTCCGTCTTGGCTTTGCGCCCAAGGACCAGGACGACATCAAGACCTGGGCGAAAGGCTAGCAATATGCGGGAATGCGCCATCTATCAGGTTGACGCCTTCACCAGCCGGCCGTTCAGGGGTAACCCGGCGGCAGTGTGTCCGCTCACCGCTTTTCCCGACGATGCCCTGTTGCAGAAGATCGCGGTTGAAAACAACCTGTCAGAGACCGCTTTTATCGTGCCCTGTGCAAGTGATGATGCCGATTATGAGCTCAGGTGGTTCACGCCCACCATGGAAGTGCAGCTTTGCGGTCATGCCACGCTAGCCTCCGCCCATGTGGTTTTCACCCACCTGCACCCCGAATGGGAGATGGTGCGCTTCAACACTGCCTCAGGGGTACTGGCCGTTATCCGGCACGGCGATCGCTATGAGATGGATTTCCCGTCACTGCACCCATACCCGTATGATATCCCCCAAGGATTGGGCGACGCGATGGGGGCAGAGCCGATGGCCGTGTGCAAAAGCGACCGCGCAGACAGGGACCTGATGCTTGTATATGAAGATGCCGCAACCGTGCGTGCGCTGACACCCGATAGCGCAGCGCTGAAGGCATTCGCACCTTTTGGCTTTATTGCAACGGCTCCGGGAGAAGGCGATGTGGATTTTGTTTCTCGATGTTTTTTTCCCAACCACGGTATAGCGGAAGACCCGGTGACCGGATCTGCCCACTGTGTATCGGCCCCTTACTGGGCAGAGCGCCTGGGCAAGAACACCCTCTATGCACGGCAGGTCTCAGCCCGTGGCGGTGACTTGTGGCTGACGGTCAAGGGCGACCGGGTCAAGATAGCCGGGCAGGCGGTTGAGGTTATGCGGGGTAAGCTTCTGCTGCCCAGATAACCCGGACGCCCCGTTAAAATATTTTTGAACCTCCCGATCCTGTTCTGCGTCCTAAAGGGAAATGCCCAAGCGATTTGAAGGGACATACATGGACCGTGCGCGCGAGGACCTATTGGTGCTGGCAGCCCAAGATGGCGACAGGCAGGCGTTCGCGCACCTGTTTCGGGCCTATCATGCGCCGCTCGCGCGCTTTGCTTTCCGGCTGTGCGGGGACGAGCAGTTGGCCATCGATGCCGTGCAGGAGAGCTGGATTTCCCTGTCCAGAACACTACGGACGCTTGATGATCCGCGTGCGTTCCGTTTGTGGGCCTATAAGACCGTGAGGTGGCGCACCATCGACCTTCTGAGGCGCCAGGGTGCGCGCACTGAGCCATTGAGCGATGACCTGCCGATAGAGGAAACCATGGAGCAGCAAATAGCCACCGGCGATCAGGTCAACCGCTTCATGAAGGGTTTGCCTCGGGCCGAGAAGGTGGCGTTGACGCTTTTTTATCTTCATGAGATGACGCTCGCGGAAATCGCATCAGTTGAAGGCGTGCCGGTAGGAACTGTGAAATCCCGCCTGAACAGAGCCAGGGAACGGCTGCGGGGCCAGATGACAGGAGACGAGATATGAGCAAATTTGACGACATGATCAAGGACGAGCTTGAAAAGGAAGCCAAGGGCATTGATGAGCTGTTGGCGTCAGACGGCGGGTTGCCGGACATGGTGGCGGCCAGTTTCAAAGGCAGCATGCGCCGCTGGGTATGGTTTACCTGGGTGATTATGCTGGCGGTCACTGGCCTGATGTTCTGGTGCGTCTATGAATTCTTTACGGCAAGCGAATTGAAGGACACCGTTTTCTGGGGCATATGCATGCTGGTGACCATGCTGATGCAATCCATGCTGAAGCTCTGGAACCTGATGGAGATGAACCGCGCCAGCATGATGCGCGAGGTGAAGCGCCTTGAACTGGCGGTCGCGGCGCTCGCACGGAAGGTTGGATGATCTTCACGTGTTGCTTGCCATCGCTTCCATCGGTGGTACCCTGTTCCAGGTGGTGCAAACAAGGGAGAGAGGCATGACATCCGTCTATGATTTCACGTGTGAGCGGCTGAACGGAAAGCCACAGGACCTGGCGGACTATAAAGGCAAGGTGCTGCTGGTTGTGAACACGGCCTCCAAATGTGGCTTCACTCCGCAGTTCGAGGGGCTTGAGGTGCTCTACAAAGACCTCAAGGACAAAGGCCTGGAAATCCTTGGCTTCCCCTGCAACCAGTTCGGCAAGCAGGACCCGGGCTCGAATGATGAGATCGGCGAGTTCTGCCAGATCAATTATGGGGTCAGCTTCCCCATGTTTGCGAAAATCGACGTGAACGGCGAGGGTGCCAGCCCGCTCTATAAGCACCTTAAGGCCGTCAAGCCGGGCGTGATGGGCACGGAGCGCATCAAATGGAACTTCACCAAGTTTCTGGTTGACTGCGACGGCAATGTGGTCAAACGCTTCGCGCCCAATACGAAACCGGAAGCGATCCGATCTGCGATTGAGGCATTGCTCTAGGCTCTGAAAAATAGAGATTTACCAGAGCAGAAATAATGTGATCACATTTTTCTTTGCGCCTGCCGAAAAACTGGATATCGTAGCGCCTTGGTGGGCTGAAAAATGGGCGCACTTTGGGCACGATACACTTTGGGCACTATGGTGCGCAAAATGGGCCCATTGACCCCCGGTTTTGGGCACTATGGGTGTGAAAAAAAATGCCCTTTTGTATCATATTGATACGGAATTTGGCGGTTTTGGGCACGATAGGGGGTGCCCTTTTGGGAAATGGGCACAGGTGTGCCCGGGGCGAGACCATGAGGATGAGCTGGTGAAACGACCAGTGATGTGTGGGAGTGAGTATCCATGTCCAAGCTGAAGGGCATCAACAGGCGAGATTTCTTGAATGGCGTGGCCCTGACCGGTATTGCAGGCGCGGGGCTGGCGCTTGGCGTGAGCCCGGCGAACGCGATGGCGGACGGCCTTGTGGACAGCAAGGGCGCCTGGACCTACCCACCCGCCAAAACCGGCCTGCGCGGTAGCCATGTTGGCAGCTTCGAGGTCGCCCACGCCATCAGTTGGGAAGGCAAGTCCTATGACCGCCCCCGGAAGGCCAAGGACGGCCAGTATGACCTTGTGATTGTGGGTGGCGGTATCTCCGGCCTCGCGGCGGCTGTGCTGGCTGAGGAAAAGCTGGGCGCAGGCGCGCGCATCCTGATTTTGGATAACCACGACGATTTCGGCGGCCACGCCAAACGCAACGAATTCAATGTGGACGGCGAATTGCTGGTCGGCTACGGCGGCAGCCAGTCACTGGAAAGCCCGGCGCACTATAGCGCGGGCTCAAAGGCCTTCCTTGAGACACTCGGCATCGACACGGAAAAATTCTACCGCTATTTCGACCAGAGCTTCTATGAGCGCCAGGGCCTGACGGCGGGCGTCCACCCGGGCGCGGAAACCTTCGGCGAAAGCCGGCTTCTGAAGCGCAGCCGTGCGGGCGGTAGCCACAATGTGCTGGCCGCCTATGGGGACGCGGAGAAGGCAGAGCTGAGCACTCTTATCACCGGCTTACCCCTTGAAGACGCTGACAAAAAAGCGCTGCACCATTGGCTTATTGACCAGCCGGACTGGCTGGCGCACCTGTCGCGCGATGAGAAGATCGACTATCTGGCGCGGACCTCATTTGAAGAGTGCATGATCAAGCACGGCGGCCTTGGCGAGATGGCGCGTGAGCTTTTACGCGATGAGCTCGTGGGCACCTGGGGGCTGGGCTGGGACGCGCTCTCGGGCCTTGAGGCTGTGCGCTTCGGCATTGGCGGCACGCTGGGGCTCGGGCTTGACCCGCTTGACGTTCCGGAGCCCTATGACAGCGAAGAACCCTATATCTTCCACTTCCCGGACGGCAACGCAGGCGTCGCGCGGCTTGCTGTCGCCAAGCTGATCCCGAACGCCGTGGAAGCCAGCACCATGGAAGAAGAGGCGCTCGCCCGCGTGCATTATGACAGGCTCGACCTGGCGGAAAACAGCGTCCGCATCCGCTTGTCCTCGACCGCCGTGGAGGCCCGGAATACAGCCGAAGGCGTTGAAATCACTTATGTTCGGGACGGCCGGGCAGAGCGCGTGGAAGCCCGCTTTGGCATCATGGCCTGTTATGGCCATATCCTGCCGTTCATCATGCCGGAGCTGGGCGAAGAGCAAATCGAGGCGCTGCAGTGGCCCGAAAAAGTGCCGCTGGCGTATGTCAATGTGGCGCTCAGGAACTGGCGGGCGTTCAAGCAGGCGGGCGTGAATTATGTCTACACGCCGGGCGGTTTCTACAGCAATTTCTCGCTCGATTTCCCGGTATCGATGGGCGGCTACGCCTTCTCTCACGACCCGGAAAAACCGATCCTGGTGCATATGGTGCATATCCCGAAAGCGCCGGGCCTGATGAGCCGCGAGCAGCACAAGGCCGGGCGCTACCAGATGTATGGCACCAGTTTTGAGGAGTTCGAACAGGCGGCGATTGACCAGCTGACCGGCGCGCTGGGGCCTTACGGCTTTGACGCCGAACGCGACATCGCCGCCATCACGGTGAACCGCTGGCCGCACGGCTATGCCTATGAATATAATGAGCTTTTCGATGGTGACTGGTCACCGGAAAACGGCCCGCACCTCACCGCGCGGGCGCGCGTTGGCAAGCTCGCCATCGCGAATTCCGACAGCTCGGCCTACGCTTATGTGAACGGCGCGGTGGACGCCGCCATCCGCGCCGTGGACGAGCTTTTCGGTTAAAAAGCGGCCCGCGATCTAGTCGTGCGCCTGAATTAGTCGTGTGCCTGGCCTAGTCGTGCGACAGCGGCTTGTCGGTGAACAGATAGTCCTTAAGTTCCTTGTCGAACGTGGGGTCCTTGCGCCTGATCCATTCCATGACCATGGCGGCGTGCTCTTTCTCTTCGTCGCGGTTATGCTTCAAAATCGCCTTCAGCTCAGGGTCCTTGCAGGCATCCATGCGCTGGTTATACCAGTCAACGGCTTCAAGCTCTTCCATCAGGGACCGGATGGCGCGGTGCATGTCGCGCGTGTCGTCGGAAAGCTCGCTGATCGGTTCGTGGTATCCGCCATCTGACATTTGAAGCTCCTTTGCTGTTGGTTTTACAGTCGCCACCATAGCAAGTGCGCTAAGGCGTGTGGTTGATCATAATCAATCTGCCGGGGTTGTAAAACACAGCGTCAGATTTTGGGCACACACCCCGCCGCCATAGCGCCCAAATCCCGCAAAAAGGGCACACATTTTGGGCCATATGGACCAAAAACGGGGGTCAATGTGCCCATTTTCCATGCCATAGTGCCCACGGTGTGCCCAAAAAAATCACTCGGCCCATCCAGCTAGCGCGAGACCATCACTGGTCGCCAAAACACCCATTTTTTGTGATCACAATCACCCCAAAAGAGCGATTTTTGACATTCTGAGAAAATTCACCATTTTCGGACATTCGAACGGCAAATTGGGAATAGGGTCACGTTGAGATTCGGTAAGGCATTGCGACCCGATTTCTTGACCTAATCGATCATTCTATCATCAAGACGAATGTCGCCTTCCGGCCAGAAGGGGACGAGCTGTCTCCCCTTAGAAAATGCCGCTTTCAGAGCTGTAGCAGTGGCACTAGCGTCATTTTCTAAAGTTGTTAATGCGGATCTTATCCTTCATGGTGTTGAGTGTTGACGATGAAATAAATGAGCGGGCTTCCAGATAACGCACAAACTCCAGGTTCTCAGGAGTATTCGGAATTAACGGTCGTCCACCACCCCGCTTAATCTCGGAATAAGGAGGCGGCAATTGGGCAATCGTACTCCGCAGCTGCTCATCATCCAACCTTTCCTTATATTTATTGAATAGCGACATCCTAGTGGGGAGAGGCTTGGCATTATTGACAATAGCTTGAGCAACTTCTGCCGTTAAATTACTGACGTCCCCGCCAGTACGATGAAGAATACGACCGATTACCGATGCACGTGCAGGCAAACTAGGCAGTGAGGACAAATCCATTTCGCCGATAATTCTCAGTTTTTGCTCGTCACTAATTTCAGTACTCAGCAGCTTTTCGTGAAAATCTTCATCCAACTCGTATTCATCTGACGTCTTTATATATGCCTCAATATTCTTTGCGACAAACAACACTTGAAGATCCTTGTGACCCTCCAAAAAGGAGAAGCTTTTCTTGGAGAAAGAGACCTTTTCTTCTTCAATAAGGATAAGCCATTTCTCCGGATCAATGTCTTCGGGAAACTGCTTGAATCGCTTTGGAAGTGTTCGGATATAGTCCCTATAAGCGTCTACTTCGAAGCTATTGTTGCTGATCAGGAATTCGCGCAATTTCGCAGCAATTTCTTGATCGTTGACGGTGATTGTCGAAAGAATATTTCGAGCGTCACCCTGTTCCAAAAACGCCGTAAGTATTGTCGGATCGAAGTCATCACTTTCCAGATACTCTGAGCAATTGTCCCAGGTTGCTTCGATCTTGCGCAGTTGGAACACTAAGGAATGAAGGCGCGTTGGGATTTGGTTTAGTTCGGGTAGCTTTGCTGACTGCTTCTCAAGGAAATGTTGTAGATGTTGGAGTTCTATTTCATCGTGGCTGACTACTTTAATAATTGTTGAGATGTCTTCTTCGGCATTGTCATCCAATTCCAGCAGAACGCTTTGAAGATAGACCTCAAAGTCAGCTTCTACTTTATTGATTACGGCGTCATCACCAGATTTCAACACAGTTGTATAGTGCTTGATCCGCAAGTCATCGACTGCTGGCGACAGCAGCACGGCGCGAAAGATGAATTCCAAATTTTCGATAGAAATCTTGTAAAGCCCTTCATCAGATAGAACCTGTGCGATAGCTGGATATGGCTCTATGCTTTTGAGGTCTTTGGTTTCGAATTCAAGCAGCGCCAATCGGCCTGGTTCAAAATCTACGCCTACAGCTAGAATATCAGAAAGATTTTCTGAAATGAATCTGGAAACTTCAGGACTGTCTTGAACCAGTGCTTCGAGATTGCTTTTTGGCAAATAAGCAATCATTTGCGCTACATGATCTTCACTATTTGGTGCGGCAAGCAACGTGGCAACAAATTTGGGCCATTTTTCAATCAGGATAGATAATAACTCGGTAATGCATCTTCCATTTGCGTAATACGTTGCAAAGAAGTCCTCACAGGCATCAAAGTTGGACGAAATAAACTCGATCATCTTTGCAACTTGTGAGCAATACAGATTTTGGTCGCTCAGCAAATAATCAACCAAAATTTTGTTCAATATATAATTCTGCCGGAAGTCATCTTCCCGCATTGCATCGATAACTGCCTTTGGATTGTCGATCTGAAAGTCGGGGGCAGGATTGTTAAATCCTCGTATGCACCGGATATATCTGTTGTCTCGGGGAGAGAGGCGACCCTCATGAAATAGCGAAGTATATATATAGTAGGTATCGTCTAGAAATCCCTCAAAAACCAAAAACTTTACTAGCTCTCTATTCTCACCAAACGCGTCGAACAATTGATCTGCAGCTTGTGCATTGGTTCGAATAATTTCGTTGAATTTTCTGGTGCGCAGAGTTGAAACTTTCGTTCTGAGATCACGAATTTTCTTATTGGCAGAATCCTTAAAGGCTTTTGTTCGTCCCTCTATTTCAGCCTTTCTTTCCTGGTAGGTTTTGCTGACGTTTACCTTTTGCTGCAAATCGCTGATGTCAACTCCCTGCCTGTGCCCCTGTGGGGTGACAAACACTATTTGCTGCCTCTCTATAAGTTGTTCAAAATTCTCATGGCTTGATATGGACTGGACAGGCGTCCTTTGGTTTCCGTTGATTTCAATCAAAGTGTAGCCAGCCGGCATTTTAGCTATCAATTGAGTAGCATAAATCATTCGTAGCTCTCGCACGTCAGAAGCTACATGTTTTTCTGCATCGTTGATCTGTTGCTCCAGCACTGATACTTGGTTCTTGGCATTAGTTTCTGCTTTAGAAACAAACGCATCGCGCTGTTTAAGTATCTCTGCAAAATTCCCTTTTTCCCGGTGCAAATCTTCGAAGTCGTCGGGGATCACATTCTTGTAGATTAGAATGGCAAGAAGCTTATTTGGATCTAGATTGTCTTCACCCTCAGCCGCCAAACCTTCATCATACACAGCATATTCGTTGAAAATATTTTGGATCAGCCGCATGTCATTGAGGTAGCGTGATACGTCTAGCAAGAACCGGCTATCAAGCCGGCTCTCTAAAGACAACCGCTTCCCTTGTTCTAGAACTTTATCGATTGAGTTGGAGCTGTTTATGATCGGTATGACGGGTATAACAAACTCAAAGAACTTGGTTCGGTCTGTGTTGACGAACATATTGTCTCGAAGCGCATAAAGGAAGCGAACACGTTGTTTCACACCTGAGTTGGCGTTAATGAGACTATTTATCTCGCGTAGGGTTACAAAAATCTCTGGATTATTGAACCGATCCAAATCTTCTATAATGACTAGGTCATATTTAGTTGATTGAAAGAAGTAGATGATTTCGTCCAGATGGCGATTGAGAATTGACTCTTCCTGGGCTGCTTCTGGGGTTATCTGCAAGTCTTTTAAAGAGATGCTTTTAATAGAGAGGCCGAAACTCTTGATATAAAGTCGTTGCAGTAGCAACCAAAGAAACAGAAGCCCTATCAAAAAACAGGTAAGATTGAACCAGTTTGTGAAATCTAGTGGACTGAAAAAGGTCCCATTTTCGATTTCGAGCCTATTTTGGAATAAATGCCAGCAGGCAGCTAGCCCTAATATTGTGCCCCCAGAAATCGCCCATGACCACCATTTAGGCGATTGAATTCTCTTAAACCGTGATAGCGGCAGGCTGTTTGCTGCTGGTCCATATAGCATCTGCTGCAATATGCTTCGCTCGATTTCCTGCCTAGTCACGCCATCTTCCGTGGCAGTTTCATCTTTAGCCTTTTGGGCATTAACTGACTCATCAGCCTCAGGTAGGAAAGCTGCAAGGGATATGAGAAAGGGCCTACCTTTATACCTCTTTAGGAAGGTCTTAATAATACTGCTTTTTCCTGAACCATATGGCCCAGTAAGAGCAATATTGGAAACTTTTGGATTGTTGGTCGCATATCTTAGCGCATCAAAATAGTTCTTGGCTTCCTCAGCATTGTCGTTTGGTGCAAGGTCAACATATTTGGAGCACGAAGCTTGTTCATGTTGTGTAACTAGGCGATGCCAGTCCTTTAATTCAGATAGCGACATTAGTTCTAGCTTCCTTCCGCAACGCGCTTTAGCACTAACTTCTTGGAAAATTTCTTTCCAACGAAATTCACCTCAAAAGTTGTCTTAACTACAGTAATGGTAGAATGAGATAGTTTCATAGAAAAATTAAGCAGAACATTACTACGTCGCGTGTTGACATGGAGAAATTCAGAGGGTCGGAGATTTTGCTCTCCTATAACGTCCGCTTCGTTTCGAAAGCTGTCCTTCTGGGACTGGGGTGACAGGCATAGTATCAGTGGGCAGAACTGCCATTGCGGCCAAAGCTGTGGCGATAAAATCTGGCGCTTCTGAAAAGCCTTGCCCCGCATCCCCCATTCCCCCATCCTGTCCGCCACACAACTAACACCTCGGGGGAGGGCATATGGCTGGCGCTGGCACGGGCGGGAATTCCGCCTATCCATCATTCTCATCACGCATCGCGTTTATCATCGTCACGGCAGGCTCTGCCGTGGGGCTGGGGAACGTGTGGGGCTTTCCCTATGTGGCCGGGCAGAATGGCGGCGGCGGCTTTGTGCTCATCTACCTGCTGGCGCTCGCGTTCGTGGCCGCGCCTGCCTTCATGGCGGAGCTGATGCTGGGGCGCATGGGCAAGGCCTCGCCCCCGAATGCGCTCGGGCGTTTGCAGGCGAAGGCTGGCAGCCGCCTGCATTGGCCGCTCGTGGGCTGGACCGGGCTTGTGGGCACCATTCTGGTGCTTTCCTTCTATGCCGTCATCGCCGGGCAGGCGATGGACTATGCCATTGAAGCGGCAAAGGGCGGCTTTGCGGGCTGGACAGACCATGAGGTGCAGGCGCTGGACGCGGATTTCAAATCCAGCATGCCGATGATGGCGCTGTGGTCGGCCATCTTCATGGGGCTGACAGCGCTGATTGTCTCGTTCGACATCAACACGGGGCTTGAGAAAGCCGGCAAGGTGATGATGCCGGCGCTTCTTATGATCCTTCTTGGCATGGTCATTTATTCCGGCAACACGGGGGACTTCGGCGCGGCTGTGGATTTTCTGTTCGGCTTCCACAAGATGGATGTCACCCCCCGCCTGTTCCTGGAGGCCGTGGGGCAGGCCTTTTTCACGCTCGGGGTCGGTGTGGGCGGCATCATGACCTACGGCAGCTATATGGGCAGCAATGTCAACCTGCCGCGCGCCACGCTGTGGATTGTGGCGATGGACCTGTTTGTGGCGCTGGCGGCTGGCCTCGCCATCTTCCCGCTTGTGTTCTCAAGCGGCGTCAGCGCGGCGGCGGGGCCGGGCCTCGTGTTCCTCACGCTGCCGCTGATATTCGCGGATATTCCGGGCGGAGCCGTGGTGGCCTTCGCCTTTTTCCTGCTGCTGACCTTCGCGGCGGTCACCAGCTCCATATCGCTCCTCTCGCCCACTGTGGCGCGGCTGGAGGAAGCCGGTTGGTCCCGCCGCAAGGGCGCGGCGCTTATGGCGTCGCTCGCGGTCATCATCAGTCTCCTCACCGCCTATAGTTTCGCGGGTGGCAAGCATGTGTTCCCGCTCGCCGCGCTCGGGCTTGACGGCATGACCTTCTTTGACCTGATCCGCGAGGGCGTCAGCAATTTCATCCTGCCGCTTTCGGGGCTGGCGTACGCGCTGATGGTGGGCTGGGCGCTTAGCCGCGAAGACGTGCGCAAGGCACTGCCGATGGAAGACGGGCTGATGTTCCGCCTTTGGCACGGCGTGATCCGCTATGTCGCGCCCATTTGCATCACCGCGCTGTTCGTCGGTGCGGTGGCGGGGTAGGGCTTGCCCTTTCAGGCCACAAGGCTAAGTCACGTCTGAAAGACGAGGGAGGGACGCATGAGACCGATGGGCACACCGGATATTGTCACCGCAGGCGGGTTTGACCTGGCTGTTTACCGCGCCGGGCCGGATGTGGCGGAGGCCGATAAGCGGCCCGTGGTGCTGATGCACGGCTTCCCTGAGATTGCCTATAGCTGGCGCGCGCAAATGGGTGCGCTCGCGGCCGCTGGATACCCGGTATTCGCGCCGGATATGCCGGGCTTTGGCGCGTCCTCCGCACCCAAGGGGCGCGAGCATTACACCATGGAAAAGCTGACTGCCGCCATGGGGGCGATGCTGGACCATTACGGGATAGAGAAGGCGGTGTTCGTCTCCCACGACTGGGGCGCGCTGGTGATGTGGCAGCTGCCCTTTTATCAGGGCGAGCGGGTGCTGGGCCTTGCGGGCCTGAATGTGCCTTTGCTGCCGCACTATCCCATGGACCCGATGGATATGTTCCGCGCCCGCTTTGGCGACAAGATGTATATCGTGCGCTTCCAAACCGAGGGCGCGTGCGAGCCGCTGCTGGAACGCGACATGGCCGCCACTTTCCGCTATTTCCTGAGGAAGCCGGACCAGAATACCGCCCGCCCGACTGATATCCCCTTCGCGGAAAAAAGCCTGGACCTGATCGGGCATCTTGAAAAAGGCGAAAGCGCCTGGGGCGGCAGCCCCTTGATGTCAGACGCGGACATTCAGGTGTATGTGGACGCGTATGCCAAAAACGGCTTTACGGCCCCCCTGCATTATTACCGCAACATGAGCGCCAACTGGCTTGACCAGAAGCGCTTCCTGGACGGGGAGGGGAAGTTGCCGAAGGTAACCGTGCCGTGCCTGATGATCACCGCGGAGCTTGACCGCGCCTGCCCACCCGAGATCGCCGTGGCGATGCCGGATATGGTTGATACCTATGAGCAGATAGACCTGATGGGCTGCGGCCACTGGAGCCAGCAGGAACGCCCGGATGAGGTGAATGAGGCGCTCCTTGACTGGATGGGCAGGCATTTCTGACGCCTGCCCAAACCGGAATTCTGATGCCTGCCCTTAGCCCGGCAGTTCGCAGCGTTGGCCGCTTTTCCTGTAGGGCGTGTCGCATTCCCAGTCGTTGCCGGAATAATCAATGTGGGCGTTCTCTGGCAGGGTCAGCGCAAGGCACCGGTTGCCTGACTGCGAAAAGCCGCGGTCGCACCGCCACCTGTCACCGTTTTCCACCAGATAGGCGTTCTGCGGGACCGCGATTTTCACGCAGCTGTTGCCTGTAAGGGCGAAGCCGCGGTTGCAGCGCCAGCCCGAGCCATAGCTTTGTTCCACGAAATAGGCATTTGCCGGAATGATCACTTCTTCACAGCGATTGTTCTCTTCGCGGAAGCCCCGCTCGCACGACCAGCCGTTGCCATATTTCCCGTCCGTCAGGAAGGCGTTTTCCGGCAGGGCGATTTTTCGGCAGCTGTTGCCTTCGGTGCGGTAGCCACGGGCGCATTCCCAGCCGTTGCCGGACGCGGTCAGAAAGCCGTTTTCGGGCACGGCGATGGCTTCGCAGCCGCCGTCCTGTTCCCTGAAGCCGCGCTTGCACGCCCAGCCTGAGCCATAGCTGCGGCCGGTCGGGAAAGCATTTTCCGGGATTGTCAGCTTGTCACACTGGCTTCTGTTGCGCTGGTAACCGTTGTTGCAGGACCAGCCGGAGCCGTAGCGGTCCAGGGTGGCGTTTTCCGGCACGTCGACCTTGCCTTCCTGCGCGGTGGCCGGGCTGGCGACCGCCAGCATAAGTCCAAGGACGGCACAAAGCGCCATGGGGATAGATTTGGTCATAGAATGTCTTTCCGGTTGCGGAAGCCGCCGGAATTGGCGCCTGTCCTTGGCACAGGTGGGGAGAACCCCACCTGGTTGGTCTGGCATTTGGTGCTTGTATCAGGCGCTTCTCTGGCGACCGCTGGAGCGTTCAGAGCGCGCGATATTGCCCAGCATGCGGCTGAGGCCTGCGCTGTCGCCGCCCTGATTGCCGCCCTTGCGGTGGCCGCTTTTGCTGCGGTTGCCGTTTTGGCCGTTCTGGTTGCTCTGGCCGCCATTGCCGCCCTGCGCATTCTGGCCGTTCCGGCCCTTGCCTTTTTGAGGGCGGCGCTTGCGGTTTTCACCGGCTGGTTTGGCATCAGCTTTCACCGGTGCCTGCTTCGGCTGCTGCGGGCGCTGTTCGCCTGCTTTCGCGCCTTCAGGCTTTGCCCGCCTGTTCCGCGACCGACCGCGCCCCGAGTTGCCCGCTGGCTTGCCGCGACCGCGACCACCAGCAGAGCGCCTGCCGCCCGGTTTCTCTGGTGCCTGCTCGGGCACCAGTTCAGCGGCGCTCAGTTCGTCCAGCTCGATCTGGAAGCCAATCAGCTTCTGGATATCGCGCAGGAACTCGCGTTCGGTTTCGTCACAGATGGAAATCGCGACACCGGTTGCGCCGGCGCGTGCCGTGCGGCCGATACGGTGCACGAACACTTCAGGGACATTCGGCAGGTCAAAGTTGAACACGTGTGAGACGCCGTCAACGTCAATGCCGCGAGCGGCAATATCGGTTGCCACAAGGATCGGCACATCGCCGCTCTTGAAGGCGTCCAGTGTGCGCACGCGCTGGTTCTGGCTCTTGTTGCCGTGAATGGCGTCGGCCTTGATGCCGTTCTGTACAAGCACCTGCGCCAGCTTGTTGGCGCCGTGCTTGGTGCGGGAGAAGACGACCGCGCGGTCGATATCCTCGCGCTTCATCACGTCCACCAGAATCTGGCGCTTGTTGGCCTTTTCCACATGGATCAGCGTTTGGGTAATGCGCTCGATCGGCTTGGATGCAGGCGCCACCGATACTTCCACAGGATTGTGGAGGAAATCTTCAGCCAGGCTGCGGATCTGCTTCGGCATGGTTGCCGACAGAAGCGCCGTCTGTTTCTTGCGCGGCAGAGAGTTCATGATCCGCCGGATGGCAGGCATGAAGCCAAGGTCCAGCATCTGGTCCGCTTCATCAAGGATAACCGTGCTTGTCTGTTCCAGCATCACCGCGCCGGTGCTCATCAGGTCTTCAAGGCGGCCGGGTGTGGCCACAAGAATGTCCACGCCGCGCGACATGGCGCGGATTTGCGGGCCGGCCTTGGCGCCGCCCACAATAACAGCACTGCTGCTTTTCAGGAACTTGCTGTAGGTGCGGATGGCATCCTCAATCTGGGCGGCCAATTCGCGCGTGGGCGCAAGGATGAGCGCCTTGCAGCTTTTCGGATACGGCATCTTGCGAATTTCATGAACGCGCTGCAACAGCGGCAGAACGAAGGCGGCGGTTTTACCGGTGCCTGTCTGTGCGATGCCGACAATATCTTTGCCGTTTAGCATGGCTGGAATAACGCCAGCCTGGATTGGAGTAGGATGGGTGTAACCTTCCGCCGTCAGGGCACGAAGGATGGGCTCGGCAAGGCCGAGAGTATTAAATTCTTTCAAGTGTAAGCTTTCACATACCACGGTATCGCGCCAAACCCGGCTGGGCGCACCGTCAAAAAATAAATAGGGAAGCTTGCAAAGATCAGCTGCCGGGCAGTTGGGGCCTGCGGGATTTCCCGGGCCGATTTACAGGGCAACGATCTTTTAAGGGAAAATTGCTCAAGTCAGGGACCGCCAGCGATTGTTCTTTTGATTTCGCCATCTTCGCGCGGTGTGTTTGGGGCTATAGACCACGAATCGCACCAAAAAGCAAGCAAAGCCTTCATTCGGCGTCTGTCTTTTCCTCAAGGCCTGCCAGGAACTTCTTCAGAAGCGCCGTC
>Ga0209273_10000252_pt1 | contig 82864 bp, 78 predicted proteins | sample tdAd471_FD_187126 | JGI IMG/M metagenome (GOLD analysis project Ga0209273, IMG submission 187126) | Marine sediment microbial communities from the Atlantic coast under amendment with organic carbon and nitrate - tdAd47.1 (SPAdes)... | ecosystem: Environmental > Aquatic > Marine > Coastal >...
ACGGATGTGCGTCATCGTGATCGTGATCATGGTCGTGCGTGTGATCGTGGCTCATTGCGCCGGCTCCAGCCAGTGTTCGTAAATGTCGATGACAATCGTGTCCGCGCCGGGGCCGTCATAACCGTGCCAAACCTCGGATTGGAGAAAAGATACGCGGTACAGCGGTATGTCGGGTTTGCCGTCGCGGCCATAGGCGAGTTCTTCCGGATTGGGATAAGCGCCGGCGCATTCCTGCACCTCACCGGCGCAGCCACGCACGAAGTAGGGCGTGCGGACATGGCCCGGTGGAAACGCCTCACGGACCCGCACACGATCGCCCGGATGATAGCGTCCGGCGCTCAAGATGCGCTCTCCCGGTCCTTCGTCCAACGCGCCTCGACCTCGGCCATTTTTGTGGCGAGTTCGTCGACGGTGATCGTGCCTTTTTCCAGCAAGATGTTGGTGGCCGAGGATATCCAGCGTTCGTAGTAGCTCAGTTCGTCGTAGACGCCGGGACCGAGTTCCTCAATGCCGCGCCGCAACTCATCGGTCGACAACAGCTTGCGTTCGGGCGTCGACAGTACCTTGACGATGGCGTCGACGCGTTTCTCCCACATGGCGTAGTCGTGTTCACTGGCGTCGACGGAACCGGCGTCGAGGCCTCCCATATCGTGGTGACGGCGAATGGTCATGATGCTTTCTCCTGACGTTTAAGCTGGCACGGACGCCCGGTTTCTTCAAGTCGCCAGCGTTCGATGGCGGCGCTGCAGAATTCTGCATACGCCTGCATGTATTCCGGATTTCCACACATGCATTAACTTGTTTTTGCAGATATAAGCCTTACCCTGCCGCGAAACGATAAAAAGAGGCCGATCGGCATGTCGCCACCCGAAATTACTCCTCCGAATCCGTCAGGTGACGATGCCATGTTCATGACGGCGCTTCTGCACCTTATGGAAGACGCCTGCGCGACACTCGGCGCCGATGGTCGGATCACATCAGTCAATGCCGGCATGGAAGAGATTCTGGAGACGCATCAGAGCCGGTTACTGGGCCAGCCGTTTTCAGCGTTTTTCGAGCAGTCGCCGCCGCGGATCGATGATGCCATGCGCGACGGCTGCGCGTGCGAGGCGCGGGCCTCGACGCTCGCCGGACGCGAGGTGCGGTTGCAGCTTTATCCCGCCTTTGGCGCGAATGGCGATATCGCCGGCTGGGTGGCGATGGTACGCGTGATCGGCGATGCCGCCGGCACCGAATCCGGCGGCGCGAATTACGATCCGTTGACCAATCTGCCGGGACGCGCGCTTGTGATCCGGCGGCTCGGACTCGATCTGAGCGCAGCCAGGAACGGCGATGCGCAGGTGACGCTGTTGTGTGTCGACATCGACGGGTTTGACGCCGTCAATCGCGAGCACGGCCGCGCCACCGGTGATCAGGTGCTGATCGAAACTGCGCGGCGTCTGGGGCGCAGCATGCGCGCCTCGAACATCATCGGGCGGCTGCAGGAGGACATGTTCATCGTCGCGATCGCCGACATTCGAAGCTATGAACAGATCAATGCCGTGGCGCAGCGGCTGATCGCCGCCATCGCGGTGCCGTACCAGGTCAAAGGCGCGCGCGACCCGATCATGCTGACGGCCAGTATCGGCATCGCCATTGCACCGGAGAACGGCGACAACGCCGACGCGTTGATCGGGCACGCCCTGGCGGCGGTCGATCTGGCCAAGCAGTCCGGCGCGGGTACGTTTCAGTTTTATACCAATCATACCGGCGTCGAGGTGCGTGAGCGTCGTTCGCAGGTCAACAAGCTGCGCCGCGCCATCGATGACGGACAATTGCGGCTTCTGTATCAGCCCAAGGTATCGCTGGCGTCGGGCAAGATCGTCGCTGCCGAGGCCTTGGTACGCTGGCAAGATCCGGACTCCGGCGTGGTCATGCCGGCCGATTTCATTCCGCTTGCCGAGGATGCCGGGCTGATCGACCCGCTCGGGCAGCAAGTCCTGATCGAGGCATGCCAGACCCTGGCGCGCTGGAAGGCGAACGGCATGCCGTTCCTCAGGGTTGCGGTCAACGTATCGGCCCGAGAAATCGCCCGCTCGTCGTTCCAGGACGATCTTGAGCGGATCATGAAGGATACCGGCATCGAGCCGGATTCCCTGGAATTGGAAATCACCGAAAGCGCGGTCATGGAAGGCGCGGAAGACGTCATCCGTTCGCTCCGCGATATCCGCGCACTCGGCGTACACCTGACGGCGGACGACTTCGGCACCGGCTATGCGTCACTCAGCTATCTGCGTAATTTCCCACTCGACGGCATCAAGATCGATACCACCTTCGTCAGCGATATCGGAAATCCTGACGGTGACGGCGGGCTGGCGTCGGCGGTCATCGCCGTCGGCCACTGTCTTGATATGAACGTCGTCGCCGAAGGCGTCGAAACAGCCGATCAGCTCGATTTCCTGCGCTGGCGCGATTGCGACGAGGTGCAAGGGTATCTGATAAGCGAGCCGCTCACCGCGGACGATTTCGTCGCCATGGTGAACAAGGGCGCGGTTCTGTAGGGGCGACGGCAGAAGGGGCAAGACCTCAGGCTTCTTCCGGACCTGCCCAGCGGTTGATTTCCTCGTGCTCGATGCCGAAAAGATCAAGCGCGCGGCCGACGCTCTGACGCACCAGTTCCTCGATGCTTTTCGGACGCCCATAGAATGCCGGCATCGGTGGAAAGATCACCGCACCGGCGTCGGTGGCACGCCGCATCAAGTCGATATGTCCGGCGTGATAGGGCGTTTCACGGACCATCAGAACAAGACGCCGGCGTTCCTTCAGACACACGTCGGCGGCGCGGATGATCAGGTTGTCGGCATAGCTGTTGGCGATCCCCGACAGCGTCTTGATCGAACACGGCGCAATCAGCATCCCGCGCGTACGGTACGAGCCGCTGGATACGCATGCCGCCTGGTCCTTGTTGGAATGCACGACCTCGGCCAGCGCTTTTACTTCGTCGATGCCGACATCGGTTTCGATTTCGATGGTGCGGCGCGCGACTTCCGACAGGATCAGGTGCGCCGGCTGGCCAATCGCCCGCAAAAGCCTGAGCGTCTCGATGCCATAAATGGCGCCGGACGCGCCGGTCATGGCGATAAGGATCGGATCGGACATACGGCTCTCCTCGGCAATTTCCGGACTTTAGCTATAAGATACGGGAAACGCACGGTTTTGGAGCACCACGCGCGTGCTTTTATTGTTTCGCGGTTGACGCCGGGGTATAGAAAGACATGAAACTCAAATTACCGGTTCTGATCTTGATGCTGACGGGAATTGCCGCGTGTGCGGGCGATCCGCCGTACGTCGACCGGCCCTATGAAATCAATCGTGACAGCCCTGACTTTCCCGTCGGTCCGCCGGTCGTCGACGGCAGTAGCGTCACCGTATGCTATGCGAAATCGGAAACCACGGCCGACGAAATTCGCGCGCTCGCTGAACAAGAATGCGCCAAGGGCGGGCTGCAGGCCGCGTTCATCCGTCAATCGCTGGCCACTTGTCCGATGATGACGCCGGTCGCCGCGTATTTTAAGTGTACCGCAGCCGTTGGCGGCAACCGTGTCCTGTCGCCGAATACGGTGCCCGCGCCGGTCATCGCTGCGCCGTCATTCGCGGCGCCGAAACCTGCCGGAGCAGGCCGTCCGCTCGGTTCCATCGGCGCTGCCGACGTATCGACAACGGCGAAAAGCCAACCTTTTCCGACGTACCTGTTCAACAGTCCGCAGCCCGCCCGCTGACGGCAGAATTTTTCGGGGCCGCGTGGTCACATGATAAATGTCATTCTCGTCGCGGTCGCAGCGTATTCGCTGGTCGTGTTGTCGCTCTTCGTGTTTCAGCGCAACCTGATGTACCACACGGACGCGACGCTGCTGCCTGTTTCCGAAACGCTTATTGCCGATGCCGAGGTGCAGCACTTGCAAAGCACCCCCGGGATCGAGGTGCAATCGTGGTATCTACCGCCGCGTGACGGCAAGCCGGTCGTGGTGTTTTTCCACGGAAATGCGGGCACCATCTCGGACCGGGATTTTAAGGTCGCGCCTTGGCATGATGCCGGTTACGGCATCTGGCTGGCGGGGTACCGCGGCTTTGGCGGCAGTGCCGGGAAACCGACCGAGCAAGGGCTGTATGCCGATGCCCGTAGCGCGTTGACGGGGCTGGCGGCAAAAGGCATCGGGCCCGCGGACGTGGTGTTGTACGGAGAATCGCTCGGTTCCGGTATCGCCACGCAAATGGCGTATGAGCTGGCCGAAGCCGGCACCCCGGCCCGTGCGCTTATTCTCGAAGCGCCGTTTACATCGATGGGCGACGCGGCGCAGTTCCGCCACCCGTACGTGCCGGCACGCTGGCTGGTCAGGGACCGCTATGACAGCCTGTCCAAGATCGACAGCATCGCCACACCGTTGTTCGTCATTCACGGCGATCAGGACCGGGTTCTGCCGCAGGCGCACGGCCGTCTGATCTTCGATGCTGCCAATGAGCCGAAGCAGGCGCTGTGGATTGACGGCGGCGGGCACACGGACCTGTTCGATCACGGCGCCGGGCAAGCCGTGCTGGAATTCCTGCACGAACTTGGGTGAGGCGGGCGGTAAGCTAGACCACCGTCATCCCCACAGACCGCCGTCATCCCCACACACCGCCGTCATCCCCACACACCGCCGTCATCCTGAACGCGATTCAGGATCCATGCGGCACCGCTCTTTGCATCGGGAAAATCCATGGGCCCTGAATCAAGTTCAGGGCGACGAAAGAATAGCTGTTTCCCGGACGGGCCGAACTGGGTGAGGCGGGCGGTAAGCTAGACCACCGTCATCCCCACACACCGTTGTCATCCCCACACACCGCTGTCATCCCCACACGCCGCTGTCATCCTGAACGCGATTCAGGATCCATGCGGCACCGCTCTTTCCATCCGGAAAAATCCATGGGCCCTGAATCAAGTTCAGGGCGACGGTTGGATTTGTTACTGGTGTTTAAAGCTTGTCGCGCCCGCCATGCGCCGCCGACCAGCCGATCGGGTCGTCGAGAAACGCCCGTACGCCGTCGAGGCTTTCTTCCGGGAAGTCCTTGCCGCGGGTCGCTTCGGCCAGCACGTCGCGCCACGTCGCCAGATAGTGCAGTTTGACCCCCATGTTGGCGAAGGTTTCCTCGGCCCCCGGGAATGCACCGTAAAAGAACACGACGAAGATATCCTCGACCGTCGCCCCGGCTTCGCGGAGTGCGTTGACGAAGTTGACCTTGGAGCCGCCGTCGGTGGCCAGATCCTCGACCAGAATGACCTTGGCGCCTTCGTCCATCGAACCTTCGATCTGAGCGCCCCGGCCGAAGCCCTTGGGCTTTTTGCGGACGTACAGCATCGGCTTCGACAGCGCCTCGGAAAGCCACGATGAATAGGGGATACCGGCGGTTTCGCCGCCCGCCATAAAGTCGACGGATGCCATGTCGGTATTCTCGGACAGCATTTCCGCGCCCATCTCAATGATGCGGCGGCGTGCGTCGAGGAACGAAATCACCCAGCGGCAGTCGATATATACCGGACTCGCCCAGCCGGCGGTCAGCATATACGGTTCCTGGGGGCGGAAGTTGACGGCCTTGATATCGAGCAGAAGACGCGCCGTTTCCATGCCGCGCGAGGTGGTGAGGGTGGTTGTGTCAGACATGCTTTTCCCGTTCTATGCGCCAGTGACTAATCGAGTGACTTATCGATGGATATGTTGATGTTGGTTTTACGCACTTCGCACCGCAAAGACAATCTGACGTTGACTTGCGTTCGCACGAGCGCCATCCCAGTGTAAGCAATGGGGAACCGTACATGAACCGCCACGAACGACGCCGCCAGGGCAGCCTTGGAAAGGGCGCGCCTGAAACGGGGGACGAAAGCCACGCTAGCCCGAAAAAAGCCTCAAATGCCGCCAAGGCGCGTGTGCGCGCAGCGGAAAAGCGCTTAGAGGCGGGGGATACGGCGGGCGCGGCGGCGGCGCTGAAGGAAGCGCAGGCGCTTGATCCGGACAATGCGCGGTCGTGGTATCTGACGGCGATGATGGATCTGAATGCCGGACGGATCACCGAGGCAGGCGATGCGATTCTCAAAGCATCGCTGCTCGATGAAAAAGATCCGGCCATTCACGCCAATTGCGCGGCGATCATGAACCTGTGCGGTCGTCCGATGGAAGCCGAAGCCTCGGCGCGATACGTGCTGCAACTCGCAGCGGACATGCCCGAGGCGTATTGCAATCTGGGCGTGGCGCTGGAGGCGCAGGGCAAGATCGCCGATGCGCGCGAAGCGCTGTCCAAGGCCGTCGACCTGCGTCCGGGCTATGCCGATGCGTTGATCTCGCTCGGTAATATGTGGTTTCGCGCCGGGGACTACATCTCGGCTGCCGAAAGCTTCGCCGAAGCGGTCAAATCCGGTCCCGGCAACGTCATGGCGAAAACCAATCTGGCGGTCGCCTTACGCCACATCGGCGAGCTTGCGGCGGCGGAACAGCAGTGCCTGGAAGCGATCAGTCTGGATCAGGGCTATGCCGAGGCATACAACGCGCTCGGTAACGTCTTGCTGCAACTGGGCGACGTCCCGGGCGCGATCAAGGCGTTCGAGGATGCGGTCGCGCGCCGCGACGTTTATCCGGAAGCCCGCGCCAATCTGGCCGGGGCGCGCTACAAGGCCGGCGACTTCGCCGGGGCCGAGGAGGCCTATCAGGACGTGCTGGAGCGCCATCCCGAGTTCGCCGAGGCGGCATTGGGGCTGGGCGTGGTCTTGCTGGCGCAGGGACGGCTGGACGACGCCGAGCGGCGCTTCCGCCGCGCCGTGGAGATCCGCCCGTCGCTGGGCGAGGCATGGATGAACATTGCCGACGCCAAGGGGGGCGATATATCCGACGAGGATATCAAGGTGTTGCGCGAGCGGGCCAAGGACGCACGGCTGTCCGAGGAAGATCGGATCGCGTTCCTGTTCGCGCTGGGTACCGCCGAGGATGCGCGTGGCGATTACGGCGCCGCCTTCAATGCGTACGGCCAGGCGAACACGCGCCGCCGGGCGCTGGCCGCGAAGGCCGAAGCATCGTTCGATGCGGACGCTTTCGATGATGAAATATCTAATTTAATCAATACAATAGATGGAAATACTCTTGCATCACTTGAAGGGCATGGCGATGCCGAGGCGGAGATGATTTTCGTCTGTGGGATGCCGCGCACCGGGACCACGCTGGTCGAACAGATGCTGGCCGCGCACCCGGCTGTCAGCGGTGTCGGTGAGGTCGATATCCTGAGCGGGCTGCCCGACGATTACCCGGACGGGATCGCCGAACTCGACGCCGCGCAGATCCGGACGCTGGCCGATACCTATCTGGCGCGTTTGCCGGTAAAGCCCCGCGATGGTCTGCATGTTGTCGACAAGACGCCGCAGAACGTTTTCTTTCTCGGCTTGATCCAGGTTCTGTTTCCGAAAGCGAAGATCGTTCATTGCCGCCGCGATCCGCGCGATGTGGCATTGTCGTGCTATTTCCAGAACTTCCAGGCGGGCGGGCTGGATTGGGCATCGGATCTCGACGATATCCGCCGCTATGCCGCCGCTGAAGAACGGATCATGGCGCACTGGCGCGACACGCTGGCGCTTGATGTGCATGAGGTTGTCTATGAAGACCTTGTCGAAGACCCGTCGGGCGAGGCGCGCAAGCTTTTGGATTTCGTCGGCTTGCCTTGGGACGATGCGGTCGCACGGCCGCACGAGGCCACGGGTACGGTGCTGACGGCGTCGAATTGGCAGGTCCGCAAACCGGTCTACAAGAGCGCCGCCGGGCGCTGGCGCCATTATGAGGAGTTCATGGGTGGCGGATGAGGCGGATATCTGGGTTTTGCTCGACGACCGCGCCGGGAACCGCGCGCAGGCGCTGGGCGTGGCGGAAAGGCTCGGCTTACCGTACCGCGCCGTGGATATCGCCTATGCAATGATGGCCAGACTGCCGAACGCGGTGCTCGGCGCCTCGATTGCGGGTCTGGACGCATCGTCGAAGGCGGCGCTGCACGCACCGTGGCCGAAGCTGGTGATTGCAGCGGGACGCCGCACGGCGCCGGTGGCGCGCTGGATCAAGGCGCAGAGCACGGGCGCGGATGGGACGTCTGCGAAACTGGTACAGATCATGGACCCCGGCAGCGGCGATGCGGCGTTCGATCTGATCTGTCGGCCGGCGCATGATGCGGGCATCAAGACGGCGGACAATATCCTGAGCATTACCGCCGCGCCGCACCGTTTTACCGGCGACGTGTTACAGAAAGCCCGCGCGCAGTGGCGAGCGCAGATCGAAGACCTGCCGCAGCCCCGGGTCGCCTTACTGATCGGCGGCTCGACGCGCAAGTACACCTTCACACCGGCCATGGCGCGGACGCTGTGTATCGCCGCCAGTGACGCGGTTGCCGAGCTCGGCGGCAGTCTGATGGTGACGACCAGCCGCCGCACCGGCGACGCGGTGGACGCCGTGGCGCAGAGCCTCAACGGCCCGCACCGGCTGTATCACTGGGACCAGGGCGGGGAGAACCCGTATCCGGGGTATCTGGCGCTGGCCGATGCAGTGATCGTCACCGGTGAGTCGGTGTCCATGTGTTCGGAAGCCGTCGCAACCGCCAAACCGCTGTATATCCATGCACCGGCGGGGCTGATTTCGGCCAAGCACGCGCGGTTGCACGAGAATCTGTGCAAAGGTGGGCATGCACGGATGTTCGACGGGCACCTTGCGCTCGACTGGACGCCGGTGCCGCTTGATACCGCCGCCGAAATTGCCGACGCGATCTTCGCGCGCGGCCTTGTGGAGACCGCCTGATGCCGCAGCTTTGTGCCAATCTCATGTACCTGTTCACCGAATTGCCGCTGATGGACCGGTTCGCGGCGGCGCGGGACGCCGGATTTCGACTGGTGGAGTGTCAGTTTCCCTATAGCGAGGATGCCTCTGCGCTGAAGCGCAAGCTCGATGACTGTGGACTGCGCATGGCGCTGATCAATGCGCCTTGCGGCGACCGTGCAGCGGGAGAGCGGGGGCTGGCGGCGCTGCCGGGGCGCGAGCAGGAATTCCGCGACAGCCTGTTGCTGGCGCTGGCTTATGCGCGCGAACTGCAATGTCCGCGCATCCACGTCATGGCCGGTGTTATCGCCGACGGGGAACAGGATATCGCCACGGCGACCTTTGCCGAGAACCTGCGCGTCGCAGCGCAGACCGCCGCCGCCGCCGGGGTCGGCATCGTCATCGAGCCGATCAACGGCATCGACGTGCCGGGGTATCTTCTGCAATGGACGCAACAGGCACGCGCCATGATCGCGATGATTGCCGAGCCGAACATCATGCTGCAATACGATGCCTATCACGCGCTGATGAACGAGGAGGACCCGTGCGAGGGACTACGCGCCAATTTCGATCTGATCGCGCATATCCAGATCGCCGGGTATCCGGGGCGTGGCGAGCCGATCGCGGATGGCTGCTATGACATGGGCGCCTTCATCGAACTGACGGACACGCTGGGCTATACAGGCGCCATTGGCTGCGAATACACGCCGAGGAACGGCACCGAGGCGGGGCTGGCCTGGGCGTCGCGCTATGGAATCGGCAACTAGCCGCCATCCTTCGAGACGGCCTTACAGGCCTCCTCAGGATGAGGATTAAACGGCCTCATGCTGAGGCGCGCAGCGTCTCGAAGATGGTTGCTTAGCCGCCTGTCGTCCGACCGTTTGGTCAGCCTCCCGTCATGGTGTGGCGCTGTTCGCCCAGTTCCTCGATCCCGAAGGTCAGCTTCTGCCCCGGTTTCAGGAATCTCGGCGGTTTCATGCCGGAGCCGACGCCGGGCGGCGTGCCGGTGGCGATGATGTCGCCCGGCATCAGAGTGATGCGCTCGGACACGAACGCGACCATGTGCCCGACGTCGAAGATCATCGTCTTGGTCGAGCCTTCCTGCATCCGTTCGCCTTCGACTTCCAGCCACATGTTCAGGTTCTGCACGTCCTTGATGTCGTCAGGCGTCACCAGCCACGGACCGAGCGGGGCGAACCCCCGGTAGCTCTTGCCCTTGGTCCACTGGCCGGTGCCTTCGAGCTGCCAGGCGCGTTCCGACACGTCGTTCATGATGGTGAAGCCGGCGATATACTTCATGGCGTCGGCGCGGCTGATTTCCTCGGCCTTGCGGCCGATGACGATGGCCAGTTCGATTTCCCAGTCGGTCTTGGTCGAGCCCGGCGGAATGGCAATGTCATCGAACGGGCCGGTGATGGCGTAGGGTGATTTCATGAAGATCACCGGCTCGTCGGGCAGCGGCATGTTCAGTTCGGCAGCGTGATCGGTGTAGTTGAGGCCGATGCAGACAAGCTGTCGGATATCGCCGACCGGCGCACCGATACGCGCGTCGTTGCCGACCAACGGCAGGCTCTCGACGTCCAGCTTGGCGAGCCGCGCAAGGCGGTCCGGGGCGAGCGATGCGCCGGCAAGGTCGTCGACCTGATCGCTCAGATCGCGGATGCGGCCGTTGTTGTCGATCATGCCGGGCTTTTCGGCGCCGGGCTGACCGAATCTGACGAATTTCATGGGGATCACACTCCGATGTTTCTTACGTTGTTTTTTCAAGCTTAGGACGGCGCGCCCGGCACGTCCACGGCGCAGCAGAATTATCTTCAAATGTGATGAAAATCATATTCGTTTCAAGGATTTCCGCGTACTCCGACGAGAACGAACAGGAGATACCGCTGTGAGCACTGCATACCGTGAGCTGACCCATCTCGTCGAACGTCTGCACCGTCGTCTTCTGGACGTCGTCCGCGCCGAGCTGACTCGCGCCGATATCCACGACCTCAACGGCGTACAGGCGCTGTTGCTGGCCAACGTCGGCGAAGGCGAGATTGCCGTTCGCGATCTGGTCGAGCGCGGTTATTACCTTGGCTCCAATGTCTCGTACAATCTGCGCAAGCTGACTGAGCTTGGTTACCTGAAACAGAAACCGACCAAGCACGACCGCCGCTCCGTCACTGTGGTGCCGACCGACAAGGCGAAGAAAGCGGTCGCCGCCGTGCGCGCCGGCGAGGAGGTACATGCCCGCCAGTACAGTGACGCACTGTCCGGCATTTCCGACCCGGAGACCGTGTGCGAAGCGCTCAAATCCCTTGAGCACGTGTGGACGCAGAACCTGTCGCGCACGGGGGGGTAGTGGTCTTGCGCGGAAGTATATCCATCGTCATGCCGGAAGCGGATTTCCGCCGAGCGAAAGCGAGGGCCGGAAAGCCAGCTATCCGGGACCCATTCCGATATCGCGCCAGGCCGAACCATGGGGCCCGGCTCGTCGCGTCGCGCCGGCCGGGATGACGAGCTTTTAATTAGCAAAGCATCGCCATTTCTCCTCCTTGAGGTGAGGGGTAGCGGAATTAAATGTCGATATCCTCGACGAAGCGCGCGTGTTCCTGAATGTAGTTGAAGCGCAGTTCCGGCTTCTTGCCCATCAGCTGTTCGACGAGACGCGCGGTGGCCTTGGCCTCGATCTTCTCGTCGTCGGTGTGTGCCCCCGGGACGGTGACGCGGATCAGCGTTCGGTTGGCGGGCGCCATGGTGGTTTCCTTGAGCTGCGCCGGTGGCATCTCGCCGAGACCCTTGAAGCGCGAGACCTCGACCTTGCCGCGGCCCTTGAACTCGGTTTCCATCAGCTTTTCCCGATGCACGTCATCGCGCGCATACATGGTCTTGCCGCCCTGGCTGAGCCGGTAAAGCGGCGGCATCGCAAGATACAGGTAACCCTGTTCGATCAGTTCCGGCATTTGCTGGTAGAAGAAGGTCATCAACAGCGAGGCGATGTGCGCGCCGTCGACGTCGGCATCCGTCATGATGATGATTTTCTCGTAACGCAGATCGTCGGCGATGAAACGCTCCCCGGTGCCGCAGCCCAGAGCCTCGATCAGGTCGTTCAGTTCCTGGTTGGCCTTGAGCTTGTCGGCGGTGGCGCTGGCGACGTTCAGAATCTTGCCACGCAACGGCAGGATCGCCTGGAACTTGCGGTCGCGGCCCTGTTTGGCGGAACCGCCGGCGCTGTCACCCTCGACGATGAAAAGCTCGGTGCCGTCGCGCGTCGAATTGGCGCAATCGGCAAGCTTGCCGGGCAGACGCAGACGCCGCGTCGCGGACTGGCGCTTGGTCTGTTTGTCGTCGCGTTTCTTGAGCCGGAGTTCGGCGCGTTCGATGGCGTGTTCCAGCAACGCGGTGGCCATTTCCGGCGATGCCGACAGCCAGTGATCGAAGTGGTCGCGGACGGAGTTTTCGACCAGTTTCTGCGCATCGGCGGTCGACAGTTTTTCCTTGGTCTGACCCTGGAATTGCGGGTCGCGGATGAACACCGAGAGCATGATGTCGGCGCCGCCGACCACGTCTTCGGCCTGCAGCTTGGCGGCCTGCTTGTTCTTGATCAGCTCGCCATAGGACCTAAGACCCTTGGTCAGCGCACCGCGCATGCCCAACTCGTGGGTGCCGCCCAGCGGCGTCGGCACGGTGTTGCAGTACGAATTGAAGAACGCATCCTCGTCGACGGGCCAGGCGACGGCCCATTCGACGCGCCCGGCCTCGTTCGGGAAGGTGGCTTCACCGGCGAACGGCGTTTGCGTCAGGGTTTTGCGGGTCTTGAGCAGGGAATCCAGATAATCGCCCAATCCGCCCGGGAAATGCAGCGTCGCGGTTTCCGGCGTGTCGTCCCCGGCCTTGAGGACCTTCGGATCGACTGACCAGCGGATTTCCACGCCCCGGAACAGGTATGCCTTGGAGCGCGCCATGCGGAACAGGGTCGACGGCTTGAACCGCGCCCCGGCGCCGAAAATCTGCGGATCGGGCAGAAATGCGACCGATGTGCCGCGGCGGTTCGAAACGCTGCCGCCGTCGGTCAGCTTGGTGACCGGCTTGCCGCGCTCATAGGTCTGCGTCCACAGTTTCTTGTCCTTGCAGACCTCGACGGTGAGCTGTTCGGCCAGGGCGTTGACGACGGACAGGCCGACGCCGTGCAGGCCGCCCGACGTCGCATAGGCGTCGCCGCCGAATTTGCCGCCGGAATGCAGCGTCGTCAGGATCACTTCCAACGCCGACTTGTCCTTGAACTTCGGGTGCGGGTCGACCGGAATGCCGCGGCCGTTGTCGCGGATCGTCAGGCGGTAATCGGCATCCAGTTCGATTTCGATGCGGGACGCATGACCGGCAACGGCCTCGTCCATGGAGTTGTCGAGAATTTCCGCCGCCAGGTGGTGCAGCGCACGCTCGTCGGTGCCGCCGATGTACATGCCGGGGCGGTGACGGACCGGTTCCAGACCTTCCAGAACCTCGATGTCGCTGGCGGTATAGCTGTCCTTGGTGCGGCCGGCGACCGACTTGTCGCCTTTGGCAGCGGATTTCGCGGGTTTCTTGCTCATGGTCTTGGCTGCTTTCTTGCTGCCCTTGGCGGCGGCATCGTCGCCGGACGCGGCATCATCGCCGTCGCCGAACAAATCCCCAATATCACCGCTACGTTCCATCTATGTGCGCTCCACCCCATAAGACACTGTCCGGCGCCCGCCGAAGCAGCGCCGAATTGCGCCCACTTTACGCCGAGACATGGGGCGCATCAAGGATGATAAGGTATATCATGGCTTTATCGGCACCCATATCTTGTATATATTTCGCGATCCGCCCGTACAGAGGAAAACCGTGCCATGAGCGACGAAAACGCCCCGAAATCGATCCCGGAAAAGAGCAATGACGCACCGCGCGGCGAGTTGGCGCTGCGCACCCTGGCGATGCCCGCCGACACCAACCCGTCCGGCGATATTTTCGGCGGCTGGGTCATGGCGCAGATGGATATCGCGGGCGGTATCACGGCCTGGAACCGGGCCGACGGGCGGGTCGCAACGGTCGCCGTCGACGGCTTTACGTTTCACCGCCCGATCTTTGTCGGCGATGTGGTGTGTTGTTACACCGAGGTCGTGAAGACCGGCCGCACCTCGATCTCCGTGCTGGTCTCGGCATGGGTGCTGCGGGGCCGCCGCCCGGACCAGCGCATCAAGGTGACGGAAGGGACGTTCACCTTCGTCGCCATCGACGCCGACGGCAACAAGCGCGAAGTGCCGCCGCTTTAATAAAGTCGGACCGGTCCGTCAGATCAGCATCATCGAGATGTAGGCGGAAACGAACAGCGTGCCGAGGGCCAGAAATTCGCTCAGGAAACGACCTGCGTTGTGCCACTTGCTCATGATTTTATCCTCCGTTGCAGCGCCTGACCGGCGCGGTTGGTTATCTATCAAAACAAGAACATTAAAAGAACATTATTAGAACAAAACGTGTTTATCAAGTAAAATCTGCGCCCGACCTCGATGTCTCGCTTGATCTCGCGAGCATGCTTGCTCAGGCTTAGGCAGACGATATTTCAGGAGGGTGTCCAATGCGGTCTCATATCGGGCCTGGCGCACTTGCCGCTTCCGCCATGCTGATTTCCGCCATGTTGTTTTCCGCCATGCCGCTGGCGGCGGACGAGCCGTCGGTGCTCGACGTCTCCGCGAGTGCCAATGCGGACGGCACATACGCATTCCACGCCACGGTGTCGCATCGCGACGAAGGCTGGAAACACTACGTCGACAAGTGGGAAATCGTGACGCCGGAAGGCCAGGTGATCGGGACGCGGACGCTCTATCATCCGCACGTCGACGAGCAGCCGTTCACGCGCAGTTTGAGCCGGGTCGCCGTGCCGATCGGCACCACCCAGGTGACGGTGCACGCCTATTGTAATGTGACGGGGGTCGGAGCCAGAACGTTTACGGTCAAGCTGCCGCCGAGAAAGTAACGACCTTGCCGCGGCGCCGGACGTGCGGCGCCGGTTCGGATTTATTGAGTCGTTTCACCGCGTTCCCCAATGTTCTTGATATTTTGATTCCGTTGGAAAACGGGGCGAAGCCGCTGTGACGGCGCGCCAATGTCGGCATGAAAAACACCCGGGTGTGCTGCGAGATCAATCCCGCCGGTAGTGCTTGAGCAAGGCCTGGAGGTCGTTCAGTTCACGGCGGCATTTGCGCCGCTCGACGACCAGCATGCCGAAGATTACCGGCGCCAATATCGTCAGGATCGCGGCTGCGATCAGGGCGATGCTGATAACGAATTCCTGTGTGTTGTCGAAACGCAGCAGCATTTGCAGGAGCGGGGTGTCCGACTGGGGATCGGCGACGGCAAGGCGGAAAACCCAAGCCGTCAATGCCGTAAGCGCGGCGACGGCAAGAACGACGAAGCCTTTTTCAATCGCCCGCATACGCTCGTTCAGGTCGCGTTTCGCGGCTTCGGAGAACAGCAAGCGCAGGTTGTCGTCGCGGAGCTCAAAGGTTTGCGAAACGTCGCCGTCGTCGGTCATGTTTGGGGCTGTGTCTGGGGCTTGGTCGCTCATTACCCTTACTTTCTGGCGAGTTTTTGCCGGGAAATCCAGTTCTTTGTGTGCTTCGCCATGGGCTTCCGGCAAAGAAAAGACCCCCGCCATCACTGGCGGGGGTCCCCACGGCGGAGCGTACGCTCCGGGTCCGCGTTAGGAAGAGTAGTACATCTTGAATTCGATCGGATGCGGAGCATGTTCGAAAGCGTAGATTTCTTCCCACTTCAGCTCCATGTATGCGCTGATCTGATCGTCGGTGAAGACGTCACCCTTGGTCAGGAACTCGCGATCGGCGTCGAGGCTTTCCATCGCTTCACGCAGCGAGCCGCAAACCGTCGGCACTTCGGCGAGTTCTTCCGGCGGCAGGTCGTACAGATCCTTGTCCATGGCATCGCCCGGATGGATCTTGTTCTGGATGCCGTCGAGGCCGGCCATCATCATCGCCGAGAAGGCGAGGTACGGGTTGGCGACGGCGTCCGGGAAGCGGACTTCGACGCGCTTGCCGTTCGGCGAACCGGCGTACGGGATACGGCACGAAGCAGAACGGTTGCGGGCCGAATAGGCCAGCAGCACCGGGGCTTCGAAGCCCGGGATCAGACGCTTGTACGAGTTCGTCGACGGGTTGGTGAAGGCGTTGATGGCCTTGGCGTGCTTGATGATACCGCCGATGTAATACAACGCCGTATCGGACAGGTCCGCATACCCCGAACCGGCAAACGACGGCTTGCCGTCTTTCCAGATCGATTGGTGGGTGTGCATGCCCGAGCCGTTATCGCCGGCAACCGGCTTCGGCATGAAGGTCGCGGTTTTGCCGTACGTGGCGGCGACCATGTGCGTGGCGTACTTGTAGATCTGCACGTTGTCGGCAGCGCGCACCAGCGTCGAGAACGCCATGCCCAGCTCGTGCTGCGACGGCGCCACTTCGTGGTGGTGCTTGTCCATGGTCAGGCCCATTTCCAGCATCACCGAGACCATTTCGGCACGAATGTCATGCGCCTGGTCGACCGGCGGGACCGGGAAGTAACCGCCCTTGATGCCGGGGCGGTGGGCGAGGTTGCCGTCGGTCATCGTCGCGCCGGTGACGTACGGGCCTTCCTCGGACGAGAACGCGAACGAGCATTCGTTCATTTCGACTTTATAGCGAACGTCGTCGAACATGAAGAATTCCGGCTCGGCGCCGAAGTAGGCGGTGTCGCCGATGCCCGTGGTGCCGAGATAGGCTTCGGCCTTTTTGGCGACGGAGCGGGGATCGCGCTCATAGGGCTGACCGTTGGTCGGCTCGATGATGTCGCAGTTGAGGATCAGCATCGGCTGCGCCGCGAACGGATCCATGACGGCGGTGACTGCATCGGGGATCAGCGCCATGTCGGATTCATTGATGGCTTTCCAGCCGGCGATCGACGAACCGTCGAACATGATGCCGTCTTCAAAGGTGTCTTCTTCGATAAAGTCGGACACCATCGTAAGGTGCTGCCATTTGCCGCGCGGATCGGTGAAGCGCAGGTCGACATAACCGATTTCGTTGTCCTTGATAAACTTCAGAACATCGCTCGGGGTTTTAATATCCAATCCCATTTCTAGTCCTTCCTTCCTAACTCGGTGTGGTTTTGGTTTTGATTATCCGTAGACCGGGACAAAGCGCGTGCGTGCCTTAGATGGCATCGTCGCCGCGTTCGCCCGTTCGAACACGAATGGCTTCTTCAACGGGGGTGATAAAGATTTTGCCGTCGCCGATGCGGCCGGTCTGTGCAGCCTGTTGGATGGCCTCGACGGCGCGTTCCAGCATGCCGTCGTCGACGACGATTTCGATTTTGACCTTGGGCAGGAAATCGACCACGTACTCGGCGCCGCGATACAGCTCTGTGTGGCCTTTCTGACGGCCGAAACCCTTCGCTTCGAGGACCGTGATCCCCTGCAGGCCGATTTCATGCAGTGCTTCTTTAACTTCATCGAGCTTGAACGGCTTGATGATTGCTTCGATTTTTTTCATTGATGATTTCACCCCTTGGTCAAGCTCGGATTTCCGGGCGGGCCGCCCACGGCGAATAGTGCCGTATTGTGCTCACGCACCCGTAAACAGCACGGATCATGCCAGTTTTCCGTCCGGAGGATTTATCTATTTATATGAATAGGTTAGGGGAATGCCGATGCTTTGGCGTGCGCACTTGCCGCGCAGGGTTTTGCATATAAATTAATCAGATGATGTTATTTTAACCTGTGCAAACAGGGCGTTTTTCGTACAGCCGGCGCAGATGGCGGCAAATTTTTGCCTGAAAAAGTGGACTTTTTTCAGAATCTGTGAAATTATACATCTTCATCTTGAGGATCTAACCACCTCGTGAGGTCTGCAAAGCGCCTAACCTTTTGTAATTGCAAGCGGATTCTAGGGATTGAGAATTTTGCTGCAATGCAACATTTTTGTTGCATTGCGATTGCAATAGGATTATACGGCGGGGCTCATCTGTGAGGATCGCTTAAGGAGTAGAGAGTTATGCAAAGTCTGGACTTGGTAAAGTTTTTAGCGGACTCCGCGTCCGAACTCATCGCCCGCGACATGCAGGGCGGCGATGTTGATTATGCCCGTTTGGACGAAGCCGCAGAACTCTTGAACCTGAGCGCTCGGATCATGGCCCGCACCTCTGGAGTGGTTGGAGAAGACTTAATCCAGGAGGCTGCCTAATGGCTTCTCGAAGCTCTGATAACAAAAAACCGACGTCCGACCGCCCCGAACAGCACAAAAAGCGCAAATGCTTGATGTGCAGCGAAAACTTCCAGTCTCATCACTATGGTGAGCGTGTTTGCCCGTCCTGCAAGGGTACGGCGGCTTGGCGTGAAGGTGCTGCAGCCTAATCCTTGACGATTGACTGCGCATGACAGGGCCCCGGCATCGTCGGGGCCTTTGTCGTTTCCGGGTCGTTTCCGGGTATCAGTAGCGGTTTTTCAACTCATCGAACGAGACGATCTGACCTGCGACGGCGCTGGCCGCGACGGTTTGCGGACTTGCCAGCCAGACCTTGCCGGGGCCTGAGCGGCCGGGAAAGTTCCTGTTTATCGCGCTCACCGTCGTTTGGTCGGGGGTCGACGACAGGCCGGGCCCGCACCCGGCGCACGCACCGCACGCGGGTTGCAGGATTTCCGCGCCGACAGCCTCGAAAGCATCCAGATAACCGCGCTCGGCGCAGTAATCCCGCACCGCAGTCGTGCCGAACTGCAAATACAGTTTCACGTTGCCGGGTACCTTCAGTCCCTGATCCGCCGCCCATCCAAGGACCTCGTGATAGCCGTCGAAGTCTTCCCGCTTGCCGGCGGTGCATGACCCGCCGTAAGCGATGTCGATGGCAATCGTTTCGTCGAGCCTTCGAACCTCTATCCCGTTTCCGGGGTCGCCCGGCGACGCCAGCATAGGCGAAAGCGCGGTGCAGTCGATGTCGATCTCGTGGACGTACGTGGCGCCGTCGTCGCTTTTCATCCACGCTTCGATGTTGAAATCGATGCCGCGCCGCGCCTTCAGGAAGCGGCGTGTCTCCTCGTCCGGTGTGAAAATACCACTCAGGCCGCCCATTTCGGCCGTCATATTCGTGAGTGTCGCCCGTTCGTCCGTCGAGAGCTGTTCGGCGGCCGCCCCGGAAAATTCAAAGACGCATCCGATGCCGCCGCCTTCGCGTACGAACGGATCCGCCAGAAGGTGCAGCACGATGTCCTTGGCCATGACACCGGCGGGAATTGAACCGGACAGATTGACGCGCACCGTTTCAGGCACCTTGATGCGGGTCAGACCGGTCATCAGTGCGTTCGCCATGTCGGTGCTGCCGATCCCGTACGCCAATGCGCCGAGCGCGCCACAGTGGGGCGTATGGGAATCCGTCCCCGCCGCCAACTGGCCGGGAAGCACGTAGTGTTCGGTCATCATGGCGTGCGAAATTCCTTCCGATCCTTCCTCGCCATGCAGATAGCCGTGATCGCGCAGGCCATACTTGCCGACGAACGCGCGGTGACCGGCCGACATGCGGCGGATACCGGGCATGCGGTCCTGTTTTTCATTTACTTCGGGCCGGTGTGCATACGAGTAATGGTCCTCGAAAGAAACCACGGTCGACGGGTCGTGGAGTTCGAGATTATCGCCGTAGAACGTTTCCAGCATATGCCCGCACATCGCCGTGTAGATGTCGTGGAAGTAACGCCACGCAGGGCGGACGAACCCGGCCGATCCGGTCGTCATTTCCCAGCTTTGGCCGCCGATCTCGACCGCGTGGCGGGCAATGATTTTCTCGACGAGCGTTTGCGGACGGCCGTGCGTCCGCAGCCGGTCCGATACGGACACTGCCGTCGGTGCGATCTTTCGGCCGTATCCAAGCAGCCCGCCGGCACGAAGGATGTCGCTCGCCTGCGGGTCGCGCCCCGCCAGCAGGTCTTCAACGGGGATCGCCTCGCCGGCGCGAATTCGCTCGATCAGGCCGAAATCGGTCGACGTGAAAAGCCCGAGGTTGTCCGCATTCTGCCGGTAAAGCCGCTCAAAGCTCTCGGCGACGATCAGGCGAATACCGGCGCGGACTTCGGCAAGCGGGCTGTGTTCCCTGGAAGAACCCTTGCCGTAACGCTTGCCGCCGACAATGACCGAAAAGCCGCCGTCGAGGATCGCGGATTCACCAATCGGGTTCCGGCCACCGGTTTCGAAGCCCGTATGCGCGAAGCGGGCGATTTTCTCGTCGTAATGAACCAGCGCCGGAATCGGCGTTATTTCGTCTGTCGATACGTCATTCCTGAGCGGACATGCATCGTCCGTTCCCAGATCACTGCCGGAAAACTGCATGGCCAGCTTTTCCGGGTCGTCCGATAGGAAAAGGACCCGGCCTGGAAATTCGATACGTGTCATGTTGCGGTACTTTATCCGGAAGGTTTCTGTTGTCCGGTAAAGTTTATACCGCCGCCGGTACGGCGAAACCATGGGATAGAGCGGACGCGGCGTTATCTTCCGTGATCAGAGCGCCAGCACCTCGCGCGCGCGCAACACGGCGATCTCGGCCATGCGCGGATCGGTGCCGATGGGGCCGGCGTCGACGAGCTGTGGATGGCCGCGTTCGGCGACCGCTTTCTGCACATCGTCGATGGCGTGGCCACCGGGGGCGGCGAACAGCCCGACCACAACCGCCGGGCCGTCGAGCGATGCCAGCACATCATCCAGCAACGGCGGCTCTTCCAGCATCGCCAGCGCGACATGTGCAAATGCGCCGGTGGCACGCAGTCTGTCGACGTGCGCCATGGCGGCGACTTTTGATTCCGGGCGGCTCGTGGAACCGTGCGCTGCCACGACCAATGTCGACGCCGTAGCATCGAAGCCGGCACGGATCAGGGCACGTTCGCCGGTGTGGCGGACAATGGCGGTGACGCCGTCGTGCGTGCCGACGGGTTCGGCGACGATCACGCGGGACGTATCGTCGAGCGATGTTGAAATCTGCGCCGCGATTTCTCCGGCCAGATAGCCGTCGGACATCAAATACGGCACGATCAGCACGGTCGCGGCGTCCCTGATTGTCCTGCCCGCGGCGGCAGGGGACGTATCGCCCAGTAAAAACGCCGTCGAGACACGGGGAAACGGTCCGTCGCGCCGCATCCGTTCGGCGTGCGCGCCGACCACGGCGTTGGCGTCGGGCCGTCGCGACGAGCCGTGCGCCGCCAGCACCACGGCGACATCTTCATATCGGGCGCGGTCCAGTGTTACGGTGGCCGAGGGGGCAGGTGCCATGCGGGCGCGTTTCCTTTTGTTGCATTCCCTTGTTCGTCCGTGCCGACGAAGTGGATCACATATAAGCATGATCGCAAGGATATGCGATTGATCGCGGTTAAGGCGGCAAACACCGTGCTTCGACACCTATTTTTAACGTCCACATATATATGCTCACGCGTTATGCGCAGATCACTGACCGCCGCCCTGTTTTATCTGCCGTTCGCCTTCGTCGCGGACGCCGTCGCCGACGATATCGCCAATATTGCCGGTGCCGTGGCGTCGGCTGGACACGAGATTCCGGCTGTGGAAGTGCTGCGGCGTGCCTGCGACAAGGACACGCTATGCGTTGCCCGCTTTCTGCGCGATCGGGTCGGTGGCGCGGCGGCCATCGTGCCGGACACATCGGGCGGCGAAAAGCCGCGCGGCTGGAACAGGACACCGCCGCTGCAACATGTCGCCAACGACCTGAAAGGGTCGTTGTTTATCGCCCCGGCACGCTTCGATGCCGCCGCCGTCGCCAAGGCGGTGCACGATGCGGCCGGACAGGGACCGGAGATCCGGCGCCTTGTCCTCGATCTCAGGCAACTCGATGACGCCGGCAATCTGGATGGGATGCGGCGGCTGGCCTCGCTTTTCACCGGTGCGCAGGCGCGGGCGTTCCGTCATCGCCATATCGGCGGGCGGACGGTCGACTGGACCATTGCCAAGCCGTCGAAGCGGCTTGGTCCGTTCAAGCTCGAAGTGTGGACCGATGCCGAAATCGGTGCCGTGGCGGAAGCGTTCGGCGCGTTGCTGCGCCTGCATGCGGGCGCACGGGTGCTGGGCGAAACGTCGCGCGCCAGGGGGCTCATCATGGAACAGATCCCGGTGACACCCGGCTGGGCGCTGCGCGTGCCGAGCGGCGAGGTCATTGTCCCCGGCAATGTGCTTTCGGACGGTCTGATCCCCGACGGACCGTTAACCGAGTAGGGAACACCCTCTTTCGTCGTCCTGAACTTGATTCAGGACCCATGTGGTTCGGTATCCGGACTGCCGCCAATAAATGGACCCTGAATCAAGTTCAGGGTGACGGTAGATATCCAAACGGCATCTGCTACGTCACAAACTTTTCATTTGCATAAACACTACAAATATTCTTGTAGTGTCGAATGCAGAGTGAAACCGCGATATCGGCGCTCAGTGCGCTGGCCCATACCGACCGTCTGGCGGCGTTCCGGCTTGTGCTTCGTGCCGGCAAGGACGGCGTGCCGTCCGGGCAGATCGCCGAGGCGTTGGGCATCCAGCCGACCCGCATGTCGTTTCATCTGAGCACGCTGGAAAAATCCGGCGTCCTGCATTCCGAGCGCGACGGGCGGCATATCCGCTATGCCGTCAATTTTCCGGTGATGCGCGCGTTGCTCGGATTTTTGACGGAGGAATGCTGCGCCGGTCACCCGGAAATCTGTGCCGATCTGACGCAGGGCAGCGACGGAAAAAGCAAAGAACTTGAGGAGATATCCTGATGGACAGCAATAACGACGCCCCTGTGAAGAACGTTCTTTTCCTGTGCACCGGCAATTCGGCGCGCTCGATCCTTGCCGAAGCGATCCTCAACCGCGAGGGGATGGGTCGTTTCAAGGCCTTTTCGGCGGGGTCCATGCCGACCGGCAAGGTGAACCCGTACGCGCTGGAACTGCTGCGCAACAACAACCATCCGGTCGATGATTTGCGCTCCAAAAACTGGGACGAATTCGCCAAACCGGACGCGCCGAAGATGGATTTCGTCTTCACGGTTTGCGACAACGCCGCCGGTGAAGTCTGCCCGGTCTGGCCCGGTCAGCCGATGACGGCGCACTGGGGCGTGCCGGACCCGGCGACGGTGGAAGGCAACGAGGCCGAAAAGATGCTCGCCTTCGCCGAAACCTACCGCTTCATGAGCAACCGCATTTCGATTTTCGTGAACCTGCCGCTGGCCTCGCTCGACAAGCTGTCGCTGCAGGCGCGTCTGAACGAGATCGGCAACAGCTTGCCCGACACCGCCTGAAACATCCTGACTGACCGGAAAGTTGACTGAATGAACATACATCCGTTTCAACGCCGTCTGCTGTCCGAATTCATCGGCACGGCGGGGCTTTTGGCGACCGTTATCGGCTCGGGTATCATGGCCGAGCGGCTGTCCGGCGGAAATGACGCCGTCGCTTTGCTGGGCAACACGCTGGCGACCGGGGCCATGCTGGTCGTGCTGATCACCGCTTTCGGGCCGATGTCGGGTGCGCATTTCAATCCCGCTGTGACGCTGGCATTCATGCTGCGCCGAGAGATCGAAAAGCACCACGCGGTGATCTACATCGTCGTGCAGGTCGCAGGCGCGATCACCGGCATGCTGGTGGCGCACATCATGTTCGAGGAACAGATTTTCCAGTTGTCGACCAAGGTCCGCAGCGGCCCGGCGCAGATGTTCTCGGAATCCGTCGCCACATTCGGTCTGGTCCTGACGATCTTCGCCACGGTCCGCCATCGCCCGGACAGCGTCGCGTGGATGGTCGGCCTTTACATCACCGCCGCGTACTGGTTCACCGCGTCGACCAGCTTCGCCAATCCGGCAGTGACCGTTGCACGTGCTTTGACGGATACGTTTTCCGGGATTCAGCCCGCCGATGCGCCGTTCTTCATCGTCGCACAGATCGTGGGCACGCTGATTGCCGTGTTTATCGCCGGGCGGCTCGCGTACTTCGACAAGGACGCGGATTAGCGTTTAATTAGAATCGTCGTCCTGAACTTGATTCAGGACCCATGCGGCTCGGTATGCAGCCCGCCGCTCATTCATGGACCCTGAATCGCGTTCAGGGTGACGGACTGCTTTTGACGATCCGTTCGCATCGCGCGTTGCCAGTCGTGGCCGCTGCCGATACGCTCACGGCGGTTTAGCAACGAAAGCCCGATCATGCCCGCCAGCAATTCCAATGTTCCCGCCGTTTCCGAAACGCTTTGCCGCTTTATCGAAAAAGCGACGTGGGACGATCTCGGCGAAGACGTGCGCCATAATACGCTACGCTCATTGTTGAACTATTTCGGCACTGCTTTTGCGGGCGCGCACGATATCGCGCTCGACCACAGCGTTGCCGTGCTGGATGAATTCAAAGGCAGCGGTAACGCGACACTGATCGGTCGAGCCGAAACCGCCGATCCGCTGACTGCGGCGTTCATCAACGGCGCCGCCGGAAACGTGCACGACTTCGACGACACGCATATCCGCACCGTCATTCATCCGACGGCACCGGTCGCGCCTGCGCTGCTGGCGTTGGCGGAACGCCAGAAAGTATCGGGGCCCGATTTCATTCTTGCCCTGGCGCTGGGGATCGAGGCCGCGCTCAGGATCGGCAATGCCGTGTCGCCCGGTCATTACGCGCGCGGCTGGCACATCACCGCGACGTGCGGTGTATTCGGTGCGGCGCTGGCGGCGGGTAAAGTTCTGGGGCTGGATGCGGCACGGCTCAACTGCGCGTTGGGTGCGGCGTCGGCGCAGTCGTCGGGACTGGTCGAAACGTTGGGTTTCATGGCCAAGAGCATCGGCGTCGGCGGTGCCGCGCGCGGTGGTCTGTTGGCGGCGTTGCTAGCGGAGCGGGGGCTGGACGGTCCGGCGCGCCCGCTTGAGGGACCGCGCGGGTTCCTTCGCGTGACCGGCGACGATCCGCGTTATGAGGAGGTCGTTCACGGCCTCGGCAAACGCTGGGAAGTGTTGAAGAATATTCACAAGCCGTATCCGTGCGGCGTCGTGCTGTTTTCGGTGATCGACGGCTGTATGGAACTCCTCGAAGCGGGCGACATCGCCGTCGACGAGATCGCGCGCATCACGCTGTACGGTCATCCGCTGTTGCGCCAGCGTGCCGACCGGCCGGACGTGACAACGGGGCGTGAAGCGCAGGTGTCGGCGCAGCATGCCGTCGCCGCCGCGTTGATCTTCGGCGCGGCGGGGCTGCAACAATTCACGGATAGCGCGGTCAATGACCCGCGCGTGCTGGCGTTCCGCGAAAAGGTGTTCATGAAGAACGATGACGAGATCGACGTCGCGGGCGTGCACATGGTGATCGAAACGGGGGCCGGTGCGGTGCACGAAATTTCCGTCGACGGCGCGCGCGGGACCGATGCCCGGCCCTTAAGCGACGATGAAATCGAAAGCAAGTTCCGCACACTTTCGACGGATTGCGCGCCGGATTGTACACGCGCTGCCGAGCTGATCGGCGCGATCCGTGCGCTGCAACAATCGGACGATGTCGGCGCGATCATGCAAATGGCGCGCCCGGGTTAAGGACGCGCCATTTGCAAAACAGTCGGAAGAGATAACGGACGGATAAACGGCGTCAGTTGTTCTTCTTTTTCTTGCCCTTGTCGGAATCTTTCCGCTTTCCGTCATCCTTGCGGTTCTGGTTGTCGTCATTGCAGGGATGATCCTTGGCGCATGCCAGCATGCCCGGACAGCCCGTATTAACCACAGTGGAGAAAAGAAATTTGCGTCCCGAAGATCAGGGGCTAGCTCGCCGACCAGGCGTTGTCGATGGGCAGCACCGCGCCGTTGATATCGCGTCCGGCGGGACCGCACAGGAACACCACCATTTCGGCGACGCTTTCCGGTGCGGCGAACCGCCCGGAAGGCTGCTTGCCGTCGAGAAAGCGGCGAACTGCCTCGTCCTCGTCGATACCGTGCGTTTCCATCAGCGCCTGAATGGCGTTGTCGGCGTTGGTCGCGCGGATCGCGCCGGGGGCGACGGCGTTACAGGTGATTTCGTGCTTTGCCACTTCCAGCGCCGTGGCGCGGGTCAGGCCGATCAAAGCCGTTTTTGACGTCACATAGCTGGCCCGGTTGACCGCGCCGATGGAGCCGTAAATAGACGACATGTTGATGATCCGGCCCCAGCCGCGTTCCTTCATGCCGGGCAGGGCATGGTGTGTCGCGCGGAAGGCGGCGTTCAGGTTCACCGATATGGCTTTTTCCCAATCGTCGGGATCGGTGTCCTCGATCGCGCCGAACACGCGCATGACCGCATTGTTGACGAGGATGTCGATGGCGCCGAATCGGTCCAGCGTCCGGGTGCATAGGGCGTCCAGCGCGGCACCGTCGCCGACGTCGCAGGATTCGTAGACCGCCTGAATGCCATGCGAAGAGGCAAGCGCCGCCGCCTTGGGGCCGATGTCGGCCGCCGCCTCGATCCCATTCATCACCACGTTGCAGCCGAGTGACGCCAGTTTCGCCGCCACCGTATAGCCGATCCCGAGACTCGATCCTGTAATCAGTGCAGTCTTGCCTGAAAGCATGCAGCGTCCCCTGTTCGTAAAAATCGCCCGGCGTATGTGACACGATTTGCCGGGCGACGCCAACACCATGGCGCTTGCCGGTACGTGATTCGGGCGTGGCGCCTATTTCTTTGGCGTGTCGATGACGTTGATCAGCGCCGGCCAGTAATTATCGCCATAACCGCTTTCTTCCGATTTTTCGAACAGGCTGCGCACGGTTTCCGCACCGGGAAGGTCGAGGCCGACCTGTTCGGCGAGGTCGAGCGCGTAGGACAGGTCCTTGCCGGCATAGCGCGTCGAAAACGCCTGTTCGGGGAAGACGCCCGGCAGCAATGCCTTCATGCCGTGATTGCGGAGCGCGAAGCTGTCACCGGAGCCGCTCTGCAGCGCCTTGAACAGAACCTCGCCGTCCATTCCGGCGTGGCGCGCGATGCTCAGCGCTTCGGAAAGTGCAACGACGTTTTCGAACAGCACCATGTTGTTGAGGATTTTCACCATCTGTCCGTTGCCGATGCCACCGCAATGCAGCACGTCGCTGGCGAAGCAGTTCAAATAAGGTTCGATGCGGGCGAAGGTCGCATCGTCGCCGCCGACCATGATCGCCAGGGTGCCTTGCTCGGCGGCCTGACGGGTGCGCGCGACCGGCGCGTCGGCGTACGCGATGCCAAGGTCCGCGGCCTTTGCCGCCAGTTCGCGGCTGAGCGTCACCGGCGAGGTGCTGAGATCGACGAACACGCTTCCCGACTGCATGGTGGCGAACAGCCCGCCGTCGCCGCTGACGATTGCCTCGACCTCCTTGCCGCCCGGTAACGAGACGAAGACGATATCGGCGCCGGTGGCGGCTTCGGCAGCGGACGCCGCGACCTCTGCACCATGCGCGGCAACGCGTTGCAGCGGCGCGCTGTAGATGTCGAAGATGCGGACTGCGCCGAGACCGGCGTCGGCGCGCTTTTCAACAAGGTTGCGGCACATCGGCTCGCCCATGACCCCAAGTCCGATGAAGGCGGCGGTCGTTGCGGTGGGGACGGTGTCGGTCATGTGAGTATCCTTGTAAGCAAATTCGGTTCGGCGGGTGTGTTTCCGGGAAATCCGGAGGTGAAAGTCGCCGCAGTTTAGCAGGGAATTCGCCGGGGAAAACCGCTCACTGGGTCAGGGCGAAGCGAACCGGCACCCGGGCGATGCCGTCGACCGGTCTGCCGTCGACGGTCGCGGGGACGAAGCGCCAGCGCTTCACCGCGTCGCGCGCCGCTCGGTCGAACGCGGCGATGCCGGACGACTGGCCGACCGAGACCGTTGTTGCACGGCCGTCGGCGCCGACGGTAACGGTCAATATGACCAGGCCTTCGCGGCGTCGGCGCAACTCGGCTTTCGGGTACGCCGGTGGCGGATTGCGAAGGTAGCGGGGAAAGGTCGCCTGCGTGCGGCGGGGCGGTGCGTTTGCGGTCTGTGCAACGGTGCCGATCCGGCCTTCGGGCGCCGCCGGTCTTGGCGTGGGCCGTTTCGCGGCCGGGGCCGGGGTGGACGCGGACGCTGTTTGCGGATGGGGTTTCGCCGCTGTGGCTGCTGGTCGCGGCGGTTTTGCCGGTTGCGGCGGGCGCGGCTTCTTCGGCATTTTCAAGGCGCTTAGTGCCGGGCGGGACGGTTCCGGCAAGTTCTCCGGTTCCGGGGCCGCTTCTGCATCGGGCGGCGGTGCTTCGGCGGCGACGGATTGTTCTTCGTCGGGCGGGGGTGGATCCTCGAGCTTGATATCCGCGAACTCGCCCGCATCCATCGGTGCGGTTATCTGCGCGTCGGGGGCGGCTTGTTGCGGTGGTGGTTCCGTGACGATGGAAATATAGACAACCTGTTCGTCGGGCATGGCAACGGGTGCGGCCGGCGCAGGGGCGCCGGGATCGCTGACCAGATGCACCGCCAGGGCGACGGCGTGCAGCCCGATGGACAGCACGGCCGTCGTCAAAAGCCCTGACGGCGAACCTGACAGTGCGTGCCTAGAAAGTTGCACTGGCACGCAGGAAGAATGCCCGACCCGGTTCGTTGACCTGGACCACTTCCGGGTCGAACGAATTAGATCGGCTCACGTGGTTGGCGTACACCGTATCGAACATGTTGGTCATGCCGACGCTGATGGTCATCGGCTCGAAGCGGAGGATTTCTCCGTACAGATCGAAGACCGCATAGCCGCCGGTATCGCCCGAGTCCTGCCCGCTGTTGGCATTGGCGTCGATATCGGCGCGCGTCTGGCGGAATGCCGAACGCATGCGCATCCCGGCCATCCATTCCGGCGCTGCGTATTCCACCGACGTGGTGAACTCCAGCGGCGGGATTTGCGCCAGCGGGCGGTTGTCTTCCTCGTTCTCGCCGTAGGTAAAGGCGGTCTGCGCGGCCATCGACCATTGCTTCGAGAAGCGGTAACTGCCGGAAAGCTCGATGCCCGCCAGCGTCGCGTCGACGTTGCGATAGATGGTCGCGCTGTCGCTCAACAGCACGCCGTCCTGACCGCGCGCCAGGTCACGCAGAATGAAGTCGTTGACCCGGTCGTAATAGACCGACCCGCCGAGCGACCAGTTGTCGAAATCGGCGCTGCCGCCGATATCCGCCTGATGGTGCTTTTCGGGCGCGATATCCGGCCGCCCGACCCAGCGGAGCGACGCCGTGTTGTTGTTTTGCGCAAGCCCGCGTTCCGTGGCGTCTGCGGTACGGACGCTGCGCGATAGCCCGGCGAACATCTTGTAATTCTTGCCGAGCGACATCTCGTAGCGGAGCAGCCCGCCGAAGTTGTTCTCGTCACGGTCGTCGGCGGCGACACCGTAATACTGCCGGTACAGATCGTTGGCGGACTGTGCCGGCATCAAGGCGACGCGGTCGGCCTTGTCGGCGCTGACGTCGACGCGGTCATAACGGAGCCCGGCGCGCAATTGCTGGGTTTCCGACAACGGCTGGGTGACTTCGCCGAACAGCCCGACCTGCGACAGTGTGATGTCAGGCCATGAATAGGCCTGTATCCGGGCGTTGTTGTTGACGACGTCCTTCGGTCCCATGAAGCGCACGGCATCGCGGTTGTTGACCTGCAGGTCGCCGCCCATGGTAAAGGCGGTATTGCCGACCTTGCCGTCGAGGCTGAGCTTGCCGCCGGCGGTGTCGGAATCCGAATTGACCTTCATGACGTTGCCGGAACGCTGGCGCAGCGTGTAGTTGTCCATCACGTGATCGACCATGCCGCCGTAGGCCGAGATGTCGAAGCGCGTGAACGTCTGGCCCGGGTCGAATTCGTGCGCGTAACTGGTGCGCAGGACAAACGTTTCGGACAGCGGCGAGTCCATACCCGCACCGGCGAACAGGGCGTCTTCGATACGGTCGACCTGCACGCCGAAGCGGATGGTGTCATTGGCGCTGGGCGTCAGGCCGACTTCGGCGCGTCCGCCGTGGCTCGAATACGCCGAGCGCACCGAACTGCCGGCGCCGTCCTTGTAATTGCCCGCGTCGGCATAACCGGCCTGGCCCCGGAAATAGCCCCATTTGCCGCCGGCGGCGAAGTTGCCGGACGTTTCGCGGGTATAGGCATTCGAAATCAGACCCGCCGAGACCGAGCCGCTATAGGGTTTGCCGTCCTCGAACACCGGCGTGCTTTTCTTCGCCCGCACGGTGCCGCCGGAGCCGCCCGGACCGTTGCTGACGCTGGCATAGCCTTTATCGACAATCAGCGTGTCGATGCTGTCGACGGTCATATACGACGTCGGCGGGTCCATGCGGTTCGGACAGCCGCCGTGGATAAACGCGCCGTCGTCGATGATGTTCAGACGTCCTTGCGACTGGCCGCGAATATACGGCTCGATCCCGTGGCCGCCCATGCGACCGATGGTGATGCCCGGCACGGAACGGAGATAATCCGCCGCGTCGGTGGCCGGGAACATATGATCCTCGGCCGGGGTAAGGAGCACCCGGTTCGGTATCGGGGCGTCACCGTAGACATTTACTTCCGGCAGGACGGCGGCGGGGGCCGTGGCATCCTGCGCCGATGCCGGTCGTATGTCGATGCCCTGCAACAAAACGGACAGGGAGGAGGCGGCCAGCAATGTGGCGCGCAGATGGGTCGTCTTCATGTTGAACTCCGCATGATTTCTCGCTGCCGCCCGCATCATGCAGACAGCGCGTTATCGTTATCGGCACGGACGGATGACCGCCGGACGCGGATGCGCCGGTGATGTTCGCCGAACCGGTGAAGGAATCAGACGGAGGTGGCGGGTGGGGCGCGTGGCGCCGATGGATTGAAGCGGGCGGCGCTTTTGAGAACACTGAGACGTTCGGGGGCGACGAGGCCCGCAGACGTGTGCGCGGCCGGGACGATTTCGACAGCGATGACATCGAGCGACGGTGTCGTGCCCGGTACTTGTGAAAGCACGCAGCAGTGCTGGCCCGCCCGGCTGTCCGGGGTGTTGCCGTCCTCGGTCGGCAGGCTGCCGCCGGGGCCGCAGATGCTGGCATAGAGTTCCTTGTAGAACTGCGCTTCCGGATCGTTGGCTTGCGCCGCCGCCGTGATCGGCAGCAACACCGACAGGAAGATACCGATGACCAGTTGCGACACGGCTGCCAGCCGCACCGCGCGACGGCGCAGCAACCCGAGGGGGCTGTCCGTCACGTTCCGAGGCAAAGAGCCAAAGGTGTTATCTGGTCGTCGGGCGTGCATTCACTCGATACTCGATAGTGCGATGCCGCAACAGGGGCATCCGTGCGGTAAGCTAAAGTCCGGGCGGCGGGCTGTCCAGCAGCTTTGACGCCAGCGAGGGCTGATTATGGCGGTGGGGGTGGGATTCGAACCCACGGAACGCTTTCACGCTCAACGGTTTTCAAGACCGCCGCATTCGACCACTCTGCCACCCCACCTGGCGCCGGATGCGGACGCCGAAGTCCGCGTCGAAGGCGGCGGACTTTACCGCCCGGGGCCGACACCCGGCAAGGGCGATCCGGCATCGCCGGCCGCTTTTCCGAACCCTTTCGTGAGGCGCGGTCCCTCGGAAAACCCTGAGGCGCGCGTGCACGGGTTTTTGATGCGCCGTGATGCCGCTTGTGATAGATTTATAGCTAAATAAATATTAACTATTTCAAGCCGCTACCGCTGGTAGTGGCGGTAAACCTAGGGTGGTGACGGGTATGGTTGATAAGCATTTGAAATCACAGGAATTTTGGCGCCGCCAGAGTGCCGCGTTTGTTCTGTCCGGGGTACTTGTTTCCGCCGTTGCGGTGGCCGATTGCGCCGCCGGTGACGTGACGTCGGCGGGGCAGGGATCGGCGCAGACGGTGGAAGACCCGCTTGAAGACATCAACCGTGTAACGTCGGAATTCAACCGTGTTGTGCGCGGCGCGGTCATCGACCCGGTGATCGACGGCTATCAATACGTGACGCCGCAACCGGTGCAGAGCGCCGTTTCCAACATCTTTTCCAACCTGTCGGAGCCGGTGACCGCGGTCAGTTCATTGCTGCAAGGCGACACCGATAACGCCGCCAACGCGACCAACCGCTTTATCGTCAACACGACCATCGGCGTCGGCGGGATCAACGACCCGGCGACCGGCATGGGGATGGAACAGCGCCGCGAGGATCTGGGGCAGGCCATGGCGACAAATGGCGTCGCGCCGGGGCCGCATCTGGTGCTGCCGATCCTTGGGCCGAGCAATTTCCGCGATGCGACGGGCGATATTCTGACCGGCCTCGCCAGCCCGCTGCCGCTGGCCGTGCATGCCGCTGACGGCGGTGTGACGTATTCCAGACATCAGGACGATATCAACGCCATCGGCAAAGGCTCGGTCGATCCCTATGTGGCCGAGCGCGAGGCCTATGAACAGCATCGGGACTATGTCGTGAATAACGGCGTGACCCAGGATGCGGACTTCCCGGCACTGGTGGATGAGCAGGGGACCGACCTGGCGAACGCTGCCCGCTGACGTCGAAAAGCGATTGCGAATCGATATGGCCGCGGCAGGCGTACTGCCGCGGCCTTTTGTTTGTGCCCGCTCGAAAGGGGGCGCGGCAGTGTCGGCCCCAGGCCGGATCGAACGCAAAAATAAATATATATTTCAATTGGATATAGCTGCCATTTGAATCTTCTTGCGAGGTTGCGGATCGGCACCGGTGGGGAAACGTTGCCGCCCAACCCGGCGCGGGTTAAGCACAGTCGAGGGAAGCGGCAATGATCGGTTAGATGTTCTTTTATCTGTCCAAGATTTTCTGGTTTTTCGCCAGCCCCGGGAACGCGTTCTTGCTGGCGTTGCTGGGCGGCCTCTTTTTGACGTCGACCCGCTTTCGCCGGACCGGGAAGACGCTGGTCTGGCTTGCCGTGTGCTTTGCCTTGCTGGTGACGTTCGTGCCGGTCGGTGCGTATATGATGCAGACCCTCGAAGAGCGCTTTCCCATTCCGAAAACTCTGCCGGAGCGGATCGACGGCATCGTCGTGTTGGGTGGCGTGATCGACCCGGTCATGTCGCGTGACCGCAAACGCATCGCCATCAGCGGCGCGGTGGAGCGTATCACGGTCGCGTCGCGCCTGGCGCTGAGTCACCCCGACGCAAAACTGATCTTCAGCGGCGGTTCGGGGTCGATCCGTAATCAGGACGTCAAGGAAGCGGACTACGCGGCGGAACTGTTCGAAGCCCTGGGCGTTCCGCCGGGGCGGCTGGTTTTGGAGCGCGAGGCCCGGAACACCTGGGAGAACGCCAAATACACGATGGAAATGGTAGCGCCGAAGTCGGACGAAACATGGGTTTTGGTGACATCGGCGTTCCACATGCCGCGCGCTATCGGCGCTTTCCGGCGCGTCGGCTGGGAAATGATCCCGTACCCGGTCGATTTCAACCACGGCAAGGACTTGTCGTTCCCGGCGCCGTTGGATTTTGCATTCGGTCTCGGCAAGCTTGCGCAGGCCGGCCATGAATGGATCGGTCTGATCTCTTACTGGCTGACCGGCAAAAACAGCGCGGCATTCCCGAAACCCCGGTCATCGGAGGCTCAATGACGATATTGCGTACCCTTACGGCGGGCCTGTCCGTCCTCACGACTGCGGCGAGCTTGCTGGCGGCGGCACCGGCGGCGGCGGAAAACGCCGTACCGTTCGCCGACTGGCTCAAGGGGTTCCGTGCAGAGGCGGCAAAAAGCGGCATTGCGGACGGCGTGCTCGACAAGGCGCTGGGCACCGTGACGCCGATCCCGCGGGTGCTGGAATTGGACCGCCGTCAGCCGGAATTCATGCTGACGCTGTGGCGCTACATGGAAATCTATGTGCCGGACAAGCGGATCGAGAAGGGCAAAGAGCTTCTCAAGACGCACGCCAAGCTGCTCGCCGAGATCGAGAAGAAATACGGTGTGCCCCCCCGTTTTCTGGTCGCTTTCTGGGGCGTGGAAACCGACTTCGGGCGTAACTTCGGTGCTTTTCACATGCTGAGCGCGGTGGCGACGCTGGCGCACGATGCGCGGCGCGCCGACTTCTTCAAGACGCAGTTCATGTCGGCGGTACGTCTCGTCGGCCTGGGCGACGTGCCGGTCGACGTCAAATCGTCATGGGCCGGCGCCATGGGCAACATGCAGTTCATCCCGACCACGTTCGAAGCGTATGCCGTCGACTATGACGGTGACGGGCGGCGCGATTTATGGAACAGCCTGCCGGACGCCTTTGCATCGGCATCGAATTACCTGAAAAGCGTCGGCTGGAACCCGGACTATACGTGGGGCCGGGAAGTGAAAATCCCCAAGGACTTCGATCTGGCGCTGGCCGGTCTGCACAGCAAAAAGAAGCTCCCCGAATGGCAGAAGCTCGGCGTGCGCAAGGTCGGCGGCGGTAATCTGCCGAACGCCGACATCGACGCATCGTTGCTGCTACCGGCAGGCGCCGGTGGGCCGGTGTTCCTGGTTTACAGCAACTTCCGCACGATTATGCGCTGGAATTCCTCGCAGCTTTACGCCGTCGCCGTCGGGCACCTTGCCGACCGCTTTATCGGCCTGCCGCGTCTTAGTGTCGCCAAACCGGCAAACGCGCAGATGCTGCGCTATGCCGATATTTCGGAAATGCAGCGGCTGCTGACCAAGATCGGTTTTGACACCGGCGGCATCGATGGGCGCGCCGGGCCGATGACGCGAAAGGCGATCCGCAATTTCCAGAAAAGCGTCAAGCTGCCCGCCGATGCGCATCCGACGTTCGGGCTGCTTGAGCGGTTGCGCGCGGCGGCGAACTAGGGAATAGCGGCGTTGAGGTTCGGTCGGGATTATGACACAAGATAATGTGACGCCGTGGTGAAATGTGGCAAGATACGGTGGTCTAAACGGGGAATGCCCCGGGATTGCATCCAAGTGTGGAGTGGGCATTGAAATGATGGCATCGCGATTACGGATAGGCGCCGCGCTGGGTGCGCTCATGATTTTGTTGAGCGGCTGCGCGGAAACCCAGTTTCTGATCCATACCGCGAAGCGCGTGTCCCGGACCGACGACGCCGCACCGGCGGCGGGGCGTTACAAGGTCGGCAACCCGTACCAGATCGACGGGATCTGGTATCACCCGGCGGAAGATTACGAATACGACGAGACGGGTATTGCTTCGTGGTACGGCGCCGCCTTTCACGGCAAGGCGACGGCCAACGGCGAGGAATACGACATGAATGCGCTGACGGCAGCGCACCGGACATTGCCGATGCCCAGCTTCGTGCGTGTCACCAACCTCGAAAACGGCCGCTCGCTGGTGCTCAAGGTCAACGACCGCGGGCCGTTCGCCAAGGGCCGTATCATCGATATCTCGCGACGCGGCGCACAGCTTCTCGGCTATCAGAAGCAGGGTACGGCGCGGGTCCGTGTGCAGATTCTGGCCGATCAATCGCGTGCCGTCGCGGCGCGGCTGCAGAACCGCGAGACGCTGGCCCGTGTCGGCTCGCCGATCACCGTCGACAAATTGCCCAAGGCCAGCGTGAGCGCCGAGGCGCTGCCGGCACCGGGCGGTGCGGAGGCATCGCCGACCGCAGCGGGACAAGGCGCATCGACGCCGCCGGTGCAGATCGCGTCCAATGATCCGTTGTCGCCGACCGGCACCATTCCGGGGACCACGGCGCCGTCGGAAACCGTGGCGCTGACCACGAACCCGGAAGCGGCGGTCCGCCACGAACCGGTCAAACCGACGTCGATCTATGTGCAGGCGGGGGCCTTTGGCCTGTTCGACAACGCCAACAAGGTGCGCGCGCGGCTCAGCCCGCTCGGCAAGGTGTTTCTCGATCAGGTGCTGATCAACGGCAAGGACCTGTATCGGGTCCGCGTCGGCCCGCTGAGTGACGTGAAACAGGCCGATGCGATGTTGTCGCAAGTGATCGGCACGGGCTACCCTGATGCGCGCATCATCGTCGATTAGAAACGTCACGATATCGACAAAATTCGACGCCTAGTATGGAGACATGCAGATTTTAAAATACCACACCAGGACGGCGGCCATGGCGATCGCGTTGCTTGCCGCCTTCATCATTGCCGAACCGGGCGCGGTCCGCGCGCAAAGCATCGAAACCAAGGCGCGCGAGGCGATTGTCCTTGATCCGCAAACCAACACCGTATTGCTGAACAAGAACGGTATGACCAGCATGCCGCCGGCATCGATGAGCAAGATGATGACCATCTATTTGCTGTTCGAGAGCCTCAAGGACGGCCGGGTGTCGCTCGACGACAAGTTCCGCGTTTCGGAAAACGCATGGCGCAAGGGCGGCGCGAAAAGCGGCAGCTCAACGATGTTCCTGCCGCCGAATTCCGAGGTCAGGGTCGAAGATCTTATCCGCGGTATCATTGTGCAGTCCGGCGGTGACGCCTGTATCGTCGTTGCCGAGAACCTGGCCGGAAGCGAAGAAGCCTTTGCCCGGCGCATGACCGACAAGGCCCGCGAAATCGGCATGGAAAATTCGACGTTCGCCAACGCGACCGGTTGGCCCGATCCCAACCACCGCACCACCGCTTACGACCTGGCGATATTGGCGGAGCGCACCATCAACGATTTCCCGGAATTCTTTCATTATTACGCAGAGCGGGAATTCACCTACAACGATATCCGCCAGGCCAACCGCAATCCGTTGCTGTATGGCTATGCGGGCGCCGACGGCATGAAGACCGGCCATACGAGTGAGGCCGGTTACGGCCTGACCGGGACCGCGAAGCAGGGCGATCGCCGCCTCATCACTGTCGTCAATGGGCTCGGCAGTAACCGGGAACGGGCGACGGAATCGGCCAAGCTGCTGGACTGGGGATTCCGCGAGTTCGGCAACTATGCACTGTTCAAGGCGAACGATACGGTGGAAATCGCCCCGGTCTGGCTGGGCACTGTGCCGACGGTCGAAATGAAGATCGCACGCGATATCCACATCACCATGAGCAAGACGGCGCGCCGCAAGATGAAGGTGACGGTGCATTATCAGTCACCGATCCCGGCACCGATCGCGGCGGGCCAGACGATCGGCACGCTGACGGTCGAAGCGCCCGGCTTCGAGACCATCAAGGCGCCGCTGACGGCGGCTGCCGATGTTGGTCAACTCGGTATGATCGGGCGGCTCGGCGCAGCGCTCGAATTTCTATTGTGGGGTGAAAGCGGTTGAACGCGGCCGTGGGTGTGGCCAAAGACGGACGACGGCATGAACGCTAGGTTCATTACTTTCGAAGGCGGTGAGGGCGGCGGAAAATCGACGCAGGTGAAGATGCTTGCCGATGCGCTCAAGGGCGCCGGATGCAACGTCATCACGACACGCGAGCCGGGCGGCTCGCCGGCGTCAGAGGAAATTCGTGACCTACTGGTCTCGGGGGCGGTCGAACGCTGGTCGCCGATGGCGGAAGTGCTTTTGAACTATGCGGCGCGCGACATGCATGTGGCGCAGACCATCCGCCCGGCGTTGGAACGCGGCGACTGGGTGATTTCCGACCGCTTTTCCGATTCCACGATGGCTTACCAAGGGTATGGCGGCGGTATCGACCCCGCGCGTATCCGTGCCGTGCATGCAGCGGCGCTGGGCGACTTCAAGCCGGATCTGACGCTGATCCTCGACTTGCCGACGGAGGACGGGCTGGCGCGTGCCGGTCGACGATTGTCCGAGCACCAAAGTGCCGAAGACCGGTTCGAGCGGATGGAGCGCGACTTTCACGACCGTCTGCGCCAGGGCTTCATCGACATCGCCAAGGCCGAGCCGGACCGTTGCCGCATCATTGATGCATCGGCGGACATCGACACCGTCGCAGCCTCGATCCGTGCTACGGTTGCCGAGGCTTTGGGAGTGTCTCTCGCATGAACGCGCAAACCGCGCCGATAATTGAAGAAGAAGACCTAGATCCGCGCCACACCGCCGATTTGATCGGCCACGAACACGCCGAGAAAGCCCTGTTGGATGCCGCGTCGGGTGGGCGGCTGCCGCATGCCTGGCTGTTCACCGGCCCAAAGGGGATCGGCAAGGCGACGCTGGCGTTCCGCTTCGCGCGCTATCTGTTCACGCACCAACCCGATGCCGCATCGGCGGCGGGCGGCCTGTTCGCCGACGACGACATTCCCGCCGAGCTGCCCGAAAGCCTTTATGTCGATCCGGAACGCCCGGTGTTTCACCGCGTCGCGTCGGGCGGGCACGGCGATCTGATGACCGTCGAGCGCAAGGTCAACGACAAGGGCAAGCTGAGCACGCAGATCCGGGTCGAAGATGTGCGCACCGCCATCGATTTCGCGCACATGACATCGAGCGAGGGCGGCTACAAGGTGATCATCGTCGACGGCGCAGAACTGATGAACCGCTCGTCGGAAAACGCCTTCCTGAAGATCCTCGAAGAACCACCGGCGCACTGCGTCATCATCATGGTCAGCCACAATCCCGGGCGGTTGCTGCCGACGACGCGCTCGCGTTGCCGTACCCTGACGATGAAGCCGCTGACGGCCGAGCAGGTCGGCTCATTGATGACGCGCCACATGCCCGAGGTTTCGCCCGACGATGCACACGAACTGGCGCGGCTTTCGGAAGGCAGCATCGGCCGTGCAATGTCGCTGGCGGCGGGCGGCGGCCTCGAAATTTACCGAGATGTGGTTAATATATTTGCATCCTTGCCGAACCTGGACGGCGCGGCGGTGCAGACGCTGGCGAGCAAACTATCCAAATCCGGCGATGACGATGCCTATTATTCCGGGATCGAGCTGTTTCGCTGGTGGCTTTCCCGGGTCGTTCTGGCGGCGTCACGCGGTGCCGAGGGTGACGACAGCCTGAGCGCCGAAGAGCGTGCTATCGCCGACCGTGCGGCGGCGAGCGCGATCCTGCCGATCTGGCTGGCGCGTCTGGACCAGGCGGAAAGCATGATCCGCAGCGCCGACCCGCTCAACCTGGACCGCAAGCAGGTTATCCTGTCGCTGTTCTTGTCTTTGGCCTGAACTCGTCTCAATGAAATTTCGTCGCCCTGAACTTGATTCAGGGCCCATAAAAGCTTCCTGTGTCGGCGCCGAGCCGCTTATGGGTCCCAAATCAAGTTTGGGACGACGGATTTTTCGGTCATATACGGTCGATGCGCGTCCGGGATGACGGAATAGGGGAAGCTTGACCCAACGCGCGCCGCGCCGTACCTAAAGGCGCGAAATTCTTTAGGGAAATCCGATGTCCGACAAGCCGACCTATTACGTCACGACGCCGATTTACTACGTCAACGATGCGCCGCACATCGGCCATGCGTATACGACGCTGGCGTGCGACGTGCTGGCGCGGTTCAAGCGGCTCGACGGTTTCGATGTGCGGTTCCTGACCGGGACCGACGAACATGGCCAGAAGGTCGAGAAATCGGCGCAGGCCGCGGGCATGGACCCGCAGGCGTTCACCGACAAGGTTTCGCAGAACTTCCGCGATCTGGCGGATTTCATGAACTTCACCCATGATGATTTCATCCGCACCACCGAGGACCGCCACATCCGCTCGTGCCAGGCGATCTGGAAGAAGCTGGAAGAGGCGGGGGATATCTATCTCGACAACTATGGCGGGTGGTACGCAGTCCGCGACGAGGCGTTCTACGGCGAGGACGAGCTGACCAAGACCTCTGAGGGCAAGCGCATCGCGCCGTCCGGGGCCGAGGTCGAGTGGGTCGAGGAGCCAAGCTATTTCTTCAAGCTGTCGGCATGGGGCGACAAGCTTCTGGCGCACTATGAGGCGAACCCGGATTTCATCCTGCCGGAAAGTCGCCGCAATGAGGTTATGAGCTTCGTCAAAGGCGGATTGAACGATCTGTCGATCTCGCGCACCACGTTCAACTGGGGCGTGCCGGTGCCGGACGACGACGCGCACATCATGTATGTGTGGCTGGACGCGCTGACCAACTATATCACCGCCGTCGGTTATCCCGACACCGAGAGCGATCTTTACCGCACGTATTGGCCCGCCGATCTGCACATGGTCGGCAAGGATATCCTGCGGTTTCATGCCGTGTATTGGCCGGCATTCCTGATGGCCGCCGGGCTGGAGCCGCCGAAGCGGGTCTTCGCGCACGGCTGGTGGACCAACGAAGGCCAGAAGATTTCAAAGTCGCTGGGCAACGTCATCGACCCGATCGAGCTTGCCAACAAATACGGCCTCGATCAGGTGCGTTACTTCCTGCTGCGCGAGGTGCCGTTCGGCAACGACGGCGATTTCTCGCATCAGGCGATGGTCAACCGCATGAACGGTGAACTGGCCAACGATTTCGGCAACCTGGCGCAGCGTGTGCTGTCGATGGTGGCCAAGAACTGCGACGGTGCGCTCCCCGAGCCGGGTGATTTCGGCGACGAAGACCGGGAATTGCTGGGCGCGGCGCGGGGCTTGCTGGAAGCTGTGCGCGGTCACATCGACCGTCAGGGCTTCAATCATGCGCTGGAAGCGATCTGGACGGTGATCCGCGCCGCCAACGCCTATGTTGATCATCAGGCGCCGTGGAAGCTCCGGAAGGAAGATCCTGCGCGCATGGCGACCGTGCTGTATGTGCTGGCGGAAGCTGTCCGGCATCTGGCGATCCTGTGCCAGCCGGTGATGCCGGACACCATGGCGAAGATGCTCGATCAACTGGGTGTCGCTGAAGACGCACGGACGTTCGCGGCGTTGGGCGAGGAGGGCGCGCTGGTCCCCGGTGCGGCGTTGCCGAAGCCGGAAGGGGTGTTCCCGCGCTACGTCGAGGAAGAAGCCTGATTACGCCCGTCATCCTGAGCTTGATTCAGGATCCATGTTTTACATCGCGTGATCTGTGAAACGGTATGGACCCTGAATCGAGTTCAGGGTGACGCGTAGATTGCGGAAACGAAAACGGGCGTCCGAAGACGCCCGTTTCCTGTGAGTGCTTTACGTATTCGTTTACTTGAACGTATAGCCGAAGCCGACGCCGACGACCCACGGGTCGAGAGCGGTGCCTTTGGCGTTAACGCCGCCGCCGTTGGCGACGATGTCCGTGTCCACGAACACTTTCTTGACGTCAACGTTGAACGACCACGTGTCGTCGATTTCGTAATCAAGACCGGCCTGGAAGGCATAGCCGAATTCATCCGAATACTTGACGTCGGTCACGGACGGGCCGGTGCTGGCGCCGTAGGTGACCGTGTAGTTGATCCCGGCGCCGATGTACGGGCTCCACTGTCCGTCCGGATTGAAGTGCCACTGCAGGGTCAGGACCGGCGGCAGTGCGCGCACGGACCCGAGATCCAAGTTTCCGGCCGTTGATCTGTCGACGTAGACCCGGTGTTTGGTGGTCGCGAGAATCAACTCGGCTGCGATGTTCTTCGTGAAGAAGTAGGAAAAATCGAGTTCCGGCACGTAGTCGTCGGACGTGCGTGCATCGCCGCCCAGCGCATCCGTGGTGCCATCGGTATCGGTCAGAAAGCCGATGCCGCGCAGTCGGACGCGTAAATCCCCGGCGTCCTTCGCAAAGGCCTCGCCCACTGCGGATACGGCAATTACAGCCCCCAAAAGCAGGGCGGGTATTGTTTTCTTCATTTCTTGTTCTCTCCGTCGTTAAGAATTAAACGCATTCTCAAAGCCCCTAATATATTTGTGGTTATAGGGTATGCACGCGTACTTATCCAGTATGTTTGTTTAGAATAGAGTCATTTATTGTGCACTGCATTGATCGAGATCAATTTTTGCGGCTTTCCGCGTTGACTCCGCTGGGCGGACCGACAACATGGGGGCCATGAGTGAAAAGGCGCACCTTTCCGATCCTCCGGCTTTCGATACCCCGCTGATCGACAGTCATTGCCATCTGGACTTTCCGGATTTCGGCGAGGAACTGGATGATGTCGTGGCCCGTGCCGGGCGTGCGGGGATCTCGCACATGGTGACGATCTCGACACACGTAAGCCGCTTTCCGCGTGTCCTGGCGGTCGCCGAGCGCTTCGATAACGTGTTTTGTTCCGTCGGCATTCATCCGCATGAAGCCGGAACCGAGGCCGAGGTTTCCGCTGCCGAGCTGATTTCGCTGGCGCAGCACCCGAAAGTCGTTGGCATCGGCGAGACCGGCCTCGATTTCTATTACGAACACAGCCCCAGGGACGTGCAGGAACGGCAGTTCCGCACCCATATCGAAGCTGCCCGGGAAACCGGACTGCCGTTGATCGTGCATACCCGCGATGCCGACACCGATACCATCCGCATTCTCGAGGAAGAGCATGCGAAAGGGGCTTTCCCCGGTCTGATCCACTGTTTCAGCGCAGGGCAGGACCTGGCCGAACGCATGGTCGGGATCGGCCTGTATATCTCGTTTTCCGGTATCGTCACCTTCAAGAAGGCGGATGAGCTGCGCGATGTCGCCAGGATCGTGCCGGCGGATCGTATTCTGGTGGAAACCGACAGCCCTTATCTGGCCCCGGTGCCGAAACGCGGCAAGCGTAACGAGCCGGCCTATACGGCGTTCACGGCGGCCAAGGTCGCCGAGGTCCGCGGCGTCAGTGCTGCCGAGATCGCTGAGAGCACGACCGCCAACTTCAAACGCCTGTTCGCCAAAGCCGGTGCGGCGATCGATGCCGAAGCAGCCTGATATATGACGCAAACAAAGATCACATTCCTCGGCACCGGATCGTCCAGCGGCGTGCCCGGGGTCGGTATCGGCTGGGGGCGCTGCGATCCGACCAACCCGAAAAACAACCGGCTGCGCCAATCCATCGTCGTCGAGACCGCCGATAAGCGCATTCTCGTCGATACATCACCGGATCTGCGCCAGCAATTGCTCCGCGAAGACATCCACGGGGTCGATGCGGTCCTGTTTACCCATGCCCATGCGGACCATTTGAACGGGATCGATGACCTCCGGGGCGTCAACAAGTTCATCAAGCGGCCGTTGCCGGTGTGGGCCAACGCGGAAACGCATGCGCATATAAAGCAGTGCTTTGAATACACGTTGAAGCCTTTGCCGGACGATTTTAACGGCGTTTACATCCGCCCGGTGCTCGACATGACCGAATTTGTGCCGGGCGACGACCTGGATGTACTCGGACTGAATGTCGGATCGTTCGAGCAGGATCATGGATATTCCAAAACCGTCGGCTTCGTATTCGACGGCTGTGTGTATTCGACCGACGTGAAGGTGCTCACGGACGATGTTCTGAATCGACTTACGGCGATGAGTTTGGACGTCTGGATCATCGGCGTATTTCGATGGGAGACGCATTGGACGCATGCACATGTCGATCTGGCGCTCGAATGGATTGATCGCGTGAAACCGAAAAGGGCGATCATGACGCACCTTTCTCCGGACATCGATTACGACGAATTGAAACGATTTTTACCCGATCATATCGAGCCGGCTTTCGACGGCTTGCGCGTCGATATCGCATCGCGTGGGGGAGAGGTTTCGATCTCCGGCTGACGCGCCTCAGTGGCGACTTTTTATTTTTGCCCAAGATCGAAGTCGTTATGTGTATATCTTTTAAGTCATTGTTTTTAAAATAACTAATAAAATTTTCCATAATATACATTATGCGACTTTTGTGGATGCAAATGGGGAGGCTCGCCCGGTATTGGCAGCGGATTTACACCCTCCCTGCGACGCGTTGACGACCTGGAAATGGAGTGACGAAGACAATGAGAACCCTAATCGACGGTGCGACCGTGATCACGATGAATGGCGACACAAGCGTCATTCCCGGTGGTGCGGTGCTAATCGAGGATGGCCGTATCGCCGACGTCGGCGACAGCGCGTCGGTCCATGCGCGCGTGGACGGAATGGATATCGATCGGACGATCGATGCGCGTGGCAAGGTCGTGCTGCCTGGCTTCGTCAGCGTACATAATCATCTCGGCTATTCCGTCTTTCGTGGTCGCGCCGAGGATATCGGCCATACCGCCGTGCAGTCGCTTTACGTGCCGATGAGCACGATACTGGCACGTGAGGAACGTGGTGCGCTGGCCGCCCTTTCCACCGCCGAGCTGCTCCGAGGAGGTGTAACGACCGTTCTGCAGATGGAGGAAGATGCCGACGTCACGGCGTCGTTCGTCGAGCAATCGGGCATCCGCGCCCTGCTCGGCATTATGGCGCACGACATCGACGTCGACGCACTCAACAGCGGCCAAACAGTGTTCGACGAACGTGTCCGCGCCGAACAACTGGAACAGGCGATCACTTTCGCCGAGCACATTCATGGCCGCGCCGAAGGGCGGCTTCGCGCCGTGATGGCGATCAACACCCTTTCCACCTCGTCCACCGATCTGATGCGTGAGCTCCGCGATACGGCAGACCGGCTTGATATCCCCGTCTCGTTGCACCTCGGCATCGGCGAACAGGACGAGGTCCGCAAGGTGCATAACGGTGTCGGCGCGTTTCAGCTTGCCCGTGACAGCGGTTTTCTGGACACGCGCACGGTCGCGGTGCACTGCTACATGGTGGACGACGACGATATCGCCCTGATGGCGCGTGCGGGCGCGGCGCTTGCGCACTGTCCGCTGATGAACCAGTTCCGTGGCTGCATCGCACCGGCGGAGGCCATGCGCGCCGCCGGTATCGACATCGGGCTCGGCATCGACAACTACTTTTCCGACCATTTCGAGGTGTTGCGGGCCTGTATCGCCGTCGCCCGCATCCGCGCCAATGACCCGTCCGTGGCGCAGTCGGCCGACATCCTGGCGCGTGCGACCATCGGTTCGGCCCGGGTGCTGGGCCTCGATAATGAGATCGGCTCGCTGGAAACCGGCAAGAAAGCGGACTTGCAGATCGTCGATGCCCGTCGCTACGGCCTCACGCCGCTGAACGACCCGGTCCGCACCCTCGTCTATCACGCCCACGCCAAGGACATCGATCTGGTGATGGTCGACGGTCGCATCGTCGTCGAGGACGGCCGTGTCACCGGCGTCGACGAGGACGACCTGATCCGCCGCGCCGAGGAAGCCGGCCGCAACGCCTGGGCGCGCTTTGCGGACCAGCACGGCGGCTATGCGGTGCCGCACTGACGCTAGCGTGCGCCGCGTCTTCACCCTGCCGTTTCCGCCTTTTGTTATCTACTAGTAGATAATGCCGTTTGTGAGAGGCGTCGTGATCACCCGGCGTTTTTGATGTATGCAGGAGCAAGACACGACGGGAGCCCCCATGGACGACACCAAACCGACCCCGAACGCCGCCTGGCCGACCGAGACCACCGACGATCTGTTGCGCATCATGGCCAAGCTGCGCGACCCCAACGGCGGTTGTCCGTGGGACGTCGAACAGGACTTCGCGTCGATTGCGCCCTACACCATCGAGGAAGCTTACGAGGTCGCCGACGCCATCGAGCAAGGCGATATGGAAGGCCTCAAGGGCGAGCTTGGCGATCTTCTGCTTCAGGTCGTCTTTCATGCGCAAATGGCGGCCGAGGCCGGGCATTTCGACTATGCCGACGTGGTTCACGGGATTTCGGAAAAGATGGTCGTGCGCCATCCGCATGTGTTCGGCGATGCGTCCGTTGCCGATGCCGATGCACAGACAAAGGCCTGGGAAGATCAGAAAGCCGCCGAGCGCGCGAAAAAGGCAGACGCCGAGGGACGCGTGCCGTCGGTGCTGGACGATGTGGCGCGCGGCCTCCCTGCCCTGATGCGTGCCGAAAAGCTGCAAAAGCGCGCGGCCCGGGTCGGCTTTGACTGGCCGACGCCGGCCCCGGTGTTCGACAAGGTGCGCGAGGAACTGGACGAGGTTGCCGCCGTCATCGACGAAGGCTCGGACCCGGCGCGGCTCGAAGACGAACTGGGCGATCTGCTGTTCACCTGCGTCAACCTGGCGCGCAAGCTGGGCGCGGATCCGGAAACCGCGCTCAGAGGCACCATCGCCAAATTCGAACGCCGCTTTCGCGATGTCGAGGCGCGCGCGGCACGTGATGGCGCCTCTCTCAAGGACATGGATATCGACCAGCTCGAAACGCTCTGGGTCGCGGCCAAGGCCACCGACCCTGCTCCGGAATAGTCCCTCTTTGCTCTACTAGTAGATAAACGATGCGGAGCGCGCCGAACTGGCCCTCAAGGGCGCAGAAGGTAAGCGCCTGACCTATCGGCGGATTGGTGACGGGGCGAACGTCTAAGCACAAGTTGACGCGCCAACAGTTCCGCCGCTTCCTGCGGAACATAATCGGAACATTTTGACTCGGATTCTCCCGGGAATTCCTCTATGTTGGTATGGGCTGGCGCCCAGACCGCAAAATCTTGCGCCAGCCCATAACCGAAACCGTGTCACGATTGGAGTATAGAACCATGACACAGACGATCACACTAACCGGATATTCCGGAACGAAGTATGAATACAGCTTGGCCGATGTCAATAATTCCTGGCTCAAGGTTCCCGGCAATTACGCCTTCGTAGACGGCGATGGCTGGCCTAAGTACATTGGCCAGACTGAAGATTTCAGCAGCCGTCGGCCTGGACCTGATCACGACAAATGGTCCGAGGCAGCAGGCCTCGGAGCAACCCACGTGATCGCTCACGCGAATCACGGCGGCGAGATGTCTCGCAAGGTGGAAGAGGCAGACCTTATTCGCGCCTATGATCCGCCAGCGAATGTACAGCACCGCCCCACTGCAGGGCTGCTCCGCCGGCCGGGCTTTGGCCTTGGCGGCTGATCTCGTCGCGGTACTCGATAAGGCGGCGCGTAACAATCGCCTGAATATGCGGCTCCAATAGTCGCGCTAGAAACTTCATTTCCGAGAGCCGGAGCCGTCCTTTGCGGTTCCGTCTTTCGGCTTATGAGGCTTCGGCGGCGTGTTCAGCATCTGCTTGAGTACCTCGTCTCTCTTTTCGTCGTCTGATTTAGGCTTGTCTGCTATGACCGAAAATCCACTAAGCGGTGTCAGGATAAAGATCGACAGGGCCAAAAAGCACTTCGACGAGCTTAACCGCGAAATGAGGATGTTTAAAAGCCGTGAACCTTATGTCGTGATGCCCTACACGGACATTGATTCCAGAGACGAAATTTACAAACTCTGGATAGTTGAGGAAATTCCCCATTCTTGGGGCGGCGCTATCGGTGATGTTGTCCATAATCTCCGATCCGCTTTCGATCTCCTTGCAAACGCCCTTGTTCTCGATAACGGCGTCACGCCAACCAAAGACACCAAGTTCCCAATAAGCTCCAGCTCCAAGCGCATCGACGATTATATCGCTTCCGCACTTCAAGGGGCGGCCAGCAGCTCAATCGCTCTCGTCAAGCGGATCAAGCCATATCCTGGAGGGAATGACACCCTCTGGCGTCTCCACCAAATCGACATTGTTGATAAGCACCGCTTGCTTGTCCCCGTCGGCGGCGCACACAGCAATATCAAATGGACCGTTTCGATGCCCAACCCTTTTGGGGAGGGACATCTTCCACCGATGACTATGCCCATAGTCCCCACTAACCGGCAATTCCCGCTGGAAAACGGCGCGGTACTTCTTCGCACCAAATCCGCGCCCGGGATCACAGATAAAAACCAAAATCAGTACGAGTTCGTTTTTGATATAGCGTTCGGCGAGGGCCAAATTTTCGATGGAGAGAGCGTTTCTGTTACGCTCAAGCAACTCATCGACTTCACGGAGCGCGTCGTTGATATTTTCGCCCGGTACATTTTTAAGGCAAAATGGTAGAGAATCGGGTAAGCGTTCAGTCAAATATACAATGCCCGATAGCAGGGTAGCTTAAATGGAACACGATTTCTGGCATGACCGCTGGCAAAACGATCAGATCGGCTTTCATGAAAAGGACGGCAACAAGTTGCTGCTGCGGCATTTCGACGCCATCGAACTGCCCCGGGGATCGCGTTATTTCCTGCCGCTTTGCGGCAAGACCGGTGACATCGCGCAACTGCTCATTAAGGGCTATCGCGTCGTCGGCGTGGAACTGGTGGAAAAAGCCATTGTCCAGTTGTTCGACGAGCTGGGCGTCGCGCCGGAGATTGCCGAGGCCGGGCCGTTCAAGCGTTACAGCGCGCCGGACATCGATATCTTCGTCGGCGATTTCTTTGCACTGACGGCGGATATTCTTGGCCCCGTCGACGCTGTTTACGACCGTGCCGCGCTGGTCGCCTTCCCGCCCGACATGCGCCCGCGCTACACGGCGCACCTGGCGACGATCACCGGCCACGCCAAACAAATGCTGATCACGTTTGAATACGACCAGTCGGATATGGACGGTCCGCCGTTCAACGTCCACGAGGACGAGGTCCGCGCGCATTACGACGCCGCCTACGAGATCGAACTGGTGCGCCGCAAGGTCATCCCGCAAGGCCTCAAGGGCGAGGTCGCGGCCAATGAAACGGTGTGGCTTTTGCGCGGCAAATAGAAAGCCGTCACCCCGGCCCAGTAAGCGTTGCACACGCCGAGCAGCGCTCGATTTGCGCACAGGCAAATATCTTTTCTGGTCTGAAATAGGTCCCGGCTCTTCGCTCGCAACGCGCGCTCGGCCGGGATGACGAGAGATTTTCACTCACCATCCACGTCATCCCGGCCGCAGCGAAGCGGAGAGCCGGGACCCATGGACGATCAGGTCAAAGCGGTTCGCGAGAGGTCTTCCCAATACGGATTTCGTCGTTCGATCAGCGATATTTTCCAATCCCGCCGCCATCGTTTCAGGCGTTTTTCATAGGTGATTGCCGTTTCGATGTCGCTGAACGTCTCGAACCAGACAAGGTTTTTGACGTTATACTTTACGGTAAAAGCCGACCCTTTTCCTGACTTATGCTGCGCAATTCTCTCCGCGAGATTTGATGTGACGCCGACATAAAGAGTGCCGTAGCGCTTGCTGGCGAGAATATAGACATAGCTTTGTTGTTCCATATTTCCGGTATGGAAGGGTTTGCCGGTTTTTTCGTCATCCCGGCCAAGCGAGCGTTGCGCGCGCTGCGCCGGGACGTATTTCCGAACGGGCAACAAGCGGGTGTGGCTTGGAATGGGTCCCGGATCGCAAGTCTCGCCAACGAAAGCCCATGGCTTTCGGCTCGACCAACGTCCGGGATGACGGTGTCGCTCTACTCCGCTGCGGATTTTTTGCCGATCTCACCGTCCAGAAGAAAGTCCGGCACGCGGCAGCCGATGGTGCAGCAGCGTCCGGGCTGGCGGTCGGCGGGCTTGCCGTCGGCGCGTTCGGCCAGGTCACGGTCCATCAGTTGCTGGACGATCTCTTTCTTTTCGCCGATCGGATAGTTGCGCCAGATTTCGCGCTTCATGGCTTCGGGCGAGCCGCCGCCGTGCAGCGAAATCACCGAATACCAGCCGCCCTGATGCGTCGCCGTCAGATCCTCGATGAGGCGCGCCGTCTGTAGCCGTTGGCTGGCCGGGATGTTGGGATTGGCCTGCAACACTTCGGAAAGCGTGCCGGCGGTTTCCGGGTTGTGGTCCTCGTCCGGGCCCGGCAGCGCGACGATCAGCCCGCCCGAAACCGTATGCGCGAGGCGATGCATGTCGTAGATCTGCGTCGCCATCAAAAGCTTGCCGATGTTGGAAAATACCGGCTCCGGCATGATGTTTCCGGACCCGTCCTTTTGGCCGTAAATCGAGGCCGCGACGCCGGTCGCAAAAAAACCTTCGACGATCTTGATCAGTTCCACCATGTCGTCGCGAAGGTGTGCGTGGCGTTCCGGGTCGAGACCGTTGGCCTCGATCATCAAGGCCCCTGCCCCGATCAGCAGATCGCCGAACCCGGCGCGGGCCGCGATGCACGATTGGCGGTGGTGCGTCGCGTAGTTCTTGGTGATGTCCTCGGAATGTTCGGTTTCTCCGTTCAGGAACACGCGCTCAAACGGGATGAAGACGTTGTCGAAGATGACGACGCCGGTGGTCTGGCCATAGCGCTTGGAAAACACCGCCGCATCCTCTCCGGGACGGCCGGACGGGCGGCAGACGATGGTCACGCCCTCGGCATCGACCGGAACCACGCCGCAAACGGCGAACGCCTTGTCGTCCGGCGTCATGGCGCGGCACGGCATGACAAGGAAGCCATGCACATAAGGCGCCGACGTGACGATGGCTTTGGTGCCGGAAATGACGATGCCGTCGGCCCGTTCTTCGACCACGTGTACATAGGTATCGGCGTTGGCTTGCTGGTGCGGTTTTTTCGATCTGTCGCCCTTCGCATCGGTCATGGCGATGGCGTAGTTGTAGCCGTTTTCCTGGCTCTCGATCATGAAGTCGCGAAAGCGTTCGAAATAGCTCGTCCCCTGCGCCGCGTCGCATTTCTTGGTCGCCTGGTACAGCCCGTTGAAGGCATCGTGCACCAGATACCGTTGCGAACAACCCGACTCCCGGCACATCAGGCGGACCGCTTCCAGCTTGGCCAGCAGGTCGTCCGGTGTGCGGTCGATCTGCGTCATGCGGTCTACGGTCTTGCCGGTTTCCGCCTCAACGGCCTTCATCAGCGGCGCCAGTTCGGGATCGGACGCCATGTCATAGGTCACGCCGATGGCATTGATGCCCGGCTGCAAAAGTGGCTCGTCGGCAACGCTTTCGACCCGTCGCCCGTCCAGAAACACGCGCGGCTTGAACGGGCGCAGGCTGTCACGGTATTCGGCGAGCGAGCTGATCATGGGACGGTTCCTCTCAGATCTTTCCGAGTTTGCGCAGCGTATTGGCCAGATCGACGGTGCGCTGCGCCTTTTCGACAATCGGGTAGTCGACGAAATAGCCGTCGACCTGGATCGACGCGATGCCGGCGGCCTCGGCCTCGGCAAAGGCGGCGACGATCTTTTCCGACCACGCGATGCTCTCGGCGGTTGGTGCGAAGGCTTCGTTGGCCGGGCCGATCTGGTCCGGGTGAATGCACATCTTGCCCTGAAAGCCGAGCGCGCGGACGGTTTCGCACGATTGGGCGAACAGGTCGTGTTCCTTGATGTGGATGTAGACGGTGTCGATGGGCGGTTCCAGCCCGCCGAGGCGCGATGCCAGCACCATTTCCGAGCGGATCGGCAGCAGCTCTTCCTCGGTCATCGTCCAGTCCATTCCGAGATCGCGCGTATAGTCCCCGGCCCCGAAGGCGAAGCGTTTGACGCGCGATCCGGCCAGCACCATGTCGCGCAGATTAGCCGCCCCCCTGGCGGTTTCGATAATCGGCAACAGGTCGATGGCGCCGATGTCCATGCCCTGCTCGCGCTCCAGGTTTTCGATCAGCCATTCGACGGACTTCAGGTCTTCGACGCTTTCCAGCTTCGGCAGCATGATGCCGTCCAGGTCCGCGCAAACGACGGCGCGGATATCGCCGTAGCAGTATTCCGTGTCATAGGCGTTGACGCGCACGAACACGGCGACGTCGCGTGGCGCTCGCAGCGTCTCGCGGACAATCGCGCGGGTTTTGATTTTTTCGGCGACGGCAACGGCGTCCTCGAGATCAAGGATCACCACATCGGTGTCGAGGCTGAGCGCCTTTTCGACGCGCCTTGGATGGTTGCCGGGGGTAAACAGATAGGTGCGGTGCGCGTGTTCTCTCATGCTTCGTTCCATGTTCGCCGTCAGATGACGCCGTCCTTTGTCAGTTGTGCGATTTCGACGTCGCTTAAGCCCAGCCATTCGCCGTAGACCATGTCGTTGGCTTCGCCGAGCGTCGGCCCGAGGCTGGCGACTTCGCCCGGCGTTTCCGAAAGCCGCGGCAGCGCCGCCGGGACGACGACCGGCCCAATGCCCGGCACCTCGACGCTCATCAGCGTGCCGCGTTCCTTGAAATGCGGGTCGGCGAAGATATCGGCGATGGAATTGATCGCGCCCGCCGGCACGTCGTTTTCCGTGCAGACGCGAATGACCTCGTCACGGGACATGGATTTGGTCCACGCCTCGACCTCGGCCAAAACGATCTTGCGGTCCGCGAGGCGCTTTGCCTGATCGCCAAATCTCTCAAACAAATCAGGGCGTTGCATCGCGATGGTGAGACGCTCGAACATCTTGGAGGTGGTGCATGCAATGGCTAGAAACTTGCCGTCGCCGGCCGGGAAATGGCCGTGCGGACAGGCATTCACGGTGCCGGTGCCTTCGGCCTCACGGACGAAGCCGTCGACGGCATAGCGCGGCGCGATCTCGTCGAGGGCGCGGAAGATGCTTTCGTAAAGCGCGCAATCGACCACCTGGCCATGGCCGGTGGCGTCGCGATGCCTAAGCGCCATCATGATACCGATGCAGCCGTACATGCCGGTCATGTAATCGCCGAGCGACGTCGAGCCGGGTGTCACCGGCGTTTCACCGGGCAGCCCCGACAGATACGTCAGCCCGCCATAGGCATGTGCGATGCGCGCGAAACCGGGCCGGTCCCGGTAAGGACCGGTCTGGCCATAGCCGGACACCCGCAGCAAAACGAGGCCCGGGTTGATTTCTTTCAGTACGTCCCAGCCCAGCCCCCATTTTTCCAGCGTGCCGGGGCGGAAGTTTTCGCACACCACGTCGGCGTCTTTTACCAACTGCTTGAAAATTTCCGCGCCGCGCCCCTCGCGCAGGTTCAGCGTGATGGAACGCTTGTTGCGGGCCTCGGTCAGCCACGCCAGCGTGCAATCGTCGAGTGCGGTTTTCGTGCCATAGCGCCGCCACGGGTCGCCCGCGCCCGGCTGCTCGATCTTGATCACCTCGGCGCCGAATTCGCTCATGATGGTGGCGGCGAACGGTGCGGCGATGAAACTGGCGATGTCGAGCACGCGGACACCGGACAGTGGTTTGCTCTGGGGTTTATTATTATCGGACATTGAACGTTTTTCCTCCCGCCGCCATTTGTGCGGATATTCGGGGGGCATTCAAGACCGGTGGTGAGATTCCGTGCGAGCGGGTGCAACCAACAACGCTTGACCTGCCGGTCACTGGAAGCCCCAATCTGCGGGTGAATTGAACGGACGGACCACGGATGCTGAGACGCGATTTTCTGAGATTGAGCGGCGCTGCCGCGATGACGCCCCTGCTCCCGGTCGGGCTGCGCGCCGATGCGGAACCGGATCAAGTGCTGCGCGCGGCGGCCGATGCGGCAAAGTTGATGGGTGCGGACAAGCCGGCGACGCCGGTGTGGGCGTTCGGTGGGCAAAGTCCGGGGCCGGTAATCCGCATTCCGCGTAACAAGCCGGTGCATATCCGCCTGGAGAACGCGCTGGCCGAACCGACGTCCGTGCACTGGCACGGCATCCGCATCGAAAATGCCATGGACGGTGTCAGCGGTTTCACGCAGCCGCCGGTGCAGCCGGGTGCGGGCTTCGATTACCGCTTCACCGCACCGGACGCGGGCACGTATTGGTATCATTCGCACCACAAGTCCTGGGAACAGGTTGGACGCGGTCTGTATGGCGCACTGATCGTCGATGAAGATGCGCCGGTCGCCGTCGATCACGATCTGCTGTTCGTTGCCGACGATTGGCTGTTGGCCGACGACGGCACCCTCGCCGGCGGTTTCGGGGATGTGCACGACGCCGCGCACGGCGGTCGCCTTGGGAACTGGCTGACGGTCAACGGCGATACCAAGCCCACCTTGAAGGTACGTCCGGGATCGCGGCTGCGGTTGCGCTGTATTTCGGCGGCCAACGCACGGATCATGGCCTTTGCGTTTCCGGGCCTGACGCCAAGTATCGCCGCCATCGACGGGCAGCCGCTGCAAACGCCGGAAACACTGGACGGCCCGCTGGTGCTGGCACCGGCACAGCGCGCCGATCTGATCATCGACGTACCGGCGACGCCGGGCGCGGTCTTCGACGTGCAGGAAGTGTCTTTCGGCGCGCCGATTGCCGCCGCCGTCCTTGCCATCGAGGGCACACCTGTGCGCAACGCCCCGCTTGCCGAACCGCTGGTGCTGCCTGCCAATCCCCTTTCCGCGATCACGCCCGATCCTGCCGGTGCCGTGCACGTCGATCTGGTCATGCAAGGCGGCGCCATGGGCGCCATGCGCCAGGCCATGCACGGTGGTCGGATGTTCGACATGCGCGCGCTGATCATGGAAAAGGGTCAGGCCTGGGCATTCAACGGACAGGCCGGCAAGACCGATACGCCGCTGGTCGAAATCGCGCGCGGCCGGACGCTTGCCGTCAACATGGTCAACGACACGCGCTGGCCGCACGCCATGCACATGCACGGGCATCATTTCAGGGTGATCGAGCGGAACGGCAAACCGGTCGCGAACGCTCCGTGGCGTGATACCGAGTTGGTCGATGTCGGCGAAAAGGTGCGGATCGCATTCGTCGCCGACAATCCCGGCAAGTGGCTATTCCACTGCCATATGCTGGAGCATCACATGGCCGGCATGGGCACGTGGATTTCGGTCGGTTAAAGCAGATGCCTTGTTACCCTGTTCAATACCATCCTTCGAGACGGCCTTTCAGTCCTCCTCAGGATGAGGAATGGAAAACCTCATGCTGAGGCGCGAAGCGTCTCGAAGCATGAGTAAAGGACCCCAAATCAAGTTTGGGGTGACGGGCTTGGGATCGCGACCTATCATCCACGCATGACCAAAAGATTCCCGATGCGCCCGTTAAAGGGCCTTTTCGCCGCCGCGCTGGTGCTTGTGCTGAGCGGCTGCTACATGCCGATCCGCTTCGACGCCGAAATCGATATCAACCGTGTCGGTTACTATGATTTCATCTTCGACGGCTATCTGGCCAAGGTCGAACTGTATCAGGACCTAAAAGACAGGAAGATCTCGCGCGAGGAGGAACTGGTTCAGGTCTCGCAGATCAAGGACGATTTCGCGCGCGATTCCGCAGCGTCCGATTTCAAGTACTACGAAAAGGGCCACTTCCACATCACGTACAAGCGTGCCGGCGATTTGCTGCAGGCGAAGACGATGACGTTCTATCGTCGCAACGAATACATCCTCGGCCTTAGCTACAACAAAAACACCGGGCAGATCACGATGATCGGCAAGTCCCTGGCGCGCGACATCAAGGACCGGCTGCGCGCTGCCGGGCTCGACACTTCGGGTGAATTGCGGGTGTTTTCGGATGCGCGCGTCATCAGCCACAATGCGGCATCGGTCAAGCCGTTCAGGTCCAAGGGACCGAATTACAAGCTCTATACCTGGAAAATTCCCAATTTGCTGGCGCCGACGCCGATCCTGAAAATACAGGTACACCCGCCGCAATCGTGACGCGCGGCAATAAAAAACCTCTCCCCACGGCGTGGAGAGAGGTTCTTCGTAATCGATTACGCGGAACTTAGTCGCGCGTCAGACGGCGCAGCAGGCTCGACGTATCCCAGCGCTTGCCGCCCATGCCCATGACCTCGCCATAGAACTGATCGACCAGCGCCGTGACCGGCAGTAGCGCGCCGTTGTTCTTGGATTCCTCGAGCGCGATGCCAAGATCCTTGCGCATCCATTCGACGGCGAAACCGAAGTCGAACTTGTCGTCGGCCATGGTGTAACCGCGGTTTTCCATCTGCCACGATCCGGCGGCACCCTTGGAAATGCAATCCACGACGAGCTTGGCGTCGAGGCCCGATTTCTGTGCGAAGGCGACGCCTTCGGAAAGGCCCTGCAACAGACCGGCGATGCAGATCTGGTTGACCATCTTGGTCAGCTGTCCGGCACCGGCCTTGCCCATCAGTGTCACGGCAACGGCGTAGCTGTCGATGACCGGCTTGGCGGCGGTGAAGACGTTCTTCTGGCCGCCGACCATGACCGTCAACTTGCCGTTTTCCGCACCGGCCTGACCGCCCGACACCGGACCGTCGAGGAAGCCGATGCCCAGCTTCTTGCACTCGGCGTCGATTTCGCGGGCAACGATGGCCGACGCGGTGGTGTGGTCACAATAGGTGGCGCCCTTGCTCATGCCGGCGAGAATACCGTCCTTGCCGTACACGACGGAACGCAGGTCGTCGTCGTTCCCGACACACGAAAAGACGAAATCGGCGCCCTTGGCGGCTTTGGCCGGGGTCGCGGCGTGCTTGCCGCCGTATTCCTTGGCCCATTTTTTCGACTTGGCCGCGGTGCGGTTATAAACCGTGACGTCGTGGCCATTTTTCTGCAGGTGACCGGCCATCGGGTAACCCATGACGCCAAGACCGATGAATGCTGCTTTTGCCATTTTTAAAATCCCCCCGGGAATTGTGTGAGATGTATGAGAAGCGATGATTTGTTAGGGGGAATATAGGGATTGCCCCCGCACCCTGCCAACCCCCTGAAATTGCAAGGCGCCGTGTTTAACCCGGGGTATCGAGCCTAGCGTAGAAATTGCCTTCCCAAATTTCCGGCGGTGTTGCGAGTGTGCGGTTCAAGATGAACTGCACGGCCCTGTCCAATCGCTGGCGCGATCGGCTGCCGAGCAGATGCGGATAGCATTTTTTGCATTCCAGGCCGCAGGCAACGGCCATTTGGCGGATGCTGTCGGGGGTGTAGGCAGCGACATGCGTCAAATCGCCGTGCTGGAATTGCAGCCCCCATGGAGACGATGCATTCGGCATCTTGAGGATGATCGCACCGCCCGGCGCAAGCCGGGCCTTGAGGCCGTTCAGCAGTTTGAAGCCGTCTTCGGGCGTGAAGTGTTCGAGAACGTCGAACATGAAGATACGGTCGTACGGAGCGTCATCGTCTGCCTTGTCCAGATAGGCCCACACATCAATCGCCTCGAAACGGTCGCGGACGTTCTCAGGGATGACCAAGGATAGCGCCGTGTCGAGATCGATCGCCTTCAAGTGGCGCACGCCTTTATGGTGCAGATAGCTGAGAAAATGCCCCGTACCGCAGCCGATTTCGAGGCAGCGCATATCCGGCGTCATATCCGACGGTGCCCAGACTTCGGCATCGAACCGCGCGATATGTTTCCGGCCCAGTTCCGGCGTCGTATAGTTCTTCGACGCTGCGTACGTATCGTAAAATACCGACATTCTTGGTGTCCCGGTTCCGCTGTGACGGCGCGGATTGCGAAAATCGAGTGAACCATACACATGCGAAACAGGAAAGCCCAAGCTGGCATTCGGTCGGTAACGCTTGATTGGCGAAAGCCGATGTCGGACAAACGGGTATGAGTTCGCAAATCTTCATCGCGCCCGGTTTGCCGAGGCCCCCTTTTTCAACGGCGGAATTGCCGCTGATCGCAAAGCTGGCGCGTGCCGCGCATCACCGGTTCCGCAAGCGCTGGTCGAAGCGGCTCGGCAAGAAGCCGGCACGGCTTGCCTACGATATTGCCCGCGATGTGCTGAAACTCGGCGGGCATGGCACGGTCAATCTGCAAACACCGGGCGGCGTCAAAAGTGCATCATTCGATGCCCGCCACCCGCATTTCGGCAGTCTGTATTTCGGCCACGACGCGGCGGGGTACGAACCGGACGTTTCTGCCCTGCTCTCCTCGTTGTTGCGCGGTAACCGCACATTCTTCGACATCGGCGCCAACTGGGGATATTTCACATTCTATGCGGCATCGCTCGACGGCTTTCAGGGGGACATCCATAGCTTCGAGCCGGCGCCGATGACACGAGCCGATCTCGAATCCCTGATCGACGGCTTCGGCCTTGGTGCGCGGATCAAGTTGCACGGCGTCGCGTTATCGTCGGAAAGCGGCACCGCGGTTATGGCGATCCACGACAAGGAAACCGGCCTCAATCGTATCACCGGCAGCGGTGTCGGGCGCGAAGGTGCCGGGCGCACCGAGGTGCCGTTGATGCGTCTCGACGATCTCGACGTTTATCCCGACGTGATCAAGATGGATGTCGAGGATCATGAGTTCGAGGCGCTTTCGGGCGCGCAGAAGGTCCTCGCGGAAAGAAAGCCTCATATTGTCGTCGAAAGCTGGCTGACCCCGGAAAAGCCGGTGCGGACTTTGCGTGCGCTCACGCTTCTTGAAGATGCCGGGTATATCCTTTTTCAGCCTTGCTGGTGCGTCACGACGGACGAAGGCCCGGTGGTGTTTCCAGAGATCGGCGCGCGGACGCCGGGTGAACAATGCCGCCTTGCCATTGTCCCGTTCGCCAGCCGGCAGCGTTTCATGCTGGCGCAGCAGATGAACGTCTTTGCCTGCCACCGCGAACGTATCCCGGACCTGCACGCCGATGGTTTCACCCCGCTCGCGGACAACTGATGAATATCGGCAAACGCCCGTGCATGCAGCGGGCGACCGGCCGGGAACGCTTGATTGGCGCATTTCGATGATGGACAAACCGGTATGACGACGGAAAACACGCAAACGCCGAAATCAGGCGCAAGCCGATACATCGGTGCGCTGGCCGTGGCGGCCGTTGCCGGTCTGATTGCCATGGTGCTCTGTTACGGCGTGTATGACGGTTATATGGATCACGGCGAGCCGATCGTCGCGGCAGCGGCTTTCAAAATGCTCGATGGGGCGCAGGTTTACCGAGCACTCGATGGCCCCAATTTCGTCAGCAATGTCTATGGGCCGTATCTTTATCTGGTGAACGGATTATTTCTGGCGGTTTTCGGCGGCAGTTCGTGGGGCGGCAAGATCTCCGGACTGTGCGCGATTTTGCTTGTCGTCCTGGTCATCTGGCGGACCCATCGGGGTGCGGCAAGTGGATTGTCCGTCCTGTTGATGTGTGGTTTCGCCGCGCTGTTCGTGCCGTTTTCGATCTGGAACCGGCCGGACCCGTTCTTGATTTTGCTGACGGCGTTGTCGGTTTTCATCGCACGTGAACGCGTTTCGATGCCGCGCTGGTTGTTGTGGGCGTTGATGGGCGTTGCCGGTGGCATGGCCTGCGGCCTGAAGATATACGGCCCGCTCTTTATTCTGCCGGCGGCGATGTATGTCATTCTCAGGCATAAAAGCCTGGCGGCATTGTTTGTGATGGGCGCCGTCGGTATCGCCACGGTTATGCTGCCGTTTGCGTTGCCGATGTTCGATCTCGGCAATTACTTGATGTGGTTTAAGGTTGTCGCGAGCAAGCCGGACGCGGGCGATATGGCGACCAGGGCTCTGCGCTACGGGGTATTTTTCCTGTTTCCCGCAGGTTTGCTTTTTGCGCAGCGCGCGAGCGTATTGCGCTCGGTTCGCAGTGTCGCCACCGATCCGCAAGCCGTGTATGCCTTTTTGACGATTTTTGGTGCTGGTTTGTGTGTCGTCCTTGCCTCCAAACCCGGTGCCGGCATGTACTATCTGCTGCCGTTCGCACCGCTGGCGATCGATATGCTGATTCGCACGGCCGACGCGGTGCATCCGGAGAGGAAAAAGCTGGTTTTAGTGGTTGCGGGTGTCATGGCGGCAGTGCTGCTGGTCACGGCTGTCCCCGTTCAGAAACGTTACTACAGGGCGTTGGATTGGACGCGTACGACCGGCATCAAGGAAGACCTTCACGCCATCTTGCGCGATAACCCCGGCAAAACCATTCAAATGGCCGTGGGCAGCACGATTGGCGGTTATCACAATACCCTGCAGAAGACGGAACTGGTTTATGCCGGTCAGCCATATACCGTTGATTTCGGCATCATGATCGAGACAAGCTATCTTGGTATCGGTTTATCTCCGTCGCTGATCGAGACGTTTTCCGCCTGCGCGATGGATGTATGGCTTGTGCCGAAGGACGAGCCACCGCTGACGATGCGCGGGTATTACGGCAACTTTATCACGACCGAAAACCTGCGTGATGCCTTTTTGAAAGCGTATGAAAAGACCGGGACGACGGCGTACTACGATCTTTGGACCTGCCGTAAAAATTAAGCGGCGCGCTTGAACCCGAGCCATCGGGCAAAGCACAAAAACACTTCGCTGACATAGCTCCCGGTATTGAAGTGGTCTCGGTCTTCGCCGTCGAGGCCGTAGCCCGGCACATCATCCGGCGCATGATAGGTGCCGAACATCCAGTCCCAAACCGTCAGAATCGACAGGTTCTTGTTGAAGTGCTGCGGGTTGGTGGAATGATGAATTCGATGCAGAGCCGGCGTCACGACGATGTAACCCATCCACGCCGGCCAATCGATTTTCGAATGCACCATCGACTGATAAAAAGCGTTGATGCCCATCCACGCGATCAAAACGCCGGTATCGATGCCGAGTAACGACAGCGACGCCGTCATGTAGACGCGAGCCAGGTAATGATCCAGCGGATGCGCGCGGAACGGCAGCAGCACGCCGTAGTGTTCGGCAGAATGATGCACTTTGTGGATTTCGAAGAAATACTTGGAATGCAACAGGCGGTGCGTCCAGTAATTGCAGAACGTTACCGCGAGCACGAGAGCCACGAACTGCGCCAGCGGATTTGCATCGGCGATCAGACGGTAATCCAGCCCAAGGGCGGTCATTGCATCGATATGCAGTGCGGCGCCCAACGTCATGACGAATGTCAGGAGCGTCGCCAGCCCACTGACCCGGAGAAACAAATAAAACAAGTCGTTCTGCACCGACGCGTTTCGTCCCTCAATCACTTGATACAGCGTCGACTCGCGATACCCCAGGCCGATCGCTTCAACAATCAGGCAAATCACCGCAACGCCGACCATCGCCGTCGGAAACAGGAGAACATGAATGCCTGGAGCCTTGATCCCGAGAAACGCATACATCGGCTGCAACGTCTCGACATATGGTCCGCCGAAGAACATCAGCCACGGCAATCCGGTGCCGACGATCAAGGCGGCGGCAAGTATCCCGGCGAAACGCAGGACACTGCGCTTGTGAAGAGCGATATGATCTGAAAATCCGATGGCGGCTTGCGACGATACGCTCATGAAAAGGTCCTGTATGGCGAGCGGCTGAATTGCCCGATCCGGCCAATCCCGGCATAGAAGCCAGATAGCACTGGTATGGTGATTTCTCAAGGTACTCGACAAGCCGCTACGGTTGCGCCATCTTCCGGCGCGTTTTGAAAACGCGATGACGGGGCGGTTTCTCAATCCCCTTTCGCGTAAATGAGGATCGTCGATGCGGAAATGTAACGCCTGCGGGCATCGCTATGATGAGGAAACCTGGACCTGTCCGGCATGCGGCCACGCGCCCGGACGGATCGGCGAATTCCCGACATTCGTTGCTGACAGCGGCGTCGAGCACCCGCGCGAGTTCGACGAAGAGACCTATCGGCGCATGACGGCCTATGAAGGCACCAGCTTTTACATCAAGTCGCGATTCGATCTGATGTACTGGTGCTTCCGGAGATTCTTCCCGAACACGAAGCGATTCCTCGATTTCGGCGGCGGGACCGGGTTCTGGCTTGAGGCGCTGGCGCGCCGTCACCCCGAGATTGCATTGTACGGCAGCGACCTTGCCGTCGAATCGCTGCACAACATGAAGCGCCGGCTCGGCGAAAAGGCGACGATTTTTCACACGGACGCCGCCAGTCTGCCGTTCGAGGACCATTTCGACCTGATCGGGTCGTTCGATGTCGTCGAACACATCGATGACGATGTCGGGGTGATCGAGCAGTTCCGCCCTGCCCTCCGGGATGGCGGCGGCATCATGCTGACGGTGCCGCAGCATATGTGTCTGTGGTCCGTGCTTGATGACAAAACCGGCCACAAACGGCGCTATGTGGGCGACGAACTGGCGCAGAAGGTGCGGAAAGCCGGCTTCGACGTCGTTCTCGATACATGCTTCATGGCGACTTTGTTCCCGCCGCAGTGGGTTTCCCGGCGTTTCATGAACCAGAGCGACGATAGCGATGCGGATTCAGAACATGCCCTGCCCGCGCCGCTGAATGCCGCGTTCCGCGCCGCGTTGATCGCCGAACTGGCGACAATCAAAATGGGCATCCGCTATCCGTTCGGCGGCATGCGCATTGTTGCTGCGCGCAAACGTGCCTGATCGCGTTGCAAATTCCCGGCAGAATATCCGATAAGCCATGCATTTCCGCGCCTTAGGGGGCGATTAGACCTTGGCCCAATGGGGCGAATGTTGTATACGCCCGGCAATCCTGAAGGTTCATTTCTGCATGCGCGCGATGATCGATGACCGACCATGAGCCGTAAGCGAAATCCACAAGTGGGGGCGACGGTTTATGAAGCTAGCTGACTACGTCATCGATTTTCTGGGCGATCGTGGGATCGACAAGGTTTTCGTTCTGTATGGTTCCGCCAACGGCCATCTGATCGACGCCTTTACCCGCGCCGAAAAAACCGAATATGTGGCGACCATGCACGAACAGGGTGCGGGCTTCGCCGCCGAATGCTATGGCCGTGTGAAGGGAATTCCGGGCGCCGCAATCGCAACGAGTGGCCCGGGCGCGCTCAACCTGGTCAATCCGATCGCCAACTGCTTCTACGAATCAGTGCCGTGCATCTTCATCACCGGAAACATCAATTCGCAGTTTATGCGCCCTGATCCGAGCGTTCGTCAGGTCGGCTTCCAGGAAACAGACGTGGTGTCGATCGTCGAAACGATCACCAAACATGCGGTGATGATCACCGATCCCAAGGACATCCGGTTCGAGATGGAGAAAGCCTTCTTCCTGGCCGAGGAAGGCCGTCCCGGCCCGTGTGTCATCGATATTCCGATCGATATACAGAAAGCCGAGATCAATCCCGACGAATTGTTCGGTTTCGATGCCGACGCGGCGCGGGTGCATTATTCGACGGATGTCGTCGACGCCCAGGTCGAGCAGTATATCGAAGACCTGAAAAAGGCCGAGCGGCCGACGTTTATCGTCGGCGGCGGGGCGCGTGTCGGTAATGCGGTCGATCTGGTCCGCGAGATCGCCGAAGTGGCGATGGTCCCGGCCTATCCGACGTGGAACGGCCTGGATATCATTACCTCGGACTTTGAATACTACGGCGGTCGTATCGGTACTTATGGCGGTGCCGGGCGTAACTTCGGTATCCAGAATTCCGATCTTCTGATGGGTATCGGGTCGCGCATTTCGGGGCGTATCACCGGCGGCAACATTCACACGTTTGCCCGCGGAGCAAAGAAATACGTGGTCGATCTGGACAAGGCTTTGCTGCAGCCACGCCTGCAACAGGTGCCGTTCGACGTGAACATCCTCTGCGATGTGCGCGATTTCTGTCAGCGCCTGCTTAAGCGACTCAAGGAAGAACGCGCAGCCGGCAACCTGCCGACGCACGAAAAATGGAACGCACAGTGCCAGGAATGGCGCATCAAGTACGATCCGGTCCGCCCGGAGATGTTCGAGGATGGCGCCTACAAGTTCGAAGGCCAGGAATACGTGCATCCGTATGCCTTCATGCGCCGCCTGTCCGAGAAAATGGGCGGCAACGACGTGCTGGTGTGCGATCTTGGCGGCACCTCGGTGGTCGTTGCGCATGCTTTCGAAACCAAGTTCGGCGAGCAGTATCTGACCAACAACGGCAATGCGCCGATGGGCTTTTCCATGTGCGGTGCCATGGGCGCGTGGATGGCCGATCCCGACCGCAACGTCATCGCGATCATCGGTGACGGCGGTATGATCCTGAACATTCAGGAACTGCAGACCATGAAGAACTACGGGATGAAGGTGAAGACGTTCATCCTCAACAACCATATCTACGGCATCACCAAGGCGTTCCAGGAAACCAACTTCCAGGGCCGTTGCGAGGCATGCGGTCCGGTCGGCTACAACCCGCCGAATTTCGTCAATGTGACGAAGGGATTCGACGTGCAGACCTTCGAGATGAGCAAAAACGCTGAAATCGACAGCGTTATCGATCAGGTGATTGCATTCGACGGCCCCGCCGTGTGCGACGTCAACATGCACGAATATCACACGTACGAGCCGCGGATCTTCGGCTGGTCGACCCCGGTCGAGGACATGTACCCCTATCTGCCGCGCGATGAGTTCCGCAAGAACATGTACATCGAGCCGATCGAAGGTTGGGAAACCCCGGCCATGCCCGATATCGTCAATCCGAATTCCGCGAAACCGGGTACCGAAGGCACCCGGACGATGGAGTGAGCGCCTCGATGTTCTATCCGCTCGCGGCGTCCAGCTGGAACGACAAGGAAATCGCCGCCATCCAGCGCACCATCGATGGCGACATGTACACGATGGGTGCGCAGGTCGCCGCCTTCGAGGAAGAGTTCGCCGCCTATCACGGCAAGAAATACGGCGTTATGGTGAACTCGGGCTCAAGCGCGAACCTGATCGCGGTCGCTGCGCAATTCTTTAAGAAAAACAATCCGTTACAGCGCGGCGATGAAGTGATCGTTCCGGCCGTTTCGTGGGCGACGACGTATCACCCGCTACAGCAATACGGCCTCAAGCTGAAGATTGTGGATATCGATCTCGACACCCTGAATATGGATGTCTCGCAACTTGAAGACGCGCTGTCGCCCGATACCAAAATGCTGGTCGCGGTCTCCATCCTCGGTAATCCGTGCGATCTCGATGTGATGCGTGAATTCTGCGACAAGCACGACCTGATCTTCATGGAAGATAACTGCGAGAGTCTGGATGCCGAGCTGAACGGCAAGAAAGCCGGGTCGTTCGGCGATGTGAACACGTCGAGCTTCTTTTTCTCGCACCATATCGCGACCATGGAAGGCGGTATGATCGTCACCGACGATCTTGAGACCTATCATTTGATGCGGTGTCTCCGGGCGCATGGCTGGACCCGGGATTTGCCCAAGGACTCGCCGATTTTCGAGAACAAGAGCGATGATTTCTTCGAGGCGTATCGTTTCATCCTGCCGGGCTATAACGTGCGGCCGACGGAAATGTCCGGCGCCATAGGTCGTGAACAGCTGAAAAAGCTGCCGGGTTTCACGGCGCAGCGCCGCAAGAACCTGGCCCTTTTTAACGAATTGCTGGGCCCGGACGAGCGCTTCATCATTCAGCGTGAAAACGGCGCGCATTCGAGCTTTTGTTTTCCGATCATCCTCAACCCGGCCATGAACATCGACCGCGAACGGGTCTTCAAAGCGCTGTCGGCAGCGGATATCGGTTACCGGATCATCACCGGCGGCTGCATTCTGCGCCATGACGTGATGAAGTTTTACGACTTCGAGACCGTCGGCGAGATCGCCAACGCCAATATCGCGCACGACAACGGTTTCTTCTGCGGTAATCACCCGCATGATTTGGAACCGCAGATCCGCAAGCTGTACGACGTATTGGACGCGGCGGCGGTGCCGGCTTGAACGCAAAAACATAGCCGTCGTCGGGCCTTGTTCAGGATGACGATTGAGGGAAAAGCGAAAATATGAGCGAAAAACTGCACATCGTGGTCACCGGCGGCGCCGGGTATCTTGGGTCCATCATGGTGCCGGCGTTTCTTGATGCCGGGCACCGCGTCACGGTGCTGGACAACTTCATGTTCAAGCAAAACCCCCTCGCCCACGTCTGCGCCAACCCGGATTTCGACGTGGTGCGCGGCGATGCCCGCGACGAACGCGTGATCAAGGATCTGGTCAAGGATGCCGACGTCGTTATTCCGCTGGCCGCCCTTGTCGGCGCGCCGCTCTGCAATAACGATGAAATCGGCACGACGACCATCAACCGCGATGCCGTGGTCATGCTGACGAAGCTGTTGTCGAAGGACCAGCGTATCCTGATGCCGATCACGAATTCCGGCTATGGTATTGGCGAAAAAGGAAAATTCTGCACCGAAGAAACGCCGCTTCGGCCGATCTCGCTGTACGGCACGACCAAGGTCGAAGCCGAGGCCGCAGTGCTTGAGCGCGGCAACGCGATCAGCTTCCGCCTCGCCACCGTGTTCGGCATGGCGCCGCGCTTCCGCCTCGACCTTCTGGTCAACGACTTCGTCTACCGTGCCGTCAACGACCGCGCGGTGGTATTGTTCGAAGCCGACTTCAAGCGCAACTACATCCACATCCGCGATGTCGCCCGCGCCTTTATTCACGGGCTGGAAAACTTCGATGCGATGAAGGACGAGCCGTATAACGTCGGCCTTTCGGACGCCAACCTGTCGAAGCGCGAGTTGTGCGAGAAAATCCGCGAACACGTGCCGAATTTCGTGTTCATGGAAGCGCCCATCGGCGAGGACCCGGACAAGCGCGATTACATCGTGTCGAACGACAAGATCGAGGCGACCGGCTTCATGCCCGCGCATTCGCTGGATGACGGCATCGCCGAGCTGATCAAGGGGTACCGCATGATCCGCAACAGCCTGTACGGGAATGTGTGATTTTTTGCCGTACCGATGTCATTCCGGCGAAAGCCGGAATCCAGTGCGGCGGACGCGGTCTGAAATACTGGACGCCGGCCTGCGCCGGGGTGACGAAAGCACGGAATAACGGTATAACTTCCTAGAATCACTGCATTTAACGGAGCCCGCATGACAACGACCCGACCCGATCTGGTGCTTGGCAATCCCGGTGGGCGCGAGCGCATCTACCAGCAACTCGGTAACGAGTTGACGGCGATCGAGCCGCCGCTGTGGTGCCGGTTGATCGGCGGATACGTGCGCGACCGCGAGCGCGAAATCGTCATTTTGGATTCCGAAGCGGAAAGCATGGGCATCGACAGTGTCGCCCAGCGCATCGCCGAGTTGCAGCCGAAACTGGTGGCGATGGTGGTGTTCGGCCATCAGCCGTCGGCGTCGACGCAGCAGATGGTGGCGGCCGGTGAAACGACACGCGCGATCAAGGACAAAACGCCGGATATCCCGGTGATCTTCGTCGGTGGGCACGTTTCCGCCCTGCCCGAGCAGACGTTGAGTGAGGAAGCTGCCGAATATGCCTGCAAGGGCGAAGGGCCGGAAACCGTCACCGCGTTGCTGGACGCCATCGATGCGGGATCGACGACGGAAGCGCTTTCCGAGGTGCCGGGTCTTGTGTGGACGAAGGACGGCGAATTCACCATCAATCCGCCGGCCCCGCTGATCAAGGATCTGGACGCCGAACTGCACGGTGACGTGTGGGATTTGCTGCCGATGGAGAAATACCGCGCGCACAACTGGCAGTGCTTCGGCGAGCTGGAAAACCGGATACCCTATGCGTCGATCTATACGTCGCTCGGCTGCCCGTTCAAATGCGTGTTCTGCTGCATCAACGCACCGTTCGACATCAACCGCTACCGGATGCGCAAACCGGAAAAGGTCGTCGCGGAAATCGCCATGCTGCGCGAGAAATACGGCGTGAAGACCTTCAAGATCATCGACGAGATGTTCGTCCTCAACGAACGGCACGTCATGGCCGTGTGCGACGGGATTATCGAGCGCGGTATCGATGATCTGAATATCTGGGCCTATGCGCGTGTCGATACGGTCAAACCGCAGATGCTGGAAAAACTGCGCAAGGCCGGGTTCCAGTGGCTGGCGCTGGGGATCGAGTCCGGATCCGATATGGTGCGCGATGGCGCCGACAAGGCATTCGATCAGGAAGAAATTCTCGGCATTGTGCGGATGATTCAGAATGCCGGCATAAAGGTGGCTGGCAACTTTATCTTCGGGCTGCCGGACGACGACCTGGACAGCATGAAGGCGACGCTGGACCTGGCGCTGGAGCTGAATTGCGAGTACGCCAATTTCTATTCCGCCATGGCCTACCCCGGCTCGCCGCTTTATGCGATGGCGATCCAGAACGACTGGCCTTTACCGGAAAGCTGGGCCGGATATTCACAGCACAGCTACGACTGCCGCCCGCTGCCGACGGAAAAGGTGTCGGCAGCCGAGGTGCTGCGCTTCCGCGATCAGGCGTTTCACGATTATTTCGAGGGCAAGCGCTACCTCGACATGGTGACGCAACGCTTTGGCTGGGATACGCGCAAGCATATCGAGGAAATGGCCGAGCATCGTCTGAAACGCCGTCTGGTCGAGGAACTGGAGGCGGCGGAGTGAGGGAGATTCCCTTATCCTCTTTCCTTGTCATTCCCGCGTACGCGGGAACCCAGAAAATTCCACTGCAAAAGAGCTGGGTCTCCGCTTTCGCGGGGATGACGGTATCTTTGTAATGAGCGGCGCCCTGGCTAACACCGACGTCGTCGTCCTTGCAGGCGGCCTTGGCACCCGTATTCAGCCGGTTTTGGGCGATGTGCCGAAGCTTTTGGCGCCCATCGGCAAGCGCACGTATCTCGATATTCTGCTGGATTGGCTGCAAGGGTTCGGGGCATGCCGTGTCGTTCTGAGCCTTGGGCATCAGGCGGCGCGGATTGTCGAATACGTTGATGCGCACCCGCGTGAGGGGCTTGCGGTCGAAACCGTCATCGAGGACGCCCCGCTGGGCACCGCCGGGGCGTTGCGTCTGGTGCGCCCGCACGTGACGAGCGAAACCGCGCTGGTGATGAACGGCGACAGCTGGATCGGTGCCGATCTCGGTGCATTGGTGAAGGTGCACCGCGCGGAAAATGCGCCGGCCACCCTGCTCTGCGTGCATGTCGATGACGCCGGGCGATACGGCCAGGTCGAGGTCGATGCGGAAAGCCGGATTCGCGCTTTTCAGGAAAAACAGCCCGGTGCCGGGCCGGGGCTGATCAACGCCGGGGTCTATGCGTTCGGTCCGCGCGCGTGGGAAACCGTTATGGAAACGGCGGGTCCGTCGCTGGAGCGTGATGTTTTCCAGACGCTTGCCCCCGGCAGTCTTGCCGCCCATGACGCCGGTAACGTACCTTTTATTGATATCGGCACACTCGAAAGCCTTGCCCGCGCGGCGGCGATCATCGGGAACGACGCCGGCCACGAGGGGGATGCATGATCATCAGCCGCACACCGTTCCGGGTGTCGCTTTTCGGCGGCGGCACGGATTATCCGAAATGGTATGAACAGCACGGCGGCGCGGTGCTGGGGTTTGCCATAGACAAATACTGCTACATCTCGGTGCGTCGCTTGCCGCCGTTCTTCGAGCACAAACACCGGATCGTCTATTCCGTGGTCGAAAACGTCAAAACCATCGACGAAATCAAGCACCCGGCCGTCAAGGGCGTGCTGTCCGAACACATGCCGCGCGAAGGCATCGAAATCCACCATGACGGCGATTTGCCGGCGCGTTCGGGGCTCGGTTCCAGTTCGTCGTTCACGGTCGGGCTGACCAATGCTTTGGCCGCCTTTGAAGGCAAGATGACCTCGAAGCGCGAGCTGGCGCGCGAGGCGATCCGCATCGAGCACCACGTGATTAACGAAAAGGTCGGCTGTCAGGATCAGATCTGGGCGGCATACGGCGGGCTTAACCGCATCGACTTCTTGAAAACGGGCGAATTCGACGTGCAGCCGGCAATGGTCAGCCGAGAACGTCGCGACGAGTTGCAGGATCACTTGTTGCTGGTCTTCACGGGGCTGTCTCGTCTGGCGCCGGTCATGGCGGAAAAGCAGATCGACAACATCGATGCTAAAGAAAAACAGCTTTCGACCATGTTGTCGATGGTTGCCGAGGCAGAAAACATCCTGCACGACGACTCCCGTTCGATGCGCGACCTGGGCGCATTGCTGCAGGAATCATGGCAGTTGAAACGCGAACTGGCCGATGGTGTATCGACCCCGCTGGTCGACGAAATCTTTGACGCGGCGATGGGCGCCGGGGCCTCGGGCGGTAAGCTTCTGGGCGCTGGTGGTGGCGGTTTCATGCTGTTCATTGTCGAGCCGGACAGGCAGGCGCGCGTGCGCGAGGCGCTCAAGGATTTGGTCGCGGTGAAGATCGCCATCGACAATGTCGGCTCCAAGATCGTCGTCTACGAGCCGGACGGCCTGGAATTCGCCTGATCCGCAAAACATCCGTTAAGCGGCAATCCTTGACACAATTGTGTCGGCGCGGATATTGACGCCATTATATTTCCTGGGGGAATCATGGCAACGGACGCGCGCACCAAGAACAGCAAGGTTTCCATCGTATTTTCGTTCCGCAACGAAGCCGATGTGCTGGATGAATTGATCGATCGCGTTACCGTGATGTTCAAGGGTGTCGGCTGTCCGTACGAGCTGATTTTCGTCAATGATAATTCGACCGATGCCTCGCTGGATATCCTGATGACGCGGGCGAAAGACGACAAATCGGTCAAAATCATCAATATGGCGCGGAATTTCGGTGTCGGCGAATGTGTACTTGCAGGTATGAAGCACGCAACCGGCGACGCCATGATCTATATGGATACCGACCTTCAGGACCCGCCCGAAGTCATCCCTGAGCTTTTGGAAAAGTGGCGCGAAGGCGCTGATCTGGTGTACACGCGCCGTATCAGCCGTGACGGCGAGACCGCGTTCCGCCTGTGGGCGACGCGTATGGCCTACAGAATTATCAATGCGGTGTCAGAAGTCGATATGCCGGTCGAGGCCGGTGATTTCCGCCTTTTGTCGCGTCGTGCCGTCGATGAATTGCTGAAACTGCCCGAAGCGCAGCCGTATCTGCGCGGCATGACGCAGTGGATCGGTTTCGAGCGCGCCGAAGTACGTTACCGGCGCGCTCCTCGCTCTGCCGGCGAAACGCACTTTCCGGGCGTGTTTTCGAAAGGTCCGGTGAAGACGTTCGTCGATGGTGTGACCTCATTTTCCATGTATCCGCTCTATTTCGTGCTGTATGGCGGACTTTTCGGCGCTGCGCTCGGGCTCGGCGGCCTTGTGCTGACGGCGTTGGCGGCAATCGTCGGCTGGGGGTGCAGCACGGCGGCGTGGGTGTTCTTCGCGCTCTCGCTCTGGGGCGGGCTGATGATCGGCCTGGGTATCGTCGGGCTGTATATCGCGCGTATCTATCGCGATGTGCGAGGCCGTCCGCTCTATATCATCAAGGACACATACAACATCAACGACTAACCGTTGGCGAGTTCGTCGGCGCGTTTGGCAAGGTCGCGAAACGTCGGCCAGATCTTCGCGTCCCCGGCGACGCCGAGCGACTGCGTGCCCAGTTTCGTCGATACACGGTATGGCGCACCGCTGAGAATACCGTCCGCCTGCCCGCCCGCCTCGCGCACGATCAGCGATCCGGCGGCGTGGTCCCAGGGCTTCAACAATCCGCCGTAGCGCACCAGATCGATCTTGCCGGTGGCGATGTCCATATACTCGCGTCCGGCGCAGCGATAACGCTCGATCAGGTTCGGCAATGGTAATTCAAGCTCGTCGGCGGCGCGGACAAGGCGCGGCCGCAGCTTGGGGCCGGTGGTCATGGTCATATCGGCGAAATCGCGCGCCGGGCGGCGCGCCTCGTTCATGTTGCCCGATGCGTCTTGCACATGCGCATGGCCGCCCAGACGGCCCCAGACCGCGTCGCCGGCCACCGGGTCGATGATCCAGCCGCCATACGTCACGCGGTCTTTCACCAGCGCCAGAATGACCGTGAATGGGGATTTGCCGTGCGCGAAATTTCGCGTGCCGTCGACCGGGTCGACGATCCACACCGGTTCCGGCGCATCGAGCATGTCGAGCATCGTCGGATCGGCCTCGAATGCCTCCTCGCCGATGACGCGGCTGCCGGGCAACAAGCTCTGCAGATAGCGCGTCAGCGCGCGTTCGGATTCCTTGTCGGCGACGGTCACCAGGTCGCCGGGCTTCTTTTCCGAAATCTCGTGCGCCTCAAGCGTCTTGAAGCGGGGCATGATCTCGGCTTCGGCGACATCGCGCATGATTTCCAGGACTTTATCGGGGTGGTCGAGAACACGGTCCATCAGTTGATATACAAGTCCCTGTCACGGTGATAGGCGCCGGCGGCGTCTTCGAGAACCTTCTTCGCCTCGTCGGAAAATTCCGCGCGCTGCATCAACGCGTCGGTTACGAACGTGGCGAATGTGACGGCTTCGCCCTTGCCGCGCAAGTCGAATGCGCCGGCGAATTGGTCGAGCTTGCGGTGCGTATGTTCGCGCGCCATGACGTTGAGCTGGCGCTTCACATAGCGGTTGGTCTGCCGCCACTTTTGCTGGGCTTCACGTGTCGCCATCGGCCCCTCCTCTACTAGTAGACTGCACGGTGCAATGGGTAATGCGTGTGCCGCAGCCGCGCAATACTCTATTTCTATTCGTGAGGGCATGATTTGAAATTGAAGCGGCATGGGCCCTGAATCACGTTCAGGGTGACGTGTGGTGTGGCTGGGTGGACTAGAAACAATAAAACGTCGTCCTGAACTTGACTGAGGACCCATGAACGACGGCAAGACGGGCGTGGCTGTGCTGTTTACCCTGGCACCAGCGGCGTATCGAATTTCTGCTCGAAGCGCGCGGCGACGTCCGGTGCGATGCGCATTTCCAGATGCACACCCGCCTCTCCGTCCTCGCGCGACAGCACTTCGGCGCGCTCGTAAAGCCACGCCAGCGCCGCGCCGTCCTCGAAGGCAAGATCGATGGTCCGGTTCAAATAGTGACTGGTCAGGATTTCGTCGACCGCATCCAGCAAAGCCGTACAGCCCGCCCCGGTCATGGCCGAGATCGGCACTGCCGACTGATTGCCGAAGCGCGCCCGGTTGGCGATGAAATCACGCTGTTCGTCGTCAAGAAGGTCGATCTTGTTCAGCGCCTCGATCACCGGCTTGGCATGGGCGACGGCATCGTCGTCGTTGGCGGCACCTTCGGCCGGGACCACGTGCAATTCCGCCATGACCTGCAAGACGTCGGATTTTTGCGCCTCGGTGTCGGGGTGCGCGACGTCGCGGACGTGGACGATGACGTCGGCCTCGATCACTTCTTCCAGCGTTGCATGGAAGGCCTGCACCAGTTCGTGCGGCAGGTTGGAGACGAAGCCGACGGTGTCGGAAATGATCGCGTCGCGCCCGCTCGGCAGTTTCAGCCCGCGCATGGTCGGGTCCAGAGTTGCGAAAAGCTGGTCCTTTGCGACGACTTCCGCCTCGGTCAAGCGATTGAAAAGCGTGGATTTTCCGGCGTTCGTGTAGCCGACGAGCGCGATCACCGGGTGCGGCACGCGGCGCCGCGCGGCGCGGTGCAGATCGCGGGTCCGCGATACATCGGCCAGGTCCTTCTTCAGCCTGTCGATGCGCTGGCGGATCAACCGGCGGTCGGTCTCGATCTGGGTTTCGCCGGGACCGCCCATGAAGCCGACACCGCCGCGCTGGCGTTCAAGGTGCGTCCACGACCGCACCAGCCGCCCGAGCTGATACGTCAGTTGCGCCAGTTCGACCTGTAACCGCCCTTCCCGTGTCCGTGCACGGGCGCCGAAAATCTCCAGGATCAGCCCGGTCCGATCCAGGACCTTGGATTCCCATGCACGTTCAAGGTTGCGTTGTTGCACCGGCGTCAATTGCGCATCGACGATGATCACCGGTTTCGCTGCTTCCTCGTCGTCATGATGCAGGCGATGCAGAACGTCCGAGATGCGCTCGACCACGCCGCCGCCGATCAGCGTCGCGGGCTTGGGGCGTTTGATGGTGAAGGCTTCGGCGTGTGCGATATCGAGATCGATGGCCATGGCAAGGCCGACGGCTTCTTCGAGCCGGGCCTCGCGTTCACGGCTGCCCTGCGGATCGAAACCCGCGTCGGCACCGATTTCCGGATGCACGACGATGCAGCGTTCGCGATGCGGACGCCGATCTATGCCGCCGCCAGCGCCTTGCTTACTCACGCATCCTCGGCCGCGTCGTCCTTTTCGGGCTCGAACAGTTGCACCGGCGTCGATGGCATGATGGTCGAAATGGCATGCTTGTAGACAAGCTGCGTGTGGCCGTCGCGGCGCAGCAGCACCGAGAAGTTATCGAACCACGTCACGATGCCTTGAAGCTTGACGCCGTTGACCAGAAACACGGTAACAGGCGTCTTGTTCTTGCGAATGTAGTTGAGAAAAACGTCCTGCACATTTTGGGGTTTATCCGCGGACATTCTTTTATTCCCCCTGTATTTAGCCGCCTATTGCGGCGGATTTATAGGTTTTATCGGCCGTTTTGGCGCGAATTTTTCCAGACAAGCAACGGAGCTTACATCGTCTGTAGAAAATTGCAAAGCTGTAGACAGTTCGCGAAATGATGGACCGGCGGGTGAGCGCCGAACTCGTCCGATTCGGGCGCTTCGGCGCGGACCAGCACCGGAATGCAGCCGGTATCGATGGCGCATTTCAGATCGATATCGGCATCGCCGACGAACCAGACGTGCGGTCCCGGCGCATGATTGCCGGGCGCAAGCGCCATGTGCACCGGGGCCGGGTCCGGTTTGTCGCGTTCCGCATCGGTGGCGCCGACAATCGCGGAAAAATGCCCGTTCCAGCCGAGATGTTCGGCCTCGGCGCGCAGATAGTCGCCCCGCTTGTTGGAAACGACGCCCAGATAGAGCCCCGCGTCACGTAGCGCATCGAGCATCTCGACGGCGCCTGCGGCCGGTTTCACGGCGTCGACGTGAATTTCGTCATAGCGTTTGTAAAACACGTCCGCCGCCGCTTCCCATTCGTCGCCGAATATCTTCGGGAACCTGTCGCGGAGTGATTCCCGGACGTTGGCGCGGGTCTGGTCCAGCGTCCATTCGGGCAGCCCGAACGTGCGGTACGTGGTGTTCAGCGCGTCATGGATCACCGGCCAGCTATCGACCAGCGTGTTATCCCAGTCGAAGATCAGGGCTGTGGGTTTGGAGAAATCAGTCATTGATGTTTTCTGTGACCAATTCAGCGGTAAATCAAGATAGTAAAAACCGTCATCCCGGAAACGTCTTTCAGCCAAATCTATGATTTGGTTAGGAAAGGCAGTTATCCGGGACCCATGTTTCAGCATGGTGCCAATACTTGAATGGGGCCCGGATCATAAGCCTCACGCCCGGAAGCCTGCGGTTCGCGGGCTCGGCTAACGTCCGGGATGACGAGAGTATTAGAAATACTCGAGCTGCACCGAGAACATTTTCTCGACCTTGCGGATCACGTCGGCGGCGGCGAACAGCACGACACGGTCGCCGGCTTCGACCACCGTGCCGCCGCTCGGATAAATCGTCGCGCCATCGCGCACGATCGCGCCGATCAGCACGCCCTGCGGCAGCTTGGCGTCACGCAGCGGCGTGCCGACAAGTTCCGACGTTTGCAGTGCTTCGGCCTCGATCAACTCGCCGAAGTCCTCGCGCAGTGTGTGTACCGAATGGATGCGGCCACGCCGCACATGCTGCAGGATTTTCGACACCGTTATGTTTCGCGGGCTGACCGTCACGTCGATGCCGATGGAGCCGACAAGGTCCTCGTAGCTCGAATTGTTGACCAGCGTGACGACCCGGCGGCAGCCGAATTTCTTAGCCAGCAGGCTGGCGAGAATATTGGTTTCGTCGTCGTTGGTGACGGCGACCACGGTTTCCGTGCCGCCGACATTGGCTTCTTCCAGAATTTCCTGATCGATGACGCTGCCGTTGATGACGATGGTTTTCTGCAACTCGCCGGCAATGGCTTCGGCACGTTCCTTGTTGTGTTCGATGATCTTGGCGCGCACCCAGTCGTGGTTCTCTTCCAGTTCCTTGGCCAGGAACATGCCGATGTTGCCGCCGCCGAAGATCAGCAAGGAACGGGCCTCGCGTTCTTCGTGGCCGAATGCCGCCATAGCGCGGTCGATCTGGTCGCTGTCGACGACGAAATACACCTCGTCGCCAGCGTGCATCTGGTCCTCGCCGCGCGGCACGATCGGTTTGCCGTCGCGGATCAGGCCGACGATGACGATATTCAGGTCGGGGAAAAGCTGCGAAAGCTGCCTGAGCGGCGTATTGACCAGTGGGCAGTCCGGATTGCAGCGCACGCCAAGCAGTTTCACTTTGTTGTCGACCAGCGGAATCATCTCGAAGGCACCCGGCACTTCGAGGCGGCGCGTCACGGCGCGGGCGACCTCGATTTCCGGCGATATGATGACGTCGATCGGCATGTGATCGCGCGAGAACATGTTCGCCCACATCGGCTGCAGGTAGCTCTGGTGGCGAATGCGGGCGATCTTCGTCGGCACACCGAACAGAGAATGCGCGACCTGACAGGCGATCATGTTGGTTTCATCCGCCAGCGTCACGGCGATCAACAGGTCGGCGTCGGCGATCCCGGCGCGTTCCAGCACATCCGGATGCGAGCCGTGGCCGACGACGCCATTGACGTCGTGGGCGTCGGAAATCTGGCGGACCAGCGTTTCCGACTGATCGACGATGGTCACGTCGTGGTTTTCCAGCGCCAGATGGCGGGCGATGTTGGAGCCGACCTTGCCTGCGCCGCATACGATGATTTTCATGGCCGAACCGTTGCCTGCATTGAATTGGGACGAAGTGTCATCTTGTCAGAGCTTACTGCTTTTAACTTACTGCTTATCCTGGCCGCGGACACCGAGAGATTTCAGCTTTCGGTGTAACGCCGAGCGTTCCATGCCGACGAACTGCGCGGTCTGTGAAATGTTACCCCCAAACCGCTCGACCTGGGCAAGCAGATACTCGCGCTCGAACATCTCGCGCGCATCGCGAAGCGGCAGCGACATGATCTCGGCATTGCGTTCGACGTCGACCGACGGCGCGTTGCCCATGATTTCCGGCGGCAGCATGTTCCCGGCAATCGGTTGCGTCGCATCGCCGGGCGCCATGATCAACAGCCGTTCGATGACGTTCCTGAGTTCGCGCACGTTGCCCGGCCAGCCATAGGTTTGCAGTGCCGCCAGCGCGTCCTCGGTGAATTCCCGTGACGGTTGGCCCGCCGCACCGGCTGCATTGTTCATGAAATGGCGCGCCAGGACCGGAATGTCGTCGCGCCGTTCAACCAGCGCCGGGATGTGGATCGGCACCACGTTGAGCCGGTAATAAAGATCTTCGCGCAGGTTTCCGGCGTTGATTTCCGCCGTCAGATCCTTGGTCGTCGAGGCGATCACGCGGACGTCGACCTGTACTTGTTCGTTGCCGCCGACACGCTCGAAAATCTGTTCCTGCAGCACGCGGATGATCTTGCCCTGGGTTTCCAGCGGCATGTCGCCGATCTCATCAAGCAGTAACGTGCCTTGGTGTGCGCGCTCGAACATACCGACCTTGCGGCTGGACGTGTCGCCGCCTTCGGTGCCGAACAGCTCGGTTTCCATGCGGTCCGGATGCATCGCCGCGCAATTGACGACGCAGAATGGGCCTTCGGCACGGCGCGACCGCGCATGTACCAGCCGCGCGATGACTTCCTTGCCGGCGCCCGGCGGGCCGGAAATGATGATCCGCGAATTGGTCGGCGCGGCACGGTCGACAGCCTGGCGGATGTCCTTGATCGCGGCGGAATTCCCCAAAAGATCGAGCGACGTTCCGGCACGCGTGCGCAATTCGGCGTTTTCCCGGCGCAGCTGCGCCGCTTCGGTGGCACGTTCGATCAGCAGTAACAGACGATCCGCGGTAAACGGTTTTTCGATGAAGTCGTAGGCACCGAACTTGATGGCCTGTACGGCGGTTTCCACGGTGCCGTGGCCGCTCATCATCAACACCGGTAATTCGGGATACGCGTTCTTGATTTCCTTGAGAATGCCGATGCCGTCGAGCGGGCTGCCCTGCAGCCAGATATCGAGCAAAACCAGCCCCGGCTCGCGCGCCTTCACGGCGGCCAGCGCAGAAGTGGAATCGTGTGCCTCGCGGGTTTCGAAACCTTCGTCGCGAAGAATTTCCGACGTCAGCTCGCGAATATCACGTTCGTCGTCAACAATGAGTATTTCTTTGGCCATCGGACTTTGTTGCTTAGCGGTCCTGTAATTTTTGTCAGCTTGCGGTTGCGGAAGACGCCGCGGTGGACGGTGCGGCGTCATTGTTGCTCCCGGCTTCTTGTTTCGGGAAGCGCAATGTCACATTGGCGCCGCGCGGTGCACGATCAGCGAGAACGAGCGTGCCGCCATGCTCTTCCATGATCTTTTTCACGATGGCAAGGCCAAGTCCAGTCCCCTTCTGACGGGTCGTCACATAGGGTTCGGTCAGTCGGTCGCGCTGTTCGACCGGAAGCCCCCGCCCATCGTCGCTTATCGTCACGCTAACGGTGTTGCTGTCGGCGTCGGCGTCGACGCTCAGCGAGACGACCCCTTCGACGCCCTCTGTCCCCTCCTCGCGCGCGCCTTGAATGGATTCGGCGCCGTTCTTGAGCACGTTGGTCAGCACGCGGGCGACCTGGCGGGCATCGCACGGCACGGTGACATCGTCATCCGGGATATCCAGCTCGAATGAAATGCCGTTGCCGCGATTGCGTTCGAGGAACACGGCCTGGCGGCACAACTCGGACAGGTTCTCGGATTTGATATCCGGCTGCGGCATCCGTGCGAACGACGAGAATTCATCGACCATGCGACCGATATCGCCGACCTGGCGGATGATTGTCTCGGTACACTTTTCGAAAGTTTCCTTGTCGCTGGTGATTTCCTTCAGGTATTTGCGGTTCAGCCGTTCCGCCGAAAGCTGGATCGGCGTCAGCGGGTTCTTGATCTCGTGCGCGATGCGGCGCGCAACATCCGCCCACGCGGCCTTGCGTTGCGCCGACAACAGTTCCGTTACGTCATCGAACGTGACCACGTAGCCGACGATACTGCCTTCAAGCTGCTCGGCGACGACACGGACCAGAAATGTCTTTTGCTCGGTCTTTTGGCGGATCGAGATTTCTGCCTGTTGCAGCCGGTCCGGCCGTGCCTTGGATTGCAGCACAAGATCGTTGAGCTCCGGTACCACATCGGCCAGCGCCTCGCCGATATGCTGGTCCAGATCCATGCCCAGTAGATTGGACGCGGAGCGGTTCGGCAGGTTGATCCGGGCCTCGGAGTCGAGACCGACAACACCCGCAGACACCCCGGCCAGCACGGTTTCCGTGAAATGGCGGCGCTCATCCAGTTCGATGTTGGCGGCGATCAACCCTTGCTGCTGGGAATATATGCGCTCGGTCATGTTGTTGAAGGCATGGCCAAGCACGGCGATTTCGTCCTTGGCGTCGGTCGCATCGACGCGCGCAGCGAGATCGCCTTTCGACACCTTGTCGGCGGCATCGATCAGGTGACTGACCGGTTCCGCCAGCTGCGCCGAAACGGTCATGCCGATCCAGATTGCCGCCAAAATCAGAATGAACACCGCAATGGTATAGATCAGCACAAAGCTGATCTGCACACCGCTGCGTGTCGCTTCGAGTTGATTGTATTCGTCGAATGCCTGGCGGATTCCGGCGATGTGCTGCAACACGCGTGGATCGACGAAGCGTTCGACCAGCAGATAGGCATCGACGAAGCGGTTGAGCTTGACCAGTGCGCGGACCTTGTCGACTTTTTCGGAGCCAAGCAGCGTGACCTCGCCCTTGTCGGCCTTTTCGAAGGCTGTTCCCGGGATTTCCTCGATGACCGTCGACAGCGCGAATTCCGAGCGCGCCAGCGTGTTACCGAGCCGGTCGATAACAACCGCTTCGGGCAGTTCGCGCAATGTCGCGTTGGCCGTCAGGATGCGATTGAATTCCCACGGGTTGCGGATCAGTGTCGGCGCGTTCTGATTGAGCACATAGGCGACGCTATACGCCTGATTGGCGATGTTTTCGCGGTGCTCCTTCAGGTACGCGTCGGTGACGCCGACGGATTCCCGAAGCGCGCCCGAGACCCGGTCGTTGAACCACGCTTCGAGACCGAAATTCAAAAACAGATATGAAAACACCGCGACCAGCAACGCCGGGGTGACGGCGATCAGCGCGAACAGCATGACCAAACGCCCCTGCAGCCCGGCCCCTGCCCGGCCCCGGTGCCGCGCCAGCCACAAGGTGACGACGCGCTTGGCGACGACGATGCTGAGCAGAAGAAGCAGTATGCCGTCGAGCGCCAAAAGCCAGCGCAGTTCGTCGACCCGGTCGCGAACCGCGGCGGTATCGGTCATCAGCGCAACCGTGGCGATCCCGGATGCGACCGCCGCCATCGCCAAAAGAAACGCGAAGCGGCGTTGCAGGCTGCTATTGGAGAGCCAGCTGCGAACCGGGACTGCCGGTTGGGCCGTCATTCGGACCCCTTGATGATCGGAATACCGAGTTCGCGGATTTTCTTGCGCAGGGTATTACGGTTCAGGCCCAGAACCTCGGATGCCTTGACCTGATTACCGCGAGTCACCTGCAACGTCTGCATGATCAGCGGGCGTTCCACCTCGCGCAGTACGCGGCCGTAAAGTCCGGCCGCCGGCAAGGCACCGTCATGCGCGCTGAAATAACTTTTCATGTGCGCATCGACCGCGTCGGCTAGACCGCCTGTCTGCGTGACGGCGTGTTCCGTATGGCCGCGACCGTCGTGCAGTTCGGTATCGATGATATCGGCGTCGATCACTTCCTCGGAGTACAGCGCGGCCAGACGCTGCATCATGTTCTCCAACTCACGCACGTTGCCGGGCCAGTTATGTTGCTGCAGCAATTCCAGCGCGTCGGGCTCGATGATCTTCCACGGCAGCCCTTCGTTGGCGGCTCGGCCCAGGAAGTGGCGCACCAGTTCTGGAATGTCCTCGGTCCGCTCGCGCAGCGGCGGCAGGCGGATCGGCACGACATTGAGCCTGAAATACAAATCTTCGCGGAACAGTCCGCGCCGGATCAGGCGTTTGAGATCATGGTGCGTGGCGGCGATGACACGGACGTTGGACTTGATCGGGGTGCGGCCGCCGACGGTGGTGTATTCACCTTCCTGCAGGACGCGTAAAAGCCGGGTCTGCGCTTCCATCGGCATATCGCCGATTTCGTCGAGGAACAGTGTGCCGCCGTTGGCCTGTTCGAAGCGCCCGGTCGAACGGTTGACGGCGCCGGTGAACGATCCCTTTTCGTGGCCGAACAACTCGCTTTCGATCAGATCGCGCGGGATCGCCGCGACGTTGACGGCGACGAACGGCTTGCCCTTGCGTTTGCCGTAATCGTGCAGCGCGCGGGCGACCAGCTCCTTGCCGGTGCCGGACTCTCCGGTGATCATCACTGTGAGATCGGTCGGCATCAACCGCGCCAGCGTGCGGTAGATTTCCTGCATCGCCGGCGAGCGTCCGATCAGCGGCAGCGCTTCCTCGACTTGTTCTTCGGAAGCGCGGGCGTTGCCCAGCCCGTTGTCCTTCGAGCGCGCATCCAGCCCGCGCTTGACGACGGAGACGAGTTCCTTGAGGTCGAACGGCTTGGGCAGATACTCGAACGCCCCGCGCTCGGTCGCTTTGACGGCGGTCAGCAGCGTGTTTTGCGCGCTCATCACGACGATCCGCAGGTTCGGTCGGATGCGGCGAATTTTCGGCACCAGATCGAGACCGTTTTCGTCCGGCATGACGACATCGGTAATCACCAGATCGCCGTCGCCGTTCTCGACCCATTGCCAGAGCGTCGATGCGTTGCCGGTTGAGCGGACCTCATATCCCGCGCGCGACAACGCCTGCGTCACGACGGTGCGGATGCTGTCGTCATCGTCGGCGACGAGGATCGTTGCACTCTCAGACATTTTCTTCCCTATCTTCGTTTTCCGGCTTGAACATCGGCAGCATGACGCGGAACACCGTACGCCCCGGAATACTGTCGAATTCGATGACGCCGCCATGATCGCCGATGATCTTGGCGACCAGTGCCAGACCGAGACCGCTGCCTTTCGGCTTGGAGGTCACGAAGGCGTCGAACATATAGCGCTTCATGTCGTCGGGAATACCGGGGCCGTTGTCGCGGACCCAGACCGTCAGCGGCAAATGCACACGGTTTTCCAGTCCCGGCAGCGCGAACCGCACGCCCTGGCTGTACGCCGAACCGAGCGTGATTTCGCCACCGACGCTGCCGACGGCTTCGGCGGCGTTCTTGACCAGGTTGAGAAAGACCTGCACCAGTTGGTCGTGGTTGCCCCATACCGGCGGCAGCGACGGGTCGAACTGGTTGTGAAAGCGGACATGCTTGCCGAAGCCGGTTTCCGCCAGCCGCTGAACCCGGTCCAGCACCTTGTGGATATTGACGGCTTCGCGCTGCAGCGGCACCCGGTCGGAGAACACTTCCATGCGGTCGACCAGCCCGACGATGCGATCGGCTTCGTCGCAGATCAGCGTGGTCAGTTTCTTGTCTTCCTCGTCGGCGGATTGCTCCAGAAGCTGCGCCGCGCCGCGAATGCCGCTGAGCGGGTTCTTGACCTCGTGCGCCAGCATCGCCGCCATGGCGGTCACCGAACGCGCTGCGCCCATGTGGTTGAGCTGGTGGTTGATCTTCTCGGCGATGGAGCGGAGTTGAATGACAATGGCCACCGCGCCGGGGTCTTCGGGGATACAAGACACCTGTACGTCGACGGCGTGCGAGCCGATGCGCGGGCTTTCCAGCGTGACGTCGTATTCGGCGACGACGCTGCGAAATCGGCGCGCCTGCGTCACAAGTGCACGGATCGGGCTGTCGACGGGGACCAGATTGTCGAGCGACTGTCCTTGCAGGTACGAGGCGCTGCCGCGGAACAACTGTTCCGCCGCCTGATTGACGCGGATGATCTCGTTTTCGGCATCGACGACGATCACGGTGCTGGCCAGCGAGTTCAGGACCGCGTCGGCATCAACGCTGGAGACGGACGTTTTGTCGGCGAGCGCGGTATTGTCGGCCATCTTATGCCGCGAGCTGTTCGAGATTGGCGCTGTAGAATTCGCGGATCCGCGCACGGACTTCGTCGGGTTCGGTCATCTGATTGACCTGAGCACGAAAATCAGCCGAGTCACGTAAGCCTTTGGAATACCAGCCGATATGCTTTCTGGCGATACGCACGCCGGCATTCACGCCGTAATGCGTCAGGATGTCATCGTAATGCGTGAGGACGGTTTCCATCTGTTCGTCCAGCGATGGGTCGTCGACAACGGAGCCGTCGTTCAGGAACTGTTGGACCTGCGCCGGGAACCACGGACGCCCATAGGTGCCACGCCCGATAAGCACGCCGTCGGCACCCGACTGGGCCAGGGCCTCGCGCGCATCGTCCAGGGTGTTGATGTCACCGTTGGCGAATACCGGAATTTTGACCGTTTCCTTGACCTCGCGGATGAAGCGCCAGTCGGCCTGGCCCTTGTAGAACTGGCAGCGCGTACGGCCATGCACGGCGAGCGCCTGAATGCCGCTTTCCTCGGCAATCCGCGCCAGTTCCGGAGCGTTGCGCGAGCTGTCGTCCCAGCCAGTGCGCATTTTCAGGGTGACCGGGATGCTGACGGCCTTGACGGTGGCGTCAAGGAGCTTGCCGGCATGCACCAGATCGCGCATCAGCGCCGAACCGGCATCGCCGTTGGTGACCTTCTTGACCGGGCAGCCCATGTTAATGTCGATCAGTGCCGCGCCGCGATCTTCGTTGAGGCGCGCAGCTTCCGCCATGACGTCCGGCTCGCAGCCGGCAAGCTGCACCGACATCGGATGTTCCTCGGCACAATGCGTGGCCATTTTCATGGTCTTGCGCGCCGAATGCACCATGGCCTTGGACGCGATCATCTCGGACACGACAAGGCCGACGCCCCAACGCTTGACGAGACGTCGGAACGGCATG
>Ga0209273_10000254_pt1 | contig 81770 bp, 62 predicted proteins | sample tdAd471_FD_187126 | JGI IMG/M metagenome (GOLD analysis project Ga0209273, IMG submission 187126) | Marine sediment microbial communities from the Atlantic coast under amendment with organic carbon and nitrate - tdAd47.1 (SPAdes)... | ecosystem: Environmental > Aquatic > Marine > Coastal >...
CCACCTCGTCTGCATGCAGAAAGTCAAAATCACACCCCTCGTGCGCCTGAGTAACGTGGTCGAGATACAGCTTGCCGTAGCCGCGCGTGTAGTGCGGCTTCAATGGCGTTCGCGCCGCTAGGCGCCGCTCAATCTCCTCCTGCGGCACATGCAGCGTGAGCGTGCGCGCCTCCACGTCGATCTCAATCTCATCCCCTTCGCGCACGGCAGCCAGCGGTCCGCCCACGGCCGCCTCGGGGCTCACGTGCAGCACGTCGGCGCCGAAGCTCGTTCCCGACATGCGCGCGTCTGAGATGCGCAGCATGTCCTTCACCCCGCGCGCCAGCAGCTTCTTCGGGATCGGAATGTGGCCCCACTCGGGGAAGCCCGGGCCTCCGTGCGGGCCGCAGTTCTTCAGCACCATCACCGAGCGCTCGTCGATCTCCCACTCCGGGTCGTCGACTCGGCTCATCATCTCGGCGCGGTTCTCGAAGACGATCGCCGGGCCGCGATGCTTCCACAGCTCGGGCGACGCGGCCGTCTGCTTGAAGACCGCTCCGTCGGGCGCCAGGTTGCCCTTCAGAATCACCGTGCCGCCCTCGGGGTGAATCGGGTCGTCGATCGGACGCACGATCTTCGGATCGGCGGGTTCGACGGATTCGAGGTTCTCTGCGATGGTCTTGCCGTTGACGGTGAGCGCGTCGCCGTTGAGCAGCGGCAACAGGCTCTTCATCACGGTCGGCAGCCCGCCCGCGTAGAAGAAGTCTTCCATCAAGTACTCGCCGGACGGTTTGACGTTCGTAATGTAAGGCGTCCCGCGCGAGAGGCGATCGAAGTCGTCCAGCGTGAGCTCCACGCCGAGGCGACGCGCAATGGCCAAGATGTGCGGAACCGCATTCGTGGAGCCGCCGATAGCCATATCCGCTCGCACCGCGTTCTCCACCGCCTCGCGCGTCATGATCTGCGAAGGGCGCAAATCGTCCCAAGCGATCTCCACTGCACGACGGCCGCTCTCTTCGGCGAATGCATAGCGCCTAGCGTCGACGGCCGGAATCGCCGCGCCGCCTGGCAGCGTCATCCCCAGCGCTTCGGCCATGGAGGCCATCGTCGAGGCCGTGCCCATCACCGTGCAGTGGCCGTGGCTGCGCGCGATGCAGCCCTCCACCTCAGCCAGCTCTTCGTCGCCGATGCGGCCCTGGCGGTACTCGTCAAAGACCTTGCGGCCGTCGGTGCCCGAACCCAAGGTTCGTTCGCCCCAACGCCCAGCCAACATCGGCCCGCCGGTAACCATCAGCGAGGGCACGTCGGCTGAAGCGGCGCCCATCAGTTGTGCGGGCGTGGTCTTGTCGCAGCCGCACAGCAATACACAGGCGTCAATCGGGTTCGCTCGGATCGACTCCTCCACGTCCATCGCCATCAGGTTGCGAAAAAGCATGCTGGTGGGCTTCATGAACATCTCGCCGAGCGAGATGACCGGAAACTCCAGCGGAACGCCGCCCGCCGCCCAGACGCCGCGCTTGACCGCCTCCGCGATTTGGCGCAGATGGACGTTGCAGTTGTTCAGCTCGGACCACGAGTTGCAGATGCCCACGATCGGCTTGCCGTTGAGCGTGTCCGGGCCGAAACCCTCCGAGCGCAACCAGGCTCGACGGGCCAGGTTGTAGTATTCCGGTCCGTTGAACCAGGAGTAGCTGCGTAGTTTTTCTGGATCGCGCATCGAAGGTGGCAGGATAGCAAGCGGGGTCACGCGAAGCCCCGCCGGCTGCGTTCGCCCATAATGAGGATCAAGTGGATTTGACGGGTCGTCGGCTGGCGCACTACCAAGTGCTCGAGCGCTTGGGCGCAGGCGCGATGAGTACCGTCTACAAGGCCCGCGACGAAAAGCTGGAGCGCATGGTGGCGCTCAAGATCCTGCCGCCGGCGCGAACGCCCGACTCGGCCAAGCGCTTTGAGCGCGAGGCGCGCGCAATCTCAGCCCTCAACCACCCCAACATCGCCGTCATCTATGCCTTCGAGCAAGACGACGAGATGCGCTTTCTAGCGCTCGAATACGTCTCCGGCGGCACGATGGCGGATCGGATCACGCGCTGCAAGAAGGACCACCAAGCGCCGACGCCGCGCGAGGTGGTGGACGCCTGCCTCCAGATCGCCGCCGGGTTGGCGCACGCGCATCGGCGCGGAGTCGTCCATCGCGACGTGAAGGCGGAGAACGTACTCGTTTCCGAAGACGGCATGCTGAAGGTCACCGACTTCGGCGTCGCGAAGGTCGGCGGAGACTCGCAGCTGACCGAAGAGGGCAGCCTCGTCGGCACCATGGCCTACATGGCCCCGGAGCAGATTTTGGGCGAGACCGTCGACCGTCGGGCCGACATCTTCTCCTTCGGCGTACTGGCGTTCCAAATCGCGACCGGCGAGTTGCCGTTTGATCCCATCCACACGGCGCAACTCAACTACGAGATCGTCAACGCCCCCACACCCAAGCTCGATGAATATCGCGGCGATCTGCCGGAGGCGTTCTGCGAGCTGATCTACAAAACGCTGGAGAAGCGGCCCGGCGACCGACTACAGGACCTGGACGAGGCGGTGGAAACGCTCGAAGAGATCCGCGCCAACCTCCGCACGGGGTCGGCCAACGCCACCGGGCCCATGCCGACCTACGAGCGACCCAGGCGCGAAATTGAGATTGGAGAGACGCTGGGCCGGTACCGTGTGCTCTCCAAAATCGGCGAAGGCGGGATGGGAACCGTCTACCGGGCGCAAGACATCACGCTCGATCGACCGGTCGCTCTCAAGACGCTCAAGGCGCTCACCTTCGTCGACCCGGAGCGCAAGAAGCGTTTTCTGCAGGAAGCCAAAGCGGCGTCGGCGCTCAACCACCCCAACATCGTGACGATCCATGAGGCCGACGAGCAGTCCGGCGTCAGCTTCATCGCCATGGAGTTCGTGGAAGGAGAAACGCTCGACCGGCGCATCGCTCGCGGCCCGCTGGGCCTCAACGAGTCGCTGCGCATCGCCATCCAGATCGCGGACGCGCTCGCAGCGGCGCACGCGGCGGGCATCGTCCATCGTGATTTGAAGCCCAGCAACGTCATGCTGGCCGACGACGGGCGCGTCAAGTTGCTCGACTTCGGATTGGCCAAGCTCGGCGAAGACGTTCTCACCACCAGCGAAGCGGCCGACGCGCCCAAGACCGAAGAAGGCGCCATTCTCGGAACAGCCGCCTACATGTCGCCCGAGCAAGCCGAGGGTCGGCTGATTGACTCCCGCTCCGACGTCTTCTCCTTCGGCTCGCTGCTCTATGAGTTGGAGACCGGCCGGCGAGCGTTCGACGGTGACTCCAAAGTGTCGGTCTTAGCGGCGATTGTTCAGAAACAGCCGACGCCGCTGGCGGAGCTGGCGCCGGAGACGCCTTCGGAGCTCGATCGAATCGTCGGCCGCTGCCTGCGCAAAGCGCCGGGGCGACGCTTCCAGCACATGGGCGACGTCAAGGTAGCGCTCGAAGATCTGCTGGAGGACTACGAGCAGGGTCGCCTAGCACCGGCGGAGAGGCCCGTGGCCGCTCCGGGCCCCGCGCAGGAGAAGAGCTGGCGCCCGGTCGGGCTTGCCCTCGCGGGCGGCGCGCTGCTGGGGTTGCTGGCCGGCGCCTTCGCGCCCGGCGAGCCTCCTGCCGCGCGAGGGTCGCAGGAGGCGCGGCTGACGCAGTTGACGGGCGACCAAGGCATGGCCGGTCATCCGACCTGGTCGCCTGATGGAGAATGGGTCGCCTACGCCTCGGATCACGGCGGCGGGTTCGACCTGTGGAAGCGCCCTCTCTCGGGCGGGCCCGAGGTGCGGTTGACGGAGACGCCTCTCGAGGAGACCCAGCCGGCGTGGTCTCCCGACGGGCGGACTATCGCCTTCGCCGCGTCCGACGGCGGTATCTACGTAGTCCCCTCTGACGGCGGTCGCGCAGTTCGGGCGGCGGCGTTCGGATCGAATCCTCGCTGGACTCCGGACGGGAATACGATCGCCTTCGACGCGAACGGTTCGATCTATCTGGCGCCCTACGGCGGAGGCGAACCACGAGAGATCGTGACGGGCACGAGCGGCACGCCGCACACGGAGTTCGCACCGGACGGAAAGCGCTTCTACTACTGGGACCGGACGCGTCGCGGGGTCTTCTTGGGATCGATCGACGGCAGCCAGGGCTCGGCGCTGAGCCTGACGAGCCCGGGAGAGGAGATCGCCGGCCTCACGATTTCGCCCGACGGGGGGACATTGGTCTACTCGAAGGGCGCCTTCGGCGGCGACAAGGATCTGTGGCGAACAGCGGTTGATCCGACCACCGCGCTTCCCACCGGCGAGCCGGAGCGACTCACGGTCTCGGCGACCGACGACATCGAGCCGAGGTTTTCCCGCGACGGGCGCAGCATCGCCTTTACGGTCAGGCGGCTGGAACGTCAGTTGTGGGGCGTTGCGCTGGACCCCGAGACTGGGCTTGCCTCGGGCGAATCGCGGCTGCTGAGCTTCCACAGCGCCCGCAACTACTACCCCTCGGCCACGCCGGACGGGGAGGTCGTCGTGTGGACTTCGCAAAACGCCGGACAAGGAGCGATCTACTACTTGCGAGCCGGTGATCAGACGGAGCACAAGCTGACGCGCGAATGGGGCCGCGACGTCCGCGAGGTGGGCGGCACGCTGTCCCCGGACGGCTCGGAGATCGCCTATTCCTCGACCGTGGGAGGAGCCTATCAATTGTGGCGGATGCCGGCGTTCGATTCAGTGGCGATCCGACTGACGGATGTCGCCCGGCCCCAATCCGATGCGCAGCCTTCATGGTCGCCGGACGGCGAGCGGCTGGCGTTCTATACCAACCGGGCGGGCAACTGGGACATCTTCGCGATCCCGGCCCGCGGCGGCGAGGCGGAGCCGTTGACCGATTGGCCGTCCAACGAGCTCTACCCCTCCTGGTCCCCGGACGGCCGCTGGCTCGCCTTCCTGTCCGACCGCGACGGCAACCCCGACCTCTGGCGACTCAACCTTGTGGACGCGACCATCGAGCGCATCGTCGAGCACCCTGCCGTGGAGGGTCCGGCAGCCTGGTCGCCCGACGGGAGCCGCTTCTACTTCTCGTCCAACCGCAGCGGCGAATTCGCAATTTGGATGATTCCCAGCGACGGCGGCGAGGCGAGGCGCGTCACGGCGGAAGCCCTGCATCTGCCGGAGACGGCTCTTTATACGAAGTTCGCCGTCACTACCCAGGAGTTGATCGTCCCGCTGGAGAACCGGCGCGGCAACGTCTACGTGCTGGAGAACTTCTAGCTCGATTCGCCCGGTTGCTCTAGGTCAAAGAACAGCGCAGTGCGTTCTTGACGAAAGGTCGAGAAACCGGACTTCTCGAAAAACTCAACGGCGCTCGACACCGCCAGCAGCTGACGCACACCAAGTTCGCCGGCCTTTTTCTGGCAGGCTTCAACCAGCAGCCGGCCGACGCCTAATCCCCCGTAGTCCGGGTCCACCGCCAAGCTGCGTATCTCCGCCAGCCGCTTGGAGTAAACGTCGAGGGCGCAACAGGCGACGACCCGCCCCTCGAAGTCGGCGACGAAAAATCGTTCGATCTCCGGCCGCTCCTCCTGAACCAACTTATCGGGGAAAAGTGCAATGAGACGGGTGATGGCCGCGTCGTCGCCCACGGCGGCGGGACGGATGGAAACAGCTGCGGACAAGCTTCGAGTGTATCCCGGAGACGTTCGGAATATGAGGCGGGCCGCGTCCCCTCGGCCCGCCCGAGGCCTTGCGGCTAGGATTCGGACTGGACGACCTCGGCACGACGGCGAATCTGAGCGTCAAGCAGGTTCAGCTCTCCGACGATTGAAAACTGTCGCCGCGCCTCCTCAATTCGTCCGGCACGGTAGAGCGCCCAGCCGTAGGCCGCCCGTGTATAGACGTCTTGGCGACGGGCGATTTCGTGTTCGGCGATCTCCAGCGCCCGCTCCGTGTTGCCGGCGACCTCGAGGTAGTAGTCGATCAACTCGCGGTTGGAGTTGTCCCAGGACTCGGACTCTTTCTCGGCGTCGCGGACGAAATCAGCGTAGGCCTCCCGAGCTTCGGCAACCTTCCCCGCCTGTTGCAGCACCCGGGCCAGTTCGTAGAGATTCTCCGGATGAGGCGCCCGTTGATACCGCCGCTTGAGCACCTCGGAGGCTTCGACGGCTTGTCCCTTGTCGAGCAGAATGCGCCCGAGTTCGGCCAACCCGTAGTGGTACTCCGGAAACAGTTCGAGAGCGGCGTCAACCGTCTCTTGCGCCCGTACGAGGGCCCCGTTCTGACGCTCGAGGTGAGCCATCTGGACCAGGATCCAAGCCCGATCCTCTCGCTCCACCGGCGACGTGCGGTCGAACGCCTTGCGCAGGAAGTCAATCGCGCCCTCTTGGTAGCCGTGCAGCTCCCGCAGATGCGCTGCCCGCGTCATCCCCGGCACGTTGCCCGGACGCAGGTCGAGCATCCACTGCACCGCATCCACGGCTTCGTCATAGCGGCCCAACTCGACCAGAGCGTCCGCCATCAGGCCATAGACGAGCACGTCGTCCGGGGCCTGTTTGTTGAGTTCACGAGCGAGTTCAAGAGCCTGTACAAATTCGTGTTGTCCGAGCCAAGCCCAAGCCCGCACGCGGCGAGCGGCGAAGTTGTCTGGATCCAGAGCGAGAGCGCGGTCCAGGATCTCGTGAGCACTGGCGTAGTGCGCCGTGTCCGCCGTTTCGCGCGCTCGGCGCGTGTGAGCCATGGCTAGATCCGAGAGAGAGCGAGCGGACTCGGGGAGACGCTCGAGCGCGAGCTCGGCGCGGGCGATGTGACGCTCGGCCGGGGTGGCGGCGTCGGCGACGGGTTCGGCGGAAAGCGTGACGCCGAGTAAGAGGAACGTGAGGACGTATTTCATGAAATTCTCCTGATCGATCTGTGTCGTCTCCTGAGCGTGAAGGCCGGACGCCGTGACGGCGTCCGGCCTTGTTCGAGCGAGCTACTCGACCGGGCCCCCGCCCTCTTCGCCCGGATCAACGTGGCGCCGGTTGCGGCCGTCCGGCGCATCCGCCACATAGGGGAACGCCGTGCGATACTCCGCATCGTTCACGTTCACTCCGTCGCCAAGCGCATTGTTCGGGAAGCGGTTCAGGCTTTCGCCGTTCGCGTCGAGAGCGAGCACGCCGCCCACGCCTACTCGCAACGTGATGTCGACGACGTCGTCGAACACGCGACGTCCGTTGGGATAGCCCGCCGCATCGCCGGCGATCAGGCCAAGCCGATGAGCGTCGGCCACCGGCGTCGCCGGCACGCCCGTATTGAGCCGGAGCAGATCCGCGATGGGCCCGGCCGGAGTCCCCGCGGCCGCGATGGGCGCCGCGTAGGTCACCAACGGCAGCAGATCCAAACGCGGCGCCGCCGGTACCGTCAGCGCGCCCCCGTAGAGCGCCTCCACAATCTTGACGATCGGCGGATCGAGGAAGAAGTCGGCGAACTGTTCATCGTTCTGAGGCCTGTCCATCGAGAAGCGATCTTTGGAGCCGATACCGATGATCAACTCGTTGATCAGCGGGTTACCCATGCGTTGGACCTGCCGGAACGGACCACGCGAGCGTCCCCAGGGAAAGACTTGGGTCCGTTGGCGCGACGTGGTCGCCCAAACGCCGATGGTGGCGGCGGCGGAGTCGGCGGGTTCAATTTGACCGGTCGAGGTCAGCATCTCAATCGGAATCTCGACGGCGATCGTGTTGACTGCGTAACCGGAAACGGTATCGCTGGCGAGGTTAACCTCGGAGGCATCCTCATCCGCCGTCAGTACCCCGGGAACTCCCGAGCCGAGCGTGCGGAAGTTGGCCGTATCGAAGGCGGCGCCGAGATCGATCCAGAAGGCGTCGTCGGTCGTTCCGGCGAAAACGCGAATCCCGTCGGCCGTGACGTAGTTCGCCTGGTCGAACAGCGCCGCGTAGTCCATGGTTCGCGGTCCGGCGTTGCCGGGCAGCGCGTAGAAGGGGCCGCCGGTTGAATTGACGAGCTCGCGCCCGCCTGTCAGTCCCAGCCTGCTGCGGCGACCGTCGGCCATGGTGACCGTGTAGGTTTGCCGCAAATTCAGGCCAGGGTTGTCGAAGCTGCGGATCTGCGGAGGAACGACCAAGTCGCCCGTCCCTGGAGCAAACGCACCGTCGTCGCCGATTCCCGCAACGGCCGTGTAGACGCCTGGGAGTTGAAACTCGGTGTTGAAGCGGAACTGAAAGACGACGTCCTCAACGGCGTCATGATCGTTGTCGACCCGGATCTCATAGAGCATCTCGGGATCAAAAGGAAACAGGGTCGGCCCGTTGGCCGGTTCGAGCAGCGGATCGACGGCCATCATCAGCGTGACGTGCGTCGGGTTCTGCTGGGTGGTCTCGTCGCCGTAGCTGACGAAGGCGTAGACGTCGGTGATGTCGGCCTTGTGGTCGAGAGCGGTGATCGGCGCCTCCCGATGATTCGCTGAGAACGAGGCTGTCGGCAGGATCAAGACAGCGGCAAGGATCGTCCGCAGGGACGTCCAATTTACGGATATTCGCATGAAAAAGTCTCCTCTAGGTTCGTTGGCCGAGAAGCGCGTCGCGTCCGTCGACTTCCGTCCGGCTGCTCGGTAGGTTGGGGGCGTCGACCGCCTTCACAGAGTCACTACGGAGACCCCGGGGGATCGGATGTCGCGTCGGGGAAAAAAGTTCGGCGAGGAAGGTCGTATGCCGACCTAGGTGGTTTCACCGAGTGCACAAAGGTACGCGGGAGCCATTGGGAGGAAACGCGGTTCTCGGCGAGAATGCTTGCAAGATGAGCGAGCAAGCAATCCAGGACTTGCGCCACGAGATGCGGCTGCAGTTGCGAGAGACGCTGCGCCGGAACTCCGAGGGCCTCCGCCGGGCGGACAACCCGCGATCGGCGGAGTTGCTGGCGGGACTTCGACTGGCCGAGCCGGGACTATCGGCTGAGATGAGTCGGCTGGCCGGCCAATTCGCCTGCTAGCGTCAACCGCGCAGCGTCTCGGCGATCTGCCTCGAACCCGGAGACTGGGTCGCGGTCCAAGCCGTAAAGTCGGCCAGCAAGTTGGCCTCGGGAACGCTCATCGCGATGATCTGCAACTTGCCGCCCTGGAACATCGTCTTGTAGTTCGGGAAGCCCCAAAAGGGAGCCTTCTCCTTGGGACCGGCGAGATTGGCCGCTTCCACTAAGCCGCGCAGTTCGCCGTCGAGCTGCGATTCCCAGCGCGCGACCCGGTCGAGGTAGACCCAACACACCTTCGCCTTCCAGCCCCCGCGCACGCCCCACCAGTCGTTGTCCTGGACCTCCAGTTCGGTCGTGGCGATGGCCTCCTTGGGATCACCGGAACCCTTCGCGTGCTGGAGGGCGCGAACGACCGCTGCCAAATCTTCCTTGCGAAACACCTGGTTATTGGGAGTGGGAGGCTGCGATCGATCTGCGGGAAGCACCCCGAAGTACGGGGCAATGCCGCCGTCGAGAGAATGAATCGAGGGTGGATTCTCATCGGGGTTGGAGGGATCGAAGTCCACGTCCAGCCGACGCTCGGTGTTGACGAACACGACCAGGTTCTCGACGCCGCGCAACAGCAGCGAAATGATTCCGAGGTTGTCCAGGCTGCCGCCGTCGCCGAAGGCGTACACGTCGTCTTGAGGAGCCGAGGAGGCGCCCAGCGCCGGGACAGGCCAGTAGCGCTCGACCGGCGGGCCTTGAGCGAGGTACTGGCTGACGAGCGGATAGCCGCCGGCAAGACCGGCGCCGGTTGCAGCGAAGGCTGCGGAAGACGTTCCTGAAGCGTAGGCGAGCGAATAGGGCTTCCCGGGCGGCCCGGCATCGACATAGCCGCCGCGGTAAGGCGGCCACTGTCGCGGCGCGGACGATCCGAAAGCAAACGACTCGATGAAGCCGCCGCCTACCGTCTGGGAGCGCCCGTTCTCGTCGCCCGGCGGATCATAGACGGTCAATCGGTGCTTGCTGCCGACCGCGAGCGGCGAGTACTCGAAATGGATGAAGTTGTCGGCGCCGTCGGTGGGCCACAGCAGGGTCGAGTTGACGACGAGGTAGGGCCGCTTGGCGTCTCCGGTCTTATTCCGGACGGTGTCGAACGAGGCATTGGCCAGTTCGGGGTTGCGGGCAACAATCTGGTCGACGGTCGCTTGGTCGTAACTGAAGAACGACGGTCGACGCTGGTTGTAGATGCCGAAGCGCTCGAAGAACGTATTCCCGACCGCATGGATCCACACATCGTTGGGCGTGATCCGGCGAGTAACGACATTGATCGATTGCTCGACCAGTTTGGAAAGGAAACTCTCGGTCGCCCCGACCCCGAGGTTGAGCGGCGAGATCTGGCGGAGGCTGCTGAGCCGAATGTCGCCCGGCCGCCGCGTGACGCCGAGCAGCTCTTCGTCATTGGCCGCACCGTCGGCGTAGTAGGTAAACGCCGTCGAGGCCCAGGACCCGCCTGAGACGCAGGAGATGTAGTCGACATCGTCCACCAAGCCGGACTCGACCAGACCGCGCAGTTGTCCCCACGCGGCGACCATCGCCCGGTTGCCCCCGCCGGAGAAAGCGACGCCCGTCTTGCGCTTCTTCGCATCGACAATGCCCGCTTCCTGTTCGGGATAGAGAAAGTCCGGCGACGAACTCTCCCAAACGCGCGCTCGAAGTACGCCGGAGGGCCGCGGAGGAGCATCGGTCGCCGGCTCGGGCTTGCGCGACGGCGCTGCGGTGCGGGATCGGCTGGGAGTATCCGCCTCGGCGCCGTCGGGAACGGTGATCGGCGCACGCATCCACTCGGGAGGATTAAAAGGCATGAGAGAAACTGAGGCTTCAGTGTAAGGAGGAGCCGGAGGCGGCGCAATCTCGTCGTGCCGGATTCTCCGGACTAAGCGGGCGGTTCGACGACGACCTCCGCATAGGGGTGGCGGCGGGTGATCGCGCCTCCGGAAAGAAATACTTCAAGCGCTTGTTCGTAGAGGTCCCGCGGAATGGCGACATCGCCCTGCCATGTGCCGATCCGCTGATAGCGTTCAATGGCGGCCTGCAAAGCGGAGAGATCCGTTTGTGGGAAGTAGTCCCGCTCGGTGGCGGCAACTTCGGCGGCGGACGTCGTCTGAACCCAAGCGCGGGCTTGGGCGTAGGCGCGCTTAAAGGCGCGGCCTTTCTCGCTTTGGACGAACGCACGGGTCGCCGCGAGGCTGGAGAAGGCGACTGCGGGCATCGCTTCGCCGACCGAGGCGACCGTATGAGCCAGCCCCTCGTGCTCCAGCTGCTGCGGCGCCGGACCCTGCTGATGAACGAAGTCGCCCTCGCCGGAACGGAACGCTTGATCGATCTCGTCGACTCCGCCCCGGTCGAGCACCTCGATCTTGGACCAATCGACGCCTTGCTCTTGAGCCGCGTAACGCAACATCAGCATCGGCTGCCCACCATGATCTGCCAGCAGCTCGCTGCCTTCGAGATCCTTCCAGCTGAAATTGGAGCGAGCCTGCCGGGAGGCCAGGAAAAACCCGTCGCGGGTATTGATCTGCGCGAAGTGTACCGGCAACTCCGTCTCGCCCGCCTCCATCGGGCCCCAGTTGGATCCGACGGCTGACTGCATCACGTCCACCTCGCCGGAAGCCAGCAAATGGCGGCTACGCTGGCCGGGCTGGAGCACGGCGTAGGTCGCGTGGAGGCCTTCCCGCTCCAAGAACCCGGCGGCAATCGAGGCGATCAGGGGGCTGTAGAAGGCCGAGTGGCGAGAAACCATGACGGCGATGTTTTCAGGCATCTTGACTTACTCCCGGTCATAGCGGATCACTTGAAAATGGTGCGAGGGAGGCGTCGCCCCAAGCAGGCTCAACGCCGTTTGATCGATCGCGGAATAGGGCAAGTAGCGATGCGGAGTCGGCGCGTAGCGCTCCGCGAGCGATTCCTCAAACCGCTCGTGCAGTCGGCGCGGAGTGACGTCTCGAGAAGTGCGCAGGTACCAGATGATCTCCGGCGGCGACTCTTCAATGCGCGCCCCGGCGAGTTCCAATTCCGGCCTTCCGGAGGCGATCCAGAGTTCAAAGGAGTCGGGCAGGACGGCCTGTAGGGGCGCCGGATCGCTATTGGCCGAATCGACCAAGACCAAGGTCCGTACCGGGTCGCTCTCGGACTCAATCATGCGCGCGATCTCCCCGAAAGGAATGAGGTAGCCCTTGTTGAGATAGCCGAGCTTCAGAAAGTACTGCTGGTCGGCGAGAGCGAACAACCCAGCGGCGGCGGCGAGAATAACCGGCGCTGTACGACGCCGGTTGCTCACAACAAGCAACAGCAGGAACGGGAACAAGAAAAGCAGTCGCGCGGGCATGAAAGGGAAAGAGACCCAAGATGCCGCACCCAAGTAGGCAACCACGCCGGCCGCCCCGACAGTACTGATGCTGAAGGGAGCATCAGGCAACGCCGTATAGGCCAGGTAGACGATTCCTACGGCGGCCGCGGCGCCCAACGCCAGTGAAAGCATGGTGTGCGCTTCACCCATCGTGAAGGATACGGCCGTGTAGGCTACCCGCAATACGTGCTCGCTCCAGCCCGCGCCGCTCAGTGCGTACACCTCGCGCTCGCTGACTCGTCCCAAAGCGTTCCCGAATACGGAGAGCCAGGGCGTATAGGCCAGCCCGATGCCGACCGCCGCTGACAGAGAATGGCGCCAGGACGTAAACGCCAACCGCCCGAGCACCGCGACGCAGACGGCGATTCCAGGCAAGTAGTGAGTCCACAGCAGAGCCGCGGCGGCCAGAACGAACCAGGCGGTGCGAGAGTAGCTCGGGTTGTCTCGGAGCCGACGACCCGCGGCAAGAGCCAACACGGCGAGGAATAGTTGCAGCGAGTACGACCGCGCCATTCGTCCGTAGAGCAGCAAGACTGGTGCGAGAACCCAGAGGAGCCAAAAAAAGACTCGCGCGCGCTTTGGAGCCTCGCGCAGCCAACAGCGGCTGACCACCAAGCCCGCGAGAGCGACCCAAACTCCGGAAAACGCGCGCGCCGCGACAAGGGGCTCCACGGGCACGGCCGACAGCGCCGCGACCCAGATCTTGACCAGCGCGTAGTAGAGCGGCGGATGGATGTCGGCCGCCAGCCGCTGCGGAATCTCGGCCCAGGGAAGAGCGATCACGCTAAGCGTGAACTGTTCGTCGCCCCAGACGGGAAGCAGGTCCAGTCGCGTCCACAGAAGAAGGACTTGAAGGGGGAGCAATACGGCCAGCGGCCGACGTAGGATTGCCCCCATTGGGGGCAATCTAGCAGACTGGGCAGAGCGCCCGCGCAGCTTGATGCGCCGGAGCGCGCTGGAGGCCGAAAATTCGGCTGCGCATCCCCACTCTTCACGCCCCGATCGGCCGCTACTTCCGTCGACGACGCTTCGCTCGCTTCTCTGAGGCGTTCGCGATCACGCGACAGACGCGTATCCTCGACCTCGGCGGCTACGCTTACTACTGGACCTTCTTTGAGAAGGCTCCGCGTGTCGTCATCGTCAACCTGGAGCCGCCGGCTCAACCTGAAAAACGCTTTGACTGGGTGATCGCCGACGGGCGCAACCTGCCGTTTCGAGACGCAGCCTTCGACGTCACGTTTTCCAACTCAGTCGTCGAACACATCCCCGGCTTGGAGAATCGACGCGCTTACGCCCGGGAGGCGGCCAGAACGGGCCGCGGCTACTACGTGCAGACGCCCTACCGTTGGTTCCCGGTGGAACCCCATTTGATGACGCCACTGGTGCATTACCTGCCGAAGAGGTGGCAGCTCCCCCTGCTGCGCAACTTCACCGTCTGGGGCGTGCTGGAGCGCCCGACGCCTCAAGGCTGCCGGGACTTCCTGCGCGACATCGACCTCCTCACGACCACGGAACTCCGCGAGCTGTTCCCGGATTCCGAGGTCTGGCGGGAGCGCTTCTTCGGTCTGCTGAAATCGATCACCGCCGTTCGGCGAGTCTAGGCACAAAAAAGAGGCCGCCCCCCGAAGGGAGCGGCCAAGATAAGGGGTGTTATGGGTTCACAGTGATTAGAATTGGATGCGCAGCCCCAAGTTGATGCGGCGCTGACCGACCTGCGGGTTGCCCGCTCGGCCGAAGTTACCACTCAGCACGGAGCCGTTGACCCGGAAGTTGGTCCGGTTGAAGATGTTGAACGCGTCGGCGCGCGCGATAAAGCGTACCGGGTTGTCCGAACGATTCCACAACGTGAAGTTTTTCACCAGCGAGAGGTTCTCCTGGAACACGGGAGTGTTCCGGAAGTTCACCTGACGCGGCGAGGCGTAGCCGAGCTCGAACTCGCCCGGAGCGACAAAGGCGCCCGGGTTGAAGTAGCGGATGCTCGGATCGTTGGGGTCGAGATCGCCGCGGCTCACTCCGGTATGCAGCGGAGCCGAACCCGGGTTGGCGGAGCGGCGACCGTTGAACAGGATGTTCGACAGCGTGTTCGGCGCACTAGCCGTCAGCGGCAAGCCCGAGCGGTATTGCATGATCAGACCAATCTGCCAACCGCCGAGGGCCAAGTCCTTGGCCCGATTGGCGCTGGAGAAGTAGGTCTTGCCCCGCCCGAACGGCAGGTCGAAGAATCCCAGCATGTTGAACTGGTGCGGAATGTTGTACGACGACACCGTCTTTTCCGGATCGAGGTCGTAGGAGTTCTGCGGCCGACCTTGCGAGAAGATCTGCCGGAAGTGAAGCTTCGACAGCGACTTGGAGTAGGTGTAGTTAGCGTTGATCTGCGTTCCGCCGAAGCGGCGCTCGACCTTCGCTTGGAAAGCGTCGTACCAAACGCGACCGTCGCCGGTGTTGCGGCTGCGGACCTCGTTGATGTGCGGGAACGGACGCAACGATTGCGCCAGTGAGCCGGTGAATCCTTCGTACGGCGCGGAGAAGCCGGCCGCCTGAACTTCCGGATCCGAGATGTCTTTCGACAACAAGGTGCCGAGCGTCAGGTGTTGGGGATCCAACTGGTTGAGCAGCGTGGTTGAGTTCAATCCCTTTCCGCGATTGCCCAAGTAAGACAGATCAACCAAGAACTTCTGAATCTGATGTTGGACCGAGAAGCTCCAGTTGTAGTACTGCGGCGCTTGGCCGAAGTTCGGCCCCTGGTGCTCGACGAACTGGCCGTTGGCGATCGTCGGATCGATGAAGGGCGGCTGCGCGAAGCCGGGAGGCCTCGGAATGCCGCCGTCCCACTGGATGGCCGGGTTGAGGCCGTCGGAGGTCACCTGCGCCGGCGGTCCGGAGAAGCCGAGCGTGCAACCGCAACCGCCGTTGCCGAGCGTCTGATAGTAGACGCCGAATCCACCGCGCACGACCGTATTGGTCGCAGCGCGCCAGGAAAATCCGGCCCGAGGACCGACCGAGCTGAAGTCCGTCGGGTAGAGCCGGGAAGTACCCGTGCGGCCCGCGCCTGGACCCGGGAAGATGACGCCGCCGGGAAGACCGCCTGCTTTGGCGTTGGGAATGGTGGGATCAAACGACGACGAATTGAAGTTCGCCATGTGCCATCCGACCGGCACCTCGTAGCGCATGCCGAGGTTCAACGTCAGGTTCGGCAGAATCTTCCAGTTGTCCTGGATGTAGCCGGCGTAGTAGCGGTAGCGGATCTGTACGTCCGGAACCGGCAGGGCCGTCGTTTCCGCGTTGTTGGGAGCGCCCAGCAAGAAGCTCGCGAAGGAGTGGCCGGTGCCGCCGAGATCGGTCGGCAACGCCGTTTGCGCCCGTGCAAAGGTGAACAGGCCGTTGGAGCCCGCCGCGTCGTTGGCGTTGGTCTGCAGATAGCGGATGTCGTAGCCTGCTTTCCATTCGTGCTTGCCCTTCACGATGGATAGCGATTGCGAGAAGTGGAACGTACGGTTCTTCTGGAAGCCGTCGTTGACCTTGCCGTCTTGGATGCCCCAAGGCGTAAGTTGGTCCACAGCCGCGAAGCGCACGCGTGGAGTCGCGTCGGTGCTGACCGGCAGGCCGATCTGGGAAGCAAACCCCCGTTGATTGGAGTTGTCCCAGGACTGATCGCGACGCGAGTAGCTGTAGGTCGAGTGCAACAACATCGAAGGGCTGATGATCCAGTCGACGTTCCAGCGCGGATGCCAGGTCTTGACGCCGCTGTCGGTCAAGCCTTGGCTAAGCGGACCAGGCAACGCCGTCAATGCGTCGCGGGTGTTGTTCTCGTTCGTCTGGAAGTACGAAACCTTGAGGTTGTCCGTGATGGCGTGATCAAACTTCAAGCTCCAGATGTAGTTCGAGAGAACGTTCTGATTCAGGAAACCGAAGTTGCTGCCGATAATGTTGATGCTCGGATCCGGGATGAACGGGATGATATTGCGCGAAACGCTGCTGAAGCGACTGTTTGGGATCGTGTTGTTCGGGAACGGATCGCGTAGGTCGCCGGCGGTGCTCATCGGATCGTAGATCGTCTGTCCCGAACCGGCAAAGTTGCCTTGCTTCATTCCAGCCAGCGGTACGGAGCTGGTCGTGGCCGTCGGGTTGCTGGGACGTTCGTCACTGGAGTACGTGGTGTACCAGAACGTCTTGTTGCGTCCGTCGTAGACCTTCGGAATCCAGATCGGTCCGCCGAGCGAACCGCCCGCTTCAGTGAAGCGCTCTTTGGCGCGGAATCCGGCGGGGTTGCCGGGCCGAGAGTTGCTCACCCAACCGGCGGCGTTGAAGATGTCGCGACGCAAACCGAGGAAGGCCGCGCCGTGCATGGCGTTGGCGCCGGACTTGGCGTTATAGACCTCAACGCCTCCGCCGAAGCGTCCGTGCTCGGCAGCATAGGTCGAGGTGATCATCTTGACCTCGGAGAACATCTCCGCGGCCGGGAAGCTAAAGTCGATGCCGCCCGATTCCGGGATGGTCAGCGAACCGCCTTCCACGAGGATTTCTTTCGCGCGGCCGCCGGAACCGTTGACCGAGATGGTCGATCCGTTGATCGTGTTGACGCCCGGCATGTAACGCGTGAAGGCGTTGCCTCGGCGAATGCCGCCCGTGAAGAGCGGGAGGGTATTCATCATCTCTACGGAGATGTTGTCGCCGCGCTGGCTCTCAATCGTTTCCAGCAGCGGAGCCGCACCGGTGACCTCCACCGTTTCGGTGACGTCGCCAAGTTCCAGCGTCAAGTCGAGCGCGAGACGAGTGGCGGTACGCACCACGATCTCTCCCAGGCTGAGCTTCTTGAAGCCGGGCGTTTCCGCCGTAACTTGGTACTCGCCGGTGTCCAAACTTGGAAAGACGTAGATGCCGCCTTCGGTCGAGCTGGTTTCGTAGACCTGTCCCGTGGCCGCTTGCGTGGCCGTGATCGTTACGCCCGGGACGACGGCGCCGCCGGGATCAAGCACGAGTCCGCCGATGGACCCGTTGGCGCCCTGGCCGAAGCCGGCGGGCGCAAACGTCAGTGAAAGCAAGAGCACGCACATCGCCGTAAGCAACGCGCGCGTGGATGAACCATGCATCAAACCTACCCTCCTCGAAACCCCTGAGGCGACGCGCCCAAAACGCGATTCTCCCAGAAAGAGATTTCGCCTCATAAAATACGGTGAAACGTTTCACCGTCCCTATCAAACCTCTACGGAAGGCGGCCTGTCAACCTTTCGTCTCCCGTTAGTTCGAGGAACTGACCGTTTGAAGTAGAGGACCGCAACTATCGCGGCGAACAAACTGGCAGGAGACCTCCACCGCGGGAATCGCGACGGTGGGGTTGATCGTCTTCTGAACGGCCATGCGCGCCAACTGCCGGCCCACCTCCTCAGCATCCATATGGACGGTGGTGAGCGCGGGATCGCGTGAGCCGCGGTATTGGTCTCCGAAGCCGGCTACGCTGATGTCCTCCGGCACTCGCAAGCCGCGGGCCCGCAGGGCCGTGATCGCGCCGTAGGCGATCGCATCGAGTCCCCCGAAAACCGCGGTAAACCCGCAACCGTTCTCCAGCGCTCTCGCGGCGCCCTGCTGGCCGTGACCATAGAGATCGGACGTCGCCGCTGTCGTATCAGCACATGGCTGTAGTCCGGCCTTCTCCAAGGCGTGGAGGTAGCCTCGATATCGAGCGTCAAACCACGGGAGTCGCGTGTCGCCGATGTATAGGATGCGCCGATGCCCGAGAGAGATCAGGTCCTCGACCGCTTCCACCGCCCCCGAAAAGTCGTCGATGCTCACGGCGTCGAAATCGTGGGGCGCGCGCCGTTCAGAGAAGCTGTTCGCGAATAGGACGTAGGGCGTGTGGATCGTCTCCAAATTAGCCAGCAGGTTGGGATAGTTGAATCCGGCAAGAATGATGCAATCGGCGGCGCCGTGGCTGGCGAGCACTGACGGTAGCTGGAGTTCGTCCGGTGCGTCGTCGGCTTCATAGTGGATGCGCGAGAACAGGACGAGATAGCCCTTCTCCTCGCAGTAGTCCGAAGCGCCTTGCAGGATGCGCGGGTGCACCGGACTGACGAAAGACCGATTGGAGAGCACGAAGGAAATGATCTTCGAAGACGCCGTGACCAGCTGCCTAGCGCTTGCGTTGGGACGGTAGCCCAACTCCGCAATCGCCCGCTCGACCCGCTCGCGATAGGGCGCACCCACGTTCTCGCGACCATTGACGACGTGCGATACGGTTCCGATCGAAACGCCGGCGAGACGCGCGACGTCTTTGATCGTGGCTCCACTGGAACGCTTAGTCTTCATCCAACAAGCTGCTCGCCTCGATCAGAACGCAGCGGCAAGCGACTCGTCAAGCGCGACCGGTTGAGCTCTTACCCGGCGAGGAACGACTCGCTCGCCGCGTGCGGGGTTGATTTCATCAAAAGATTGGCTCGGCTGAACGGCCTTGTAGGGCCGTGGATCGGGTTCGGATTGAAACAGACGCCACAGAGGCGTGGCGGCGGCGTCGAACTGCGTCATGGGCGCTAGACCCAGAATCATGCCGATGGTGCGCAGCACCGACAACGTCGAGTAGAAGGTCGGATCTCGAACGCCTCGGCGGGCGTAGGGGGAAGCAATCAGCGCAATCGACCGGTGAGCGCCGACATGGTCGGCGCCGTCCTGGGCGTCGTCCTCCATCACAAAGACGGCGGTTCGGCTCCAGGACTCGCGCGAACTCAACTCCTCGATCAGCGCGCCCAACGCGGCGTCGTGTTCCGCCATCATGGCGCGAGCCGTGGGCAGCCCGGGTGCGCGTCCCGCGGTGTGTCCGTTGGGCAGGTAGAGAATCCGCAGGTCCGGCAAAGCGCCTTCGTTTTCCAACCGTTGGGAATCGGACAGGAAGCGCTCGACCCGCGTTCGAGACGAGACCGTCAGGTCGAAGGAGGGATACCCTCCGTCGACAAAAGGCGTGAGCCCCGGGTCCATCACGAGAGGCTCCGAAGCTGACCCCGGGCGCGTCCAAATACCGTAGGCTCGTACCGACAGCCCCTTGGAGACGACGTTCGACCACAGGTATCCGGCGGGCGGCGCCGCTGCGGATTCAAACTTCTCCAGCAAGAAGCGGTCGAGCCGTTTGGCGTAGCGTGCGGGCCAGAGTTTCTCAATAAAGTCGTTGGAGGCCGCAGAGGTGGACCAACTCATTCCGTCTGCGCTCACCGAACCGGCGGCGTAGAAATTGTCGAGCAGAGCGAACTCGCGAGCCAGTTTGCGATGGTTGGGCGCCGTGTCTTCGCCGAACACGACCAAGTCGGGGTCGCCCTCCGCGCCAGGCAGATCGCCGAGGATCTGATCGTAGGAGCGATTCTCCTTGATGACATAGACCACGTGTCGAATCGGAGAACCAGGGCCGATAGGGTTGTCGACCGGGATGCCCGGGTCGGCGACATAGTCCGGGTCGTAGTGAATATTCTCCGCCGCGCGGCTCGTCATCGCGGCGAGCGATTCCCCGTCCAGTCCGGGCAAGACGCCCAGTGAGCCGATCTCTTGCGCGGCGACGTAGTCGGAATCTCGGTCGCGGCGAGTGGGGTCCGGCCCCTGGAGGGCGGCACGAGGGCCCGCTCCCTTGCCGTTGAGGTACAGCAGCTGGCCGCGGGCCGTTTCCACGACGGCGGTGGGACGCCAACCGGTCGGCACGGCACCGAGGAACTGAGTCCGCGGGCCGCTGATGTCCGCAACGGCAATGAGGTTATTGCCCGAACAAGCGATATAGAGCCGCTGGCCGTCCGGACTCACTGAAAGGGCGGTGGGCTCGGTCCCGGCAGGGGCGTCGAGCGTCGGACCGAGTGGAATGCGTTCCAACAGGCGCGGCCGGTTCGTATCCGTGAGGCCGAAGACGCTGACGGTATTGGTGTTCGACGAGGCCACGTACAAGCGAGCGGTAATCGGGAAAGCGTCGGCCTGGTCGTCGTCGGATTCGACCTCGCCCGGGACCAGAAGAATATCGCCCGAGAGCGCGCCGACCGGCAGATTCTCCAGCAAACGCCCCTCGGCCAGGTTGTAGAGACCGACGGAAGCCTCGCCCCAGTGGGAGATCCAGGCATGGCGCCCGTCGGGGGCGAGCTGCATGCGGTAGGGCCTGGCGCGCGTGTCAAAACGCGAGAGACGGCGTCCGGACTTGGCATTCATCACCTCGACGCGATTTCTGAATAGATTCGCGGCGTAGAGGAGTCCTTCGTCGGCGGACAACATCACGTCGCCGATGAAGTCGTCCGGCGTGCGGGCGTCCGAAGCGACGGCGGCGAACTGTCGATCGAGGGTAAGACGCCCGTTGGCGTAGGAGGCCTCAAGCACTGTGGCGCGAGCGCCTCCTCCAATCAGCAGTTTGTCGCCCTTCTTGTTGAAACGAAGCCCCAACCAGCCGTCCGGCAGGCGGACGGTCTGCACCAGATCGCTCGTTTCTAGGTCGATGACCGACAGCGAGGGCTCCCGGTATCCGGCGTTGAGGACGACTGCGACGCGCCCGTCCCGCGACAACGTCACCGACATGGGCAGCGTACTCAGTGGAATCTGCTTGCCGGCGGGCGTGACGGGCCACCCGGTAGGCAAGATGGCGGCTCCGTCCGGATAAATACCGGCTGTCTGCTGGGCGGCGAGAGAGACGACTGAAACGACGGCCGCAAGAAGTACGCGCACCTGTCTAGTCTAGCGACGGAAAGGTCGTCGGGCGGCTCGATGTAAATTTTCGGAGTTCCGGTAGACGACGATCTCGGATAAGCTGGAATTCTAGCCGGAACGACAAGCGCGGTCTCCGCCCTGGCGCCTTAAACGATGCATCTTCTCTCGAGCCGCGGCCGAGCCCGCGCGGCTCTACCGCTGACACTCTGTATCCTCGCCGGATTCAGCGCAACACTCTGGGGCCAGGGGCGCACAGCAACTCTCACCGGCGTCGTCACCGACGCCACCGGAGCCGCCGTGCCGGGGGCGACGGTCCAGGTCAGCGGCCTCTTCACCGGAATCGAACGCGAAACGCAGTCAGACCGTCTCGGCGGGTACCGCATCCCCCTCCTCGATCCGGGAACGTACCGCCTGGAGGCCCGCAGCGACGGATTCAAGCTCGCCGTCGTCGAGTCTGTAGCTCTAGCCGTCGACCATGCCACGATCGTCAATCTGGCGCTTGAAGTCGGACAGCTCGTGGAGACGACGACCGTCAGCGCGACCGCCGCGCAAGTGGCCGTCTCTCCCGGTGCAATCGCCTCTCTGGTCGATCGAGAAACCACCGATGCGCTCCCGCTCAACGGGCGCGACTACGTCCAACTGGCGGCCCTGCAACTAGGCGCGACGCAAGCAACCGCGCAGATCAGTAATTCCAACAACGGACGCGGCTTACACCTGTCTATCGCCGGCTCGCGGCCCCAGCAGAACAATTTCCGATTGGACGGCGTCTCCGTAACCGACTACAGCGGCTCAACGCCCGGCGGAGCAAGCGGGTTGAACTTGGGCGTCGAGGCGATTGAAGAGTTCTCCGTACTCTCAAACGCCTACTCGGCACAGTACGGGCGAGCGGCCGGCGGCGTGATCAACGCGGTGACTCGCTCGGGTTCCAATGAATATCACGGCAGCGGCTACTGGTTCCATCGCAACGACGATCTGGATGCTCGGAACTTTTTCGATCGCGACAAGCCGGCGTTCCGGCGCAATCAGTTCGGCGCGGCGTTGGGCGGCCCCGTCCGGGAGAACCGTACGTTCTTCTTCACCAATTACGAGGGACTCCGCGAGGAACGCGGACGCACGACCATCAACACCACCTTCAGCGATGCTGCGCGACGCGGCGACTTGGCCTCGGGCGCGGTTCCGGTCGACCCGGCGGCGGCGCGCGTCATGGAACTCTTTCCTCGGGCGAACGCAGAGTCGCTCGGCGACACCGCCCTTTTCATCTTTCCGAACAACGTCGAGGGCGACGAGGACTTCTTTGTCGCCCGTGTGGACGAGAACCTGGGCGACGACGATCGGCTGTTCTTCCGGTACACGGTCGCGGACTCCGAGCTGTCGGACCAGTCGGCGTTCGCCATCAGCGATCGCCGCAACACGAACCGCAATCAATCGGCGTCCATCGAGCACACTCACGTCTTTTCGCCGACGGTCTTCAACTCCCTGCGTCTGGGCTTCAATCGCTCGTTTACGGTGAGCGGGCTCACCGAGGCGCGGGTCGCGGGAGCGGACGACCCCGCTCTGCGGTTCGTACCCGGGCGGGACGGCATGGGCATCCTCGACATTACGGGCCTGACGAATTTTCCCGGCGGTTCGGGCGGCGAGGACGTCGACGTTCACGCCTTCAATTCTTTCCAGCTCTACGACGACGCCACCTGGAACCACGGCCGGCATCTCTTCCGTTTCGGCGCGGCGTTCGAGCGCACGCACCTCAATATCGACAGCCAGAACTCGGCCAGCGGCGAGTACCGATTCCGCGGCGTCAGTCAGTTCCTGCAGAACCTCCCGGATCGCTTCCGCGCCCAACTACCGGGGTCGGACACAATTCGCGGCTTTCGCCAGTGGATCCTTTCCGGTTACGTCGAAGACAGCTTCCGCGTGAGTTCGCGGCTGGTTCTGGACCTCGGCCTGCGTTACGAGTTCACGACCGTTCCGACCGAGGTCAACGGCAAGATCTCGAACCTCGACGAGATCTCCAGTCCGGCGCATCGCATCGGCGATCCGCTGTTCGACAATCCCGCCAAGAAAAACTTCGCGCCGAGGCTGGGCCTGGCATGGGACGCGCGCGGCGACGGATCCACCACGATCCGCGCGGGCTACGGCATCTTCCACGACTTGCTTCTCTCGCCCTACCTTCTACTGCAAGGCACGCGCAATCCGCCTTTCTTCATCCGCGCGAACCTGCGCGGCTTGGACCCGGGAGACTTTCCGAACCAGGGATTCCCCAAACTAGGCAACACCGGCGTCGCCGATACGCGCGCCGAGCGGATCCCCCGCGACATCGGTCAACCTTACGTGCAGCAATGGAATTTCACCGTGACGCAACGGCTGCCGGGCGATACGGTCCTTGACAGCGGCTACGTCGGTTCACGCGGCGTGCGCTTGGCGCTGATCGTCGAGGACGCCAATCTCGTCCCCGCCCAGGTACAGCCGGACGGACGGCTCTTCTTCCCGGAAGACGGCGAGAAGATCAATCCCAACTTTGCTTTCGTTCGCGACCGGATCTTTGAAGGCAGCTCGTTCTATCACGCTTGGCAAACGCGACTCAAGAAGCGCTTCTCCCGCGGACTGCAGTTCCAGGGAACCTACACTTTCGCCAAAAACATCGACGACGGGTCCAACACCTTCGCGGCCACGGAAGCCGTCAACGCCATGAACCTTCCGGTCTCCGGAAACGCTCGATTCAACCGCGGCCTAGCCAATCACGACGTGCGCCACTCGGCCAACCTCTACGCCTTTTGGGACGTTCCATACCGGCGCGACGCGCCGCTGTCCGCAGTCTTCTCTAATTGGCGGGTTTCGCCGATCTTCACTTACGCCTCGGGGACTCCGTTCTCCGCCGCTCTCGACTATGACGCGGCGCGAACGCAGACCGCACGCCCCGATCGCCGGGGCGGTCTCCGTCCGGACGCCAATCCGAATTTCTCCGGCGACGTGGTTACCGGCGACCCCAACGGATGGATCAACCTCGACGCCTTTTCCCGGCCGACCCCCGGCTACCTCGGGACGCTTGGACGCAACACTCTTCGCGGTCCGGACTTGATCAACTTCGACCTGTCGATGTCCAAATCCGTTCCCACAGCTTGGCTCGGCGAAGGCGGCGCGGTGGAATTTCGTGCGGAGTTCTTCAATCTCTTCAATCACACGAATTTCGATTTGCCGGTCGGCCGGACGGAGGTTTTCTCCGAGGACGGCCGCATTGAAGACGCCGGGCGGATCACCGGCTCACGCGAGAGTCGCGAGATCCAACTCGGAATCAAGCTACGCTTCTAACAGTCGGAATGCTGGACGACGCCCGCATGTTCCTGCGCTTTGCGGGGGGACTTCATCGCTTCCTGAGCACCCCGCTGTCGTGGGACGACTGCCGAAGCCGTCTCGAGGAGCAAGCCCGCAATCGCGACGAGACGTTTCTGTTGATGATGGAACGCGCCGTCTACGCGCGGCCGCAGAGTCCCTACCGCAAACTACTCCAGTGGGCCGGAGTCGAGATGGGCGACCTGCGCAAAATGGTCGCGGACGACGGCGTGGATCGAACGCTCGAGAAGCTGCTCGACGCCGGCGTGTACGTCCATTTTGAGGAGTTCAAGGGCAAGCGACCGATCCGACGCCCCGGCCTGGAGTTCGAAGTCTCCACCGAGGACTTCGACAATCCGCTTCTTGCCCGCGAGTTTGAACTCGCCACCGGAGGATCGGGAGGAAAGCGAAGGCGACTCAACATCGACTTCGATCAAGTTGCACTGGATGCGGCGGGACAACACACGATGATGATCGCTCACGGCGTGGAGCACTTCCCAGAGGTGATCTGGAGACCGGTCCCTCCCGGCGCGTCAGGCATCCGCAATGCGCTGATGCGGTCCAAGACCGGTCGCCCGGCCGACTGCTGGTTCACGCCCAACTCTCCCGCCTGGGGCGCAGGAGCCTGGAAGTCCGTGATGTTCCAGAAGTACGCCGTGGGAGCGAGCCGGCTGACCGGGTATCCGCTGCCCCGCCCCGTCCACGCCCCGGTCAGCGACCCCTCGGCAGTGGCTCAAGAACTTGCCCGGTTCGTGAAGGCGGGAACACCCGCGCGGCTCGATGCACCCGTATCGAGTTGCTTGCGCGCGGCGGCGTACGCCATCGAGAGGAAGCTCGACGTCTCGGGATCGTGGTTCCGCATGGGCGGCGAGCCGCTGACGACGGCCAAGGCGGAAGTCTTTGCGCGAGCGGGCGTGCGCACCTGCGTTGGATGGACGTTGTCCGAATGCGGCCGGATCGGAATCGGTTGTCCAGCAGGCGAGGCGCCCGACGACGTCCATGTTTGGCAGGCGAAGATCGCCGTGCTGCCGCGCGCCCTCGAAGTCGGGAACGAGACGGTTCAATCGCTCTATCTGACGACGCTGTTCCGCGCCGCGCCGAAGCTGATGATCAACCTCGAGTCGGGCGACTACGGAACCTTTACCGATCGCCGCTGTGGTTGCCTGTTGGAGGAGCTCGGCATGACGAAGCATCTCCATACGATCCGCAGTTACGAAAAGTTGACGGCGGGCGGAATGCAGTTTTTGGGCTCGGATCTGCTCGAACTGGTGGACGGCGTCCTTCCCTCCCGCTTCGGCGGGGGGCCGACGGACTACCAGTTCGTTGAGGAAGAGACCGACGGGCGAACCGTCGTCCGACTGCGGATTCATCCCGATCGAGGCCCCGTCGACGAGCACGCCGCCGTCGAGTTGGCGCTTGCCTCGCTGGGCGGCGGCTCGCGCGGACACTCGATGATGGCCGAGCATTGGAAGTCCAGTGAGATGATCTCCGTGGAGCGAATCGCTCCGGAAACGACGAATGCCGGCAAGACGCCTCCGCTGATCGTGCGCAAGAAGTAACCCCGAATGCTGAAGGAACTCTCCCGCCGCTACGGCCCCGGCATCGTGATCGCGCTGACGATTACCGGGTCCAACGACCTGGTCTCGAACGCCGCCTCGGGCGCTCAATACCGCTACTCGCTGCTGTGGGCCCTCGCCCTCGGCCTCGCCGTTCGCTGGACCCTCCTCTCCGCCGCCGCCAAGTATTGCCTCGTCCGTGAGGAGACCATCATGGAGGGCTACCGGCGCGTCGGCAAGCCCGTCGTCTGGTTCATCTTTATCTCGGCGATTCTGCGCAGGCACCTCTCGAATCTGCCCCACTCGTTGCTGATCGGAGGGGCGGCTCAGTTCCTGTTTCCGCTCGGCGATTCCGGCGCCGTCATCTGGTCGCTGCTGTTCATCGCGGCGGGATTCGTGATGATCTTCTTCGGCGGCTATCACGCGATTGAAGCATTCTTCAAGCCGTTGGTCGCCGTCATGGGCGGCGCGCTCCTGTTGGCGGCCCTACTCGTCCGCCCGGATCCGATCGAACTCCTCCACGGCGCCTTCTCGCCCGTCTTGCCTGAAGCCGGCGCCGAGTACGGCCGCTTCCTAATCGTCGTCGCCATCATCGGCGGCGCCGCCGGTACCCTCTCAAACCTCACCTACACCTACTTCATTCGCGAGAAAGGCTGGAACAACGCCTCCTTCCTTCCCGCTCAGCGGCGCGACTTGCTCGTCAGCGTACTGATCGCTTTCGCCATGACGGCAGTCGTCCAAATCGCCGCCGCGGGCCTCGGCGAGCCGCAGCCGATTGAAACGGCCTCAGACCTCATCAACGCCTTCAGCGTCACGCTGGGCGACACGGGCCGCGTCCTGTTTGCCTTCGGATTGTGGGCGGCCGTCTACTCGACCTATCTGGGCACGAATACCGGCTACGCGCTCATGGCGACCGACATCTACCGCCGCTACCTCGCGCCTGAACCGACGAGCGAACACCGCGGCGTCAAGGACCCGGTGTATCGAATCCTGGTCGCGTTCTTCATCATCTCGCCCCTCTATATCTTTGCTTTGAACGCGAGGCCGGTTTGGCTGGTGTTGATCGTCACCAGCCTGTTCGTCTTCATCCTGCCGATCTTGGCGCTCGTGATCTTGCGGCTCACCGCCGACAAGAAGTTAATGGGAGAGCATGCAAACGGGTGGACTATGAACGCCGCTCTCGTGACGGTGTCGGTCGTCAGCCTGATTCTCACTTGGCAGAACGCAGCGGAGCTTTGGGCGCGCCTCTAAGTTCGCCTTAAGAGTCCGATTCCTTGCCGTTCCACGTCTCGTGCAGCGCGTCCATCAGGCGACCCTGGACGTCTTCGGGAAGCGGGTGACAATCGTAGTCCTGAAAGACCCGGACCGTCTTCTGCGTCTCGTCAAAGACGATCCAGCAGTTTGGGCACTTGGCCAGATGCGCTTCCAGCGAGATGCGCAGGTCGCCCGCCAACTCGCCGTCCATGTAGTTCGACATGTCGTCGAGGAAAGACTGACAAGTAATCTTCTTCTTAACTCCCAAGGCTTCCCCCTCGACGCCCTAGTCGCCTTTGTAGTTTGTCTCGCAGTTGAAGACGCGCGCGCAGCAGCCGCGACTTCACCGCCGAAATCGACAAGTCGAGCATCTCCGCCGTCTCCTCCGTCGTGAACCCCTCCACATCGCGCAAGACGAAGACCGTGCGGTAGCCTTCCGCCAGCGAATCCACCGCCTGCTCGAGCAACGCCCGCGTCTCCTCTCGACCAAGCGTCTCTTCGGGAGTCTCCCGTTTGTCGGCGACTTCGCGCGAGATGGAACCGTCTTCGGTCTGCATCTCCTCGTCCAGCGAAACCGTCTTGGAGTTGCGCCGCTTGCGCAGTCGCATCAGGGCTTCATTCACGGCGATCCGCGTCAGCCAAGTGGAGAACTGCGCGTCGCCCTGGAACTGATTCAGCTTCGAATAGGCCTTGATGAAGGCCTCTTGCAGAACGTCTTCAGCGTCCGCGTCGTTCTTGGTCATGTGCCGCGCGGTGCGGTAGATCCGGCGTGCATGCCGGTTGACCAGGTCCGAAAACGCGCCGCGGTCTCCGCCACGCGCCGCTTCGACCAGAGCATGGTCGTCGGCGGGCGATACGGCTGCAACGGCTTCACTCAAGGCGGGAGACTCCGCTCATTGTACGCGGTCCGCCGGGAGAGCTAGCGGTGTGCCCGCTCGAGGTCTTCCGAACCGGCGTAGCCGAAGAACCGACGGCGCTTGATCACTTCCGCAATCTCCGGCGGCACCATCTCTTCCCAAGCCTCGTCGCCCGATGCGATCCGCTTCAGCACGTCCCGGGAAAAGATGTGCAGCACCGATTCATCCACGTCCTCGAGTTGCCTCACCACGCCGCGGTCGACCAGGTGCGAGAACAAGTGCTTCAGCTCAGGCGGCATCTCCACGTTGCCGATCGTGCACAGTTCGCCGTCCTCGCCCCGCAACGGATAGCAGTAGATGCGCAATCCACGCGTAAACAGCTTCCCGAACGCCTCCAGGATGCCGCCTTCCAATCCCTCGTAGTACTGCTCGCCGAAGAGCGCGGCCATGCTCGGGATGCCCATCGTCATTGCCAGCGGCTTGGTCGTATAGCGAGCCAGATAGGCGGCGAGACGGTAGTACTCGAAGTAGTCGGAGATCAGCACCGTCTTCCCCGCTGCGGCCAAGACGTCGGCACGGGCGAGGAAATCATTGAGATTGATCTCGCCCGTCGCCAGGAGGTTGCGCATGGTGATCTCCATGAGCTCGACAATCTCGCCTTCCTCCACCTCCAGATCCTCGGCGAACCGCTTGCGCGCGCAGTCGAGCATGTCGATATTGACCTTGGTCACGGGTCGGAAGCTGCCGCGCTCGACCAAGATCGGCTTCTTGCGCAGAATCTCGGAGGGCTGCAATACGTCGCCCTTCGGCCCGAACATGGCCGCGTCGCTGAGCCCGAGTTGGACGAGCTTCAGGCTCATCACGCGATTGTCCACGTGCCGGAACTCAATGCCCTTGAACTCGATCATGTCGATCTCAACACGCTCGGTGGTGAGGTTGTCGAGCAACGATTCGACCAACAACTCGGGCTTGTGGTGCAGAGTGAACGCGCCGTAGAGCAGGTTGACGCCGACGATGCCGAGCGCCTCCTGTTGCAAAGAGTTCTCGTGGTCCAGCATGCGGACGTGCAGGATGATCTCGGAGTCTTCGTCGCGAGGGTGTGCCTGGAACTTGACGCCCATCCACCCGTGGCACTCGTTTGTGCCGTGGAAGTTGCGCGCGGAAACCGTGTCGGCAAAGGCGAAGAAGGCCGTGTTGTCGCCCCGGCTGTCGCGCAAACGCTCGATGTTCAGCGTGTGCTCATGGTCGAGCATCGACTCCAGCCGTTCCCGAGAGACGTACCGGCTGCACCGGCCATAGATGGCGTCGCTGACCGTCATGTCGTAAGCCGACATGGTCTTGGAGATCGTGCCGGCCGCGGCGCCGACCTTAAAGAACCAGCGAGCCACTTCTTGACCGGCGCCGATCTCGGCAAAAGTGCCGTAGCGGCCCGCGTCCAGGTTGATGCGCAGGGCCTTTTGGTGGGTATTGGGCTTCGGGCGTTGTTCTTGGTCGAGCAATGGACGCTCCCGGTCCGAGACGGACCTCGTCCCTACACTAATCGGACAAACTGAAGCGGCTCTTCAGCCGGCGCGGACTGAGAAAGAGGCCCCTTTCGCCTATAGTACAACTCGTCCCGAGAGCGAACCCCGGAGTTAGGCAGACGGCGGTACGTAGTCGGGCGGCATCTCGGCCGTCCCGTCGCCGAAGAAGAAGCTCTCGCACTGCTTCAAGATCATCTCTTGGGCTTCAAGCGTCGCCGGGTTGAGACGAAACTCGTTGATGATCATCTTTAGGTGCTCTTTCCACATGTCCCAGGCCTTGACGGAGACCTCGTTGTAGATCCGTTCGCCCAGCGGATGATCAAACGGTTTTTCATCCAGTCCGGGCAGCTCCTGGTTGAGCTTCGCGCATTGCACCATTCGTTCGGCCATAAGGACGTTAGTGTAGCGAGTTCCGCGCCGGAAATTGCGGCCTACTGGTCCTCTTGCGGCTCGTCCTCAGCGCCAGGACGTTTGAAAGGCGCCTCGATCCCGGCCTGCGCCAGCTTGTTGACGTACTCCGAGGGAGCCCCGACCTCCAGCGCCATCCGGTACTGGGCGACCGCCTCTTCGCGATTGCCGACGATGTCCTCAATCCGGCCGATATAGACGTAGGACATGGCCCGCATCTGCGGATCGTCGTCGGCCAAGTAGGCCGCGTCGATAAAATGCTCGCGGGCCAACTCCGGGTCGGCCTCCATGATCGCCGTGCGGGCCAGACCATAGGCCGCTTGCGCGTTGCGCCCGTCGGAAATCTCACGCACCTCCAGAAAGACCTTCCTGGCCTCGTCCAACATGTCTTGGTCGAGCAGGAACTCCGCGCGTTGCAGTAGCTGGTCTTCTCTCGAAAGCTGTACGCGCGCCGGCGCGGAACGCTCTTCCTTCACCGGTTCTTTGAGGAACTCGACGGTTTGTAGTCGCGCCCCCTCGACGTCGATGTCGATGCCTTCGATCATTTCCTCGTAGAAGTCGTTGATGTCGCGGCCGTCGGCCTCGAATTTCGGCAGCGCCTCGGCAAAGTAAGCCGTGAGGACGTAGCCCTCGCGCATCGCTAAATCGAGCATCTCCTGCTTCTTTTCCGGCGAGCCGCGCGTCAGCCTCGCCTCCACGGCCTTCACCAGACTCTTCGTGACCAGGAGGTCCCAATTGGACTTGTAGGAGTCCGGCAAGGCCGGGGCGTATCGAGCAAACTCGGCCAGTTCTCGTCGATCGGCCACGGCGGCGGCGTAGCGAATCGAGAGCCGGTCAAGCAGGTGTACCAGAAAGGCGTGACGGATCTCTTCGATCGCCAGACTTTCACTGGGGTGGACGACGACCTGAACCTCTCCGCCGTAGAGCCGGGTATTAAACGACCCCGGCGCTCCCATCTCGTCGACCCAAATCTTGAACCCGCCGAACTCCCGACTCTGGTTGGAGAGCCGCAGATAGCCGGCCGTCTGGAACATCATCGGAACGACCTGCTCCTGGATCTCCAACATGCGCTGCTCGAACGCCGGCTGATACTGAAGCCACAGCTCGTGGACGCCCGCCTCGCGGTAGAAACGCTCGATCAGCGGCGCCATCGTGCGCAGACGCCGAATCTCCGGCGGCAGGTCCGTAGGCAGATTCGCGACAAGTTCAAACGTCGGCGGCGACTCGCAGCGCAGCGCGAACGAGACGAACTGCGAGAGATTCGCCGCCGGGTCCTCTTGGCGCACCTGGTCGTAGGCGATCTTCAGGCGTTCTACAGTTTCGCCCTTAAAGCTCGACAACTTGTGGCGCACCGCCTGGCGCACCAGCGAGTCCGAGGAGACGCCGACGCCGTCGTCGTAGCCCACAGCGTTGATCGCCGCGAGTACGGCGAACATCCGCTCGTCGGCGTCGAGCTGGCTCTCCTCCTCCTGGGCCAAAGACGCCGTCGCCAACAGGAAAGCGCAGGCCGTCGCGCCGATGAATCGCATCCGCATCTCTGTTTGGTCAGTGTAAGGGATGCCCCGGGTCGGCTGTGGACTGTTCTATGCGTCGCTTCCGCCCAGAAACGCTCTCAGCAGCAGCGCGTGATTCCGCTCTTCATCCTTGATTCCATAGAGCAGCGTCACCGGCCCCTGCTCGGCGATCTCGCGGAGCCTCGCCACCGCGCCCGTGTTCGCTTCGAGTTCAGCGAGGTAGCGCGCGGAAAACTCATCCCACTCTCCGCCCGCGTGATACCAACGGCGCAGTTCGGTTGAGGGAGCGACCTCCTTCAGCCAGACGTCGACCCGCGCCTTCTCTTTCGTGAGGCCGCGCGGCCACAGCCGATCAACCAAGACTCGTTGTCCATCGCCGTCGCTCGCCTCGTCGTAGACGCGTTTCACGTTCATTCCATGAACTCCGGCGCGACCTCGAGCACGGCGTCCAGCGCAGCCGTGATAGGGGCCGATCGGAAGACACCCTCAGCATCCTTCTCCACGCAAACGAACTTCATCCGTCCGCGCGCGACCTCTTCGCCCTCCTTCATAAACGAAACGACGTAGCCGACCGACGTGCGGCCTTTGGACGAAACTCGCAGATGACAATCGAGCACGTCGCCGAACCCGACCGGCTTGAAGAACTCGGCGCCCACGTTGACGCGAGGCGTGACGAAATACCCCTCGGTCAGCGGGAGCCCCGCCTGAGCCAACGCACCCAAGAGGAACTCCGTCTCGGTCTCTTCCATGTACCGAAAGTAGTTGCTGAAGTGGATCAGGCCCGCCGTGTCGGTGTCTTGGAAGTGGACGCGGCGCCGGTAGTGGAATTCGTAAGGCATAACAGGCCGGACAAACAGGCCGCGCAGCAGACTCGCGCCTCTGAAGAAGTTTGGTACAACCGATGAACCGATGTCCACGTACGACGCACGTTCCCTCGACGGGAAAGTCCTCATCATCACCGGTGGAACCCAAGGCTTGGGCGAAGCGATCGCGCGACGAGCGAAGGACCTGGGAGCGTCCGGCATTGCACTGCTCGGTCGCAATCAAGAACGCGGCGAGGCTGTCGCCGAGTCGCTCACAGGCGACGAGTGCGAGGCGATCTTCGTGCAAACCGACCTGGAGAAAGTCGACGACTGCCGCAACGCCGTGCGGAAGACGGACGAGCGCTTCGGGCGCATCCACGGCTTGGTCAATGCCGGTGCGGACACGTCGCGGGGATCGCTCGAATCGACGACGCCCGAACTCTGGGATCGTCTGCTCGCAATCAACACGCGAGCGCCGTTCTTCTTGATGCAAGAGACGGTGGGCGTGATGCGCCGTGAGCGTATCGCCGGATCGATCGTCAACGTCCTCTCGATGTCCGCCCACGGCGGACAGCCGTTCCTGGTCGCCTACTCGGTCTCGAAGGGGGCACTAGCCACCCTCACTAAGAACCAGGCTTACGCGCTGCGCGAAGACCGCATCCGCGTCAACGGCCTCAACATCGGTTGGATGGCCAGCCCCGGCGAGCACTCCATCCAGAAACTCGAGGGTCAACCCGACGACTGGCTCAAGAGCGCCGATGCACGGATGCCTTACGGCCGCATTCTGCGCCCCGAGGATGTGGCGGGCATCACCACCTACATGCTCAGCGACGACGCCCAGATGATGAACGGCTCGCTGGTCGACTTCGACCAGCACGTGATGGGCATCTACATGCCGTAGCCGCTCGGCCTAGCGCCCCCCTATCGCTCGCCGGTCTTGCTACACTCCGCGAACGATGACCCGGTTCGCAACTCTCTCCGTACTTTTGGCCTCGCTGTTTCTCGCTCCGGCCCTTCCCGCGCAACAAATCGCGCTCGTCCACGCCACCCTCATTGACGGGACCGGCGCGGCGGCCGTCGAAGACGCGACGGTTCTGATCGGACCCGACGGACGCATCCGCGCAATCGGCGCCGACGTCAACCTCCCTGACTCCGCCAAGCAGGTCGACCTCAAAGGCAAGTTCATCGTGCCCGGGATCATCAACCTGCACGGTCACGTCGGCAACGTCAAAGGACTCTCCCAAGCCCGCGAGCACTTCACCCGCCAGAACGTCATCGACACGCTGCGAACCTTCGCCGAGTACGGCGTGACCACGACCACTTCCATGGGAACCGACGAGGACGAGATGATCGGCGTCCGCGACGAGCGACGACGCGACGCCTTCCAGAGCGCTCGCGTATTTACGGCTTTGCAAGGTTTCACCACCCTTGGCGGCTACCCGACGCAGGCGCCCGGCGTCAAAGGCGTCGCGCAGGAAGTCGCCTCCGCCTCCCAAGCCAAGGTGTGGGTCGACAAGCTCGCCGACAAGGACGCTGATCTGGTGAAGATGTGGGTCGACGGCCACCACGGCGAGTTCGAGAAGCTCCCCCCAGCCGTCTACAAGGCGATCATCAAGCAAGCCCACAAACGGGGCCTGCCGACTCTGGCGCACATCTATGAGTTGAGCGACGCCAAGGCGCTGGTCAAAGCAGGCATCGATATTCTAGGCCACTCCGTCCGCGATCAACCCATCGACGCGGAACTGATCGCCCTGATGAAGAAGAACGGCACGCACTACGCCGCCACCATCACGCGCGAACAATCGACCTACATCTACCACTCCCCGCCTGAGTGGCTCGACGACCCGTTCTTCCGCAAAGCCGTCTCCGACGACATCGTCGAAGGCGTCCGCACCCAGCTCAAGCAAGCGCAGTCCGCCCAGGCCGTGATCGACCAAGGCCGCAAAGACTTTGAGATGGCGATGAAGAACGCCAAAGCGCTTGTAGACGCCGGCGTGAACGTCGCCTTCGGGACCGACACGGGACCTCCAGGCCGCTTCGCCGGATTCTTCGAGCACTGGGAAGCCGAGTTGATGGTCGAAGCCGGTATCTCTCCCATGCGCATCATCCAGGCCTGGTCCAAGGACTCCTCCGAAGCGCTTGAGATCGAGAAGGACTTCGGAACGCTCGAGCGCGGCAAAGTCGCCGACCTAGTCGTCCTCGACGCCGACCCGCTGGCCGACATCACCAACACGCGGAAGATCCACGCCGTCTACCTCGGCGGCAAGAAGTTCGAGTAGGCGCCAGGAAAGCAGCTTGACTGACGTCTTTGAGTACCTACAAGTACGAGTAACTGCATTTCTAGTCGAGGGAGGGCTCCATGCCGCTTGTCTCTTTGGAGAAGACCATCACGCTTGCGCTGTCTGTTCGGGACCGTCATGCGAGTGCGGAGTGGTATCACGCGAAGCTCGGATTCGAGCTAATCCATCACATGGATGAAGCGGGCTGGAGTGAAATGCAGACCAAGACTGAGGGCGTGACCCTCGGACTACTCGAACAACCGGAACCTTCCCAGGGCGGCGCCGTTCCGGTTTTCGGAGTGGCCGATGTCAGTACGGCGCGAGGGGCTCTGGAAGCGGCGGGGGTGAGGTTCGAAGGCGAGACTGAGACTGTTGAGGGGATGGTCAGCACAGCGACGTTCTATGATCCAGACGGCAACGCGTTGATGATGGCCCAGGACCTAACGGGGAACGGCTGACACGCCAAAGACCCGGGCCCTGCTTCAAATCAGAGGGACCTCCGCCCTCCGTCTAGTCCTCCGCCGGGAGCCCGCGCAACAGCAACTTCGGGATCAGGCCTATCTCGTCGGAATCGTAGAGTGCGACCATCACCCTCTCTCCGTCGTCCGCCAACGCTCGCGGCCCCTTTCCCGGCATCTCCAATACCCGCCGGTGGGCGAAGGCCGCGCCGAACCCGACGATTCCGGTCCCCTCCCACCAGACGACCTTGTGCGATACGTGGCCGGCCGCCAGCAGATCCAATACGCCGTCCCTGTTTACGTCAGCCAGCAGTACGTCGCGGATCTCATCCGCCGTGCTCTCCCCCGCCCGCACCGTGCCCGGCGAGAAAGATCCTGAATACTCAAACAGGCCCTTGCGATTGTGGAATACCGCCACGTTGTCGCTGGTCGAACGATTCCCAACCACGAGATCCGTCCAACCGTCGCCGTCCAAGTCGCCGAGCCTCAAGTGATAGGGCGTCGCTCCTTGCGAGGAAAAATACGCGCTCCGGGCAAACCGCCCGGCGCCCTTTTGCAGCCACACCGCCACCAGGTTGGACGAGTAGATCGTGACGACGAGATCGTCCTTTCCGTCCCGATCGACGTCGGCGACCGCGATATCCCGCGGCCCCGGCAGCGTCGGGTAGCGCTCCTGGCGGAATCGGCGCTCGCCCAGGTTCGTGAAGACGACGATGAAGTCGCTCGACCACGCGACCGCAACCAAGTCCATGCGCCCGTCCTGGTTGAAGTCCGCCGCTTTCACCGACGTCAGCCCCGGAGCGGGATAACGCGGCTTCCCATCGGCCTCGCGGCTCTTGTCGTACTCAAATTCGCCCTCAACGGCGACATGCACCGGTTCGTCGAACGCCCCGCCATAGAGCAACGTCAAATCCCGACCGCCCGGCTCATGGAAGTTCGCCACGACGACGTCCTGGAGCCCGTCGCCGTCCAGGTCCGCCACCTCGCTGGTATAAGGGCCGAACCCGACCTGCACCTCCGAGCGCCTCCCGCTCAGGTAGAGCGTGGCCGTATCGTTCGCCGGTCGTTCCTCGTCCAGACTCAACAGTTCGCCCCTGCAAGACGCAAAGAGATCCGTCTCGCCGTCGCCGTCTAGATCCGCTGCTGAAATCCAATAGGGCCCCGGCCCGGTCGGCAGATAAGTCAACTCGTCGGACTCAGCCCAAAGGCCTGCCGTGCAAGCCGAAAAGACCAAGAAGGAGCACAGGGGGGATCTCATCTGCCGGAGCATATCGCAAAGCGATCCGCGCCGCGCGGAACAAGGCCACATGGCCGGGTCGCCTCGATTCCGCAGAGGGCGTTGCCGCACCCGGCGCCGCTCGGCTATGCTCGGGAAGCGCTTTTCGGGCATTTTCCAGGAAGAACTTCATGGCAAGCCTCGTACTTCAGTCGAGCTTGTTCGACATCAATACCTATTTGTCGGTCGGATTCGACGCCGCCGTCTATTTCTGGCTCGCCATCATCGCCACCGGCCTCTTCCTCGTGAAGTTGGGCTTCGAGTTCTTTTTCGGCGATGTGGAAGCGGATCTCGACGCCGACCTCGACGACCCGCACATGGACAGTACGGGCGCGTTCACCTTCTTTTCCGTCCTCTCGTTGCTCGCCTTCTTTATGGGCGTCGGTTGGATGGGGCTGGCGGCGCGCGTGAGCTGGGGCCTGGGGGCGTTTCCCTCCGCCGCAGCCGCAACCTTCTTCGGCGTGGCGCTCATGATGCTCTCATCCGGCCTCATGTACGCCGTCCGCCAGATGACTGAAGTCGCGCGCTACGACCTCCAAACCGCGGTCGGCAACACCGGCAAGGTCTATCTCTCCATCCCCGCGAAGGGCGAGGGACAGGGCCAAGTCGAAGTCACCGTGTCCGGCCGACGAAAAGTCATGAGCGCAATCACCCAAGGGGACGCCATACCGCCGTTCGCCGCCGTCAAGATCGTCGACGTCCGTGACGACGACGTGTTTATCGTTGAACTCGCTCCTTAACCAGGAGACCTACTGATATGAATATCCCGCCCGCCCAGATCGCCCTCTTCGACTTCGGAATCGTACTTCCGATGCTCGTCGTCCTGGTGGTGATGAGCATCCTGCTCTTCGTCGTCCGCCAATACAAACGTTGTCCCTCTAACCGCGTGCTCGTCGTCTACGGTAAGGTCGGCGGCTCGCAAGCCTCCCGCTGCATCCACGGCGGCGGCGTCTTTGTCGTCCCGCTGTTCCAGGACTACCAATACCTGTCGCTCGAACCGCTGGCGATCGAGATCGAACTGACCGGCGCTCTGTCGAAGAAGAACATCCGCGTCAACGTTCCGTCCACATTCACCATCGGCGTCTCGACCGACCCTGCCGTGATGAACAACGCCGCCGAGCGTCTGCTCGGTCTGGGCGAGCCCGAAATCGCAGCCCAAGCGCGCGACATCATCCTCGGTCAAATGCGTCTCGTCATCGCGACCCTGTCGATTGAAGAGATCAACCAAGACCGCGAGAAATTCCTCGACCTGGTCAACAAATTCTGCTCCTCCGAACTGTTCAAGATCGGCCTAGAAGTCATCAACGTCAACATCCGCGACATCACCGACGAATCCGGCTACATCGACGCGATCGGCAAGAAGGCCGCGGCGGAGGCGATCCAGACTGCACTGGTCGAGGTCGCCGAGCAGGAAAAAGACGGCGCGATCGGCGAAGCCAGCGCAAACCGCGAACGCGCCGTGCAAGTTGCCGAGCAAGAGTCAGCCGCCGCGATCGGCCGCAAGCAAGCCGAGAGAGAACAGCGTATCCGCGTCGCCAAGCTCGAAGCGGAAGGCGTTGCGGGCGAAGCCGAGGGTACCCGCGAGCAAGATGTCGCGACGGCCCAACAAACGGCCATTACGGCCGAGGGGACCAAGCAGGCCGAAGCGAACAAACGCGTTCGCGTCGCCACGCTTGAAGCCGAGGCCGTCGAGGGCGAAAACACCTCACAGGCCGCGATCGCCGATTACAACGCCACGCTGTCCGAGCGCCGCGCCGAGGCTCGCCGTCGAGGCGAAGTCGCTGCCGCTGAAGCTGCCCGCGACGTCCTCCAAGCTGAAAAAGAGCAAGAACTCGCTCGCCTCCAAAAAGAGGAGATCGTGCAACAGGAGATCGACCGCCAACGCATCGAGATCCAGGCCGAGGCCGAGGCCGAAAAGCGACGCCGTATCGCTCGAGGCGAGGCCGATGCTGTCCTGGCGAACTACAACGCCGAGGCCGAGGGCGTCCAACGCGTGCTCGAAGCCAAGGCCCAGGGCTACGAAAATTTGCTTCGGGTTTGCGCCCAGCGCCCCGACCTAGCGCCGACGTTGCTCGTCATTGAGAAGCTGCCGGAGCTGGTCGCCGAACAGGTGAAAGCGATCCAGAACCTCAAGATCGACAAGATCACCGTTTGGGACTCCGGTTCCGGCGGAGGGGACGGCAAGAACGGCGCTACCGCCAACTTCCTGAGCGGACTCATCGGCTCCCTGCCGCAAGTCCACGAGTTGGCCGAGCAAGCCGGCATCGAACTCCCTGAGGTTTTGGGGAAGGTTGGAGCCAAGCCGAAGTCAACCTCGCCCCAAGCCTCGGATGAACAAGGCCCTGGGCCGGACGGCCCGAAGCCGCAAGCGCCCCAGACGCCGCCCTACTAGCAGCCTCGTGTCGGGTGAGACTCACGAAGCCCCCAACATCTTCCCGTTGGGGGCTTCCGATCAGGAGCGCTTGGAGAATCTCCGCGAGGTAGCCGTGGGCTACCTCGCGGATGCGGCGTCACGGAGCCGGTACGAGACGAGTGCCGGAAAACTCGGCACAATTCGGGCCGTCTTGAACGCTGGTTTTCTGGGTCCGGACAATACCGACGAGTTGCAGAGTCTAGGCGTCGTGTTTGGAGACGCGCTGTCCCAAGAGTCCGATCTCGAGTGGGTTGCCATTGAAGATGAATATGGGCGAGATCCGGCGCTCTGCATTCCAGAAACGACCATCCTCGCGTACCCGCTCACAATGATCTCAAAGCGAGTTGAAGAGGGAGCCGAAATCGACGTCTTCAAGCTCTTCGATCAAGTTCTCACGAGCATTCAGCGGATGAGAGACGAAGGCTACACATAGTGCCGAGCCAGCCCATCCAGATCCGTCCCGTCCGCCCCGACGAGACCGCGCTCGTTTTCAGCTTCCTCGTCATTGCCGCGCGCATGGAGGAGGCCGACGAGCCGATGCAGAAGGCTCTCGCCGACCCCGGTCTCGCCAAGTACTGGCAAGGATGGGGCCGCGAGGGCGATCTCGGCTTCGTAGCCGAATCCCCCGACGGGCTTCCCCTCAGCTGCGCCTGGGTACGGCTCTTCTCCGCCGAAGACGGCGGCTACGGGCAAGTCTCGCCGGAGATCCCCGAACTTGGCGTAGGCACAATCCCCTCCGCCCGCAGCCAAGGGATCGGAACGGCGGTCCTCGAATGCCTCCTCAAGTCCTGCGAAGAACGCTTCCCCGGCGTCTCCTTGAGCGTACGCGAGGAGAGCCCAGCCGTGCGGCTGTACGAGCGCCTGGGCTTTGAGCGCGTTCCCAGTTCCGAAGAACTGAACCGCGTCCAAACCGTCTCAATCACGATGCTGCTGCGGTTCGGAGGCGAGTAGCTCTTTCGGGGTCTTGCCCCCGCCCAAACCCGCAAAGACGGCGCCGCCTATAATGGCGGCGATGCTCATCCGCCCCCTCCTCATCGCCGCAGTGGCGCTCACCCCGCTCTCAGCCGCTGACCCCGCCCAGGAGATCGCATACGAAAAACACGTCATCGACCTCGGACGCAACGAGGCCTGTACGGTCGCCGACGTCAACGGCGACGGCCTATTGGACATCGTCTCCGGCTCCAATTGGTTTGAGGCGCCCGACTGGACCAAACACAACCACCGCGACGTTCTCTACTGGAACAACTACTTCGACGCCTTCTCCGACCTCGCCCTCGACGTCGACTCCGACGGCGATATCGACATTATCTCCGTCGGTTGGAGCGAGAAAAAGATCGCCTGGTACGAGAACCCCGGTCACAAGAAGGTCGCCAAAGCGGGCCTCTGGGCTGAACATCCCATCGACTCCGGCCGTTCGGTCGAGTTCGCCTTCCTCGTGGATCTGGACAACGACGGCGTCCGCGACGAGGTATTGCCGCAGTTCGGCAACGGCGACGGCTTCACCGCTTGGTACGAGGTCGAGGGGAAGGGCGCAAACACGAAATGGGTCCGCCACATCGTCAGTCCCGACCGCTACGGCCACGGCATCGGCGCGGGCGACGTCAACGGAGACGGCCGCAACGACGTGCTCACCCCTAAGGGATGGTTGGAGGCTCCCGCCGACCCGCGCCAGGTCCCCTGGAAGCTGCACGAGGAATACGCCTTCGACAAACACGTCGGCTTCCTGCACGTCCTCGACGTCGACTCGGACGGCGACAACGACATCCTCGCCCCGCACGCCCACGACTACGGCATCTACTGGCTTGAGCGCACCTCCGACGGCAAGTTCGAGCGACGCCTCGTCGACGACGCCTGGTCTCAAGCGCATGCACTCACCCTCGCCGACCTCACCGGAGACGGATTTCCAGAGATCATCACCGGAAAACGCTTCTACGCCCACAACGGGCACGATCCTGGAGGCAGGGAATCTCTCGGTCTCTATTGGTATTCGCTCTATCAGGGGCCCCGAACCCTAGAATGGGCCCGGCACGTCATTCATTACGGCGGACGCATCGGCGGCGGAATGCAGATTCCTGTGGTCGACATCGACCAAGACGGCGACCTGGACGTGATCGTCGCGGGCAAGGGCGGCCTCTATATGTTTGAAAACGTACAGTAATAGCCCGTTTTCAGGGGCTGCAACGTACCTCCGGGCGTGGACCTGCGTAGTGGCCGTCACCCCGAAGTACTGATGGTCGTAAGGTCTAACCCTCAACAAATCATTCGGTGATTCAGCCGATTGTTCTCAGCCATGTTCAGACCTAAGATTACGAGGTGACAAGGTACTCCGGCGCCGAGTCAGCGTCACTTTAGGTCAGGCACCATGAACAAAGGCAGCACGACAACACATGTCAACGGTTCAACGCGACCGTACCTGCCTCCGCTGACGCCGGAGAGCGTGGCGCAGCCTACGGGTAAGACGGTGGGGCCGTCGCTGTCGCAATTGATGCCGCAAGAAGGCGGGTCTCGTCGCCTGTCGGCAGTCAAGGTTCCGCGCATACAGCTGTCGCGGGTCTTGCTTCCTTTGGCGCCCACGATCTCGTCTGAACAGCTTCGACCGGCGTCGTTCGCGAATGTGAAGTCCATTCAGCGGTCGCCTGTTGTCACGCCGAACCTCGATCTGCAGCCCGCCCGTCTCATTTCTGAATCAGCAGCCCTGCGCGAGCGGGTCGCGGTTCCAGCGGTCGAGGCGGACGCCCTAGAGACGTCTCGTATGGAAACGTCTCAGGTCATTGAATCCATCCAAGCCGCAGCACGGCTCGCCTCGCCGACGCACGAGACTGCCGCCGATGAAAAAGCGGCCGCCGAACCGCTGTGGCACCAGTTGTTCTCTCCGGAGAAGCGCGACGCATCCGCTAGAGCGCGACTGTCGCTGAAAGCCGACGCGGAGCCGGCGCCTCACTATTCCAGATCCATCCGAGAGTCTGGATTCGATTGGGGCGACGCCGGGGGCATCGAGTTGGACGGACTACCCGAGTCGAAATCGGATCTATTGCCGTTCCGCAACGAGGAGCCGCGCAGGATCTGGTTCTGGCAGGCGGTGGAGGGCATCTTCCTCAGCCGTGCCTTCTCGGGCGCGCTCGCGACCGTGATGGTCGTGCTGTTCGCCAGCACCATCGACGTGCCGTGGAACGAGTGGGCGCGACGCCAGGCGGCCCAAGTCAAGGCGCCCATAGCCGACGCCATGGCGACCTTGAGCCGGCCCATTGAAGAACGTGCGGCCTTCTTCATCATTGATGACTTTGCCTCTGGAAGCGACCAGTGGGAGCGCGCGAGCGCTCTACGCATTGATCCCGCCGGCTGGGCTTCAATCGGTCAGGGGCTGAACCTGCACAAGGGAACCTCGGAGTTGACCGACTATCGTCTGGACTTTGACGCGAAAATCCAGAACAAGGCCGTCGGCTGGGTCGTCCGAGCACCGAACGCAACAAATCACTACGGGTTCAAGCTGCTGCAAGAAGGTTCCGATGATTCTCCCAACTTCTCGCTCTCTCGCTACTCGATGATCGACGGAGTCAAGAGCGTTGTTTCTCAACGGATCGACGTACCTTCGCAGCTCGCCTCGGTCGAAGACTTCAACCGGATCTCCGTGCGGGTCATCGAAGACCAGATCACGACGCTGGTCAACGGATACGGCGTCGACTTCTGGCGCGACGACCGCATTGAGCAGGGCGGCGTGGGACTCTTGGCCGACGCGGGCGAGAGCGCCTTGGTCCGCAAGATGACCGTCTCGGGCAACGACGACCCCTGGGGCATGATCCTCTACGGAACGCTGGAGACCATGCGCTCGGTGGAGGGATTCTTCGGCGGGGACGCAGCCCCGGCGACTCTGGTCTTCTTCCGCGTGCCGGCCGGCTTCCGCGCACCGGCCCTCGGCGCGCCGAGCCTGACTCCAACCTACCGGCTCTCCGCTGAATAGCCGGCGCCTGACTCCCCGGAGCCGGGTACACTAGCTCCATGATTGCGGGACTGCGTTGGATGATCCTGATTGGCGCCGCCCTCCTGGGGCTCTCGTGCGGTTCGGCGCCGGAAGCCGAGCCCGAGGCGGCGGACGCGACAGCCGCTCTGGCCCAAGCGCTTACCTTCTTCGCCGGTTTTGAAGACGGCATGGACGCCGGATACGCGCGAGGAGACCGCCGCATCTACTCGGCCGCCTCCTACAAGGAGTTGGCCAACCGCAGCCCCGGCTACTGGGGCTCGGCGATTGAGATCGCCTACGATGCGGGCCGCGTTGGGAACGCCCTGCGCTTCAATGAAAAGAACACGCAGGCTCTGTTCTACTCAGCGCAGGACAACGTGCCGTTCTCGTCCGACTCCTGGAGCGGCACGGTCTCGTTTTGGTTGAGTCTGGATCCGGCGACGGACCTGGAGCCGGGCTACTGCGATCCGATTCAGGTCACCGACTCCGCTTACAACGACAGCGCGGTCTGGGTCGACTTCACCCGCGACAACCCGCGTCAGTTTCGACTGGGCGTCTTCGGCGAGCTGACCGCGTGGAATCCTGAGAACACTCCGCCGGACGAGAATCCGACGTTCAACGATCGTCTCGTGGTTGTGGAGCAGCCGCCCTTCGCAAAAGAAAACTGGACGCACGTAGCGATCGCCTATCAGGAGCTTGGGACCCCGCAGGGCAAGGCTACGCTCTACCTGGACGGCGTGGCGCAGGGGACTTCGTCCGGCATCAGCGAAGCGTTCGAGTGGGCGGCCGGTGCGGGCGAGCTTCGGCTGGGCGTCAACTACGTGGGACTCTTTGACGAACTCGCGGTGTTTGATCGCACCCTGACGGAGTCGGAGGTGCATCAGATATTCAGCCTCGAGGGGAGTCTCCGCGATATCCTCGAATAGCTCGTACTCGGCCGCGAAGGATCCGATGACTCCAATGCCCGGCGCCGTTACACGCATCTACTTACGCCCCTCCGCACGGACCCCCGTGCGTGAAGTGAAGCAGACGACCGCCCTGGCGGGCCGGGGACTGGAGGGCGATCACGCGGGGGGCGGGGCGCGCCAAGTCACCATCTTGTCCGAGGAAGCGTGGGCAGCCGCCCGAGAGGACTTGGGAGGAGCGGATATCGAGCCCGGAGCGCGGCGAGCGAACATTGTGGTTTGCGGCGTCGCCCTGGCGGAATCGATCCGGGGCGGTCTGCGCATCGGCGACTGCTTCATCCGGATTGCCGGCGAAACTCGCCCTTGCCGGTTGATGGATGATGTCGCTACAGGCCTGCAGAAGGCTCTCGATCCGGATTGCCGGGGCGGGGTCTATGGGCGAATTGTGGAGGGGGGCGAGATCGCCGTGGGAGATCAGGTCCAGGTCTTGCGGGCCGCCGATTTGCCCCGGGAGCCCGAACAACTACAGTTCCGAGCCGCTGAAGGAGACGCCGCATGAGATTTTCCATCCTGCTGCTGCTAGGCGCGTTGTCGTTCGCCTGCGGCGGACCGCCCCCGGAACAAGCCCCGGTTGCAGCAGAAGCCGAGCAGAGCAAGCCGCCGGTCGACGAACGGCGTCGTTTCCCGAAAGAAGGCCTGACGGAGATGTTGCTCGTCAGCGATCACCTCATGGGGAAGGACTATTTGCCCGGCGGCAACCTGGCGTCGTATGAGAAGGACGGGACGCAGTATCAACAGTTCTTGCTGCAATCCGAGGATGATAGAGAGGCGTTGGGGCTGCTCTCCTCGATCAAGGATGAGCTGGAGGACCGCAAGTTCGTGGCCGCCTTCGGAGGCTACTACGGCCAAATGGGCGGGGTCGGCTGGTTCGTCTTCCTCAAGCAGAACTACCTGCTGGGCATTACCGGATTGCCGCAAGACGAGGCCGACTTGATCGCCCGAGACTTCGCCGCCCGCATCTACTAGCGCGACTTGGGGCCGACGCTAGACTGGACCGCATCCGGACTGCAATGAAGATCCTTGTCTCCGCCGGTGAAGCTTCCGGCGACCGCTACGCGGCCGAACTCGTGGGAGAGCTGCGGCGGAAGCTCCCCAGCGCCCGCTTCTTCGGCGCTGCCGGACCTCGTCTACGAGCCGAAGGCGTCGAGGCGGTGGTGCAAGCCGAGAGCTTGGCGGTGGTCGGCCTGGTCGAAGTCGTGCGGCACATCCCGCGTATCCACGGGGAGTTCAAGCGCCTTCTGGCCGCTGCCGACGAGGAGAAGCCGGACCTGGCGATTCTCACCGATGCGCCGGACTTCAACCTGCGGGTCGCCGCCAAGTTGAAGAAGAAAGGCGTGCCCGTGGTCTACTACGTGGCGCCGCAGGTGTGGGCCTGGCGGTCCTGGCGCGTGCGGAAGATCGCCCGCATCGTCGATCGACTGCTGACGATCTTTCCCTTCGAGGAGAGGTGGTTCAACGAGCGGGGCGTTCCCGCGGTCTACGTGGGGCATCCGCTAGCGGACACCTTGAGCGCGAGCAGCACCCGAGCGCAGTTTTGCACGGAGGCCCGGCTGGACCCGGAGTTGCCGATCCTCGCCCTTCTGCCGGGGAGCCGCCGAGGCGAGGCGCTGCGGCACCTGCCCGCCCTTGCCCGAGCGGTGGAGTTGCTGACGGCCGAACGCCGGCTCAATGTCGTGCTGGCTGCCTCATCGACGGCTGGACGGGGCTTTTTCGCCGAGCACTTTCCAGTCCGGTCCGCAACGATCGTGGAGGACCGCGCCCGCGACCTGTTGGCTCACGCGGATGCGGCGCTGGTGGCCTCCGGAACGGCGACAGTAGAAGCTGCGCTGTTGGGCTGCCCTCTCGCTTCGTTTTACAAGGTCACGCCGGTTTCCTGGTTGCTCGGTAAACTATTGGTGAACATACCCTTCTACACGATGGTCAATCTGTTGGCGGAGAGGAAGGTGATCGAGGAGCGCATCCAGGACGATTGCACGGGTGAGAACCTAGCTGCGGACGTCCGACGCCTGCTCGACGACGAGACTTTTCGCACACAGATGAAACGGGATCTCTCCTCCATCCGCCAAACCTTACAAGGCAGCCGACCGGCGGCGGAACGGGCGGCGGAAGCGGTATGCAAACAACTGAGAATCGAAACGTGACGCAGACACAGCTCATCAAGCACAGCGTGCAACAGTGGATTCGGGTCGGCTGGGCGGCTCTGCTCGCCGGGGCGCTCCTCGGCTGGCTGACCGTACCGGCTTCGGCGCAGTCGGAACGACCGCTGATTGACGTGCAGTCGTATGAGATCGACGCGCGGATCGACCCGGCCTCCTCGCGCATGGAAGCGGTTGCGAAGGTGACTTTCGTGCCCCGCGAAGAGACCAACGAGGTCATCTTCGAGCTGCACAACGGCTTGGCTGTGGCCTCCATTGAGACCGATGCAGGCGACTCGATCAACCCGCTTAGATACCGCCAGGACTTCACCGTCCGCGCCAGCTACCCGGATACGTTGCTGGTAGGAACTCCCACCACGCTGACGTTCCGCTATGCGGGCGTGCTTCGGGGCTACGAGGACTCGCCCATTGAAGGCGTCGACGTGGCCAACATCGGGCCGGAGAAGACGTACCTGCTCTATCCGGCGCGCTGGTTCCCGGTGAACGGCTACGCGGCGGATCAGTTTTCGGCCACCATCCGGCTGACGACGCCTCCCGGCTATACGGCGTTGGGGAGCGGGTTGGAATCGAAGTCGGAGACCGATTTGGGAACCCAGCATAGTTTTGAGTTCTCGCAACAGTCGTTCCCCGGCAGCGTCGCGCTGGTCCAAGGCGAGCCCTTGCGAGCCGAGACGGACGGCGTTGTGACGAAGGTCTTCTTCCCCGGCCAGAGCGAAGACCTGGCGCGCCAGTACGGCGAAGCCACCGGCGAGATGGTCTCTTACTTCACGGATCTATTTGGCCCCCCCTACTCGCAGTCGCTGACGTTGGTCGAGCTCGGCGAGTACGGCCCCGACGCCTACGCTGCGCCGGGCTTGGTCTTCATGAGCCCCTACGGAATCCGGGGGTTGCTCAATCGGCGCCTGCTGGGTACGCAGGTGGCGCACCAGTGGTGGCGCTCGATCGTGACGCCGGGCAACCAGCGGCACTGGTGGCTCGACAAGGGACTCGGCTGGTATTCGGCGCTCATGGCGATCGGAGAGATCGAGGGCGAGGAAGCCTTTGACGAGAAGCTGCAAGAGACCCGCGTCGAAGCGCTGACCTACAACGACATCTCCATCGACCAGGCGTACCGGCTGCCGGAGTTCTCTCCGGAACTCAGCGCCCTAGCCGGCGCTCGCGGGGCGATGGTTCTCAACATGCTCCGCTGGTCGATCGGCGAGGAAGCTTTCGAGACGACCTTGCGCCGCTTCGCCGAGCAATTTGCCTGGAAATCGGCCACCACGCAAGACCTCGAGATCATCGCCGAAGAAGTTTCGGGCAAGGACTTGAGCCCGTTCTTCCTGCAATGGATTGAATCGACGGCGACGCCCGAGTTCACGCAGGAATACACCATCTACCGCCTCGGCGGGGGCAAGGGCTTCCAGGTGCTGGGCAAGGTCGAGCAGGACATGGACACCTTCTCGATGCCCGTGGAGCTGAAGATTGAAACCGAAGGCGAGCCGGAATACAAGACGATCAACGTCACCGGCAAGGCGTCGGACTATTCGATCGAGTCCTTCGGGAAACCCAAGCGAGTCGTGTTGGATCCGAACGCCCGGATCTTGCGGTTCGACGACGATATTCGGGTGAAGGTCGCCATTCGGAAGGGCGAGCAACTCGTCGAGCTGGGTTACTACAACGATGCGCTGCTGGAGTACCAGAAGTCGCTGGACATCAATCGCTACAGCTCACTGGCGCACTATCGGATTGGAGAGGTCTTCTTCCTCCAGAACAACTATCAGTCGGCGGCGAACGAGTTCCGTGAGGTCATCAACGGCGATCAGGTTCCGGAGTGGACGATCGTTTGGTCGCACATCAATTTGGGCAAGATCTTCGACGTGACGGGGCAGCGTGATCGGGCGGTCAACGAGTATCAGTTGGCAATCCGGACGCGGGACAACACGCAGAATGCGCAGGACGAGGCGCGGAAGTATTTGGAGTCGCCCTACGTCCGGCCGCGACGTCAAGAGACGGTCTACTAGGATCGTCTCCGGCCCCTGTTTCGCTCCTGACAGGCGATGTCAGGTTTTTTGTCATGGTACTGACATCTGCGGGGTATTTTGCGGCCGTAAGTTGTTGATAGTTCGCGGCGGATGTCGCGGACCTGACGCTGTTCTTGGGGTTAAGTTGTTTTTTTTCAGTGCTGCTTCGGGTTGGCAGGAAGGAAGGCCGTTGATCGGTTGATCCGCTGACCGTTGATCCGGGAAGAGATGTGGTAGAGGTTATTGACATTGCAGTACTTGGGGACGGGCGTTGCCGCGGCCCGCTGACCGTCGCTCGGCTGTCCGGAAGAGGACTCGGCGCGGTGTTTGTTGGGACGGAGTGGTCCTGGCGTGGCTGGAAGAAGGGATGTGTAAACTATTGATATCGAGTCACTTGGGGACAGTCCACACGCGCTGGGTGGGCGCCGTGGAGTCGACGCTTTGATGGGACAGTCCCCGTTGTTGGCTTTCCGTGGTTGGAAGAGCAGAGTGTGGGGAGGCCTTGCGGCCTCCCCTGGAAAGGAGCATTCGGCCCTCTGAACTTGCTCTCAGGGTAGGACACGAGAACAAGGGAAGAGGGGTGGGTGCGGAAGGAAGTTGTTGGTTGCGAACAGGTTACGGATCTGTGACTGGCGGCTTTGAAGTTGGTCTCCGGGAGCCATGGGCCACACTGCTACATTTCCCAGCTTTCTAGTTGGACCTTCCAGTAGCCGTCCTCTTTCACCATGTTGACAGTGGCGGTTCCCTTGTCCGCGCTCTGGCAGGCGGGAATGATTCCTTCGACGCGAAGGACCGCTTTGTCTCCCGTCTCCTCAACGCCGAGGATCGTCGCTTCGCGCGGGTGCCCGTCTTGGAAGAACTCGAGGAAGAGTTCAGCGTCTTCGCCGGTGATTTGGTCGGCGTGCTCTTTGACGGCGAATTTCTTTCCCTCATCCAACTGACCGGCCATCATGGCCTGGTAGTAGGCGATGTAGGCCTTGGCGGGTTCGGACTCGGTCTTGCCTGTGAGGGTTGCTTCCAAGGCGGGCCGTTCGGTCTTGAGTCCTACGTCGAACTGAACCGAGTACGAGAACTTGTGGTCATTGAGCGAGCCCGCGGCGAGTTGGATCGCTCCTTTTAGTCTGTTGTCGTCAAACTGTTCGATCGTGAATTCCGGCTCGCCGATGTTGCCGAGTTGACCGCCCCAACTGTCGTGGAAGAGGGCGTTGAGGCCGGCCGGTTCCTTCAGCTTGGTCTCCTTGGAGATGCTGACGGCGATGCCGCGCAGCTTGCCTGATCCGGCCAGCATGAAGGCGTCATAGACACCGCAGCCTGCGGGAAGCGGCTGGTCGGTAATGAGCAGGCCGACTTCGCCGAGGCTATTCTCCACTACCACGTTGGCGAGTTGAACCTTGTCGCCGTTGGCGACGAGCGCACCGGTTGCGGCGTCGTCGGCAAAGACGGCAGGAGTACAGCAGACGACTGCAATGAAGACGGAATCGAGAAGGCTTCGCATGCTGGGAGGCCATTATAGGTGCATGGGTTGCTGAACGGGTCGCGACCGACCGGGCTAAAGACGTAACCTACGGCTAGGAATCGTGCGTCCTCACGATTTGCGGCTGCGTTTGTTTGTTTTCGCACATCGAGCTTTTCTCGGAAGCATCCTTTCCCTCGCCCTTGCCGTAGCCGCGTCCGCCCAGCAGTCAGTGGGGCGCACGGCCCGCGCAGTACGGATCGTCGAGGCGCCTACGCTGGACGGGTTGGTCAATGAGGAATTCTGGGCTTCGGCGACGCCAGCGGGGGACTTCACGCAGCGCAATCCCGACGAAGGCGTTCCGGCGACGCAGGAGACGGAGGTTCGGTTCGCTTACGACGAGCGGAACTTCTACGTCGGCATCATCTGCTACGACGAGAGTCCGGAGGGGATCGTGCTCACGCAGAATCGGCGGGACGGCGATCTGTTGAACACCGACTCGGTCCAGATCTTGCTGGACACATTCAACGACGGACAGAACGCTTTCATCTTCGGGACCACGCCGACGGGAATCGAGTACGACGCTCAAGTGACCAAGGCCGGGCAGGACCGCGGCGGGGGCTCGCCGCGGCGGGCAGGAGGCGCCGGAGCGGGAGGCGGAGCCCAGCGCGGAGGCGCGGCCGCATCGAACCTCAACTGGGACGCCGACTGGCGGGTGCAATCGCAGGTGACCGAGCGGGGGTGGGAATCGGAGATGGAGATTCCTTTCCGGACACTGCGTTATCAGCCGGGCGAGGACTTGGTGTGGGGATTGAACATCGCGCGCAACTTGCGGCGGCGGAACGAGGAGTCGATCTGGTCGCCGATTACGCGGGCGTTCGAGTTCACGCAGATCACTTTGGCGGGATCGCTGGGCGGCATCGCAGCCGAAGGCCAGCGCAACTTGAAGCTGATCCCGTTTGCGGTCGGCGGAGTGACACAAGACTACGCGTCGCCGGGTGATGCGACGAAGATCGAACGGGAAGCGGGACTCGATCTGAAGTACGGCCTAACGCCCAGCCTGACGTTGGATGCGACGGTAAATACGGACTTCGCGCAGGTGGAGGTGGACGACGAGCAGGTGAACCTGACGCGGTTCGACGTCTTCTTCCCGGAGAAGCGGCCGTTCTTTCTGGAGAACTCGGGGTTCTTTGAGTTCGGAACGCCGCGTGAGGTGGAATTGTTCTTTTCGCGGCGCATCGGCATTGACGACAACCGCAACCCGGTTCCGATTGATGCGGGAGCGCGGGTGAGCGGCAAGATGGGGCCGTATCAGATCGGCATGTTGAACATGCAGACGCGTGAGGCGGACGGACGCGCTCCGGCGAACAACTATTCCGTGGTGCGCTTTAGTCGAGAGTTGGCGAACCGAACGACGATCGGCGTGATCGGCGTGAATCGGCAGTCGATGTCGAGACTGGCGGGCGCGAGCGAGTTCAATCGAGCGTACGGGGCGGACGCCAACATCGGGATCGGCAAGTACGCGAACTGGTTCAACTACATCGCGAGAACGAAGACGCCGGGGAAGACGACCAGTCAACATGCGGGCGCCTCGTACTTTGTGTTTGACGACGCGACGAACGAGATCACGGCCTCATATCGGGAAGTGGGACGGAACTTCAATCCGGAGGTGGGCTTCGTCAATCGCGTGGGCTACAAGTTCAACACGTACGGCTATCGGCGACGGTTTTTCCCGAACTCGAAGTGGATACGTAGCATCGAGCCGCACGTTTCGGTGCGCGAGTGGCGGACGATCGAGACGGGCAAGAAGGAGTCGGACTACCAGCACTTCCACTTCGATACGCGCTGGCAGAACGGCGGACGGCTAGGCGGCGCCTTCAACCGGAATTTCGAGCGGCTGGACGTGCCGTTCGAAGTGAATCCGGGTATCTTCATCCCGGTGGGCGGGTATCGCTACAACGACGCGCGGTTCGACTACAACAGCGACCCGAGCCGAACGGTTTTTTGGACTTCGGAGTTTTCGCTGGGCGAGTTCTACAGCGGGAGTCTGAAATCGATCAACTTGAGCGGCGGCGTGCGCAGGGGACCGAACCTGACTTGGACCGGGACGTATACGCGCAACTTTGTGGACCTGCCGACGGGCGACTTCAATACCGATCTGGTTGGGTTGCGGTTCAACTGGTCGTTCTCATCGAGCAGCTACTTCCAGACGTTTAGCCAGTACAACAGCGTGGCCCGGCAGATCGGCCACAACGTGCGGCTAGCGGTGCTTTCACGGTCGGCGACGGGGCTGTTCGTGGTGTTCAACACGGCGCATGCGACGTATGAATTCAACGACCCGCACGGGGTGGATCGGCGGACACAGTCGCGGGCGTTGATTGTGAAGTTCACACATTTATTGGATTTTTAGGGGACCGGGGCGGCAGAGGGCCGAAACGGAGGGACAGAGCCGCCCTCGGTCTGCGATATTGTTCCTCGTAGCGCCCGAATCTTGAATGAAATCGAAGCACCACTCCTCACGGCAGCGTTGATTGTCCGCAACGAGGAATTTTTTCTTGAAGATTGTCTGAAGAGTATCTGTGGTCTCGCAGACGAGATACTCGTTGGAGATACCGGATCGACGGACGGCAGTATTGAGATCGCCAGGAGCTTTGGGGCGCGCGTACTACCCGTCGAGTGGCGAGAGGACTTTGCTCAAGCCCGCAATCGGGTGTTGGACCGTGCGCGTGGCCGATGGATTCTGTCGATCGACGCCGATGAACGTCTGACGCCGTTCGACGCGGCTGCCGTCCGAGGTGTGTTGGAGAGCACCTCGCAGCTAGGCATGGACCTGCGGTTCCTCGCGCGACCGAATCTGACGTGCGTGCCTCGCACGCGGCTATTTCGGAATGAGGCCGATATCCGGTTCGAGGGAATTATCCACGAGGACGTGGAACCCGCTCTTGGGCGGCGTTGCCGCGACACCGGGACCGGCGTGGGCGAAGTGGAACTACGCATCGAGCACTGGGGGTTTGAGCACGGAGAGCGCGGAAAACATGCGCGGAATCTTCCTTTGCTGCTCCGAGAGCTTGAGATCCGCCCTGAACAGATCCTCGCCTGGTGTCACCTGGCAGACATCCTCGGAGACCTAGGGCGCGGCTCGGAGGCGTTGCAAGCTCACGGACGGGCCCTTGAGTTGGCCCGTCGTGCGGAAGACCGCAATCCGAGGCACGGCGCGCTGGCATTCCTCAGCATGATTGAGTGGAAGCTTGAGAACGACGAGGACCCCGAGGATCTGGTTCAGGAAGCGCTACCGCTGTTTCCGAGGCAGAAGCATCTACTCTGGCTACACGCTCGGCGGCTGATGGCGCGCAGCCGCGTGGGGGAAGCGATTCCTTTTCTGGAACAGGTTGCTTGCTTCGAGCGCTCGATGACCGACGACTCCTACGGCTACGACGAGAAGCTGTATCAACGGGCGGCGGCCGAGGGCTTAGCCGCCTGTGCACAGGGGCAGGAGAACCCGGCGGCATGGACGGAACAGAGTGTCGGCAGGACGGGTACGGCAACGCCCTTTCGCGTGTTCCGGCCGTGGCACGTCTCCAGGCCCGCTCCGCCGCCGACCCTGGCGGACGCGGGGCTGGTCGAGTAGTCGTCACAGGGCGAGGCGACAGACGATGCCGACGTCGTCGCAGTACCAGAGGGTGTTCTTCCAGATCGTCATGCCGTGGGGGAGCGGATCGGAGTCGGCGAGCTGAATCTTTTCCTCGATGGCGCCGGTTTCCGGGTCGTGCTTGAAGAAGGCGTTGAGGTTGGAATCGGTGACCCAGAGAGAACGGCCCTCCCAGCCGATGCCGTGGGGACGATTGCCGGCGGTCGGGAAGGCATGCTCGACGGTCCAAGACTTGGGATCGATGCGATAGACCATGCGGGAGGGCGGGACGGCGACCCAGAGTTTTCTGTCGCGCCACTCGAGACCGTGGGCACCGGTGCCGGTGGTGTTGAGTTTCTTCTTGGCAGGAGGGCTTGGCGGCGGGGCAGTTGCGGCAGGCGGAGCAGGCGCGAGAGGGCTGCGTCGGCCGGGGGCGTCGCCCGTCATGCGGTAGATGACTCCCGCGCCTGGCGTGAAGTGCTTCTGGATTGTGGCGCCGGTCTTGGCGTTGCTGCGGATGAGCTCGCGGCTGTAGGTGGAGGCGAGCCAGAGGGCCTCGCCGTCGTGGGTGATGCCGCTGGCCTTGTCGGCCTCGGTGGGAAGGTCGCGGAGGACGCGGCCGGAGTTGTAGTCGACGAGGTAGACGTGGTTGTCGCCTTGGTCCATGATCCAGAGGCCCTCGGCGGTGGCTTGAAGGCCGTTGGGTTTCGGGCCGGGGGTGTCGAAGACCTTGGCGACGGGTCCTACCTTTCGGGTGGGGATGGAGGAAAGGTTGAGGCGATTGGCGGCGAAGGCTGGGGAGGCGAGTGCGGAGAGGACGAGGAAGGAGCGGCGGGTGGTCACGGCGCTGTGAGAATAGCACCGGGGGCGGGAGGGCTCAATAGCTTAAGGAACCATTCCCTGCGCGCTGATCGAACTAATGAGGGCGTCGCGGACTAGGGTTTGTTGGTCGGTGAGGCGAGTGCCGCGTTCGGCCCATTTTTCCGCGATGAAGCTGTTGGTGGCGATGCGGTAGGTCTTGTTGGGGTTGATGTTGGGGAGGTTGCGGAGTTCGTTGGGGAGGTCGCGGCCGCGGACGTCGCCGGCGTAGATGGTGTTGCCGAAGGGCAGCATGTTCCAGATGTGGCGGCGGGTGATTTCGCCTCGGGGGATGTTGTCGCGGATGCCTCCGTTGTTCATGTAGGCGAGGTCGGCGCCGGTCTCTTCGCGCATGACGCGCTCGATGAGCGGGCGGAGTTCGCGTTTGCCCATGCGTGCGGTAGAGCGGCCGATGGGTTCGTCGACCTTCTCAGCGACTTTGGTCTCCCACTTGTCGACGAGAGCCTGGACCTTGGGGTCGGCGGGGTATTTCTTCGCCGTGACCTTAATGCGGCGCCAGTCGTAGCCGACGAGGCGCTTCTCGTCCGCGTCGTAGTCGAGATCGAGGCGGCCGAGTTCGCGGCCGTAGGCGCGGACCTTGACGACGAGGCGCCCGTCGCGGGCTTTGACGTCGTCGGCGCCGCCGTGATTATGGCCGCCGACGATGACGGGGATCTCGGTGAGTTCGGCGAGCATGCGGTCGTCTTCGTCGTCGAAGCAGTGGGCGAGGACGACGAGGAGGTCGGTCTGGTCTTCGAGCTCGGCGGCGTAGCGGCGGACGGTCTTGACGAGCGGGGCGGCGTCCCAGGGGCCGCGGTAGACGGCGCGGGTGAGGTTATCGAGCTGCTCGGTGACGACGCCGATGACGCCGATGCGGAGGCCGTTGACTTCGCGGATGACGTAGGGTTCGGCGAGGGTACGGCCGTTGCGGTCGACGACGTTGGCGGAGATGGTGGAGAACTCGCCGGCGTCAATGAACTCGCGGGTGCGCTCCCAGCCGTAGTCGAACTCGTGGTTGCCGAGGGTGTGGACGTCGAAGCCCATTTGGTTGGCGACCTCGATGACGGGCAGGCCGCGGAAGAGCGTCGAGACAGGGGTGCCTTGGACGAAGTCGCCGGCGTGGAGGACGAGGGCGCCGTCGGGAGATTTCGCTTTTTCACGGGCGATGGCGGTGGCCATTTGGGCGAAGCCGCCGACGCCGCGGTCGTCGGGGAGCAGGCGCGCGTGCAGGTCGTTGGTGTGGAGGATGGTGACGCGGCGGACGCCGGAGGCAGGAGAGGAGGATCGAACAGAAGAGGCCGAGGAGGACGGTGGCGAGCCAGACGAGGGTGCGTGGGAAGATTCCGGCGCTGGGGGGGAGCAGGCGGCCAGCAGCAGCGTAAGAGTTGCAAACAGTGGGAGCCGCATCACGGGATTATTGTCGCTGATGTCGATTGAGGAACGGGCGAAGCGTCGCAGGGAAGAGGACCGAATAGACTTCGGATATAGATAACGCTATGGTTAATCAAATGACACGACGGCTTCTGATGCTTTCCCTTCTGGCGGCGACCCTGCTGCCGGGCGCCCACCACGAGGAGGCGATGCTGAGTGCGTCTGAGAGCGCCGAACTGGTGGGCATGCTGGAGGATACTCGGCTGGAGCTGCTCGCAAAGACAGCGGCGCTGACGAACGAGCAGTGGAACTACAAGCCGGGAACGGATCGCTGGTCGGCCGGCGAAATTGTGGAGCACTTGATGTTGGTGGAACAAGCCAACCTGGCGGCGATCGAGCACTCGGGAAAGACTGCTGAGGGCTGGGCGGAGAAGACGGCGGGGAAGGACGCGATGTTGGACAAGATGCTTCCGGACCGGTCGCAGAAATTTCAGGCGCCGGATGCGATGCAGCCGAAGGGCCAGACGTCGCGGGCGGATCTGATCGCGGGATTCCTGGCCGGGCGCGAGAAGAGCATCGAGAAGGCGATGGACAGGAAGACGCCTTGGAAGAGTTTGGTGGTGGAGGGTTTGCCGGTGGGGCCGTTGGGGGCTCAGCAGGTGATCCGGCTGCTTGGGCGGCACACGGAGCGCCATCTGAAGCAGATGGACGAGGTGCTGGCGGACTCGGGCTTCCCGCGCTAGGCGGAGTGGTTTCCGCAAGGTCGAGAAAGCAAAGAAGACGAGCCTATCGCGTTGATTACCCAGGGCTTGCGCCCTGGGCTACCATTATGCCGCCCTGCGGGCTGAGCGACGGGCGCTTGCTTTGCACGTCACCCAGAGCCCGCTCCATTCACGGTCGCCCGCTAGGCGTCAGCGAGGGCTTGGTCGCGGGCGGCTAGGAGGAACTCGAGGGACTCCTCGGCGGCGCCGATGGCGTCGTAATCGAGGCGGCGCGAGAGTTGGCTGGAGACTTCGACGACGACCGAGCCGCGGTAATCGGCGGCGAAGAGGCGACGGAAGAGATCGACGTAGTCGACGGCGGCATCCTGGCCTGGAAGCAGGAACTGCGGTTCGGCAGGGGTTCCGGCGGCGTCTTTGAGATGGATGAAGGCGGCGTCGGAACCGAAGTCGCGCAGGGTCCCTTCGAGATCCAGGCCTTGGAGTTTGAAGTGGCTGTAGTCGTAGGTGAAGCGGATGCGCGAGGAGCCGGCGCGACGCTTGAGCCACTGTAGGTGCTCCGGAAGATGGGCGGCGGAGCCGACGTGCGCCTTGACGGCGATGACGATGTCGGATTGCTGGGCCACGCGGGCCCAGTCACGAAGGCGCTCAGCCATCGGCTCGCGAAGCTCTTCCCACTGGTCCGGCTTGCCGCCAAGGACAGTCTCAAGCAGCGGCGCGGGTTGATTGGAGTCAGGGAGCGTGAGGGCGTGGCTGAGTTGGGCGGCGCGGCGGATCTTCTCCAGGTTGCGCTCGTGCTCGGCGTCGTCGGCCGTGAGCAGGATCTTCTCCATCAGGGCCGCGACGTGCATGTCGTGCTCTTCAACCAGCGAGCGGATTTGAGCGATGTCGCTTTGTCCCAGCTTGTCAGGGGCGGTGGGGAAGTCTTCCAACAGGCAGAGTTCGACGGCCTCGTAGTCGAGACGTCCGATGATTTCGAGCGCGTCGCCGTAGGCGAAGTCCTGCATCCCGTAGAGGCTGTAGCCGATGGGGAGCTTGGGCGGGAGGCGTTCGGGGAGGGGCGCGAGAGGCTGTTCGATGGCGCCCTCTTGCGCGTTGGCTAGAGAGGCGGCGAAGGCGGAGCCGAGAAAAGCGCGACGGTTGAGCATATGGAGGAGCGACGAAGACCGAAGGCTCCGTCGTTGTTGATCGTATCAATCCGGCGAGCGCGCCTCCGCGCATTCGACGGTGGTGATTCGAATCTGAGGAAGTTGGCTGCATCATCCGAGCTACCTATTGACTATCTATACGTAAGCGAGTATTGTATAGACGATCTATAGGAACATGGCCAGCAAACCCACTGACCTTCTGCCGGGAACTCTCGACCTCCTGATCTTGCAGGCGCTGGCCCACGGCCCGCGGCATGGACTGGGAGTGTCGCGACGCATTGAGCAAATCACCCGGGGGACGTTCCAGGTCAAGCCAGGTTCGCTATTCCCGGCGTTGCACCGGATGGCCGAGCAGGGTTGGTTGCGGCCCGAGTGGGGAGCGTCTGAGAGTGGGCGACGGGCGAAGTACTACGATTTGACCCGGAGCGGACGGCGTCAGCTGGAGGTGGAGAGGAAGCGCTGGAGCCGCGTCAGCTTGGCGATCGAGAGTGCGCTGGAGGCGACGTGAGCCGGTTTCGAAGCCTGCTGCGGAACCTCATCTCGCGTCATCGAGCAGATGCCGAGTTGGACGAGGAACTCCAAGCCTACGTCCAGATGCTGGCCGACGAGAAGCGTGCGGAAGGACTTTCGCCGGAAGAAGCGCTCCGTGCCGCTCGACTCGAAGTCGGAGGGACGGAGCCGGTGAAGGAGCAGGTCCGCGATGCGCGAGCCGGGGCCTGGATCGAGAGCGTCGTGCGAGATCTGCGCTATTCCGTACGGAGTCTGCGGCGCAGTCCGGGCTTTACCGCCGCCGCGGCGATCACGTTGGCTCTGGCGATCGGCGCTAATACCGCGCTGTTCAGCGTCGTCCACGCCGTGCTGATCCGCCCGCTGCCGTACGCGCAGGCTGAAGAGCTCTTTCACGTCTCCGAATTCTGGCCGCACGAGCCGCCGTTTCGCCGCGTCGTCAGCCCCGACTACGGGCAGTGGCGTGAGAGTGGGAACTCGTTCGAAGCGGTAGGCGGCTACGGACGCGGCGGGCGCGGCGGCGTCTTCCACCTGACCGGCGACGGCGAGGCCGAGCGCCTGGATGGCGCGGCGATGACGTCGAACTTCCTGGATCTGCTGGGCGTCCGCTTGGCGGCGGGGCGACCCTTTCTCGAAGACGAGTGCCTGCCGGGCGCCTCGCCGGTCGTGATTCTCAGTCACGGGTTGTGGCTCCGTCGTTTCGGCGGCGCCCTGGACGTGCCTGCGAAACCGGTGACGCTCAACGGCCAGAGCCACGTCGTGGTCGGCGTCCTTCCGGCAGGCTTCGTCTTTCCGGACAACGAGATTGTGCCGGACCTGGTCGTGCCGCTCACGCTGCCGACGTCGCCCAACTGGACGTCGGAGGACGAGTTTCGCGTCATGCGCGTGCTGGCGAGGGTTGGGGGTGAGACGCCCCCGCAAGCGGTCGAGCAGGAACTGACCTCACTCGCTCGGAGCACGGCGGAGATCGAGCCGGTTCAGTTCCAGAACATGCGCAAGGACTTGGAAGTGCGTCTGACGCCTCTGCGTGATCACCTCGTCGGCGACGTCCGCTCGCTGCTTTGGATCCTGCAAGGGGCCGTCGCGATCGTGCTGCTGATCGGTTGCTTGAACATCGCCAATCTCCAGGTCGCGCGTGGGCTGGCGCGCCGAAAAGAGATCGCCGTACGCGCCGCTCTTGGGGCCGGTCGCGCTCGCTTGGCGAGACAACTGCTGACGGAGAGCCTGCTGCTCAGCAGTGCGGGTGGGGCCGGCGGACTGGCGGCGGGGTACGCGGTCTTGCCCTGGCTGCGCGAGTTCCTACCGGCAGACCTACAGTTGCTACGGACGGTCCACGTCGACGGAGCCGTGTTCGCTTTCACTGTCTGCGTTGCGACCCTCACCGGGATGATCACGGGGTTGGCGCCCCTACGCGTCGCTTTTGGCGAGAGCCTTCAGGCCGGAGCAGGCGGCGGGCAAGCGACTTCCGGATTGCGTTCGGGGCGACTGCGCTCCGCTCTGGTCGTAGCGCAGGTTTCGCTGGCGATGGTGCTGCTCTCGGCCTCCGGACTGCTGATTCGAGCGTTCGCCGATCGAGCGGCGGTCGATCCCGGGTTTGAACCGCGCGGAGTCCTCTCATTGCGCGTTTCGCTGCGCGGAGATCGCTACTCAGATTCCGCCGTTCGGCAAGGCTTCGCGCGGAGGTTGTTGGAGCAGGCGGGCGCATTGCCCTCTGTTGAGTCGGTCGCGATCGCCGGAGGAGCGCCGGTAATGGGCGTAGCCGGCGCGGTGGGAACACTGATCGCAGGTCGCCCGGAACCTCCGGCCGGAAACGCACCGGCCGTCCCGTTCCTGCAGGCGAGTCCGGGCTACTTCGAGACGTTGGAGATTGCGGTCCTTCGGGGGCGCGACTTCGATTCTGACGATCGCGAGAATGCGCCTCCCGTCGCGCTCGTCGACGAGACCTTCGCGGCGGAGTTCTTTCCCTTCAGTGATCCAGTGGGAAAGCGAATCCGCACCGGCGCGCGGACGGGGCCGTGGCGCGAGATCGTGGGGCTGGTTCGTAACGTCGGCGCCGGGCCGGGCCGGACGGTCCGACCGCAGATCTACGTCCCGCTTGAACAGAGTTCGCTTTCGGACCTCGTCGTCTTGATTCGATCGAGCGGGCCGCCCGAGCCGCTCCTGCGCCCCGTCGCGAATCTGATCGCAGAGATGGATTCCAATCTGCCGGTCCACGACGCGGCGCCGATGGAGCAACGGGTCTATGCCGCGCTGTCGGTCCCGCGCGCCAACTCGGTGTTGATGTCTCTGTTGGGCTTCGTCTCGTTGGTGCTCGCGGTCGTCGGGCTTGTGGGACTGCTCTCCTACGGGGTTAAGCAACGCTCGAGGGAGATTGGGATCAGGATGGCGCTAGGCGCTCAGCGCCAAAAGGTATTGGCGACGGTGCTGAGCCACGGGCTGGCGTTGACCGGAGCGGGAATGGTGATCGGGCTAGCCGCAGCGCCGCTGCTGACGGGGTTGCTGGAGGCGCAGTTGGCGGGGACGGCGGCTACGTCCGCCGCCACGTTCGCCGGAGTTGCGTTGCTGTTTGGAGTCGTGGCCGCCGGGGCTTGCCTCGTACCCGCCAGTCGGGCGGCCGGCATCAGTCCGACGGAAGCCCTGCGGCACGAATAGGGAGCGGCGGGACCCCTAGGCATCCTGCGGCTCTTCGATATTGAGGCCGCGGCGCTTGAGTTCCGCGATGAAGCCGTCGGAATCAATGAGGGCGCCGCCGTGCACGAGGGACACTCGGTCTTCCTTGTCCATGAGTTCAATGGTGGTGCGGTCTCGGCCGCCGGAACGCCGACGGGTCACGCGGGCGCGATCGATTTCGTCCCAGGCGACGCCGGAGCGCATGCGGTTGCCGAGTCGGCTGTTCCAAACGCCTTGATCGTCGATGCGGACTTCACGGGCGAATATCCAAAAGGCGATGAGGGCGACGGCGGCCAGCAGCGGGATGGGGCTGCGTTCCGCGCCCTTGCTCCACCAAATCCAAGCTAGAGCGAAGGCCGCGACGGGCAGGGCGACATTCACGCGCGAGATCCAGGGGTAGCGGAGGGCGCCGGCCTTCTGGCGCGCCTTCTCGCGGTTGGGGTTGCCGGCGATCGCCCACACGGCGACGGCGACGAGAACGATGTGGACTGCGAAATCGGCGAGAGTAGGGTCCATCGGAAGCGGCTCTAGAGTCCAAGCTCTTGGACGGCGGCGAGGACTTGCGGGTCGGCGCGGCGCTCGACCTCGTCCCCGGCGGCGACGCCGACAGCGAGGGTGAGGATTTCTTGGTGGAGCTTCATACGGACGAACTCCAGCGAGGAGCCCCATTCAGAGAGTGTGGGGCGGACGCCTCTTTGAGACAAGAAAGTCTGAAACTCGTTCAGCAGGGAGGAATCCACTTCAAACGTCGCTTCAATCTCCGGGTGGTCGCGCGTGTAGGTTTGGGCGAAGACGAGAAACGCGTCGGCGCTCATCAAGAAGTATTCAAACGGAGAGTGCGAACGCGGGTAGATGATGCGATCCGGCTGAACGCCGCCCCCGCCCGGAATTTTCCGCCCGGAGACGGTCTTGTACGTCTTGGGGGTCTCCTGTTCGCAGTCGTCTAGCTGCAGTTCGGCGCAATCGGAAAGGGGACGCTGGATGGGTCGGCCGCTGGGCGAGAGGTAGCGCGCGGTCGTGAGGGCGAGCCCAGTGCCCTCGGTCAACGGAAAGACGCTCTGCACGAGACCCTTTCCGAAACTCCGGGTTCCGACAATGAGGGCGCGATCGTTGTCTTGCCAAGCGCCGGCGACGAGCTCGGCAGCCGAGGCGGTGCGTTGATCGGTGAGGACCGCCAAGGGGAATTGGTAGCCCTTGGCGCCCTTGGGCACGCGCACTTCTTCTTGCGGACCGTCGCGGCCTTGTATCCAGAGGATGCGGTCCTTCTCATCGAGAAAGAGCGCCGCCATGCGGACGGCGGCTTCAATGACGCCGCCGGGGTTGTCGCGAAAATCGAGGACGAGCCCGCGCAGCTCTTCGCCGCCCATCTCTTCGATCTGCTCGCGGAGGTCGGCGTCGGTTTGAGACTCGAAGTTGGCGACCTTGACGTAGGCGACGCCGGGCTTGACGAAGAAGGCGCCTTGGACGCTTGGGTCTTCGAGTTCGGCGGGAGTGAGAGTGAGCGGAATGAGGCGAGCGAAGTTGGGCCGCTTGACGGCGAGATCGGCGGGGGCCTGACGGGTTTGCGACAGCAGGGCGACAAGCTGGTCGATGGAGAGGTTGGCGGTGGGATGGCCGTTCACGACGATGATCTCGTCGCCGGGCGACATGCCCGATCGAGCCGACGGGCTGTCGGGAAGAGTTTGGAGAACGACGACGCGACCGTTGTTGACCGAGAGTACGCTGCCGAAGCCTTTCTCGGTGGAGCGCTGCATCTCCTGGAGAGACTCGAACTGAGCAGGATCGAGAAAGGCCGAGAACGGATCGAGGGCGCGGACGAGCGCCGGCACGGCTCCGTGGTAGACGGCGTCCTCCAGATCGACCGGCTCGGCTGAACGCGTCTCAAGGAGGCGAACGACCTCGGTCAGACGAGCCAAAGAGGCTTCGAGGTCACGGGCGTCCTTGGCGCCGAAAGCAAGCGACGGCGCGAGACTACAGGCCAAGAGGAAGGCCAAGATGAGCGCGCGAGGCGGCACGATTCTACGCCCAAGTATAGCGGTCTGGAAACAGGCTCAATCGACCGCCCCGGAGGCGGTTCGAACTGCAGCGGCGACAGGGAGAGCGAGGCGGTTGCTGCGTCGGCCGTTGACCAGAAGAGAGAGGTCGATCGGTTGATTGAGAGCGGGCAATCCATCAGGCAAGACGGCTCGGATGGCCCACACGCCTGGGTCCCGGGAGGGCTCCGCCGAGTCTGGGAAGATGCGTCGCCCTCCGATATCTAATTGGATGAACGGGGCGCCGGCGCCGAGACCGGTGGCGAGCACGGTGAGCTGCCGGCCGGGCCGGGCGGGCGCGTCCTCGCCGACCCGGGCTCCGTCGGGACGGAAGGCGGCAAACAGACCCGGTGCGACGCGGCTGATCTCGGCCAGCATGGGGGGGCCCTCGGTGCGGCCGTTGTGCACCTGGATTTCGGCGAGCCCGGGCGGGACGCCGACGGGGATGACCAGGTTGAGTTGACGAGAATTTCCCCCGGTGACGAGGGCGTCGACGCCGTTGAACGTCACGCGCACGGCGTGGTAGGACTCGATCCCTTCCCCTAGGAGGCGTTCGCCAAAGAGGGAGGCGACGGTCCCCGGCGCAACCGCGGGGCGTCCCGTGGCTGCGTTGACGAGGGAGCCAAAGCTCAGGCTGGGACCGGGCGTTAGGGTCGCCTCGGGGCCGGTGACGCGAATAGCGGCGGCCCGTCGAACGACGTGGAGGCCGTTCACGAGGGTGACGTCGTAGTCGCCGGGCTCGGCGGAAGCGGAAGCGCGCACGACGGCCCGAAGCCGATTCTCCGAGAGGACTTCCACGCGGCGGACGACGACGTCGGAGGAGCCGACGCCCAACTCGACCCGTCCCGGCACGAGAGCCATGCCGCGAACCGAGATCTGGATGACGGCGTCGCGTCCGGATCGTACGTCCGCCGGGGAGACGGAGAATTGCGCGGCAGGGCCCTCCGGGTACTGAAAGATGACGTTGCCGTCGGGGAGGGTGAAAGCCGAACTCTGTCCGTCCGGGTTGTAGACGGTGACGACGGCCCGGTGGCCCGGCGCGGCGGGCGGGGGCAGAAGGGAGAACTCGCGCCCGTCGGATGTGAAGTCGATGATCTGAGCCGGCTCACCGTCGAAGTAGACGACGGACCCGGGATCGAGCGCGTCGCCGCGCAGCGTCCAGGCTCCGGGCTGATCGGCGAGGAAGGCGGGCGTCAACCAGTAGAGAAGCGGGGCCGGGCGGGCGGTCAACCGGACGGCGCTGGGCAAGACGTAGAAGTTGTCTGGAGTCCGGAAGAGGAGGTCGGCGGGACCGAGACGAACGAACGGAGCGGCGGCGAAATCGAGACGGGTAAAACGGCCGTCGAACTCATAGGGTCGCGGGGCGAGCAGGCGAAGTTCGGGATCGAACGTCTCGACCTGGACGGCTGACGAATCGAGTCCAGGCCCGACGGCGAGCGCGAAATCGCCGGATTCGGTCAGATCGAGAAAGGCGGGATGGACGCCGGGTGCGTTGTTGCCCGGAAAGGCGTAAGTGGTGATGTTGCGAACGGGGGGCTGGGCGGCGCGCTGGACCCGGAACGTGACGGTGCGGGTCGTCTCGCCGGACGACACGGCGACCCGACGGGACAGTTCAGGACGTTGGACTCCGCCCAAGAACACGGAGCGGAAGAAGGGCTGGGGCGCATCGGGGGCTCCTGAGGGGAGCACGATATTGGCGAGCCCGAGGCCGGCTTGGCTGGAAGGCGGCAGCGGCTGAGCGTAGAGAAGGTAGTCTCCGGCACGTAGCCCTTCCATCAGAAAGCGGCCGTCCGGATCACTGAGAGCCGTGATGGTTTCGCCGTCCGGGCGCACGGCGGCGATCGACGCGAGCGGAACGGGCCGACCGTCGGTGAACAGGATGGTTCCGGCGAGAGCGCCGGATCGAGCAGCGTCTTCGGCAGGGTAAAGGGCGGAGAGGCCGGCGACGTCGTCGGCGCCGAGCGGCCGAGCGCGCGTGGTGGCGCGGGTAACGTCGGTAGACATCGCCGAGCTGGACAGCGTGTGCTGAAGACCCAAGGCATGGCCGATTTCATGCACGAGGGTGGAGAAGAAGAGCTCTGAGAAGCTGGTTCGCGAGCGTGCGTTGTCGACGAGCTCGGTGGAGAGAAGGACTTGGCTGCGAATGATGACCGGAGAGCCGTCGGCCGCGCGCCCGCGCGTCACGGGTCCGCCGAGACCGAGAACTCCGGGAGGCAACTCTGCGAAGACGATCTCGCCAGCGGGGGTCGAACCGGGCAACTCGCCTTGGATGACGCCGCCAAAGCCTACCCGCAGAGCGGAAGTCGGGATGCTGTCCCAGACGGAGAGGGCCTGGCGGATTTGGCTGAGGACGGCCGGGACGGAGTCATTGACGGAGAGGCGGGGCTGCCGGGCGGTCGAGGCGTAAAAGAAGACTCGCGAGTCGACCAGGGCGTCGAGGTCAAAGCGTTCGACTTGGCGGACGCCGTCTTGGAAATGGACGAAGTGATAGTAAGCCGGCGCCGCGAGGGCCGCGCAGAGCACCAAGGCGAGCAGGCGACCGGCTCTCATGGGGCGTCGTCCCGAGCGGCGGACTGGGCCTCGGTAAGAATCGCGAGGATGCGCGAACGGAGCTGCGAGTAGGGCTGGCGCACCGCGCTGGGAGCCGAGGCGACGGGACCTGCTGGCGGACCGGGAGCGGCGGGCCGCAGCTCTGGATCGGCGAGGCGGACGGCTTGTAGTTCGCCGGAGGCGTCCGGGAGCAGCTCGAAGAGCCCCTGGCTGAAGCCGGTGAGCTGCGTGAGACCGCTTGGGCCGGTCCACAGGAAGAAGAGATACTCGCGGGACGGCTCTAGGCGCGGGGCTCCGGAGAAATGCTGTTCGGCATCGCCGATTCGCCCGCCCGGAATGGCCACGGTTACGGTCCCCGGGGAAGCTGCCTTGAGCTGGTCGACAGGAGCCAGCGAGTAGAGGGTGTAGATGACGGGGCCGCGCATTTCGACGCGCGGCTCGGAAACGCGGGCGCGGAGGATGGCGGTCGACTCAAGAGTGAGGCGCTCAAGAGAGAGGATCTCAAGGGTCGCAGCGACGCCCGATCCCGACAATAGGATGGAAATAGCGAGGACCGCGCCGCCAATGAAGAAACTACGGAGCATCGATCTAGGGACGTTTGCACGCCCAGAGCCAACTTGATCTGATTGTAACAAAAGGGGTTACGATCCAAACGCCGACCCGGCGGCGCCGTCTTGACACGGTTGTGGCGAAATTCTCCCCGTATGAGGGACTTGAATTTTCGTGGGAAGGCGCTGATATACTAGGGCCGCTTTCGGGGGCGAAGCAGGCTAGGAGAGATCATCAATGGCGTTTTGCAACTCATGCGGCACGGAGATGGATGCCGGAGTCAAGTTCTGTCCCAAGTGCGGACAAGCATCCGATGCGGCGTCCGGCGCCGCGGCCGGGGCGGGAAATCCGTCTTCGGGCAGCGTCCCGGCAGCGACTTCGAACGACAACGTGATGGGGGCCGTGGCCTATCTCACGATCATCCCGGCGATCTTGTTCCTGGTCATCGAGCCGTACAGCAAGAATCGGTTCGTACGCTTCCACGCCTTCCAGATGATCTTCCTGTGTCTGGCGATGTTCGCGATCTGGATTGCCGAGTTCATCATCGGCATGGTGTTGGCGTTCGTTCCTGTGGCCGGTCCAATCCTCGGGTTTGTCATGGGACTTGTGGTGTTCTTCGGCTCGATTGCAGCCTGGGCGTTTGCCGCGTATAAGGCCTACCAAGGCGAGAAGTATAAGTTGCCGATGATCGGCGACCTAGCCGAGCAACAGGCCTAGGCGCTGATCGCCGTATAATACGGGGGCTTCGTCACGCGGGCCCCTATGCCCTCTTCCTCGGCCCGAAAGACCATCGGTTCTCGCGCGCTCGACTCACTGAGAATTGAGCCGGGCGAGTTGCGTCCGACGTTCCTGCTGGCGTCGTTCTTGCTGCTGGGCATGGCCTCGGTGATCTGCCTGAAGGCGGTCAGCGACTCGGTCTTCCTGAGCGAGTTCGACGCGAGTCGCCTGCCGTGGGTGGACCTGGCGGTGACCGGTCTGGTCGGGTTGGTAGTCAACTATTACCTGCGCTGGACAGGGCGAGCCCCGCTGCCGCAGGTGATCCAAGCGACGCAGGCCTTCCTGATTGCGAGTCTGCTGGCGTTCTGGCTTCTGCTGAAGATGGAGGCGCCTTTCACTCCGGTATTGATTTACCTGTGGGTGGGCATCTTTGCGGTATTGATCCCCAGCCAGGTGTGGTCGCTGGCCGGGTTGGTGTTTACCACGCGACAGGCGAAGCGTCTGTTCGCGCTGGTGGGCAGCGGAGGGATTCTGGGCGCGGCCCTGGGGGGCAGCTTCGCGGGATTCCTGACGCCGACGATCGGGGCTGAAGCGATTCTGCCGGCCGCGGCGTTGTTTGTGGCCGTGAGTGCGTGGATCGCACGCAGCTTGCGCGGATCGGCAAAGTCCTCGACGTCCGGCGATGCGTCCAAGGACGAGAAAGCTCCCATCCTGGAGAGCTTCGAGCTGGTCCGCAAGAACCGCTATTTGCTGCTGATCGCGCTGGCGATTTTCGTCTCGACGCTGGCGGGGACGCTGGTGAAGTACCAGTTCAAGGCGATCGCGCAGATCCACTTCGAGGGCGACCGGGACGCGTTGGCTTCATTCTCGGGATACTTCTACGGCTATATCGCGGTGTTCTCGTTCCTGTTTCATACCTTTGTGACAGGGCGACTCCTGCGGGCGGCGGGGCTGAGCTGGAGCTTGTTTGTTTTGCCGCTGTCGCTGATGACGGGCATGGGCGTGCTGACGTTCTCGGCGACGATTTTCGCGGCCGTGTTCGCGCGAGCGGCGGACCAAGGGTTCCGGCATTCGATCGATCGTTCGTCGAGCGAACTGCTCTACGTGCCGGTTCCGGCGGCTCTGCGAGCGCGCGTCAAGAGCTTCTTAGATATGGCGGTCAGTCGCTCGGCGGACGGGCTGGCGAGCCTCGTGCTGTTGGCGTTGATCTACGGCGCCGGGGCGGGCATTCGCGAGATTAGTTGGGTCGGACTGGCGTTTGGGACCGCCTGGCTGGCAATTCTGTGGCGTCTGCGCGGAGAGTACGTACGGACGCTGCGGTCGACGATTGAACGAAGGGACGTGCGGGCCGAGACGTTGCTGGAGCGGCTCACGGCGGCGGGTCCGACCGAGGAGCTGGAGAGCAACCTGGCGAGTTCGGACCAGCAGGCGGTGGAGGCGGCGCTGGGCTGGATCCGATTTAGCGGCCCGGGGGCGGCGCAGTCGCAGTTGGCGGCGCTGCTGAAGCATCCCTCCGAGGCGATCCGCCGCAAGACGATGCGAGCGATCGTGGACCGAAACGTCGCTGGATGCGAACGCGAGGCCTTGGCCTACCTGCGGTTGGAAACCGACGTGAAGTCGAGTTGGCTGGCGCTCGACTATCTACTGGACGAGGAACGAGACGTCGGGGTAGGGGATGAACTCCGCGAGATGTTGAGCGACGCCGACCCGATACCGGCGGCGATCGTGGCGGCCCGGCTCGACGACGAGAAGACGCTCTCGAAGTTCTTCGAGACGGCGCCGGGGGGGCCGGAGGAACTGCGTGCCGCGGCGGCCTGGTTGATCGGCAGGTCGGAGGCGGATGCGTGCCGGCAAGCCGGCTTGTCGCCCTATTTGAGCGACGACGACGCGGCCGTGGTCTTGGCGGCGTTGGAGAGCGCGGCGCGGCTGCGAGCGGAGGAGCACGTACCGAGACTGCTGGAGCTGCTGGGCGAGCACCGGTTCAGTAGTGCGGCCCGGCGGGCACTGGCGGCCTACGGACCCGAGATCGCGGTGCAGGTGGCGGAGCCCTTGCGGGACCCGAGCGCCTCGACGCACCAACGGCGTCAAGCGGCGAGGGCGCTGGGCGCGGTGGGGGGCGCGGAAGCCGTACGGGCGTTGCTTGGTTATCTTCGACGATCGGACGCCGCAGCGTTGGCCGACGTGCTGCGCGCGCTGACCCGGATTCGCACGCAGTCGTCGGGCGCGAACGCGGAGTTCGACCGGCCGTCGGTGGAACTTTTGCTCGATCGAGCGCTGCGGCGCCACTACCAGGCGGCATTTTGGAGAGAGGGCTTGGAGGGCCGCGAGGGCGGCGCGTCGGACTTTGTGCGGCGAGCCGCCGAGGAGCGTGCGGCACGCGCGCTGGAGGAGGCCTTCACGTTGCTGGCTCTGCTCTTCCCGGCCAAGGAGATCCGAGACGCGCAGTTGCGAATCGCCAGCGGCAGAGAGGATCTGCGGGCAAACGCGGTGGAGTTCCTCGACAGTCGACTCCTGGGACTACAGGCCAGAGCTGCGCTGCTGCCGGCCTTGGAGGCCTCTGGAAGGAGACAGCGATTGCAGTCGGGCGTCGAGCTGTTTGGCTTGGAGCGGCTATCCTACGTGGGCGTGTTGCGGCAATTGCTTGAGACGGGAGACCCGTGGCTACAGTCGTGTGCCTGCGCGGCGGCGGCCGAACAGGGCGAGACGAGTCTTCGAGGCCCCATCGGAGCGCTGGGGATGGGCGATTCAGACCTACTGCGCGAGACGGCGCGGGCCGCACTGATGCGGCTTGGGCCCCAGCAGGCGGAGGCGCAATGGCGGAACTGACGACGCTCGACCGGGCGATTCGGCTTCAGAAGGTCGACCTATTCAGCGATCTCGAGACGGAGATCTTGGCGCTGATTGCGTCTATCGCACGGGAAGTGGAGATGGACGAAGGCGATGTCCTCGTGGAGGAAGAAGACGCGCTGGATGCACTGCACGTGGTGCTGTCGGGGCGCATTGAGATGCGCCGGGGTGGGGCCGGGATCTTTACGGTGGGCGAGGGGGAGACGATTGGAAACTGGGCGCTGTTTGAGCGGCAACCCAGCGTGGTGACAGCGGCGGCGAAAGAGAAGACGAGTCTGCTGTCGATTGATCGCGAAGAGTTCTTCGACTTGCTCGCGGACCACAGCGAGATGAGCCGAGAACTGTTCCAAGCGCTGTTCAAGCGGGTGCGCTCGTTGCTGTCGCCCGGGTTGAGTCCGGCGGCGGCGCGAGAGGCGTCGACGGCGGACGTGGCGGCCCTGCCGCCGCGAAGTTGACGGCGAGGCGCTGAGAATCACGGGAACGATCCGTATACTCGATACGCAAGCTGAGATGGAGTCCATGGAAGCGCTCGAAGAAGTCAAACGGCTCGAAGAAGAGAACCAGCGCCTGAAGCGATCGGTTGAGGAGCTCTCAATCTTGAACGCGATTGGGACGGCAATCGGGTCGACGATGGACTTGAGGGAAGTCGTCGAGTTGATTGTGCAGGAGAGTGTCCGGAATCTGAACGTAGAGCAGGCGGCGGTGATGCTGCTCGACCAAGACGAAGGGGGCGACCCGTTCCGGACGATGGCGAGGAAAGCGCATTCAGCCGAAGAGGCGGTGCCGTTTCGATTCGGCCAGCAACTGACGGGTTGGATGCTGAAGCATCGCAAACCGCTGTTGATCAACGAACTGCGCTCGGACGACCGGTTCAAATTGGTGGCGGGCGAAGAGTTTCCGATCCGGTCTTTGTTGAGCGTCCCGCTTCGAGCGAAGGGGCAGATGGTGGGTTTGTTGAACGTGTTCAACAAGCGAGATCCGGGGGGATTCTCCGAGGACGATCAGCGGCTGCTGTCGATTATCGCCTCGCAGTCGTCGCAGATTGTGGAGAACGCGCGACTGTACGAAGAGCTTCAGCGACGCAGCCGGGACTTGGAGGATTCGGAAAAGAAGTACCGGGCGATTATGCAGGGCGCTTCTGAGGCGATTGTCCTGGCGAGCTCGGCGAACCAACGCATCCTCGAAGTCAACGAACAAGCCGAGCGGATGACCGGGCTGCCGCGTGAACGACTGATTGGGCGGAGCTTGGCGCAGGCGCTGCCGGTGCCTGAGTTCGCGGACCCTGAGACGTTCGACCGGATGCGCGACGGGGACCACGTCCGGGTTTCGTTTGCTCTGGATGGGGAAGACGGCCGCAAGCGCTACTGCGACTCGAGCGCTACGCTGGTGACCTACGGCGGGCACCGGGTGATCCAGGTGATCTGCTTGGACGTGACGGAGCGTGAGCAGCTCGCCGCGCACTTGCGAGTTCATGCGGAGGAGTTGGAAAGCGAGGTCGCGACGGCGACGCGAGGACTCCGGGAATCCCAAGCGCAGCTGGTTCACCAAGAGAAGATGGCGGCGCTCGGCAAGCTGGTGGCCGGAATCGCGCACGAGATGAATACTCCGATCGGCACGATCAACTCGAACGCGGATACGTTGAGTCGCTCGATCCAAGTGGTGGAGGGCATTGTTCGCGGAGAGGATACGCCTGAGAGCATTCGAGAGCATCCGAAGCTGAACAAGGTTCTTAGCCTGCTGGAGGATATCGCTCGAATCAACAAACTGGCGTGCGAGCGAATTGTGGGGATAGTCGGCTCGCTGCGGAACTTCGCGCGGCTGGACGAGGCTGAGCTCCAGGTGGCTGACTTGCACGAGGGGCTCGACAGTACGTTGACGCTGGTGCATCACGAGCTCAAGAACCGGATCACGATCGTCAAGGACTACGGCGAGATTCCGCCGGTGAGTTGCCATCCGAATCAGATCAACCAGGTCTTTATGAACCTGCTGGTGAACGCCTCGCAAGCGATCAAAGAGCAGGGGGAGATCCGGATCGAGACGCGTCAGGCCGGTGATATAGTGGAGGTTCGAATATCGGACGACGGCGGGGGAATTCCGCCCGATCATCTCGAAAAAATCTTTGATCCGGGCTTTACGACGAAAGGAGTAGGCGTGGGAACTGGTTTGGGTTTGTCGATCTGCTTCAAGATCGCGCAAGACCACGGGGGATCGATTGAGGTTGAGAGCGTGGCGGGCGAGGGGTCGACGTTTACGTTGAAACTGCCGGTCACCCGGAACGGATCAGAGAAGAAGGCATGAGCGAGGGGGCAAAGTTACCAGTGATTGCCGTAGTCGACGATGAAGAGATGGTGCTGACGAGTCTGCGCTCGTTTTTGCAGCTGGAAACCGACTACGAAGTAGCGACCTTCCAGTCGCCTCAAGAAGCCCTGGCGGCGCTGAAGGATCAGTCGCTCGACTTGATCGTTTCGGACTACCTGATGCCGGACATGAACGGCATTGAGCTCCTGCTTGAGGTGAAGAAGATCCACCCCTATGCCACGCGCATCCTGCTGACGGGTTACGCGGACAAGGAAAACGCCATCAAGGCGATCAACGAGGTGGGTCTCTACCAGTACGTAGAGAAGCCTTGGGACAACGACGATTTGAAGTTGATCATCCAGAACGGGCTGGAACGCCGCTTCCTGATGGAGAAGCTGGAGAGCAAGATTCAGGAAGTGCAACAGGTCCAGAAGAACCTGCAGGATATTCAGGCGCAGATCATCAAAGCGTTTATGTAAGCCGCTCGGCTTGCGCTAGTCCAAACGGGTCAGGAAGATCGGCAGGCCGGCCTTCTTGCGGTAGTCGGGGCGGAAGCGCTCCACGTTGTACATCGTGTTGAGGTCGACCGAGCGCGGCCCCCGGCTTGCATCCGGCAGCGGCGCCATGACGTAGCAGCCGTCTTGGATGCCGGTCATCTTTCCGGACTCGCCGTCGGCGATGGTCTCGACGGCCATGGTGGCAAAGGTGGTCGCAACCATCTTGTCGAGGAAGTCCGGCTCGCCGCCGCGTAGGTCGTAGGTGAGATCGGAGACGACGGTCTCAAACCCGGTGCGCTTCTTGAGTTCGTCTGAGAACGCCTCGCCGACATTCATCTTTTTCCGGTGGCCATAGGCGTCGGGCTCGCCGTACTCGGAGACGGTACGACCTTTCCAGGTGGCGCCCTCGGACATGACGACCATGGAATAGTTGCTCTCGTTTTTGGCCTTGTCGATCTTCAGCAGCTCGACCAGCGTCTCCAGATCAAACTCGTGCTCGGGGATGCAGCAGCGGGTATTGGTGACGTAAGAGGTGTAGAGCGCGGTGAAGCCGGCGTCGCGGCCGAAAATACGGAAGATGCCGACGCGCTCGTGGGAGCCGATGGTGGTGCGCTGGCGGCCGATGGCGTCGACGGCGCGGGTCAGCGCGGTTGAAAAACCGATGCAGTACTCGGTATTGCGGACGTCGTTGTCCATGGTCTTGGGCACGGCGACCATGGGGAACCCTTCGCTGTTGAGGCGATCGGCGTAGCTGAGCGTGTCGTCGCCGCCGATGGGGACGAGATAGTCGACGCCTAATTTCTCCAGATTCTCCAGCACGACGGGGGTGAGGTCAACGACTCCGGGCGAGACCTCTTTGAATTCGCCCAGGCGCTTCTCCAAGTGCTTGGGAACGTCTTGCACCTTGGTCTTGGACGGCTTCGTGCGGGACGTGTGCAGACAGGTGCCTCCGTCGCGATCGATGGTACGGGTGTTGGCGCGGTTGAGTTCGACGAAGTGGCGCTGGTCGGGACCGTTCTCCCACTCGGGCCAAACGAGTCCGCCCCAGCCGCGGCGAATACCGACGACTTCAAAGCCGTGGCCGGTGGAGCCGTAAACGACCGACTTGATGACGGCGTTGAGGCCCGGTACGTCGCCTCCGCCGGTGAGGATGCCGATTTTCTTCGTCGCCATGATGGTTCGTATCTCCGTTAGCCGGGCTGGACGCCCGGTTCCACAAATTCGTAGTCGGCGCAGCGCGCCGGACGCTAAGCCAGGAAGACCTCTTCCGGCTCGTTCATCTCCCATTCGAGATGGTTCACATAGAGCAAGAGCAGAGGCTCGGGGTATCGCTCGCCGAACTCGGCCAGAACGCGGCCCTGCCAACCCTCAGTGAGACGCTCTTTGGCTTCGTCGTCCTTGTCAAAGAAGCCGTTGCCGTCGTGCGGAACTTCCAAGAAGTCGAGCACGTCGACGATCATGGTGAGGTTGGAAACGAGGGTCCCTTGAGCCAACTCGCGGGCGAGTTCAGCGTCGCCTTCGACGAGACGATCCCACAGACGCGGGGCGGCCTTGCGCAGCCGGTCGCGGTTGAGCTTGATCAGTCGAGTGCGGACCTTGAACGCCTCATGGACCTTATAGGTCTTGAGGGCCCCCATGGAGACGCCGCGCAAGATCGCGTCGAACCGATCGCGGCCCAGCCCTGTAAAAACCTCGCTGAGGGTCATCTATCGGAGGATACCAAGCGAGCGCCGAGCGATTCTAGGCGGCTGGGGGCGGGCCGGCTGCGTCTACTGTAGCTCCTGAGCCAGAATCTGGGCGACTGCCCGGTGCCCGTCCGCCGTCCAATGGCCGTCGGACGCGAAGTAGAGCGTCTCGCCTTGCTCTCGGCGGGCCCGCAGACGACCGACAGGAGAGATGAAGGGGATGCCGCGGCGCCGACAGACGGCTTCCAGCCGCCGCTCGACCAGTCGTAGATCCCACTCTTGCGAAGACATCCCGTAAAGAGCGCGAGTAGCGGCCAGAGAGTCGTCCGAGACGGCGGCGACGTTGGGCACGTAGAGGACGGTCAAACGGCCGCTAGCCTGTTCCACCTCGGAATCGAGCCGACCTAGGAGTTCATCCGTCAGTCGCCAGGCCGCCTCCACGTTCTCAGGGGGGTCTCGACGGTAGAGAAGAAACTCATTGGCGGGCTCAAGCGTCGCCTGCCAGTCGTCGCTACGGTTCTGCGCGGCCTGCCGAGCGGCGGTGGTAAATACACGCAGCAGTCGCAGCGATTCCGCGCGACCGCCGGAAGGGGCTGAAGACGAGGACGGATCGGGCGGCGGTACAGGAACGCCGGTGAGGCGAAGTTCCGTTCCATCGAACTCAAACAGAGGTTTTGGGGAGCGGTGCTCTACGGCAAGGGCGTTGAACCAGACGTCGTTGTCAAAGAAGAGAAGCACGGTCTGCTGGGGCCGATAGCGGTCGACGACTCGGCGGTAGAGCAACAACTGCTGGTCCGTGCTGTAGCCGGCGACGCCCAGGTTGACTGCTTCCACCGGGGCCATCGCCTCAAGTTGCGCCGAGAAGACTTGGTCGTCACTGACCAGGTATCCCTCGCAAAAGGAGTCGCCCAACAAGAGCACACGACGGCGGCCGTCCGGAGGTTCGACGCCGTGCTCGGGCCCGCGGGCGCCTTCGGAATTGGAGGTTTCGACGATACGCGCACCCAGCCAACGGTAGGAGACGGAGGCTCCGGGAGTCTTGGCCCAGCCCAGTTGCGGATCGTACTGGAGCATGGCGGAGTGCAGCTCGACCGCACCGCTGCCGAAGCCGGCCCAGCGAAGAAATCCTTCTGCGACGACGAGCGTCACGAGGACCGAGAGCAGCGGAAAGGCGATGCGGAGCGGGCGCAAACGGCCAATTGTACGCGCAGGCGAGGCCCTAGTCGTCGGTCGAGACGTCTTGATCGCTGAACTGGAGCCGATAGAGGCGGGAATAGAGGCCCTCGGCGTTGAGCAGTTCCTGGTGAGAACCCGACTCGCGGACACGGCCGTGATGCATCACCAGAATGCGGGACGCTCGTCGGATGGTGGAGAGGCGATGGGCGATGACGATCGCGGTCTGACCGTGGACAAGTTCCGAGAGGGTGTCGCGGATCTTGCTCTCCGTCTCAGGATCGATGTTGGAGGTAGCTTCATCAAGGATGAGGAAGCTGGGGTTGTGGGCGAGGGCGCGGGCCATGGCGACGAGCTGCTGCTGCCCGGCTGACAAGGACATTCCGGATTCACCGATTTGATGCCGCCAACCTTGTTCGAGATTACCGACGAGCGGCCCGAGATGGGCGCGTTTACCGGCCTCAATCGCTTGTTCCTTGGACACGGTCTTGCCCCCGAGGCGAATGTTCTCCTCAATGGTGCCGTGGAAAAGGTAGGGGTCCTGGAGGACGACGCCGAAGAGTCGGCGCAATTCAGTCCGCGGCCATTCCCGGATATCGCGACCGCCGACCAGGATTCGTCCGCGCTGAGGCTCATAGAAACGCAGGAGCAAGCTAATAAGGCTCGTCTTGCCCGCCCCGGTATGTCCGACGACGGCGAGGACCTCGTTGGGCTCGACGCGGAAACTGACGTCGCGCAAGGCCCACTCTTCGTCCTTGTAGGCAAACCAGACGTTCTCGAACTCCACGTCGAGAGGCTGTGTGGAGCCGTTGTCGACGACGGCGGCGGCAGCTGCGTCCGGATCCTCCGGCTGGGTATCGAGCAGACCGAAGATTCGCTCGGCGCCGGAGGCGGCGTTTTGCAGAACGTTGAACTTGTCGCTCAAGTCATGAAGGGGGCGAAAGACCCGCGTTCCGTACTGTAGAAACGCGACGACGATGCCGAGAGTGAGCAGGTCGCGCTCGATCAACCACGCGCCCGCCAGCAGGACGATGGCGACCCCGACCGCAGAGAGGAACTCAGCGGTCGGCATGAACCAGGCGTGCAAGCGCACGGTTCGCATACCGGCCACAAGTTGCTCCTCATTGACTTCGGCCAGCGCGGCGCGACTCTGGGGTTCGCGAGTCGAGGTCTGGACGACGCTGATGCCGACGATCTGTTCCTGGAGGAACGCATTCATCTTGCCGACGGCTTGACGGACGTCGCGATAGGCGTCGCGCGAGCGCGATCGGAAGATCCAGCTGGCGACCATGGCGGGCGGCGCGACAAGGAACAAGGCGCCCGTCAGGTGCGGACTGAGCCAAGCCATGGCGCCGAGGATGAAGGTGAGCGTGAGCAGATCGCCGGCGATGGCCGCAACGCCCGAGGTAAACAGTTCGTTGAGAGTGTCGACGTCGGAGGTGAGGCGAGTGACCAGATTGCCGACGCGGTTGCGATCGAAGAAGCCCACGCTCATCTTTTGGAGATGGGCGAAGATCTCGTTGCGCAAGTCGGCCATGACGCGCTGGCCGGTGCGGTTCATCGTCTGCACCTGCAACGCGCGGACGGCGGCGCTCACGATGAGGATGGCGGCGTAGAACAAGGCGAGCCGGATGACGGCTTGTTTGGGATCGGCAGGCAGCCAAGAATCGATGAAAGAAGCCGGCTCGCCTGTGGGCACTAGGCAGCAGTCGACGGCGACCTTTGTCAGGTAGGGGCCGGCGACCCCGAGCGTCGAATGAATCAGCAGGAGGACGACGGACGCCGAAGCCCAGAGGCGATAGGGCCGCAGGTATCCGAGGAGGCGTCGGAGATGCCCCGTCGAGGGAGAGAGGCGCTTGCTCTCGACTTTATTCGCCACGCGAGAGCTCCTCCTCAAGCTCCAGTTTGCGAACGAGGCCGGCATAACGGCCCTGCGCTGCGAGCAGGTCGGCGTGCGAGCCGCTTTCAACGATGCGTCCCTCGTCGAGAACGACGACGCGATCGGCGATCCGAGCGGCTGAGAGGCGATGGGAAGCGATCAGAGTAGTGCGGTTGCGCAGGAAGAGACTGAGCCGCTCAAAGATGCGCGCTTCCGTCACGGCGTCCACGCTGGCGACGGCATCGTCGAGAATGAGAATGCGCGGGTCGCGCAGGAGGGCGCGGGCCAGGCAGACGCGCTGCCGTTGTCCGCCGGAGAGGGTCACGCCGCGCTCGCCGACGAGGGTATCCAACCCGTCGGGCAAGTCTTGGATCTCGTCCCAGATCTGGGCGATTCCGCAGGCCTCTTCGAGCTCCCAGTCCTCGGCTTGTTCGCATCCGAAGAGGAGGTTTTCGCGGACGGTGCAGGAGAAGAGGTAACCGCTCTGGGCGACGTAGCCGACCGAGCCGCGGAGGACGGAGAGAGGCCACCGAGAGGACTCTTCACCGTCGAGTAGGAGGGTCCCCTTGTCGGGGTCGATGACGCGCGGGACGAGATTGAGCAGCGTGGTCTTGCCGCTGCCGACGGCTCCGACGAAGACGACGGTCTCGCCTACGGAGACGTCGAGCGAGATGTCGCGCAGAGAGGGGCGTGCCGAGCCGAACGGAGTGTAGCCGACGTCGCGGAATTCCAAGTCGCCGCGGACGGCGTCGAGGTTCTGGTCGGTGTGCTCGCCGTCGGCGATCGGCAGCGGGGCGTGGAGAACGACGTTGAGGCGCTCCAGCGAGGCGGTTCCGCGTTCAAGTAGATTGACGACCCAGCCCAATCCGACCATGGGCCACGTAAGCAGGCCTAGAGCGCTCATAAACATGACGAACGCGCCGATCGAGAGCGATCCGTTGAGCACCTGGAGACCGCCGAATCCCAGCATGGCGGCAAAGACCGACCCGACCAACAGGTCCATCTGGGGGTAGAAACGGCTCCAGATACCGATCAACCGATAGTTTTGCCTCACGTAGCGGCTATTCGCCTCGGCGAACCGGTCTTGCTCGGCCCCGGCCAGAGCATAGGCACGGACGACGCGGACGCTGCTCAGGTTCTCTTGCGCGAGCGAGGTCATCTCTCCGAGCCTGCGCTGAGCTTGCTGGTAGGCCTCATGGGTCTTGCGGCCGTAGTAGCTGACGGTCATGGTGACCAGCGGCACGGGAATGAACACGATGCAGGTCAGCCGCCAGTCCACGGCGCTCATGACGCTCAGGACGATGATGAAGGTCAGCGCGGTCTCAAAGGCGTTGAGGACGCCTTGGCCGACCAGTACGCGCACCGACGCGACGTCGTTGGAGATGCGCGACATGAGGTCGCCGGTACGATGCTCGGCGTAGAAGCGCTGGGACTGGGCCAGCAAGCAATCGGCCAAGTCTCGACGGAGTTCGAATTCGATCAGCCTGGCTGCTCCGACGATCACCAGGCGCATCCAATACTGGAAGATCCCCTTGAGCAGGGCGACGCCGATCAGCATGCCGACAACGAAGGCGACATCTTCAATGGACTCGCCGGCGGTCAACTTGTCGACGGCGGCCTTGACGAGCAGCGGGATAACGGCGGTCAGCCCTACCTTGATAAACAACGAGGCGAGGCCCGCCGCGTACCGCCAGCGGTATCGGATGACATAGGGGCCGAGGCTGCGCAAATCCCGGATCATTCACGAAGCCGTTTCAATCAACGTGTGGGCGAACTTCACGTACTCGAGAAAGACTGTCTTCTGGCCCGAGCGAGACTGCCACCAGGTTTCCGGGTCAAAGCCGCGGGTTGGAGCGGAAAGGAAGTGATAGTCGACCTGGCCGGAGGTATGTCGACGGTAGATGTAGCGAGCGCGGCGGGTGTGGAAATCGGAGGTGACGACGAGGGCTCGTCGAACGCCGCGACGACGCAACTCGGCATCGACCAGTTGCGACTCGGCCAGAGTCGAATCGGCTCGGAAACAGAAGGGCTCGACGGCGGCCTGAGGCACGCCGCGTCTGCGGGCGTACTGGACGGCTTGGCGACATTCGTCCTCACCGAAGATTCGGAAGGCGCCGTTGGCCAGAGCAAGCGGGGCGGCCCCGTCGGCAACCAGCTCGGCGGCCCGAAGAACGCGACCGCCGGAGAGATCGCCCGCCAGCGCGACGACGATGTCCGCCGGTTGTTGGGGAGGGCCGTCGACAGCGGTCAAGAAACGCCCCGGAATGGGAAGCCAAACGCCGTGCGTCGCCCACAGGGCGGCACAGAGCAGTACTAGGACGACGAGCGTCCGGATTCGGAGCAGCGTGCGGAGCATGGCCAACCGGGGACGAGGGGGAGTAGGGCGAACTTCCCCGACCCCTCGATTGTAGCCCGGAAACAGGGTGATCAGTTCGTTTTACCCGCTCGCGTGGAAAGGCAATAGAGGCGTCCGGCGGTGCGGATAAAGAGTTGATCGCCGGCGGCAGCAGGACTGGCAAGAGTGTAGTCGTCGAGCTTGTTGACGCTGAGGGTCTGAAACTCGTCGCCCGTCGCCAGAACGGTGGTGGATCCATCCTCGCTGACGGCGTAGATCTTTCCGTCCGCAAGTAAGGGGGATGCGCTATAGGTCCCGGGCTCGATCCGAGTCCGGTCGTAGACGACGGATCCGTCGGCGACCTTGAGGCACAAGACGATTCCTTTGTCGTCCACGATATAGAGGCGCTCTCCGTCGGAGACGGGAGTCGGCACGTCGGGGCCGTAGTCGGTCGACCAGACGCGGGCGGGCTGGTCGCCCATGCGGAAAGCGATGAACGGCCGTCGACGGCTGGGGGTCAGGGCCAAGTCGCCGACGACGAGAGCCGAGGCGATGGTGCGGTAGTTGCGGGCGTTGGCGGGATTCAGCCCTCCAGCGCGCCAGATTTCGCGTCCGTACTTGAGGTCGTGGCCGGTGAGGTAGCCGCCGCCGGCGGTCACAAGAACCTGGCGGCCCTGGACGACGGCCAGGGTCGGCGTCGAGTAGGAGTCCGGGGTCTCATGGAGGGCGTCGGTGGGCCGTTCGGTCTTCCAGAGCGTCTTACCCGTGGCGCCGTCGACGGCTAGAACATAAGACGGGTCGTCCGTATGGAACCCATGCAAGACCTGTAGGAAGAGGACGCCGTCGACGAGCAGCGGCGAGGAACCGTAGCCGAACTGCAGTCCGAACTTTCCGTAGGCGTCTTCGAGGCTGCGGCGCCACAGTTCCCGGCCGGAAAAACTCCAGGCGGCCAACTCGCCGTTCCCTGTGGTGGTCCAAACGGTCGTCCCATCGGTCACCGGCGAGGGGGAAGCCATGTTCTGTTTGTTGCCGATGCGGTTGCCGGCGCCCATGACGCGACTCCAACGAATCCTGCCGGATTCGCGGTCGACGGCGAGTAGGAGCAGCCGGTCCCTCCCCGGGCCGCCGGAAGAGCCCGAGCCCTTGTGCCCGGCAAAGCCGCTTTCGGCGGAGGTCACGAAGACGGTATCGCCGGAGATGATGGGCGTGGCCGCCGCCCAACTCGGCAGATCGAGCTTCCACTGGACGTTTTCGGTCGGACTCCAGCTGACGGGTAGATCTTTAGCCTCGGGGTTCACTCCGTTGCCGAGGGGACCACGCCACTGGGGCCAATCCTGAGCAGAGCAGACGGCCGCGACGACCAGAAAGAGGATTACGCGCAACATGGTGAAGCTCATCTTATCGCTCACGTTGACGGGCGTACCGGCTTTCGCGCGAGCGGCGTCTATAATGGCGACTTCTCATGTCTGCCGCCACCTCATCTCCTACCTCGCCGGCATCGCCCCGAAACCTCGCCGAACTCAGCGGACGGGCGGTCATCCTGGGCTTGCTGATTGGGGCGGTGATGACGGCCGCGAACACCTATCTGGGGCTGTACGCGGGCATGACCGTATCCGCCTCGATCCCGGCGGCGATTGTCTCCATGGGCGTACTGCGAGGACTGTTCAAGCAGAGTTCGATTCTCGAGAACAACATCGTCCAGACGATGGCGTCCGCGGGCGAATCGGTTGCGGCGGGAGTCATTTTCACCGTGCCGGCATTGGTAATTGCGGGCGTTTGGCAGGACTTTCCGTTCTGGAAGGTATCGGCGATCGGCCTGCTGGGCGGCGTTCTGGGAGTCCTGTTCATGATTCCGTTGCGGCGGACTCTGATCGTCGAGGACGAGGAACTGATCTACCCGGAAGGAGTCGCTTGCGCCCGGGTCTTGGAGGCGGGCGAGAGCGGAGGCCGCGACCTGACGGCGATCTTCCTGGCTCTGGGCGGAGGACTCCTATTCAAGGCGTTGATCGGCCTGTTGGGATTCATCAAGCCGGTCGTCGAGGGCGCGATTGGAGTGGGGCGTACGCTGCTCTACTTCGGCACGGACATCTCGGTGGCTTTGGTCGGGGTGGGAGTGATTGTCGGGCTGGACGTAGCGTCGCTCGTGTTTGCAGGCGGGCTGATTGGCTGGGTCGTCGGCATTCCGCTGTACTACTCCATGACGCCGATGCCAGCGGGCGAGGTTGTGGACGCAGCCTGGGCGGCTTGGAGCGGACAGATTCGCTACATGGGCGTAGGGGCGATGATCGTGGGCGGATTGTCGTCAATGTGGGGCGTAAGGGGCGGAATCGCGCGCGGAATCCGGCAGACGTTGGCGGGGCGCAGTGGATCCCGGGCGGTGGAGCGCACCGATCAGGATCTTTCGACCACTTGGACATTGCCGGTATTGGCGCTGGCCGCGGTGGCGACGATGGTCCTCTATTGGGCGCTGACCAACGACGTGGCGGTGGCGGCAACGGCCGGGGTCGTTATGGTGATCGCGTCTTTCTTCTTTGTCGCCGTTTCAAGCTATATCGTCGGCCTGGTGGGCAGTTCCAACAACCCGGTTTCGGGCATGACGATCTGCGCCTTGCTGTTTTCCGCCGTCGTGTTGCTGCTGCTGGGCATGAGCGGACCGAAAGGCATCTTGGCGGCTTTGGGGATCGCCGGCGTGGTGTGTTGCGCGGCCGCCACGGCCGGCGATACGTCCCAGGATCTGAAGACCGGGTCGCTGGTGGGCGCAACGCCGTGGCGGCAGCAGACGGCTCAGTTCCTCGGCGTGATGCTTCCAACGCTGCTGATCGCACCGGTCCTGACGGTTCTGCATCAAGCCTACGGGATCGGTACCGGCGCGGAGGGATCGCTGAGGGCGCCCCAGGCGACGCTGTTCGCCTCCATCGCGGAAGCGTTGTTCGGTGATTCGGAGCTGCCCTGGAACATGATCTACATCGGCATGGCCATCGCAGTAGCGCTACTGGCGCTGGACGCATTTCTGCGGTCGTCGGGGAGCCGTTTTCGGACGCCGGTGATGCCGGTTGCAGTGGGTATCTATCTGCCTTTGGAACTGAG